>Ga0209826_1000010_pt1 | contig 115138 bp, 108 predicted proteins | sample GOMGulsemesocosm_5_FD_184637 | JGI IMG/M metagenome (GOLD analysis project Ga0209826, IMG submission 184637) | Methane-oxidizing microbial communities from mesocosms in the Gulf of Mexico - GOM15C Gulf of Mexico (SPAdes) (version 2) | ecosystem: Environmental > Aquatic > Marine > Cold seeps...
TGTACCGCAAACCTCTTCAGAGATGGAATCATTGATTTCTCGGGTATGGACAAAGCCGAGAGCCAAGCCATCTACTTCTGCAATCAATGTTGACTGTGGGCCGTCATCTTGATCGAGCATCTTGATAATATAATCATCCTGAAACTTCTGTACCATAGTATCGGTATGCCAACTCAAACGTGCAACTTCTGCAAGCTGTGGTGAAAGTTCTAAAATAAAGGGACCATCCAAATCAGTGGCTTTTCGGATCGCAATTGAATCATACATTTTATGTATCGTTCTTTCCTATTCCAAAGTGAAATCTTGTCCTTATGTATCATTATCTTCGGGCTATGGCACTATTCAGACCCAATTAGGGTCGTTCAATTTCTTCCGTTTTCGGGTTGTAAGCGGGCCTTGTTGTCGAAAATGTTCGTTGAACGTGACTAAGCAGAAGTGATTTAGGGTCAGCGAAAAGGGCGGTTCGTGGCACTTATCAGACTCTATTTTACTGTGTGAAGAGGACGGTTCATGACCCAAGGCAGACCTAAAAGTAAGTAATTTCACAGGGTGACAGCCAGTGGTCCTTGTTGTAGCTTTTGTATCAGCGGTCAGGCGGATGGTTTTCATAATTGATGGGATAAATTAGAAATGGTAATTGGTTTTCTAATGTTGATTGTACCTATTACTATTTATATAGTTTCCTTTCCTTTTGCCCGTAAATTAAGACCAAAAGTTTGCCTACTATATCGGATTGTAGGTGGGCTTGTCGTATTCTGTGGCAGTTCAGTTTCGTTATATTTCGCTGCTTACGCAGGAGATCAAGGCGGCATTGGGGCTTATCTATTTCAAATAACTGTAATCGTGGTCTACATCGTGTTTTCTGTAATTATTTTGATTGCAAACTACTTCTTCCTGAAACGTGATCAGAGTAAGCATAGTAATTAACTTTTCTCAAACGGGTTGGGCTAGAGGACATGTCTGCTCTTGGCATTTTTCAGACCTTATTAAAATCGGAGAGTTTATGTCCGTAACGGCGTGGTATGGTCCGAGCAGTTGCTTTCTGCTTTCACAATGTCGCCAGACATTTTTAAAACACCTCTACCTATACTATTCAGGGATAAAACATGGCGTAGAAAGCTACCATTTATAAAGTTGAACTTTCCGTTGCCGCTATTGTCGCCATCCAGATATGGCAGTGCCCAACATTGTTTAATTAGGGTGGTTTTTGGATTGCCCTTTTTATGGGCCGTTGTACGCGCCCGGAACGCGATTACAAAGAAAAATTGATTCGCTTATCAAGTGGTCTCTTGCTTCATTATCTATAATTATGGTTAACAAACGCATTCGGTTTGTTTCGTGAAAGCGGCATATACCAACAAAAACGCATCTAAATGCAATTTGCGTAAAATTTTACGGGTCGTTAACTATACTTATGCGCTCAGGTCCCTATTATCCGGTTTAGTAGAAATATTGGCATGCTGGCAAACCACTTTGGCGAGTTGCACCTAACCGCAGCATATTGAATTTTAGACAACGAATACTTAAGAGGTGGGGAATATGAAAAAAATACTAATAGGCCTGGTAGCTGCAGCTGCCTTTGCATTACCAACACTGGTATCTGCCGCAACTGTCGGTAACATCAACACAGGCGATGCTTCTTATACTGTATCCGGCCCCGGCATCGCCGGCACAGTCGCAGCCAACAACATTATTCCGCATCCAAATTGGGCTACGGCTCCTGGCGGCACATCTTGGATCGGAACTGAAAATGGAGATGTTAAGGTTGATGCTGGTAATTACCTATTTACAACGACATTTGATCTGACTGGTTATGACCATGCAACTGCTTCTATCCTTGGTGATTGGGCCATAGATAATTCTGCGCAGTTCCGCTTGAACGGCATGCTACTTCAAAGTCAAGTTGGATTTGGCGCACTGTCAAGCTTTAACTTGAATACTGCTTTTGTTGCAGGTTTGAATATGCTTGAAGTTTTGGTTTTCAATGCTGATAATCGCCTTAGCCCAATGGGTCTTCTGATTGCAAACTCAAATATTGACGCTCGTATTTCAGCAGTTCCTCTGCCCGCAGCCTTGCCGCTATATGGCGCAGGTATCGCAGCGATGGGTTTGATCGGCTGGAGCCGCAAGCGTAAAGCCGCTCGCTCATAAGCGATCGAACATTGAATTCAATTAGGGCGGTCTTCGGATCGCCCTTTTTTGTTGTCCGAAACGTCCGAAATGGGCAAGTGACGGATATACAGAGCTGTAGGATTAAAGCCCGCTAATGGCATAAAGCAAACAATTATTCCAAAATAATGGACTGTCCTATTCAGGCTGTTTACAAGATATTTTCGAAAAATGAACTCATTTGCGGAATGCAAACAAATTCCTTATTGCAAAAAAAAACTTGAAAATCCCATATTATAGTTGCATATACATCCAATAGGAAATTGGAGAGCGTTATGACAATGCAATCGAAAAAACAGGCATTGAACATTGCTAAGGACTGCTTTGCTGTGCGGTTGCGGAAGCTTCATCGGGAAGTGAGTGGTCTTTATGATGATCGGTTTCGGCCCTTTGGGTTGACGACGGCGCAGTTTAACCTCTTGGTCTCCATCGCGGCTCATGGGGAGGTGGCGCCCAAACGGTTGGTAGAGACGCTTTCGCTAGAGAAGTCGACCGTAAGTAGAAATATTGAAAAAATGCAGAAAAATGGGTGGGTGATGACAACCCCTCATAAGGATAAGCGCCGCCATCTACTGGCGTTGACCGACGAGGGGGCCGAGCTTCTTGATGTGGTGACACCGGCTTGGAGGCAAGCACAAGAGGATGCGGCAAAGACCTATCATTCCCTGAAATCCATGATTAAAGATATACCCTTAACCTGACTGCGTATTTTTTTTAATCGATTAGTTGTATATACATCATTTGGAGACTTCATATGTCTGAGACATTAGAGCACGCAGCCGTGAAAATTGAAGGGCAGGGGCCGCTTAATCAAGATTGGCTACGGCAACTTTGTCTTGAGTGTGGGGCAGATGATGTCGGGTTTGTTCAATTCTCAAACCCTGAACTTGACGAGCAAAGAGCTGATTTGATCGAGGCCTTCCCCAAAACAAAGGCGCTTATTTCCTTTGTCGTGAAAATGAATAAGGAAAATATTAGGACCCCTAAACGGTCGGTTGCCAACGCTGATTTTCATCATACGGGAGATGATGTTTTGCACACGGCGCGGCAGATCGTCAAAAAACTCGACTCTTATGGTATTGCAGGGCTGTATCCGTCCATGGGATTCCCGATGGAGATGGATAACTTTCCCGGTAAAACATGGGTGGTTGCCCATAAACCGGTGGCAATTGCGGCGGGAATGGGACGTATGGGAATTCACCGCAACATCATTCATCCAAAATTTGGAAATTTCATTTTGCTGGGAACAGTTCTTATCGATCGGGAGATTGAAACCTATGGGGAGATTTTGGATTACAACCCCTGTATGGAATGTAAGCTTTGTGTCGCGGCCTGCCCTGTAGGGGCAATTGGCCCTGATGGACATTTTGACTTTGCGGCTTGTTATAATCACAATTATTATGAGTTTATGGGTGGCTTTACTGCCCTGACAGAAACGATTGCTGATTCAAAAAATGCCAAAGATTTAAGAACCAAGATCGATGACAATGAAAGTGCGTCCTGGTGGCAAAGTCTGTCATTCGGGGCCAATTATAAAGCCGCTTATTGTCTCGCAGTTTGTCCTGCAGGGGATGACGTCATTGGACCTTACCTAGAGGACAAATCCAAGTTCAAAAAAGAAGTGTTAAGACCGCTTACCCAAAAGGAAGAGGCTATATATGTTGTTCCGGGCACAGATGCCCATGCCCATGTTCAAAAACGGTTTAAACATAAGCGTGTTCGATTGATGCGAACGCATTTGCGGCCTACATCCATTGAAGGTTTTATCCGAAGTATGCCCCTTGTCTTTAACCGGCATAAATCGGCTGGTCTTGACCTTACCTATCACATGGATTTCACTGGGGCAGAGAAAATTCGCGCGACCGTTATCATTAAAGACAAGACCTTGACTATTTTAGAGGGCCTTCAAGGGCACGCGAATTTTACCTTAAAGGCAGACAGTAAGGCATGGTTGAGCTTCCTTCGCAAAGATCGTTCTCTGCCTATTTTACTTCTGACAAGAAAAATCAAACCAAGCGGGCCGATTGCTCATTTGAAATCATTTGCCCGTTGCTTTAGATAGTCATTCTATTTTAACCGGTTAAAATAGAATGACTATCGCAAAGATTCATGGGCGTGAAAATTTTGGATTTCGCTTTCAAAATAACGCGCTAGATCATCTATTTCATGGGTGAGAGGGGAGGTTGCAGTTATGCAATCAAGGGCGTTAATTTCATCAATTTTCAGGCGATAGTTGAAGTTATCTACAACCTTATCTAGCTGCACCGTTTGTTGTACTTTAACTTGATTAATATCGCTGGCAAGGAGAATGGCCGAGTTGAAAATGACACTCTTTCTTTGCGAGCGTTCCAAGGCACAAGTCTTCGTTCGCCACTGCAGGTAATCTGCTTTTAGTTGTATTAGGAAAGTTGATATTTGGTTGACCAATTCATCGATTGACTGAAGCGGTGTGTGCTCAAAAAAGTAAGGGTGGAGATCCTGTTTCTCATTTGGTAGTTTCAGTTCTGCTATCACCGGTGCTAGTACACTGATTTGCCTTAAATCACTAAGCCGGACACCGTTAAAGGACGAACTTAATCTTATTTGGCTATCTTCTAGAATGAAAGTTATTTTTGTTGTTTTACTGCCGTTCTTCCTATTCTTTGAAGAAGCTTCAATACATTCAAGATATTTGAGAAATGTAGACCTTTTTAGAATTGGGTTCCATGTATATTTTGAATAGTGACTAACGAAGTTATCTATTGTCGTTGCAAGAATTTCGTCTGCTTTTACCTCTATTTTTTTGACCAGTTCAGGATTTTTATAAGGAGGTGTAACCTGCTGATTAGTCTGTTCCTGCACCAAAAGATTTGCTGTCATACTCAGGATATGAATTAGGTCTTGTGATCTTTCAGAGTTATTCTGAGAAAGGTTTTGAGTTAAAGCTGAATTAAAATTTTCTGGCTTTAACGCATTGTCGATTATATTTTCTATCCACTGGTCTAGTTGATACATGTCGGTAATTTCCTATGAAATATAACACTAAATTTCAACCATAGATGGTGTATATGTTTATCATTTCAATGCGCGAAGATTTTGAAATAATCGCTTTGACTGACCTTATTTGTTTTTGAAAAATGACGTTAGACAGCTTTTATTCTGAAGAATGGGGAGAACAAAAATTAAAATGTAATGGCTATATGTTGCTCTCCAACCGATCAATTGAGTCTTCTAACAGTCCAGACAATTTTCTCTTCGTTTATCTGTTGCATATCCAATGTCATCATCTGTTGGTGTGAGCGAACGGTACCAAGCCACAGCTCCTTCCAACTATCCAGAACAAGTTTGCGCTCTTCACTGGACATTCCCCGGACAATGCGAAGTCCCGTATGTTCAAAACTAATCTGTTGATCATCTCCGCCGGGGAGGCGTGTTGCACCGTCACCCATTCCCTGCATCATTTTCATGAGATAGTCTGTGGCATCGTTAATATCTCCGTCTATGGCTCCAAGGATTTCCGCTGTTTGAGCGTAATATTGAAGACCAATCAAGCGGGCTGCAAGGCCTGCAAGTTCTGAGGTTTCTTCTTTTCCAATGACACCGTTGAGCTCAACCAAGCCATTGCGGATATAATTCATGGCATAATTGCGGTTGGCTTTCTCAAGGCGCTCAGGGGTCCATTCACCGGGCGGTGGGGTCGGCTGATCTTCGGCAACGAAGGAGGGGGGCAACTCACCTTTGGCAAATTGTAATCGCTCGTCATCTCGCAAATCATGGTCATATTCTTTGAAATAACCACAAAAGCCAAACTCGCCGGTCATGTCTTCAGAAACGCAGACATATCCAAGGCGCGGGTTTTTTAAAGAAACGCCGTTATGGGCGTACCATCCCCGTAAAAATCCGCGGCTTACACCAACGGGCACACCGCAAATTGTTGCGCCATGATACATCCAACGGGGGTAGCGAAAACGAACCCATGCTTTGGTGTCGCTATCGCGCATGAACTCCACTGGAACGCCACCAATGGAGTTGGAGAGCACATGGTATTTGGCGCAAGCCACGGCATCGGGTTCGTTCTGAAGTCCTAATTTTCCAAAACTGCTCAGAAACTTGTCCAGATGTTGGCGACGGAAGAGACGGAACATCCATTCTTCCATAACCTCAGGGCCTTTGCGGGTCGAGATCATAAGCTGAAGCCCCAGCAAATATGCGTGATGCATCTCTGCTTGGGCTTTGATCGGTGTAAGAATGTCTGCCATTGTGCTGTCTTCCATTTTTGGAATGTTTTTATTGTGCAGACATAGTGTAGCGGGTCACAATTGAGGTGCGCAAGCTCCGATTACTACTTTATCAAGGCTCCATTTTCGGTGAAGTCACCTGCTAAAGCGTCCAAAAACATTGCAGCTTTGTCGTCTGCTGTTGGCAGGGTTGACTGATCTTCCCCCGGATAGGCTGACAACCGTAATTTTGTGGCCGTGGGTCCCGGATCAATCAGGTTTACTTTCAGATTGGTTTTCGCAACTTCTTCAGCATAAGTCAGGACCAATTGTTCCAATGCTGCTTTTGATGCTGAATATCCAGCCCAATATAGCTTTTTCTGGCGTGCGGGTTCCGCTGTGACAAACAAAGCGCGTCCGGCATCACTATGGCGTAAAAGGGGGTCAAGAGCCCGGATCAAACGCCAGTTTGCGTGAACGTTCAGTTTGAACACATCTTCCCATAATTTTGGATCATATTGCGGCGTTGGCGTTAGCTTTCCTAGTGTCGCTGCCGCGCCCACAAGAATATCAAGTTTTTTCCAACGATCGAGAATAGGGGCTGCCAAACCGTCAATAGAATCAGTTTTTAGTAGATCGAGCGGGACAAGTGTTGCTGTTCCGCCAAGAGCGCTGATCGCGTCATCAACTTCTTCCAACCCACCGACCGAACGGGCAACCAAAATCACATGGGCCCCTTCAGCAGCAAGTGCTTTTGCAACGGCAGCACCAATACCACGAGAGGCACCGGTAATGAGGGCGGTCTTGTCTTGAAATCTTTTAGACATAATTTTTCCTGAAATCTTCTTAGCTTTCCTGAAGTAAGGTCAGTTCGTCGTCCGCGCCACTTTCGTGATCCACAAGATCAATTGGGTAGTCGCCGGTAAAGCAGGCGTCACAAAATTGTGGCTGCTCGTTATTACGGCCTTTTTCTCCCATTGCGACATATAACCCGTCGAGAGAGATGAAGCTCAAACTGTCAGCGCCAATATATTTACACATGGCATCCAGATCATATTGTGCCGCTAACAACTTTTGACGGGTCGGTGTATCCACGCCATAAAAACAAGAATGGTTAGTGGGGGGGCTGGCAATGCGCATATGCACTTCAGTCGCACCCGCATCTCGGACCATTTGGACAATTTTTGTCGATGTCGTACCACGGACAATACTGTCATCCACCAAAACAACCCGTTTCCCGTCAATCAAAGCACGGTTGGCGTTATGCTTGAGTTTAACCCCTAGATTTCTGATTTGGTCTGTGGGTTCAATAAAAGTACGTCCGACATAATGGTTCCGAATAATACCGAGCTCAAACGGAAGGCCAGATTGTTCAGCATATCCGATAGCGGCAGGAGTTCCTGAATCTGGCACCGGAATAACCGCATCTGCTTCAACGGGGTTTTCGGTGGCAAGCTGCCGTCCAATGTCTTTACGAACATTATAAACAGACCGGCCATCAACCACACTGTCGGGCCGTGCAAAATAAATATGTTCAAAAATGCAGAAGCGCTTCGGCGGATTGGAGAAAGGCTTCAAACTGGTCAAGCCATTTTCATCCACAACAATAACTTCACCCGGCTCCACATCACGCACAAATTTTGCGCCAATAATATCCAGTGCACAGGATTCTGATGTCAGTATGTAGGCGCCATCCAAAGAACCCAAAACAAGAGGGCGAACACCAAATGGGTCGCGCATTCCAACCATTTTTTTGCTGGTCAGAGCCACCAGAGAATAGGCCCCGACAATTTTGTCCATCGCATCAATAATGCTATCGACGATTTTGATTTTTTTACTGTTGGCAACCAGATGGATAATGACCTCGGTATCCATGGTCGATTGGAAGATACTTCCTTCTGCCACCAGCTGCTTACGAAGGACCGATGCGTTTGTTAAGTTACCGTTATGGGCAACTGCAAGGCCGCCATTGGCAAGGTCTGCAAAAATTGGCTGTACGTTCCGGATCACAGTGCCGCCCGTTGTGGCATATCGATTGTGACCGACGGCAGCGCGGCCTTTCAGGCTATCGATTACTTCACCAGAGGAGAAATTGTCACCCACTTTACCCATTGCCTTATGGCTATGGAAGCGCTTGCCATCAAGGCTGACAATTCCAGCAGCTTCCTGACCGCGATGTTGCAAGGCATGGAGGCCAAGGGCAGTTAGGGCTCCAGCTTCATCATGGCCATAAATACTAAAGACACCACATTCTTCATGTAGTTTGTCATCATCAAACGGGTCGCAGAGGGCTTCTAGCGGGTTTTGATCGATCATTGCTTTACCTGAGTACCTTTAGTGAGATTTTCCATTTGTTTCCGAGACTTGGAATCATAGCCTTTATCGAGACTTTCCAGTGCGTCCTTGACAGTCTTCTCTACATCGTCCCGGACAGCCTCGGGAATTGATTCATATCCTTTTTTCAGGGCGCGGCCAGATCCGTCGGCGCTATCCCTTGCAACCTGTAAATTCTTCTGCATATCATCGGGCGTTAACGCGGCGACAAATTCTCCGCTTGCGACGATGACCGGTAGCATCTTAGCGTCCCTAATGGCTTGTGGTTGATCCTCTGGGGGAATGAACTGCACAAAGAAAATCCAGACGATGCCCACAAGGCCAATGGCACGCGCCAGTCCAAAGAAGATGCCGAGTGTCCGATCTAGTGCACCAAGTGCAGATGCTTTGACCTTCGCTGATATGGCATGAGTGATATAGGACAAAATAACAAGGCAGAGTATAAAAATAACGGAACCGGTTACAATATCGGCCAGAAGAAGGCTTGGGATGTAATTTTGAGCAAAGGGTTGTGCAATTGGGAAAAGATAAAGGCTGACAAAAGTTGCGCCCACCCATCCTGTAATGGATAAAACTTCTTTTACAAATCCCCTGGCAAATCCGAAAATTGCGGAAATGAGCAGGATCACCAAAATGCCAGCATCAGTAATATTGATCGGCAACTCTTCCATGGTGCTCGTTATCCCTTCGTTTGTGCTTTTTGCACGGGCGGCTTTTCTTGTGTGAACAAGCTGACTATTTCTGACAGATGCTCAACCTCGATGATTTTTATAGTCGGTTCTTTTATCTTACTTCCAAGAGGCACAATCGCAGTCGTAAATCCGAGTTTTGCGGCTTCTTTTAACCGCGCATCCGTTTGTCCAACCGCTCTGATTTCACCAGATAAGCCAATCTCACCAAAAATGATACTATTTTCCGGCACTGGGATGTCAGAAATCGAAGAAACTAGTGCCGCAGCTACCGCAAGATCAGCCGCTGGCTCATTTACCCGCAAGCCACCTGCCACATTAAGATAAACCTCATTTCCGGCTAAAGACAAGCCGCAGCGGGCATCCAGAACAGCCAGAATCATAGAAAGCCTGCTTGAATCCCAGCCGACAACGGCCCGTCTCGGAGTGGGTTGTTGTGATGCCGCGACAAGTCCTTGAATTTCCACAAGAAGAGGACGTGTCCCCTCCATTCCTGCAAAAATAGAGGCGCCACTAATCTCTTTGTCCTGATTGCTGATAAAGAGGGCCGAGGGGTTCGTTACTTCCTGTAATCCCTTGTCCGTCATCTCGAATACGCCAATTTCATCGGTGGCACCAAAGCGATTCTTTACGGCACGCAGAATACGGAACTGATGGCCTCTATCACCTTCAAAATAAAGAACAGTATCCACCATATGTTCAAGAACACGAGGGCCAGCAATTTGCCCATCTTTCGTCACATGTCCCACTAGCATCAGCGCGCAATTCACTTTCTTTGCCAGCCTGATTAATTCTTGCGAACACGCGCGCACCTGAGAGACCGATCCGGGCGCACTATCAATATTGTCGGCATACATGGTTTGAATGGAATCAATGATCAGCAAATGGGGTGGTTTCCCTTTTTCAATACTGGTCACTATGTCACGAACGGAATTTGATGCGGCCAGATTAACCGGACTGTCCTTCAAGCCCAATCTTTGCGCCCGCATGGAGATTTGCTGCGGAGCTTCTTCCCCAGAAATATAAGTGCAGTCATAACCTTTTTGGGCCATGATTCCTACCGCTTGCAATAGAATAGTAGATTTACCAATGCCGGGATCACCACCAATTAGGATAGACGATCCGGGGACAAAACCGCCCCCGATTACCCGATCAAGCTCCGATAGACCACAATTATGCCTCTTATATTCAGCTTGTTGTGTATTGAGTGTCGTAAATTCAATGTCCCTGCCTTTTCCAAGAGAAAGCCCTTTGGGCACGGCCTCATTCACAGCCTCTTCGACAAGAGTGCCCCATTCCTTGCAAGTATCGCATTGCCCTTGCCACTTAGTATAGTTGGCACCGCAAGACTGGCAGGAATGTTGTTTTGTTACGCGTGCCATACTGGCCCTAACTGTCAGGGTTTCAAAATATCGAGTTCAATAGGGCCATTGATATCGCCACGGACAAATTGCTCAACATATGGATTTCCGCAATGGTCAATCTCGTCGGCGGGTCCAATCCACACAACGCTGCCCTTATAAATCAAGGCGATCTTGTCGGCAATTTTTTGTGCGCTTTCCATGTCATGAGAAATGGTCAATGTGGAGGCGCCCAGATGTTTAGTGCAATCGCGGATCAGGTTGTCAATCACATCACCCATAATCGGGTCAAGACCAGTCGTCGGCTCATCAAAAAAGATAATCTCCGGGTCTGTTGCAATGGCTCTGGCAAGCCCAACTCTTTTTTGCATCCCAATAGAAAGTTCTGCCGGGCTTTGATGTGCCATGTCTGCACCAAGTCCAACGAGAGCGAGCTTTTCAATGGCAATATGTTTGGCTGCGCCCCGTTCCATACCGTGGGCTTGAATTAGGCCAAAAGCTACATTTTCCCATACGGGGAGGCTGTCAAAAAGGGCGGCATATTGAAACAGCATTCCTGTTTTGCGTAAGGCTTTCTCTCGAACAGAAGGGCGCGCGCCGACAAGTTGCTGTCCTTCAATAAAGATCTCCCCTGCTTCGGGCTCCAACAGTCCTAAAATGCACTTGAGCATCACAGATTTGCCCGTGCCGGACCCACCAATTACAACAACTGACTCACCTTCTGCAATATCAAGGCTGAGGTTGTTCAGCACAGTTTTGTTGCCAAAGGATTTGCTGACATTTTTAAGGCTTATTTTTGCAGATCCGCTCATTGTCATCATTTCAGCAACAAAACGGTCAGGAAGTAATCACTAATCAAAATTAGGATAAAGGATGAAACCACAGCATTTGTGGTCGCACGGCCAACACCTTGTGCGCCCCCTGAAGAGTTAAATCCGTGATAGCAGCCCATTAGAGTAATGAGACCGCCAAAAACAGACGCCTTTATCAAGCCTGAGATGACGTCTCTAGCTTCCAGATAATCGAACGTGTTCTTGATATAACCGCTGGCATTGAAACCCAAGGATTCTGTTGCCACCAAATATCCGCCCGAGACACCAATAATGTCGCCGACAAGGACAAGCATGGGGAGGGTGATCATGCCTGCCAAAATACGCGGGGCAACCAGGTATTTGTAAGGGTTCGTCGATAAGGTTACGAGTGCGTCAATTTGCTCGGTTACCCGCATCGTCCCAATTTCTGCGGCGATAGCAGCTCCCACGCGACCAGCAACCATCAAGCCACTTAGCACTGGTGCAAGTTCTCGGGTAAGGCCAATGACAACTATTGTCGCCACAGCACTTTCAGCGTTGAAACGAGAGGAGCCAACATAAATTTGAAGGGCGAGTACCATCCCGGTGAAGAGTGCTGTCATCCCGACTACAGGTAGGGAGTAATAGCCGATAAACATCAATTGTTTCAAAAACAAACGAAGATAGAAAGGGGGTAATACAATATGCTTGAAGCTTTGCACCGTAAACAGAGACAGGTGGCCCACTGATCTCATAAATTGAAGTGCAACACGGCCAATTGCCGCAAGAAAATTCCATTCCATACAGGTCGGCCTTATAAATTTACGTCGAGATAGAGGCGATGATATCTTGGACCTAGTGATGTGAGGATTTCATAGGATATGGTACCAGCATCGGCCGCTAGACTATCGATGTCTACGGGGCCGCCGATCAAACTTACTAAATCACCCGGTTTGCATTTATCTAATGCAATATCGGTGACATCAATTGAAATCATATCCATGGACACTCGCCCCACCACAGGAACTTTTTTATTGTTAATGGCACATTCCGCCTGATTTCCCAAGCATCGAAAATAGCCATCCGCATATCCTACAGAAACCGTTGCAATTCTTGCCTTTTCCGATGTGCGGTAGGTGGCACCATAACCAATGGGTTTTTGGCTGTCAACGTCATGAACTTGTAGGATTTTTCCTTGCAGATGAACCACAGGTTTCATGGGGTTGGGTGCCGATGGTGTCGGGTTGCCACCATAGAGCGCTATTCCTGGACGTGTTAAATCAAAAAGATAATCGTCGCTCAAAAACATACCACTCGAATTGGCGAAGGATACAGGGGTATTTTCCAGTGCATTAGGCAAAAGATTTTTAAGGTATTCCAACTGTTCAAGTTGCCGTTGGTTTTGCGAATTCTTTGGATCATCAGCGCAAGCCAAATGGCTCATGATATATTTGATTTCCAAACCATCAAGCCACTGGGGAGTGCTTGCAAGTAACCGAATGTCCGGCTCCATCAGCCCTAATCGCGTGATACCAGTGTCGATATGAATGATGGCTGGCAGAGGGCCATGTTCTACCGTCATGGCTGACCAGGTTTTGATTTCACTTAAACTGTTTAGAACCGGGGTGAGGCGTTCTTGCACATATATTTCAGCGCAGTCTTCAAACAAGCCACCCAAAACAAAAATTTCTACTTCAGGTAAGATCTTTCGCAATTGTGCGGCTTCGCTGGGGAGTGCCACAAAGAATTTGCGACATCCAACGGCATTAAGTGCCAGGGCCACTTGTTTTGCCCCTAAGCCATACGCATCGGCTTTTACGACTGCTGCGCATTCTGCATTCCCGGAGATTTTCGTAAGTTTCTTATAATTACTCTGAAGAGCTGTAAGGTCGATGGTCAAATATGCGCCGGCCAAACGCGGGTCCATTAATGTTGCTCCGGCATATATTGGTCTAATGCCAAGTCACCAAAACGGGTGAATTCGGGCTGGAACTGCAATTTGATTGTACCAATTGGCCCGTGACGCTGCTTACCCAAAATAACTTCCGCCATATTGTGAACGCGAGACATTCTTTCCTGCCATTCCACATGTTCCGGCGTGCCATCTGCGGGCTCTTTCCGACCTTCGTAATATTCCTCACGATACACAAACATCACCACGTCTGCGTCCTGCTCAATTGATCCAGATTCACGCAAATCGGAAAGCTGCGGTCGCTTGTCATCCCGGTTTTCAACCTGACGGCTGAGCTGGGAGAGGGCGATTACGGGAATGTCGAGTTCCTTGGCGATAGCCTTCAAGCCCTGTGTTACTTCTGAGATTTCCTGCACACGACTGTCGGTTCGGCCCGATCCTTTCATCAATTGCAAGTAATCTACAATGATCAGGTCAAGTCCATTACTCCGTTTCAACCGGCGTGCGCGCGTTCGCATGGCGGCAATGGAAAGGGCCGGAGTATCGTCAATATACAAGGGAAGTTCTGATAACATGGCGCTTTGTGGGACAAGTTTGTTAGCAAACTCTTCGTCCGTCAGCTCGCCTTTACGAAGTTTTTCAGAGCTGATTTCAGTGGCCTCGGCCAAGACACGACCAACCAATTGTTCCGCTGACATTTCCAAGGAAAAGAAGCCGACCGCTCCGCCTTCCTTACCGCCAGAATTGTAATGGGCCTTTGCCGCATTATAGGCAATATTTGTTGCAAGCGAAGTTTTACCCATGGAGGGACGACCAGCAAGAATTAGAAGGTCTGATTTATGGAGCCCCCCTAATTTGGTGTCCATATCTCGAAGACCCGTGGTGACGCCCACAATATTACCTTCACGGTGGAACGCTTCTTCGATAGATTTAACCGCTTCACCCACAGAGACACGTACGGGGATCAAAGCCCCTTCGTGGCTACCATTTTCGGCCAATGCGAAAAGCTGCTTTTCCGCATTTTCGATCTGAAGAGTCGCCGTTTCACTCAAATCAGAATCATAGGCCGTATTTACAATCTCTTCACCAAGGTCGATCAGTTCGCGCCGCATCGCCAAATCATAGACAATACGGCCGTAGTTCACTGCATTGATAATTGTCGTTGCAGAGGCAGCCAGACGCGCCAGATATTGAGCCCCCCCAATATCGGCTAGAGCCTCATCATTTTCGAAATAGGATTTAAGGGTAACTGGATCGGCGATTTCTCCCCGTTCGATTAATATAACTGCGGCGTCATAAATCCTTGAATGAACTGGCTCAAAGAAATGCTCTGCTTTTAAGAAGCCGCTTACTTTCGCGCTTGCTTCATTATTGACCAAAACAGCACCAAGTAGATCACGTTCCGCATCGAGATTGTGCGGAGAAGATCTGTAAGCGGGGGAGTCTATGTCCTCCATTGATGGCATTTCTGGGTTCAAAGCGGAGCCTTTCTGCGCGGACAGTATCACAAACACGGCCCTAAATTCAGTTAGATTTAGACACTATAGCATGAAAGCTGGGGATAGAAATAATACACAGGCTGTGAATAATGTGGATAAGGTATTCAGGGCCTTGTATGGCATGACGTGTTCACAGGCAAAAGGCTGTGCATAAAAAAAACGGCGCCAGAGTTCTGGCACCGTTTTAAATTTAACGAGTGAATAAAAGCTTACGCTTCGTCTTCATGTTCAGCAGTTGATTCAAAAACACCTTCAACAGCTTCGTCGCGGTTATCAAGAGCTGCTTCAGCAACTTCTTCAACAGACTCGCCACGTGCTTGAATTGCAGCTTCGTCTTGTGAACGAGCAATGTTCACAACAATCTTTGCTTCCACTTCAGGGTGCAAACGAATGCGAACTTCATGCAAGCCGAGTGTCTTCAGAACTTTGTCCATGACGACTTGTTTGCGGTCAATTTTGAAACCAGCTTCTGTTACAACGCGGGAGAGATCCTGCGTGCTAACTGAACCGTAAAGCTGCTTGCTGTCACTTGCGGCACGAATAAGAACAACTGTTTCACCGTTAAGTTTTTCGGCAACGGCAGCTGCTTCATCTTTGCGCGCAAGGTTGTCAGCTTCAAGCTGTACCCGCTGCTTTTCAAAAATTTCGAGGTTACCCTTATTGGCACGCAGAGCTTTTCCGTGTGGCAATAGGAAGTTGCGAGCATAGCCGTTCTTTACAGTAACGACATCGCCCATTTGACCGAGTTTTTCAACACGCTCTAGCAATACTATTTCCATCAATCTTCCTCCTGGTTGGGGGTGGCCAAGGCGCGACCTCTGAACCCAATCCAACTATCTGTCAATCCAAGCAACATTATTACAAGGACTGGCCAGAACATTAAAATCATTATCAAATATACCGCCGTTAAAACAAGCGAACGGTAATTCCAACTACTTGATACTCTATGGATAACCGCCATTCCCTGTAAGAAAAAGACGATCCCTAACGTAGTCACCACCATACCAAGGAAGAGGCCGAAACTTTCGTTGATCATACTTAACGTCGTCACAACAATTGTCAGTGCCGCCAACCACTTCGGCATTTGCAACCCGGAAAACTCCGGACTAGGACGAACATTCTTTTTAAAGCTTGTCAGGACACCTTGCGCCAGACAGCCACTAATTAGAACATTTATCCCCCAAAAAGGCCCAAAGAACTGTGGTAAATACCAAATAAGTTTTTCAGGCGTCATTGTGTCAAATGCGTTGCCTTGCTTCTGAATTTGTGAAATCAGCTTGCCAAATTCGATAAGCAAGCCTTCTCGTAATTCATCATTCATGTAAAGCAACAAAGCTGCCATACAGGAAAAGGCGATGGTTATAAGGATCCAACAAACCATCAAACGGTGAATTGGATACCAGAATATCACTCCGTCCTGTTCGCGCCACAAAAGGGCTTGGCGTACAATCACCAAAACCGGCAGGCCGCAAGTCAGAACGTAGGTAAAGCTCAGTAAGGGGCTTATGAAAATTCCAGTAATAACGGCACCTGCTGCTACTGAAACTAATCCACCTGTCAATCCCCACCCAAGTCCTGAAAGGAAAAGGGGAGTAATAGACAAGATAGTCAAGGACAGGGCTTGTAGAGCATTTCCTGCTGTTGCACTTGTCCCGGCTCCCATTAATGACAGGGAGAGGAAAAGTGTACTGGCAATGCCTAAAGCGACATTAAAGCTTAAGTCCTTGATCATAAATTTCTTACCAGAAAAGATGATAAATCACCTTCTCAGCACTACCTATTTTACAATAAACGGCAATAACGCAAGGTTACGTGACCGTTTGATTGCAGTTGCAAGCTCACGCTGTTTCTTTGCAGAAACGGCAGTGATTCGGCTTGGCATGATTTTACCGCGTTCAGATACAAAACGTTGCAGAAGCTTTACGTCTTTGTAATCAATTTTCGGTGCACCTTCTCCAGAGAAGGGACAAGTTTTACGGCGGCGGAAAAATGGACGACGTGAATCAGACATTATGCTTCCCCTTCAGCTTGAACTTCGGGTTTCTCTTCAGAAGCAACTGTTTCAGTTGTTGTGTCGGCTTCCGTTGTTGGCGCGTCTGCTTTAGCTGACGCATCTTCATCACGATCACGACGTGGTGGGCGTGTTGTTTTGTTCTGCATCATCACTGAATCGCCTTCTTCAAGCTCTTCAACGCGCAAAGTCATATGGCGCAGCACATCTTCACTAAGAAGAAGGTTACGTTCCATTTCTTTAACCGCAGCAATTGGTGCGTCAATGTTCATAAGAACATAATGACCCTTGCGGTTTTTCTTCACTTTGTATGCGAGATTCCGAAGGCCCCAGTTCTCAACTTTGGCAACGGTTCCGTCACCTTCAGTAATAAAACCGGACATTTGCTCAGTCAAATCTTCTACCTGTTGGGTAGAGATGTCCTGACGAGCGATAAAAACTGTCTCATATAGAGGCATATGTAAAAGCTCCTTATGGCTTTAAATATTTGGCGTTAAACAAAATCGTTAACGACACAAACTAATCCGACCTCCGCCGGAAAGGAGTATTGAGGCGGCGGACTATACAGAATTGTATGCTTTATGCAAGTAGGCTTGACAGGAAAAACTGAGGTAATAAGACTGTGGTTAATTATAGGCAATTAAATCGGACAATTTTATGAAACGAGCATTCGTATTTCCAGGACAAGGCAGTCAGTCTGTTGGCATGGGGCGGGAGTTGGCGGAAGCCTATCCCGTAGCAGCTCAAGTATTTGAAGAAGTGAATGACGCTTTGGGTCAGAATCTTACGAAACTCATGTATGAAGGGCCTATTGAAGACCTTACATTGACGGAGAATACGCAACCGGCATTGATGGCTGTAAGTGTTGCTGTATCGCGCGTCCTTGAAAATGAAGGCGGCATCAAGCTTTCAGATATAGCAAGTTATGTGGGGGGACATTCCCTGGGCGAATATTCTGCACTGACTGCAGTAGGGTCTCTCCAATTGGCGGATGCTGCGCGATTGTTAAAAGCGCGTGGCCAAGCTATGCAGCGGGCGGTCCCGGTTGGTGTCGGCGCTATGGCAGCGTTACTTGGAATGAATATTGGTCCAGCTGAAGAGATTGCAAAACAAGCAACGGAAGAAAGTGGCGGCATTTGTGTGGCTGCTAACGATAATGCTGACGGCCAAGTGGTCTTAAGTGGTGATAAAGGGGCCGTTGAACGCGCTATCGAACTTGCAAAGGAACAAGGCGTTCGTAAAGCCATGCTTCTTCCCGTAAGTGCTCCTTTCCATTGTCCGCTTATGCAGCCAGCGGCAGATGAAATGAAAGAGCGTCTAGCCGAGGTGGTCATTGCACCGCCAACGGTACCTTTAGTTGCTAACGTGACGGCTGATGAAGTGAGTGATCCGGAAACAATTCGTAAATTGTTGGTGGAGCAGGTAACGGGTCGCGTTCGTTGGCGCGAGTCGGTATTGTTTCTTGGAGAACAAGAAGTGGAAAGCCTTTTTGAACTTGGTACCGGCAAAGTATTGTCAGGCATGGTTCGTCGTATCAATAAGGCAATGACCGGAAGCGCAATTCAGACACCAGCTGACATCGATACTTTTTTAAAATCACTTTAAAGATCACTTGAAGATCGCGGAGAAAAACATGTTCGACCTTACAGGTAAATGCGCACTGGTTACTGGTGCATCCGGTGGCCTTGGTGCCGTAATCGCAAAAGATTTATATGCGGCTGGCGCAACCGTTGCTTTATCCGGGACGCGGGAAGAGGCACTGCAAGCGGTAGCGGATGAGCTCGGCGATCGGGCCCATGTGGTTCCATGCAATCTGTCTGATATGGAAGCTGTTGATGGATTGATTAAAGCGGCTGAGGCTGCAATGGGTCAAGTTGATATTCTGGTGAATAATGCCGGACTTACCCGCGATGGTCTTGCCATGCGCATGAAAGATGCAGACTGGGATTTGGTTCAGGATGTAAATTTGAAAGCAGCATTCAAGCTTTCTAAAAATTGCCTGCGCGGGATGATGAAGCGCCGGAGTGGTCGAATTATCGGAATCACTTCTATCGTTGGCGTTACAGGAAATCCAGGGCAAGTGAATTATGCAGCGTCAAAAGCAGGCATGATTGGCATGTCAAAAGCACTGGCACAGGAAGTGGCTAGTCGCGGTATCACTGTCAATTGTGTCGCTCCCGGCTTTATCAAAACAGCGATGACAGACGAGCTGTCAGAGGATCAAAAGGCTAAATTGCTGACTTCTGTACCTTTAGGTGCACTTGGCGATCCACAAGACATCTCAGCGGCCGTTCGGTATCTTGCATCAAATGAAGCCGGATACGTCACGGGTCAAACGCTGCATGTGAACGGTGGCATGGCCATGATATAACCACAATTGGTTGGCATTTGAGTTCACAATTGAATGATGCTTACGGGTTTTCTTTGCATTGCTCTTAAAGTATGTTAGGAACGCCACGAAATTTAGCCATCGGTTGGCGCTTGTAATTTGAGCGCACTGAAGGTATGGAATAAACTATTATTTAACTGCCGGAATATCTGAGGAAAAAGATAATGAGTGATACAGCAGAACGCGTTAAGAAAATTGTCATCGAGCATCTCGGTGTAGAAGAAGCAAAAGTAACTGAAGGTGCAAGCATCATCGATGATCTTGGCGCAGACAGCTTGGACACAGTTGAATTGGTTATGGCATTCGAAGAAGAATTCGGTATCGAAATTCCTGAAGAAGCTGCTGAAAGCATTCTTACAGTAAAAGACGCTATTACTTTTATCGACGCAGCTGCTTAAGGCTCGTTAATTAAGTTTACTGGTTTCTATAAATTCTTTCTGTGATAGGTGTTGTATGCGACGTGTAGTTGTCACTGGACTAGGTCTCGTTACTCCATTAGCTAATGGGGTGAAACCAAGCTGGAAAAGACTGATTAATTCAGAATCTGGCGCCGGCATGATTACCAAATTTGATACAACAGGCTTGGCAGTTCAGTATGGCTGTGAAGTTCCTATTGATGAAAGTCAACCAGATGCCTTTCGGGTCGACGAAGTGTTGGCCCCGAAAGAGCAACGGAAAATAGATTCCTTTATTATCTATGGTATTGCAGCCGCAGAAGAAGCTATTGCTGATTCCGGTTGGAAGCCAGAAACTGACGAAGAATTTTGCCGTACCGGTGTTTCGATCGGGTCGGGTATTGGTGGGCTTCCTTCAATCGAAGCCAATTCCATCAAAATGCACGAACACGGATTGGAAAAGGGGGCTAGAAAAATCAGTCCTTTCTTTATTCCCGGTGCATTGATTAATTTGATTTCTGGTCAAGTTTCTATCCGTCATGGATATAAGGGCCCAAATCATGCTGTGGTTACAGCGTGCTCTACTGGCGCTCACTCCATTGGGGATGCCGCTCGTATGATTGTGGAAGACGACGCAGACGTAATGGTTGCTGGTGGTGCTGAAGCTGCCATGTGCCGAATTGGTTTTGCAGGTTTCTCATCAGCGAAAGCACTTTCCAAAAATTTCCATGATGCACCAGAGAAAGCATCTCGCCCATATGACAAAGACCGTGATGGATTTGTAATGGGTGAAGGCGCTGGTGTTGTGGTTTTGGAAGAATACGAACATGCCAAAAAACGGGGCGCAACCATTTATGCCGAAGTCGTAGGTTATGGATTGTCTGGCGATGCCCATCACATCACGGCTCCTGCCAGTGATGGAAATGGCGGATATCGCGCCATGCAGATGGCCCTCAAAAAATCCGGCTTGAATGCTGAAGATATTGGCTACATTAATGCCCATGGTACATCAACGCCTCTTGGTGATGAAATTGAAGTGAATGCGGTGAAACGCCTGTTTGGTGATGCTTCTGACACTTTGGCCATGTCATCAACAAAATCTGCAACGGGTCATCTTTTAGGGGCCGCGGGTGGTGTTGAAGCCGTCTTCTCAATTTTAGCGCTTAACGAAGGCATTCTACCGCCGACTATTAATCTGGATAATCCATCTGATGGTCTGGACTTGAACCTTGTGCCAAAAGTTGCGCAGGAGAAAAAGGGCATGAAGGCGGTTTTGTCTAACTCCTTTGGCTTCGGTGGAACCAATGCCAGCTTGGTTATGAAACGCGTATAACGCCTATTTATTGAGGTCAAAATGAAGCGGTACCTCTTCTTCCTTTTGGCCTTCTTCCTTTTATTTAATGCGGCCCTTGGCGGTACCCTTTTTTATGGATGGTATCTGTTTAATAATACAGGGTCTCTCAATGAAGATACGACCCTTGTTCTGGAACGCGGCACAGGGCTTCGGGCCATTGCCAAGAAATTACAAAATTCCGGTGTAATCGACAATGATCTCGCGTTTGTTCTTGGCGTTCGGATCAGTGAAAAAGCAACAGCCTTGAAGGCTGGGGAATATGCCTTTAGAAAAGGCATGACCGGCGTAGATGTGATGAATGTGCTTGTCTCAGGTAAAACCGTCGCTCATTTTATTACAATTCCTGAAGGCTTACAAAGCCGTGAAATTCGCAATCTTCTTGAAGCCTCTCGTGAATTAAAAGGGAAATTGACAGAACCTCTGCCAGAGGGATCAATTCTCCCGGAAACTTACCATTTTAGTTTAGGTGACAGCCGAAATACTGTTGCTCTTAAAATGAAAAAAGACATGGCGACTACGCTCGATACGATTTGGGCCGGCGCTTCTTCAACTGGACCCATAAGGAATAAGCGAGAGCTGCTTATTTTGGCCTCTATTGTTGAAAAGGAAACTGGCCTTGCGTCAGAGCGGGCCCATGTAGCCGGTGTTTTCTTAAACAGAATGAAAAAGAAAATGCGGCTTCAATCTGATCCAACTGTTGTCTACGGGATTACTCAAGGAAGATCAGAACTGGGGCGGCCGATCTCTCGAAAAGATCTCGCTGCAAAAAATGATTTCAATACATATACCCTGAAAGGGCTACCCATTGGCCCAATTTGTAATCCGGGATTGGATAGCCTGAAAGCTGTCCTATCAGCGAAAAAAACCAAGGACCTTTATTTCGTAGCTGACGGAAAAGGGGGCCATGTATTCGCCAAAACATTGGCGGAACATAACCGTAACGTCAGAAGCTGGCGTAAGCTCCAAAAGAAGAAATAGGTTTTCTAAAAGCCTTCACTCAGCAGACCTCTCCGAAATCACAAAAGCCTTCAGTATCGCCAGCGGATATCTCTAGAACTACATCTTTCGTCATTGTTTTTTCTTTTATTACAGTTTTCTTTGGAAACTGACGGCACAAACATGCGCCTCATACGTCTAAATGTGCAGAAAATGCAATTGGATTTAGTTTGAGGAGAAAGCGATGAGTGAGATCACTGAGCGCGTTATACAAATCGTCGCCGTACAATTTGATGTTAAGGAATCTGATGTTGTCGAAGGAACAAGAATTGTCGCGGATCTTGAAGCCGACAGCCTTGATCGAGTTGAGCTAATGATGGCCTTCGAAGAGGAATTTGATTTGGAAATCCCGGAAGGGCCTGCAGTAAATGTCGAAACTATAGAAGATGTTGTCGTTCTACTTGAGAAACAGCTCCGAAAATAGAGAGTCAATTAGTTTTGCAAAATCTCAATTTTTGAAGGTGTCATATGCGACGTGTTGTTGTTACAGGCCTTGGTCTTGTCACTCCGCTTGCGAGCGGCGTGAAGCCGAGCTGGCAGAAGCTGACTAATTCTAAATCCGGAGCGAATATTATTACTAAGTTTGATACTGCAGGACTGGCAGTCTCTTTCGGCTGTGAAGTCCCGGTTTTACATGATCAAATGGATCATTTTTGCGCTAAACACATTCTGTCAAAAAGTGAGCAAAAAAGAGTAGATAATTTTATCTTGTTTGGCATGGTTGCAGCAGAAGAAGCCATTGTGAATTCTGGTTGGTTACCAGAGACTGAAGAGCAATTCTGCCGCACCGGGGTGTCCATTGGTTCTGGAATTGGTGGACTTCCTCTCATTGAAAAAAGCTCTGTCAAATTAGAATTGGATAAACTAAAGCGTCTAAATCCTTTCTTCTTATCGGGAGCTCTAATTAATTTAGCTTCAGGACAGGTTGCCATTCGTCACGGTTATAAAGGACCAAATTATTCAATTTCGACTGCTTGTTCAAGCGGAGCCCATTCGATTGGGGAGGCCGCCCGCATTATTGCTGTTGATGATGCTGATGTGATGATAGCAGGGGGCGCGGAAGCTGCCATGTGCCGGGTAAGTATTCTCGGATTTTCTTCAGCGAGAGCTTTGTCGACAAGCTTTTCTGATGCGCCAAAGAAAGCGTCGCGCCCCTATGATAAGGATCGCGAAGGGTTTGTCATGGGGGAAGGGGCGGGCGTTGTTGTTTTAGAAGAATATGAACATGCTAAAAAACGGGGCGCGCATATTTACGCTGAAATTGCGGGGTATGGATTGTCGGGAGATGCCCATCATATCACCGCGCCACCGGAAGACGGCAACGGGGCGTATCGTTCTATGTCGATGGCTTTGAAAAAATCGGGTTTAGCAGCTGATGAGATTGGATACATAAATGCCCACGGTACTTCGACACCTTTAGGAGACGAAATAGAAGTTCGGGCTGTAAAGAAATTGTTCGGTGTTGCGTCAGAAAAACTCGCCATGTCGTCAACAAAATCATCAATTGGACATCTTCTTGGTGCTGCGGGCGGAGTTGAGGCAATCTTCTCCATTTTGGCACTAAACGAAGGCATCTTGCCGCCTACCCTTAATCTGGATCAGCCATCAGAAGGGCTTGATCTAAATTTTGTGCCAAAAATTTCTCAGGATAAAAAGAATATGAAAGCGGTTCTTTCCAACTCCTTTGGATTTGGCGGAACAAATGCCAGTTTGCTTATGACAGCTGTGTAATTTTCGAAATTGGCGACCGACCAAATTGGCACAAATTCACAGCTCAAACGTCTAATGCTGAGACCCTATAAAGGAGAGATGTGGCATTATGGCGGTAAATACGGATTCAATTCAAACTTTGCTTAAACAACGTCGAGAGTTACGGGATTGTTTGGCGGAACTTAGAAATGAGATCACAGCTCTAAATTTCAAAGCGGATACAATCGTTTCTAAAACGGAGACAACTGCCTTTGATAAAGGGCCAATGAACTTAGAGGATGAAGCTCTACCCACCAAGAGCAAGGGCGACGCTCGCGTTGTTTTTTCATCCCCCTTGCCCTTGGACGCCATGCCGCTTGAGCCGCATTCGGTCACGATTGAAGATCGTAATGAAAACGGTTTGCCAGAGGGCGAAACTGCGTCAGGGCAAAAACACTCTGATATGGCGGAGCCGGGTGCCGGCACTGCCCCAAAGGGCGGGGAGCCGATAGAGCCGACCCTTTCCCCATCAGCACCACTAACGCCTAGAGAAAAAGAAACTAATGGGCAAAAGATTGATGAAAAACAAACCGTTGAGTTGCCTTCAAAGGAAATCATGAAGGTGTTTGAGGATATTGACGATGAAAGTCTTTATTGCAGGGCAAAGTTACTTTCTGATTATTTTTCTAACCATCCATCTCCAGTAGCCAATGAAGTTCTCAATCGCTTGGACAAGGCTATTAAATCCTTGAATGAAATTGACCCTTCATTGGATAACAAAAAAGATGTCGCAGAGTTAAGGGAGGTGTATCGGGAAGTATCATCAAAAAGTTACGAAAAACTTGGGATAAATGGCGCGACGCTGTTTGATAGTAGAGGCGGAATTGGACTGTTATGGGGCGTCCCTTTATTTATTGCCAGTTTGGTGCTTGTCCTATTTCCCCTTATTTTATTGCTTCGTTCCTTAGCAGAAGGAATGTACGTCCCGGATTTCGCCGCTGAGCTATCGTATATATTGACGGCATCGGCCGGATTTTTGTGGGGATGTGTCGGCGCGCTTTCTTATATTGCCTGGCGTGTTGGTGCGCGGGCAAAAAAGGGAAGCTATCGAAAAGGGAGTGCCAAGGACTTGGCTTTAAGGGCTGTTCTGGGGGGCGTTCTTGGTGTTGTCGTGTTTCTTGTCGTTGTTCCTTTTATGCCCCTTGATGGCATTATTCCGGATATGAGCATAGGTCTTATTTCCTTTTTTATCGGCATTTTTTCGTCCATTTTGTTCGTAATTTTGTATCGGCTGATCGCTACCATATCGAGAAAAATAAAATAGGTGAGCCATTCTCAATCCTTGATGCAACTAATTGTTGTTGCTTTCTTGTTCAATAAGCAAAATGACGATATACACAATATTCTGACTTGATAATGAGGATATTGTGACACTTCAAAGCATGACGGGTTTTGCCCGAACAAATGGCGTATTTGAGACAAACTCCTGGGTTTGGGAAGTGAAGAGTGTTAATGGGCGCGGCCTGGAAGTTCGCAGCCGAATACCTGGCGGCTTGGATCGCGTAGAAGAATATGCACGCAAATGTTTGAAACAAAAGTTTAATCGAGGCACTTTTAACCTCAATTTACAGTTGGCGCGACAGGACAATAAAGCTAATTATCAGATAAATCATGAATTTCTGAACGAGCTTCTGTCCCTTGGGGCTTCCCTTGTCAAAGATGGTCATGCAAATACAGCTAGAATTGATGGTATGTTTGCCCTTAAAGGGGTGATCGAGTCGGGAGACCCCCCCACCGCCAGCGATGAAGAAACAGAAGCTTTTGAGAAAGCCATCATAGCGGATTTGAATATTCTTGTTGAAAAATTGGCAGCGGCGAGGCTTGAAGAAGGACTGCAGTTGGAAACCGTCCTTGTCGCTCAATTGGATGAAATTGAGGACCTTGTTGGAAAAGCTTCACGCTCCGCTTCTTTGCGGCCAGAAAAAGTTAAAGAGCGCCTAAAGGCCCAAATAGATAGCATCTTGTCCACTGGGACATCCTTTGATGAGGGGCGTTTAGAGCAAGAGCTCGCGTTGCTTGCGACCAAAGCCGATGTCTCTGAAGAATTAGATCGGCTGGGCGCTCATATATCAACAGTACGAGAAATGTTAGGTTCGAGTGAAGGCGGAATTGGCCGGCGGCTTGATTTTATGTGTCAGGAATTTAACCGCGAAGCAAATACTCTGTGTTCCAAAGCAAATGACAAGGAACTTACCCAGATCGGTCTGGATATGAAAGTCGTTGTCGATCGTTTGCGTGAACAAGTGCAAAATATAGAATAAGGACCCAGCGTGTCACAAGTAGATATAAAAACCGTAGATATTGAACGCCGTGGATTGATGTTGGTATTGTCGTCCCCATCAGGGGCCGGGAAAACCACATTAACCCGTTCAATCCTCGCTGATGATGAAAACCTTTCGATGTCCATATCAGCGACCACACGCGCCCCCCGTCCAGGAGAGAATGAGGGACACGATTACTTCTTCATGGAACCCGTGGATTTTAATCTGCTCATAAACCAAAATGAGTTGTTAGAGCATGCTAAGGTCTTTGATAATTATTATGGAACTCCGCGCAAACCCGTTGAAGATGCTTTGTCTGAAGGTAAGGACATTTTGTTCGACATTGACTGGCAGGGGACCCAACAATTAGCTCAACAAGCCGGAGATGATCTGGTCAGTATCTTTGTACTGCCGCCTTCGACTCATGAGCTGGAAAAGCGTTTGAAAACACGGGCGCAAGATAGTGACGAAGTGGTCGCCCGCCGTATGTCAAAAGCATCAGAAGAAATCAGTCATTGGGCTGAATATGACTATGTCGTGGTAAACGATGATCTAGAACGCTGCCAAGCCGAAGTCGCGGCAATCCTCCGCGCGGAACGGGTTCGCCGTTTCAGGCGTTCGGGTTTGATATCCTTCGTCGAACAATTGCGCGAAGGATATTAGAGGTATTTACGCTTGGCGGTATATCTCCGCCAAGCGACAAAATTCTTCAACGGATAACTCTTCAGCGCGTTGGGTGGGTTTTATCCCGGCAGCTATCAAATAATCCTCAGTAGGCCCACCAAGGCTTTTCAAACTAGCCCGCAGCATCTTGCGCCGTTGGCCAAAGGCTGTTGCAACAACTTTCTCCAAAATAGCCAAGTCTGCCGGATAAGCTGGCTCATCTCTTGGAACAAGTTTTATGACAGTGCTAACAACCTTCGGGGGCGGCGTGAAAGCCTTGGGAGAGATGTCAAATTGTGGCGATACTTTACAGAGCCATTGGCTGATAATGGATAAGCGTCCATATGCTTTAGTTCGAGGAACCGCCGTTATGCGATCTCCAACCTCTTTTTGAAACATCAACGTCATTGATTTGAACAAATGACGGGATTTTAGCCATTTTATTAGAAGAGGTGTCGCGACGTTGTAGGGGAGGTTTGCAATGATATGGGCTGGCCCGTCCAAAATATCTTCTTCTCTGACAGATAAGGCATCTCCGCTAATGACGTGTAACCGTTGGTCAAAAGCGTCGGAGATATCCTGCAGGGGCGCAAGGCATCGAGTATCTTTCTCGATTGCGACCAATTTCTTTGCACCTGCCGCTAAAATAGCACGGGTAAGTCCGCCTGGGCCGGGGCCAATTTCAAGAACAAGTTCCCCAGTCAAATCACCAGGGCAACGGGCAATCCGTCCCGTTAGATTTAAATCCAACAAGAAATTTTGCCCTAGGGATTTCTCAGCACGTAATCCATAGGCATTAATCACATCCCGTAAAGGGGGGAGGCTTGTACCATCAGACATCTAAATTCTCCGAAGAATAACTGGCCATTTCTCCGGCCATTTTTATTGCAGCGATTAAACTTGAAGGGTTTGCAATCCCCTTGCCCGCAATGTCTTCTGCCGTACCATGATCAGGAGACGTTCTAATAATAGGGAGCCCCAACGTGACATTAACACCATTGTCAAAATCGATCGTTTTGATGGGGATCAAGGCTTGATCGTGATACATGCAGATTGCCGCATCATATTTCGATCGAGCGGCCTCGTGAAATAAGCTGTCTGCTGGATAGGGCCCGGACACGTCAATACCCTCAACTTGCAGTTCGGCTAAGAGTGGCGCAATCATTTCAAGCTCTTCCGATCCAATGCTTCCTTCTTCTCCGGCATGGGGGTTTAATCCAGCGACTACTATTTTAGGCGGGGATGTGGAAAACCTGCTTTTCAAATCGGCATAGGTGGTTCGGATAACCTGTTCCAGATGGGATTTAGTTAATGTGTCAGAGACCTTCGATAAGGGAATGTGAATAGTTGCGGGAACCACTTTTAAGGCGGCGCAGGCAAACATCATCACAGCTTTTCCTGGCACGCCCGTTAAATCGGCTAGGAATTCTGTATGGCCGGGATGGGCAAATCCTGCATCATAAAGTCGTTTTTTTTGTATGGGGTTTGTAACCACAGCTGACGCTTGATCTGATTGACAAAGAGAAACAGCAGTCTCAATCGCTGAAATTGTTTGAGCGGAAGAATTGCCCTTAAAACCCGGATCAAAAATAGGGAGGGTGGATGGAAACACAGCAGTCGTATCTGCAATATTCGAAATTCCTGTAGTGGGCAGCTTTTCAAATATTCCTTTTAGAGCTTCCTCAATACGTTCTTTATTTCCAACAAGGCAAAAAGGAGGAAGCCGTTTTTCATCGCGCATCAACCATGCTTTTGCGGTGATTTCAATCCCAATGCCCGCGGGATCACCCATGGTAATAGCGATCGGTAAAGGGCTTTTCATGCTTGTCATTCTATAGTCTTGGTTAATCGCTATCGTGTTTCGATCGTCGCATCTCTGCGTAAATCGCTAAGATATCTGTCTGCTCGCGCTTGGATTCTTCGTGTTCCGATTTCTTGACGGACAGCCTCTTCACTATCTTGGCGCATGATTTGGTCTTTGCGTCCACAGACAATAAAAATACGATATTTGTCCTTATCAAGGTATGGCTTACTTGCTTGGCCGGGCTTGAGGTCGCTAATTAGGTTTTGGAATTTTGGTGGTAGATTGTTCAGCTCAATATTTCCCATTTTACCGCTGCCAGAGGTTGCCATTTCAGAGATTAATTTGGGGATGTAGGAGCAGCTATCGATGAATTTACTCAAGGAATTGATTAATTTCATCTGACTAGCTTCCGATCCTCTCTTTTTTGCCTCGCTAACGGGAATAACTAGTTGGCTCAGCTCAATTAGAGAGTTTGGTTTCTCATCACTCAAAATTTTGCGAACGTCTTTAACCGCAATCAAATAATAACCGTCAGATGTTCTGATAAGCTCTGAAAGATTTCCTTTTTTAACTTTATGGACCGCATTTGCTATTTCAGGTTCCATATCTTCTATCATCACCCAACCAATATTACCGCCTTTTACGGCCGTAATTCCCCGGCTGAATTGCGATGCTATCCGTCTGAAACTGCCGCCCTTGTTAAGTTGGGTTTTAAGATCCATCATTAGTTTTCGAACAGTAGCCTCATTTGCTCGAGTATCAACTGGTATAAAAATTTCGCTGAGAAAATACTCATCTTTCCCTTTATTGGCCTGCATTTTGGTTTTAAGGCTTGCCACTTCCTCATCCGTTACATTGATGCGCGGAATAATTTTTCGTCTGACAACTTTATCCCAGGAAATTCCTGCTCGGATTTGCTCAAGCAATGAATCTATACTTATATTGCGCCGTTCAAGGATTAGATCAAGTTGCCCTGACGGGATTTTGTTTCGCTTTTCCAGATTATCAACGGCCTTATTCATTTCTGCATCTGTGACGCTGATATTAAACCGCGCAGCCTCTTGTAAACGGAGCCGGTCATCAACAAGGCGTGCGAGAGAGGGTTTAACAAGTTGTTGTCTTGTCTTTGAATCATCAGGAAAGTTCGACATCAATATAGTCAAAGAGATTCGTTGCAACAGATCGTATCCTGAAATGACTTCTTCATTCACTACAGCGACAATTTTTTGCACATCTTGGGCAGAGGCTTGCAATGCACCGAAGATTGCGAAAAATGCGACAAGCATTACGCCAACTAATTTTTGAATAGCTATCATTGTCAGGATCTCAATACATACATGTTTGATGCAAGCAAAATAATTTAAATTGTGGTGCCCAGAATAGCATTATCAAAGGGCTTTTGTGAACTCATCAGTTAAAGGGAAGTAATCTTATTTTAAAAGCAACACTTGTGCTGGGCTCAAGGTCTCGATCTCGCGTGAAGCTCCGTTTGGCTTCAATAGCAAAACCAAAACATTCGTCAAGATATTCAAGCCCAAATTTCGCATCAATGGAGGCCCCATCGCCTTCTAGATCGCGGCGGTAGCCACCGTAACTGCTCCAAAATTCCGAAAGAGCAACCCTTCCTTCAAGAGAAATTTCATCCCGCTTTTGAATATCAGTACTGACACTTTCTTCCCGAAGGTTCAAGTAACCCAAGCTTATCCAGTTTCTATCATCCCCAAAATTCAAATCGATTTCGTTTCGGGCTAATTTGTAGTCTTTTTGGTCGAAGCGAACCCGCTGAGTGTATTTAAATAAATCCGTTGGCTGGATTTCCAGCCGGGCTACAAAATCTGACCATTGGTCTTCCAAGCCGGTCCCATCAGCAAAACTGGTTTCATTATCTTCATGCAGGCTTTGACCCAGTAGAAGAGACGTATATCCACCGCTTTCCCCGTAAAAACCGAAATTAACGCCGTAGTTCAATCTTGCCCCTTCTTCTACTTCATCCAATCCTGCATTTCTGTTTGAGCCAAAGAGGTTGGTGTCATCAAATTCAAAACTCAAGGAGTCTTCGTTTGGTGTGTCGCCACTGTCAAAAGATTTTGACCAAACGCCTTCTACTATTGGCTCAATTACTTGTCGAACGCTGCCAGATTGCCGGGCAAAGGGGAAGCTCCATTTCAAGGATACAGAAGGAATGGCACGTGCTGATAGCTCGTTGGAGGTATCACTATTCAAATCATAAGGATCATCAAGCTGGTCGCTGGTATAATATGTATCCCCGCGAATTGAGGCGTTTAAAGTGTATACCTCGCCAATGGAGGATGTGTAGGGTAAGTGCCAGCCACCTTCCAATGAGACCCGCGTTGTATCTTGGCCATCCGTGCGGACAAGGGCAAGGGAGTCCACATTTGCATTGAAGCGGGCACCATACTTATCGGGTTCTCCAACATAAGAATATTGAAACCAGGCCGGGACGAAAGGTGTAGTGCCAGAGTGATCTTCTGCTTCCAGGCCCTGGAATGAATAAGCGCTGAGTTTGGAGTAGTTGCGACCACGAAGCCCTTGGATGTAGGCTGTAGAGGTTAGTGTATCCAAATCGCTGATATCGTATTTATCTAGAAATGTATCTGTTGTGGTTGCAAAGAAATCAAATCCCCACGACCACGCTCTATTGATGTCGAATTCCCCAAGCCCGCGAATATGCCCTTGGAATTCTTGTTCGCCCGTCTTGGTGTCGTCGACAGTTCGTTCATCAACATATGTGAGCGATCCATCTAGTGAAAGATCTCCGGTTTTAAAAGCCTGCCGATATTCGCCGGCCATCAGGACACCTTCTTCCGTCGTTACTGTCGGAGTAATGGTGGCATCTTTATCTTCAGAAATGACATAATAGTAGGGAACAGATAGTCCATATCCCAATTCTGTCGTGTTGAAGGTGGATGGAGCCAGAAAACCACTTTTTCGGTCAACAGTCGGATCCGGGTGACTAAAATAAGGGGTGTAGAGGACGGGAACACCATAAAATTCCATAACGGCGTTTTTGTAGACTATAGATTTATCCAGCTTATCATGTATGACTTTTGATGATTTTACCTGCCATAAGGGAGCGGCATTGCGATCGGTCTCACAAAGCCTGCACGTGCTGTAAACAGCATTGTTCATTTCAGTTTTGTTTTCATCAATCCGAACGGCACTTCGTGCCGCTAGCCTTGAATTATCCGTAAACAAGACCCGCAAATCCCGAATAGCACCTGTTTTGAGCTGGTTAAAGAGTTCAATATTATCTGCGAATAAGACTTCCCCTGAAGGTTCAAGGAGAACAATATTTCCCATCGCCGTAATTTTGTCCTGACGAATGTCATAGAGGATCTTATCTGCTTTAAGGATGCGTCCCCCTTGAACAACCTCCACGTTACCCGAAGCCGTTACAAGTTCTCCCTGCCTGTCATATCGTATTTCGTCGGCACTAAAGAGAGACTCTCCTTGTAAAGATAGGGATTTTTCCACAGAATCGGGCGATATTTCGCCAGCCGCGGTTGCCAAATGCAAAGGGGTCGCTGTCAGTATAGTCGACGCGAGGAACGGGAGCAGAAAATGCTTCATAAATTAACCATCCTCTAAATGAAACATCATCGAAAGCCCAAAAAGTGTAATTGTCCCAGCCGGTGTCCAAGCTGCAAGTGCAATTGGAAGTCCGCCTGACATTCCAAGAGCATAGATAATATCTGTAAAAAAATAAAAGACAAATCCTGTAGCAATTCCGGCCATGACTAATAAACCGGTCCTGCCTTGCCTTGTTGCCCGCAAACTAAATGTTGCAGCAACAAGAACCATTGCAATTAAAAGAAAGGGGCCCGCAATCAAACTTTGCAGATACAGACGGTGGCGGGTGGCTGAAAAGCCCGCTTGTTCCAGTGTATCAATAAAGGCAGGAAGTTCCCAAAAAGGGAGGGATTGCGGAGACGCGAAACTTTCCTGGATCTGAGCGTTGGTTAAAGATGTTTCTAATTTCAGATAATCAAGCGTGACGCCTGGCTGGTCCGGACTTGTCATCAAGACATCATCCAAATCCCAAAATCCGCGGCGTAAACGGGCGCGTCCTGCTTCGATACGGCCGGTAAATTTCTCCTTGTTGTCGTATTGAAAAATGATCACATCTTTCAGATCAATCCCTTGATTAATGGCACTTCTTGCATGAATGACTGAAAGACCATTGTCATCTACTTGACGAAGCCATAGGTCTTTTGATGAAATCATCAGCAAGTTAGTCCGCTTCTTAAAATGCTTTGCCTCCATTTGCTTGTACTGACTTTCCATCGTGGCGGAAATCGGATTGAAAACTGTCACAACGAATATGCCAAAGACAAAAGAGATAAGTAGGGACGGTGTTAAAAACTGCCAAACAGAGACACCCGCGGCACGAATAACTGTCAGTTCGCTACTTCTAGATAAGCGGAAAAAAGTGAGCATCCCACCGAATAGGGCTATGAAAGGAAGTAGTTTTTGAGTGAGTTCAGGTAGGCGTAGCAGGGCCATTTGCAATAAAGTAAGGATTGTTATGTTGTCCTTACCACTAGCGCGACGTAACATTTCAATGAAATCCACGAGGAAAATTATTGAAACCAGAACGCCCAATATGATACTGACATTTTTTATGAATTGCTTGCCCAAATACAGGGACAGGTTACTCCAGATGTTCAAGTCTCAGCCTCCCCCAATGATGATTTTGCTGGGAAGCGTTTAATGGGGTTGGTAAACTTTCCACCGGAAGCCATGTGAGCAGCCGCACCTGCGGATACTACAGGAAGTATATACAAAATAGGGACAAACCAGCTACTTGAGTTGGCAAGATTAAACAGTGCCATAGCGACTATGATCAAACCGATACCTGAGGCGCCGGATACGATAAGTTTTTGCACGCGTCCTCTCCGGGTAAACTCTCCGCTCATGACACCTGCCATGGCGATATAAACAAGGGCAATGGCATAGAGGGGGAGCACAAGCCGTTGGTGCAACTCTGAATTAAGCGCCTGAGCTTTTCTCCGTGTATAGTCACTTTCTTCTGGCCAAACCAGTTCTTCAAAATAGCGTGCCGAAGGTTTTAGGGAGCCAACGCCGCTTTTTTTCTCAAACTGGCTTACATCCAGTGCATAATCATCAAAATAGAGAATACTCAACTTAGCCTGTTCTTTTACAACCTCTTGCAAATTACCATTCTTCATAAAGAAGCGGGGGCCATCATCGGTTTTAATAAAGGCACCTTGTTCTGCCATATAGGTGATGGGTCGTTCAGGAACACGCTCGTCATGAACCAGAATGCCCAAAAGCTCACCTGAGGAGTTTTTCTCCCGGATATAAACGGTAACGCCAGCGGCAAGGGTATTAAAAACACCTTCACGCAAGACAACAGAGGCCAGACTGTCTCGCCATTCCACTCTGAGCTCTTTTACAGTTCTAAGGCCATATGGTGCCAAATAGAAACCCAGAATATAAAGGATGACTGTAACGGCCAGCGCTAAATAAACAGCTGGTTTGGTGAGCGCCCATTTGCTCAATCCCGATGCCCACATAACCACAAGCTCGGATTCAGAATATAATTTGTTAAAGGCAAACAAGGTCCCAAAAAACAAACCTAAAAGTAGTGTATATTTTAAAATTCCAGGCAACAACAATACGGATAAATACATAAAGGTTGAGACCGGCAATCCATTGACTAGTTTGTCAACAAATTGCAGGGATTGAGACAGCCAGATAACCCCGGTCATGGCAAAGGTGATAAACACCAGTGGGGTCGCTAACTGCCGGATAATATACACATTAATATTCTTCATGGGCGGAGTATAACGAATGAATTTATAAGCGCTATAAAGAAGCTATAAAAAAGGGTGTAAAAATGATCAAATGTGCCCTTTTTATTAACCGATTAGCGAAATAAAACCAGTATTCCAGAGTAATCTGATGAATGAAGCGCGCTATTGCTTGTTGATACTCAACGTCGGCTAAGGTAATTAAGACTATAAACAATTCTAGTCTTTAGGATTCAGCCTCCTTAAATTCAGGTATAACACATGAAATTCGCATTTTCCGAAATCACCCTCCCCAAGCGTGGATCATTAGCCGTTGCCCTTTATGCCGACAACAGCTTTTCACCCACAGCACAAGAAGTTGATGACCTCACCGGCGGGGTTTTGTCCCGGGCATTAGAGACAAGTCGTTTCAAGGGAAAAAAAGGAGATGTTCTCGAAATTCTCGCTCCAAGTGGCCTAGATGTGTCTCGGGTCATTCTTTTTGGAATGGGGGATGCAAATGAAGTCTCGCAAACAAGTTTAGAAGATCTAGGGGGAACCCTTGTTCGGAAATTGAACGGCGCTGGCGCTCGGAATGTAACCGTTATCCTTGATGGGTTGGGCGATTGCGGCGTTAAGGAAAGTGATGCCGCGGCACGGATAGCCTTTGGTGCGAAACTTTCGGCCTTCCGTTTTACCAGATACAAATCTGAACAAGATGAGGCCGCTGAACCCTCTTTGGTTCGTATGACAGTCGCCAGCAAAAATTCTTCCGGTGCCCGTAAAGTTTTTATGGACTTGGAAGCGATTGCTGAAGGTGTTTACATGACACGCGAATTGGTTAGCGAGCCTGCCAATACCTTGTATCCAGAAAGTTTTGCTGATCGCTGTAAGGAATTGACCAGCCTTGGTGTCGAGGTTGAAATCCTTGATGAAGAGAAAATGAAGCGTCTTGGCATGGGCGCACTTTTAGGTGTGGGGCAAGGCTCTCGTCGGGAAAGTCGTATGGTTGTCATGCGTTGGACAGGCGCACCCAATAAGAAAAGTGTTAAGAACCCAGTAGCTTTTGTTGGTAAAGGCGTTTGCTTCGATACGGGCGGTATTTCATTGAAGCCGGGACCGGGTATGGAAGAAATGAAATGGGACATGGGCGGCGCTGGAACAGTGACCGGCTTGATGAAGGCTCTTGCTGGGCGAAAAGCGAAAGTGAACGTTGTCGGCGTCATTGGTCTTGTTGAAAATATGCCAGATGGGAATGCTCAGCGCCCAGGTGACATCGTGACGGCTATGTCAGGTCAGACCATTGAAATTTTGAATACAGATGCGGAAGGCCGTTTGGTCCTTGCTGATGCGCTTTGGTATACGCAAGATCGTTTCAATCCAGAAATTATGATTGACCTTGCCACATTGACGGGGGCTATCATCATTGCGCTTGGTCATGAAAATGCAGGCTTGTTCTCGAATAACGACGCGCTGGCGGGGCAGCTTCATGAAGCTGGGCAAGCAGTTGGCGAAGGTGTTTGGCGTCTTCCCATGTCAAAGGAATATGCGAAACAGACAGTGTCCCCAATAGCAGATTTACAAAATATCGGCACGGGCGGACGTGGTGCTGGATCCATTGTGGCGGCAGAATTTTTGCAGAAGTTTGTTAATGACACCCCTTGGGCCCATCTTGATATTGCGGGTATGGCTTGGTCAAAGAAAGATACGCCAACGGTTCCAAAAGGCGGTACCGGCTACGGCGTTCGCTTGCTTGACCGGTTTGTTCGGGACAATTACGAAGGGAAATAAATCTCCCCATGACGGAAGTCAGCTTTTATCATTTACAGGTAGAACCAATTGAACGTGCCTTGCCTCGATTGCTTGAAAAAGTGGTCGAGCGGGGCCTGACTTCCCTTGTGCGCATGAAAGAGGACGGTTTGCGAGAGCAGCTCGATCTTGCTCTTTGGGCTTTCTCCCCCGATAGTTTCATTGCCCATGGGCGGGGGGAAGATGAAACGGCAGCAGAGAACCCGGTCCTCCTCACCTTAGAGGGAGGGAGTAATCTGAATAACGCGAGTGTTTTAGTGTTGCTAGAGGATTCTGACGGTAGCGACATAAAAGAATTCGACCGTTGCCTGTACATGTTCGATGGCGGCGACGAAGAAGCCCTGCAAGCTGCCCGAAGCCGCTGGAAATCCTTAAAGGCCGACGGCCTGGATGTGACCTACTGGCAACAAAGCGAGACGGGCTGGAAGAAAAAAGCCTGAATTAGGCCGCTCCACGAAGAAAGAAATTGAAGTTTTTTTTAGGACATTTTAGCTCGAACAAGGTTTGCCTGTAGTCTTTTGATCGCCCTAACGTTTTGAAGTCATCCGTCGCTGTCGTTGAACCAGCCTCTTTTTGCCTTCTGTTCTATTTTTATTTTAGCAAAGAGATGACCCAGTTTAGCAGGGCGTCTTCATTGTAACGGGGATGCCACGCCGCGATCACGTCGAAATTATCTGGGGATTTGTCTAATTTAATTTCTACTAAATCGTCGCTTACGATCGCACGGGAGGGCAGGAAAGCGATTGAATCTGTGGTTTCCAAATACAAGGGGATCACTGAAAAGCAAGGGGCTGTAATCACAATATTTCGTTTCAAGCCAAATTGCCTGAACCAGTCATCAATTGCCCCTTTAAAATTTGGCCGCGCAGGGGAGGCACTAATATTGGGGTAGGCGGCAATGTCTGCTAAGGACGGCTTTAGTTTCAAGATGGAGGCATTACGGGATGTCATGCACATATGCCGTTCTTCAAACAATTTTACAATCGGGTAACTTTCGGGAATAAAGTCAGGGAAGGCGATGGCCATATTTACTTGGCCGGTCTCCATCTGTTCGTGCAATTTATCAATTTCAAAATCGCAAACAACAAGTTTCAAGTTTGGTGCTCGTTCTCTCAATTGGGCGATTAAGGAGGGAAGAACCACTTGCTGAGCATAATCGGTGGCAGAGATAGAAAAAGTACCTTCAAGGGTTGCCGGATCAAAAAGATCGGGTGCCAATAGAACCTGAAAGTCATTTAGTAACCTATCAACTTTAAGGGATAGTTTTTCGGCAAAGGGGGTTGCGATAAATCCATTCGCTTTTCGAAGAAATAAACGATCTTCAAACGTAAAACGTAATTTTTTGAGATGTTCACTCACTGCTTGTTGTGTTAGCCCGACTTGATTTGCTGCTTTTGATGCATTTTTTTCTCGCATTAACGCTTGGAAAATACGGAGCTGTTTGATGTCTAGCCGGTCTAATTTATTCAAGGCGATATCCTCCTGTACCGGTCAGTTTCTAAACTGAATTTCACCATAACATAAAACCAATAATTCTTGTAACACTCACAAAAAACCTTTGTTTCAAATTGTTTTGTGAGCTTTCTATGATGCTCCCATTGAGTAGAATTTCATCGGCAGGAGTAAGTGATGAAAACAATTATTTTGATTGGTGCTAACGGTAAAATGGGCAAGGCTGCATTAACGGGCCTTCGTAATCATAAAGTCATCACAGCGGGCCGTTCTGGTGACGTTGATTTTAACGTTGATATTACGGATGAAAATTCAATTCGTAACTTGTTTGAGAAAGTCGGGCATTTTGATGCCGTGGTAAATACAGTCGGCTATTGTGAATATGCAAATTTTACTGAAATGACAGAAGCTCAGTGGATGACGACCGTGATGAGTAAGATGATGGGGCAGATTAACCTTGTGCGCATTGGTCAGGAATTTATTGCAGATGCTGGCTCTTTCACACTCATTAGCGGCATTTTGAATGTAAAACCCATACCCTTTGCCATTGCAGATGCGACCACAAGCGGGGCCATTGATACTTTTGTTAAATGTGTCTCTTATGAGATGCCAAAAGGTATTCGCATTAATGTTGTAAACCCCACTGTCCTTGCAGAAGCTTGGGATGTTTATGGCGAAATGATGCCAGGGTTTGAGCCTGTTCCAAGTGCATTAGTTGGTAAGGCATTTGAGCGTTCTGTCGATGGATTTTTAACCGGTGAAGTGATTTACGTAGACGCATAATTTTTAGTGTAAAAGCGTGACGGGTTAATCGAAGAGAGGTGTTAGGTATTGATCATTTATGCCTCTCTCTTCGATTTTTTCCCTGGAGTTTGACGGACCGCTCAAACGCCACGAATTCTAAAGACAATTTCATTAGATATATTGTTTTCTTTTCGGTGCAGAATGGACGTTTCGAGTTTAAGTAACCCATAGGGTTCTTGTTCGACATTCAGGGGAAGGCGGTTCTTCTCAATTTTTATAGAGAACATTATATTTTTATGGCTGAGAATTTTCCACGGTAACAGAGGCGGGCTTTCTGTCTCTCGATAGGAAATTTTGGATTCCGGGATTTGGGCTATTTCAGCGCCAATATCTGGCCGCAGAACCATAATATTTTCAAGATAAATTGTATGTAGTGACACATTCTCAACTGAAAATGTGACGCAGAAGCGCTCTTCTTTATCCGTGGGCGGTTCGCTAGATAAATGCTGAACGATGAGGGCGGAATCCGACTTAAGTTTCGGTATCCAATCTGACCCAATTTTGTAGACAAGCCCCGCTCCGGCAATGGCTGCTATGGCAGGAATGGTGACAATCCCTCCATCTGCTTTGGGTGTTTGGTGCGCTGGATTTTCATTGCCCACTTGCTCAAATATCAAATGGCTATATTTGCTCTCAGACATATCTTCTTCCTGCTTCACTAGTTGCAGTAGTTTTAACTAATGTTGGTGGGTTTATACCACTCAAACACGCTTTCTCAAAATTCGAAAAGGTATCGTTAGCCTGTAATTTATCTCAGCTGCGAACTCCTCTTGCCAAAGACTGTATGAGAGCGTCAATATGACCTTGGATAATTGATGGTTGGTATAGGGTGCTCTTGCATATGGCGAATTTAAAGAAAGATGCGTTTGGAATTCAAAAGCTAGACTTGTTGTCGAATGTAACCCCTTTGGAGGCGATGCCGAACCTTGGTGAGCGGCTTGGGTTAAGTAATCTGTTTATCAAGCGAGATGATGAGGGCGGTCGTGCTGGTGGCGGCAATAAAATCCGAAAATTTGAACGGCAGTTTGCAAAGATACTAGAAGAGAAATATGACACCGTCCTTATTGCGGGTCACCCTCAATCTAATGCGGCTCGCGCGTTAGCAGGAACGGCTGTGAGCCAAGGGCTGAAGCCAGTTATTATATACAAAAACCTCATTGATCGAAAGACTGAAGCCTTTGCAAAGAGTGGTAATCGTTTGCTGATGAATCTCATTGGGGCAACCCTTGTTGAAGTTCCCCAAGATGCAGATTTTATGGAATTTGCAAATCAGCATGCTGCATCCTTGAGGGAGCAGGGGGCAAAGCCATTTATTCTGCCCTTTGGGGCTTCAGACCTTCTCGGAACCCTCGGATATGTGGACTGCGCCGAGCAGATTTTACAACAAGTCCGGGCAGAAATGGGACGAGATCCTGACTTGGTTGTTGTCTCTACTGGTAGCTGCGCTACCCATGCTGGGCTCATTGCCGGATTTGCGGCTCATGATACTGCGACCCGCGTTCAAGGATTCACAATCCTTAAAAATAAAGACGACGCAACAAGTGAGGTCGCCCGTCTTACCCAAGAAGCACTCGTTGCTATGGGTAAAGAGACGGTTTCGTTTGACGTTCTTGTCGATGATTGCGCCTTGGGAGAGGCTTACGGTATTACGACACCAGAGTGTCTGGATGCTATTCGAACAACAGCGAGCTTGGAGGGGATATTCCTTGATCCGGTTTATTCAGGTAAAGCAATGGCAGGACTGATCTCCCACACTCAGCAAGGGTTGGTTGGGCCGGACGAGATCGTCGTCTTCGTCCACACCGGCGGACTGCCCTTGTTATTTGCTTATGCGGATGCTTTTGAAAGTTGAGAATTCTTTAGACGAGAAGAAGAAGGCATAAACCTTCTCCTTCTCGAAAGTCCATACGTTAAGCCTGCGCTTCTTTTTCTTCGTAGTCTTCTTGGGCAGCCATCCATTGGGCTTCGGCGCCCGTGAGCTTGGACTTTAGGGCTCCGATATCGGCGACCAGTTTGGCTTGGAAATCAGCACCTTTGTTATAGGTGTCAGGTTTTGCCAAGGTGACTTCCAAGGCTGCGATTTCTTTTTCCAGCTTTTGGACCTGTTTTTCCAGCTTGTTGATTTCCCGCTGTTTTGGGGCGAGGGCAGCACGGGCGGCGGCTCTTGCCTTCCGGGCTTCTTTACCACTGAGTTTTGGAGCCGCTTTTTTCGGTGCTTCTGCGTCGCTATCATCAATATCGACAGGCAGAGCGAGTTTTTTGCCTGATGCGCTGGCGCGGGCTTGTTCCATCACGTATTTTTTGTATTCGTTCATATCGCCGTGATAGGGGCGTACGTTGCCGTCGGCTACAAGCCACAGATCATCGGCCACGAGACTTACCAGATGGGGGTCATGGCTGATGAGGAGCACAGCGCCTTCAAACTGGTTAAGGCCTTGAACGAGTGCTTCGCGGGCATCCACGTCTAAATGGTTTGTTGGCTCATCGAGGATGAGAAGATGTGGTTTTTCAATAGACAGCAGGCAGAAATTCAGACGGGCTTTCTCGCCGCCGGAAAGTTGCTTTACCGGTACTTCTGATTTATCGCGAGAAAAGCCGAACTGTCCAAGCTTTGACCGGACTTTTGGCTCAAGTGATTTTTCCATCTTGTCCGCCAGATGACGGTAAGCGGATTCTTCGGGGTTCATTTCATCCAATTGATGCTGGGCGAAGAACCCGATTTTCAACTTGGATGATTTTTGATAATTGCCCAACTGTTTTTGAAGGCGTCCAGCGATCAGCTTGGCAAAGGTTGATTTACCATTTCCGTTTGATCCCAAAAGCGCAATGCGATCATCCATATCAATGCGCAAGTTAAGATGCTTGAGGATATGGTTCCCTTCAGAATAACCAACGGCGCATTCTTCCATAGCAATAATGGGAGAGGAGAGTGGTTCGGGTTCGGGGAATGTGAAATTAACTGTGTATTCTTCCATCACTGAGGCAATGGGTTTCATTTTTTCAAGCATTTTAACACGGCTTTGGGCTTGTTTTGCTTTGGAGGCTTTGGCCTTAAAACGATCCACAAAAGATTGCAAATGCTTGCGTTGTAATTCTTGTTTCTTCGCCATACCAGCGGCGAGAGCAATTTTCTCGGCACGGGTTTTCTCGAAAAAGTCGTAGTTGCCAGAATATTTATGGAGCTTGAGCTCTTCCAGATGAATAATAGTTTCTGCAACATTATTCAGCAAATCCCGGTCATGGCTGACGATGATCAAAGTCTGCTGATACGTTTTCAGAAAGTTTTCAAGCCAAAGAGTGGCTTCCAAATCAAGATAGTTGCTTGGTTCATCGAGGAGAAGTAGATCAGGTTCTGAAAACAAAGTTCCCGCCAAGGCGACCCGTGTCCGCCATCCACCAGAGTAGGAGGAGCAAGGACGTTGCTGGGCATCATGATCAAAGCCAAGTCCTGCTAGAATCTTGGCAGCCCGGCTTTCCGCCGTATGGGCGTCAATGTCGGCGAGACGAATATGGATATCGGCGATACGGTCTGGGTCTGTTGCGGTCTCAGCCTCATCCATAAGGCCTTTCCGTTCAACATCCGCATCGAGCACGGTTTGAATAAGGCTTTCTGGTCCGCCGGGGGCTTCTTGGGGGAGTACGCCCAACCGTGCGCCTTTACGCAGACGTAAGTTGCCCGCATCTAAATGGATCTCACCGATGATCAATTTCAGCAGGGTGGATTTGCCAGTTCCATTTCGGCCCACGAGACCAATTTTGTGACCACGGGGAATATGGACGGAAGCGTCTTCGAGCAAGGTTCTGCCTGCAACGCGATAGGTAATTTCATTAATCTGTAACATGGGAGGAACGTCTATCAGCTTTCAGCTATACATAACAGGGGAATTAAGCCTTAAAAGCGAATAATTTGAAAAATATGTGACGGTGTGATTAATTGGTTGGCCTGCGTGATCTTGCCTTAATGCATATAAATCTGTTGCAGCAATGGCCCTTGCTCGTTATAACGCGCGTAATATAGATTTTTTCCATTATAACCAGAGTGAACACCATGGCTATTGAACGTACTTTTTCTATCGTTAAACCTGATGCAACCCGTCGCAACCTGACTGGTAAAGTAAACGCCATGTTGGAAGACGCTGGCCTCAGCATCATTGCTCAAAAACGCATTCAAATGACTCGTAAAGATGCTGAAACATTTTACGGTGTACACAGCGAACGTCCTTTCTTCGGCGAACTTTGTGACTTCATGACATCTGGTCCAGTTGTTGTTCAGGTTCTTGAAGGCGAAAACGCTATTGCTAAAAACCGCGAAGTTATGGGCGCAACAAACCCTGCGGATGCGGCTGAAGGCACAATCCGCGCGACTTTCGCAGAAAGCATCGAAGCAAACTCAGCACATGGTTCTGACAGCGCAGAAAATGCTGCTATCGAAATCGCATACTTCTTTGCAGGTTCCGAACTCGTCGGTTAATCCGTAAATTAAGTCATGAAAAAGGGCCCTCAATCGGGGCCCTTTTTTGTTGCCTGAATTTGACGTTTAGTCGTTCTGTGACACTGTATCTTTATCAAACAAGGCGATGGGGTCAGTTACTTCACGGGGATTATCGCTATGTTTGCAATGACCATCGACAATTGCACCCGGTTCAATGTTGAGCGATGAATTGATCACATCGCCCTTCACCATGCCCGTTGACAGAATAGAGATGTCGACGGCTTTAATGTTGCCATCGATCTTACCGCGAATGAGAATTTCACCGGCATCTATATCCCCTGATATATGGGCGGTCTCCCCAACAGTAAGTTTTTCAGCTCGGATGTTACCCGTGATGATACCATCGATTTGAAGCTCTCCATCGCTTGTAATATCGCCTGTGATAGCGAGCCCTTTTGCAAGGATGGAAGGAATGCTATTTACAGTACTTGTACTCTTGTCTTTACTTTTGTTGTTTGAAAACATGAGTGGTAAATCCTGTTAGAAGGTGATTAATTGTTTTCTTTTGGTGCTGTTTTGAACGCGTAATTTCCGGCTTTAAAAAATTTGGCAGGATCTTGTGGTTTGCCATTATAGCTAATTTCGTAATGAACATGCCGCCCCGTACTTCTGCCTGTGGAGCCCATTAAACCGATTTTGGTTTGAAAATCGATTTGCTGTCCTTTTTTAACGTAGATTTTTTTCATATGACCAAACTTGGTCTTGAAACCCTGTCCATGATCAATCTCAACCATTAAGCCATAAGCACCACTTCTGTGGGCTGCGATGACTATTCCGGGTGCTGTAGAGTAGACTTTTGTATTTTTCGGGCCGCTTATGTCCATTCCTGCATGGAAGGCTTTTTTCTTCTTAATAGGATCTCGTCTGAACCCAAAGCTGGAAGATACATATCCCCGTTCTGTTGGCCGGGCCAAAGGGATGTTTTTCAAAATGGTATTGAGAGTTGTCCATCTTGCGATGCTGATTTCCATTTTCTGGGCATCTTGGTAATAGTCTTCTTCAATCTTCAGCAAGTCCTGAGCCTTGGACATATCGTGGAAAGGGCCACCTTTTCCTTCAATATTGTCCAAAGACAAAATTTCCTCTGGGTCGAGACCCGTCAGAGTGATTGTCTCTTTAAGGGCATCAATTCCTTGAACTGTCTGTTTATAAACCCGAGCAATCAAATCCTTATTCTCAACAGAGATGGTTTCAATTCGTGATTTCAGGCCGACAATTTGGTTTTGCAGATTAAGTACTTTTGACTGTCGTCTCATGCGTTCATGGTCAAAAGAAATCAACTGCTCACGAGTATTCTGCAATTCTTCATATATCTCATCCTTACTGGATTGAAATATTTGCAATTCCCGATTAAGCGAGGACAGTTTTTTCTGGGCAATTGATTTTGCTTCTGCAATTTGATCACGCTCTTCCGTTGTATGATAAAGCGCTTTGTTAATTTTTGTAATTTGCAAGGAAAGCTTTTCGCTTCGCTCATTCGTATGGCGTAACCTTTGGCTTAAAAGCTGAATGCGTCCTTCAAGGTTGCTTGCATATTGGTCACGTGTGTCCAACGCAGACGTTTTTTGCTGAAGATTGCTGGTGGCCGCTTGCAGGGTTGTCTTCAGATTTTGCCTTTCTGATAGGATTTCTTCAAGGCGAGCATATTGCTGATCAAGTTCAGACTTTGCCAGTGTAAGGTTGGATCTCGTTGAAATCAGATTTGAAGAGACAGATTGGACCTTTTCCTGCATTAGTGTCAGCAGTTTATCCTGGCGGATAATTTGAGTGCTTTGAGTTGCATTTTGAACGGAAAGAAAGATGAAAACTCCCGCAAGCGACAGGGTACCAGCGACCAAGCTGCCTTGGGTCCATTTAGCCACCTTATAGTATTTAAGCTGGCCTTGTGTGCTGATGATGATTTGTCGCTCGACAAACAGCTTGTCCAGCACCGTTCTTAGTTTCATTAAGCTTCCCACTTGCCGCACTTCAAATATATCCATTAGAGAAGGGGCCACTTAATCTCATTTTACTCGAAACTGCAACTCTGTGTTGCTCGTAGATTAGCGAAGATAGATACCAATGAGAGGGAAATTCTATCGTGTGGTCAATGCCATATAAAAATCCGGCGGCATCGATGCCAAGCGACGGGCTTCTTCATTAAACGGGGGTTTTAATAGTCCTCTGAAGTTTTCACGAACCATCTGGTGCCAAAACTCTTTTACATCTTTGTTTTGTTTTCCAGCTATGAATTGAAACCAGCGATTGCCAATTGCCACATGCCCAATCTCTTCTTCCAGGATTATTTTCAGCACATTGGCACTCTCGGGATCTCCTATTCTGTCGAATCGATTGATCATGCCGGGGGTAACATCAAGACCCCGTGCTTCCAAGACCATGGGGACAACTGCAAGCCTCGCGGCAATATTGTTCCGTGTGTCATAGGCTGCTTCCCAAAGACCGCCATGGGCCGGAAAATCACCATAGGCGAAACCAAGATCGCCTATTCGTTTGGCAAGGAGTGCAAAATGCTTTCCCTCTTCATCCGCCACCTTCACCCAATCGTCATAAAATTCCCGTGGAAAACCTTCATCAGTAAAGCGGGCGATAATATCCCATGCCAGATCAATGGCATTTAATTCAATATGCAAAACCGCATGGAGAAGAGCAGAGCGCGCCTCTGGCGAGTGGCCACGCCTCCGGGGAATCTTTGTGGCAGATATAGTCTCAGGTTTCTCTGGCCGTGCGGGATAGTCTGGTGTGCTTACGGTTCCGATAGGCATGTCTGCATTTGCACGCCATTTTGTTGCGGCTTCGCGGCTTAAGCGGGCTTTCTCGCCGGCGTTAGCTGTTTGTAATACTTCTAGGGCAAGCTCGCATAGTGTCGTCATTGGGGTCTTTCCGGGATATACAGATTCTCAAATCTTGTAGCGGACGGGCAGGGCGTGGGAAAGTTCTTTTTTGTCGAAAATACACTATTGGGTGACATCTATGGTTGCTTTCATCCCAAGGGCTGCATGTTCTAGTAAATGACAATGAGAGAGCCATTCTCCAAGGTCAGCGGGGACAATTCCGATCTCTAGGGAACCGTCATAATCGAGGAGAGCCGTATCGCGGAAATAAGGCTCATTCACTGGTTTGCCATCTCGGGCTAACACTTTAAAAAACACGCCATGAATATGGATCGGGTGATAAAGACCTGTACCGTTAGTGAAACGCATGCGGTAAAATTGGTTGTTTTTTAGCGCCGTGATATCGTGTTCCCCATAGACTTTTTGATTGATGGTGAAAGAGACAAACCCTTTGTCAGTCCACAGGGCGTCGAAGTTAAAGCCTGTGTTGAATTCATATTCAAATTGCGGGGCAATTTTTAGCGCATCCTCCCACAATGGAACTTGTTCGTCCGTCGGGGCCTTAAATGTCTTTGCTGTTTGCACGCGACCCTCTACTTTCAAATGGGCAATTGTTCCGGGACCTTCTAATGCACCGCCGCCTGCTTCACGGTGAAAAAACGTGTTGGAGATATCCAAGGTTTTTCCATCAGAATCCAAGGGCACTGTAAGATCAATGTCAATGCGGTTTCCCGGTACTATATCAAAGCTGTCTAATTGCTGAAGCGCACCAACGCGGTTGCCATCGACAGCAATAATAGGCGCATCGATATTGGGGATTGATAGGCGATAATTTCGAGCGTTCGAGCTATTGACCATGCGAATTCTAATTCTCTCGCCCGCTCTTGCAGTAAAGGTCGGGGCGGCTTCTCCATTAACCGTCAGGATATTACCAAGCCTTCCGCCAGTATCGAGAAACTTGAGGCTAAACTGATCTTCAACAGAGCCATCTTCTTCTGTTAAAATGTCATCTAGAACCCAGACAATATCCTGATCATAGTCTGGCTCGTCCTTGTCTTCGACAATCAAGACACCATAAAGGCCACGCTCTACTTGCTCATGTCCACGAACATGGGGATGGAACCAGTAGGTGCCGCTATCTTGTGGAATAAAATCATAGGTGAATTTTTGAGAAGGTTTAACAGGAGTTTGAGTGAGAAAAGGAACGCCATCCATTGAATTTGGAACTCGAACGCCATGCCAGTGAATAGTCGTGTCTTGTGGAAGGTTGTTTGTCAGATTAACCCGAACGCGATCGCCAAGTTTTACGCGCAAAACAGGCCCCGGCACTTGGCCGTTATAGGCCCAACGCATTGCAACTTTTCCACCGCCTAAGGAAAGTTTGGTCGGGGCTGCAACAAGATCAAACTCTTTTACCTGGCCCGTTGGTGTCACCGTCCCAAGGTAGCGCTGATATTCTTTTACATATCCAGTGATTTTGTTGTTGTCTGCAGCGCTGCTTGTTTGCATTGGCCCGATGATAAATACGAGGACAACAACGATAAATCTGAACATTTTGGCTCCCTAAAATACAAAAATTAGAAGTCAGAATTTAAGCCCGACCTGTGGGTTCTCCGCTTGTAAAAATCTGGTCCCCTTGCTGATCTATTATTTGTTTTCCTTTTCGCAAAGTGAAGTCTATGGCCTCTTCCCTTGTGGTGAAAGTGTCCACACGCACATAAGTCCGTTCCATAGGGGTGCTTTCGCCCTCTTTTACAATGACTCCAGATAAGCGCCAACTGCCATCGTCGGCCTTTTCTGGCGCTGATATAATGGAATAGTCATTGTAGCTAACAGGATCCTCCCTTTTCGGTGCGGGTGCTTCTTTGGGGGGGCGGCTGCCGAATAGTTTTGAGAAAAACGAAGTCATGGAAATTACTTTCTTTTAAGGACGAAGCCAGAAACCCGGTTCAAAGTGCTTTTGCTGCTTCCAAAACGGCATCTACATGCCCTTTGACTTTCACTTTTCGCCAGATGTTTCTGACGATGCCTTTCGCATCAACAAGGTATGTCGCGCGTTCAATTCCCATATATTTGCGGCCATACATGTTCTTTTCAACCCAAACACCAAAAGCGTCGCAAGTTGCGCCTTCTTCATCACTTGCAAGCGTGACAGCGAGTTCATGTTTCGTGCGGAATTTTGCGTGTTTTGTAAGGGGGTCTTTAGATACACCGATAATTTTGACACCCAACGCATCAAATTCAGATTTCACTTCCGTAAAGCCTTTTGCCTCGGTTGTGCAGCCGGGAGTGTCGTCTTTGGGGTAGAAGTAAATGACATAAGAAGATCCTAGAAGATTGCTTGCGCTTATCTCCCCATCGGTGTCTGTTGGCATATTAAAACTCGGTACTGCTTTGCCTTCTTCCGTCATTTCTTAGATCCCCTCCAATTAAGTCAAACCAGCTTTATCATATGCCAGTAGAGCTAATTATCTGCAAGTCTCATGTGCCTTAGCCGTTCGTTATTAACAGGGGCATCATGGATAAAACTAAGAGTAACGCCATAAAAATATTAAAATATTTGATGCGCTTACCTGCAGATAATTGCCGTTGCAGTGCAGCGCCTGAGATTGCCCAAATACTGATGGAGGGAATATTGACGATTGCAAATAAACCGATCAATAAGAAGAGGCTCGATATATAATTTTCAGGCGCTGTGTAGGACACCGTTACAATAATGGCCACCGCCCACGCTTTTGGATTCAGAAGCTGGAATAGGGATGCTTGGGTAAATGAGATTGGCTTTGCCACTTGTTCTGAACTACCGGAACCCAAAGATCTACTCTTGGCAATTTTATAGGCAAGCAGAAGAACATAAGCCCCGCACAATAGGCGCAGCAGGGTATAAATGATTGGAAATTCACTTAGGATTTTCCCAAGCCCAAGGCCTACCCCTAGCACCATTGTCAGGAATCCGACTGATATGCCAAGGACAAGAGGAATTGAGCGTCTAAAACCGAAATTGGCACCGGAGGTCAAAAGCAAAAAGTTTCCGGGCCCAGGAGAGATAGACATCACAAATGCAAATCCAAATAAGGCCATGGCTGTTTCAAAGGGCATCGTCATTTTCCAGTCGAGTATATAAAGAATTCAGACCAATTTGACTGGAAAACTGCAAAAAGGTAATGTCAATGCGTCTACATTATTTATTCAATCGTCTAAAAAAGTGAAGTTATGGATACAAATGATCTGCTTTCGGACGTATTTTCGAGCCTGAGAATTTCCAGCGATATCTATTTTCGAACACAATTTTCCGGGCAATATTCGGTCCGCCTTCCGCCAGAGAAAAGACGCATTCGGTTTCATGTGATACTGCGTGGTTCATGTTGGCTTTGCGTGGCAGGGGCAGAACCTGTTTACTTAAGCGAAGGGGATATTGCCCTTGTACCGAACGGGATAGCTCAATCCATTAAAGCTTCGCCTGATATTCCGCCTGTCGATCTCCCAAAGTTGATTGCTGCTGGTGCTATAAAAGATCAGGTGCTTATGGTGGGCGAGGGGATCGAGACGGCATCCCTTCTTTGTGGGTTTTGCTTTTTCGATGATGCAATAGATCACCCAATTACAGAGATTTTACCGGATTATATACATCTTCGACATCAGGATTTGGGAAATTCTCCTTGGTTGAGTGCGACACTGACGTTGATCGGGTTGGAAGCAAATCACAATGGTCAAGGGACCAATGCCATCATAAACCGTTTGATTGAGATTACGGTTATTCAGGCGATACGCCAAATTTCTTTGGAAAATCGGCCGGAAAATAAGGGTTTTCTACAGGCATTATCAGATAAAGCTTTGTCTAAGGTTTTATTCGCGATCCACCACAATCCGGAAGAAAAATGGCGTGTCGAAAATCTTGCTAGTTTGGCGGGAATGTCCCGATCAGGCTTTGCAAAAAAATTTCAAAGTGAAATTGGGAAAACGCCAATGGAATATGTTCGAGACTGGCGTTTGATGAAGGCAAGAATACTTCTAACAAATACAGCTCTCAGTACAGAAGAAATTGCAATAAAATGTGGATATGCGTCACTCCCCTCATTCTCCAAACTCTTTAAGAGTCGATTTAATATTGGGCCCAGCACTTATCGGCGGATAGGGGCCCGATCGTGATTTATTTTTCTTTTCCACTAACAACGGAGGGTTTTTAATGAATGCTATCTTGTATTGTATGGAAAATGTTTTCTATTCCAGTAGGCTTGCTGAAATAATAGCCTTGTAAATAATCGCAACCCTGATCATCAAGAAAGTCAATTTGATCCTGCGTCTCCACGCCTTCGGCAACTGTTTTTAACCCTAGGGTCTGGGCCAGTGCAAATATTGATTTAACAATGGATTCGCTTTCTGAGTTTTTCCCAATTGCTTGAACAAAGCTAAGATCTACCTTCAAAGTATCGATGGGAAGAAGGCTTAGATAACTCAACGATGAATAGCCGGTTCCAAAATCATCAATTGCAATGCCCACCCCTAATTTTCGAATAGTACTCAGAATTTCTATTGAGGTTTCGGGGTCCTCCATGATGGAGCTTTCGGTCAGTTCAATTTGTAAAAAACGTGCCGGTAAGTCAAATTCATCAAGCGCTTGTTCTACAGTGTCAGCGAAATGGCGGTCTTTTAATTGACGATGGGACACATTTACCGAAACGGCGAAATCGGTTTGTTCCACTTCAGCAAATTGATGTTGAATTTTTTTTGCATCTCGGCACGATTCTCGTAAAATCCATTTACCTATTTCATTTATAAACCCCATCTCTTCTGCAAGGGGAATAAAGACATCTGGTGGGATCATTCCTTTTTCACCGTGACGCCAACGTGCTAACGCTTCAACGCCGCATATTCGATTGTTTCCTGTGCTAAACTTGGGTTGGTATGCGACGGATAATTCCCTGTTCTTTAGGCCTTGCCGTAAACTATTGACAAGGCTTACTCTCTCTATAATTTTTTGTTGCAGAGACGGTGTGTAGAAGCAATATCTGTTGCGCCCTAATTGTTTAGCGCGATACATTGCGATGTCCGCCGCTTTGTTGATTTCATCAAGGGAGTCTCCACATTCCGGATAGTAAGCAATACCAATACTGCCGCTGGTAATGATGTGATGACCTGCCAGTCGATGAGGACGCGCAATATTGTTCAGTATTTTTTTTGCGACCAGGGCAGCTTGAGCAGGATGGCTGATATCGGCAATCAAGATAGAGAACTCGTCTCCCCCTAATCTGGCGGCCATATCACTTTCCCGAATGCTATCGCGGACCCTTTGTGAGACTGATTTAAGAAGTTTATCTCCAATACTGTGACCCCAAGTATCATTAATTTCTTTGAAATTATCGAGATCAAGGAACAAGGTTGCGAAGGATGTTTTGTTTCTTTTTGTTCGAGAAATTTGAACTTGCTGATGACTGTAGAATATATTTCGATTGCTTAGACCCGTAAGGGGATCAAAATTTGCGAGCTGGATCAATTGTTGCTCGTTAAAACGTTCCTTTGTGATGTCGCGAGAAAAAATAGCAATGCGGCTAATCTGCCCAGCAGAATTTCGGGCTGGATGCAAATGCACATCGAATAAGACTGAATCGATTGTCTCTTCAAAATTTACTACTCGCCGGGAATTCTTGGCTTTGCTTATATGCTTTCTCCAGCGTTTCCTTCTTTGATCAGGCAAAAGATCGAACAAAGAGCAACCGGTAATTTCGGATTCTTTTTTCTCATATTGTTGGGCAGCTCTGTGATTTATTACCAATATTTTGCCCATAGGATTAATTAACATTGCAGAATCTAATTGAGAGTCCAAAAGAGCCTTTACAGTTTCTTCGCTGTTTCGCTGGGCCAAATAGGCTATTTCTTTTTGATGGGTTTGCTTCCTAAACGCGAGGCCATAAGCCATGGTTAATTCCATCAAAGGCGGTGAGATCAAGGATATAGCTTCTTGAGATATTATATCTGGGAGATTTTCAGAAAGCCTCCTTAAGGCCTCCTCATGCATTTCTGAAATCTCTTCCATTGGCACATTTAGGCTGACTAATTTTCGGCCGATATTTTGAGCCCATGCGAGAGATCTCTCGTCTTTATTGGAGGCGTAACTTTGCAGTGCAAGATGATATCTGTCTCGATCCTGCCTGTTGGTTTTTTGAATTAGGGGCATTTGAATACCAATACTGCGGCATCATCTAACCCTGATCGGAAATCTCTTAGGATATGATGTGCCAAATTTGATAAATTGTGAATTATTTCATCGTCATAAGCATTGAGGTTTATTGATTCAGGAAGGCCATCGGTAAACATAATAACCAGATCTCCACGCTCGATGGGAACCGTTTCAATGGTTAGTTTTTTATAACCCGCACCGATAATGCCAAAGTGGCTACTCATATGGCGGGAGAGTTTTCCAAAAATCATTACACGGATGTTACTGATACCTCCGAAAGAAAGAGTTTTTTCAATCTTATCGATTGAACATATTCCCATTGCCACACCGCGTGTGTGGTGAATGGCTTTGTCACAACCGCTAAAGATATCCAAAAGCGGTTTGGACGAATGGCTCGCGACATAATTAACGGCGGCTTTTGCGGCTGTTTGCGCATGCTCTCCGTGCCCTAAGCCATCGGTCATACACAAAATTGTCCTATTGGACTCCTGCCAGTATCCGCATTCGTCGCCACAATGAGGCGCATTGTTTAAGGCGTATTTGGCTACTCCGACTGACATGACGACCACTTTCGAGCTATGATTGTTGTTCCCTGATTGAGACGCGACTCAATTTTAAAATCGTCCATCAGCCTTTTTACACCCGGTAATCCACTACCCAAGCCGCCATTTGTTGAAAAACCATCAGTAAGTGCCGCTCTGATATCCAATATTCCGGGCCCTTTGTCTCGTGACATGATTTCCATACCGACATATCCGTTCGCTTTAAGTGCACAAAGTGTGATTTCACCCCCGAGATAGGCGTGGAAGAATAGATTGTTCGCTAACTCTGAAACGCTTGTGGCAATTTCATAAATATTCGACCGACGAAAGCCAATTTGTTCCGCTATCCTTTTGGCTTTTTGTCGGGCTTCAGCAATATTTTCTTCCTCATGAATTCTGACTATTTGTTCCCTTATTTTTTCATTGGTGTTTTTAGTATAAGTCTGAGGGGGAAAGGAGGATGATTGAAGCATCATTGCCTCCGCCGAGATAAAGCAATGGTTACTGAAGTCCGACCGGGTTCTGACGTCAGCATGAATTCCTGGACGAGCCTTTTTGTTCCCGGCAAGCCTGCACCCAGACTGTCCTGAGTGCTGTACCCGTCTTGCATTGCCATATCAATATCAATGATACCCGGTCCTTCGTCTTCCACAATAATGCAAATTTTATCTTGATAGGAGTCTGACTGATTTTCTATTTGGCAAGTACCTTCTCCGCCGCCATGTTGTAGGACATTGCGTACAAGTTCAGACACCGCCGTTGCTAAGCGGGTTTGATCAGCAGAACCAAAATCAAGCAATTTGGCGAGGTCTCGCGCAGTTTGCCGTATATGCATGATTGAGTTCGTGTCATTAATTTGAAGAACGGTTTGCTCAAACATAGCCTAATTTGTTTCGTATAAAGTTTTCAGTGGTTGGCCTGGTAGTCGTCCATCGTCAGTTCCAGACCCTTGATAACGTCGTTAAGTTTATCGACTCCTTTGTCTAGATTAAGTGCAGAATCTACGCCAATTAGCTCTCGCCCCATCTCCGTAAGTGTTAGGGCTACGGAAGGTTGCATGCCACATAGAACAGCATGTGCGCCAAGCATGCTTATACTGTTTGCCGTTTCGTTTATTACTCGGGCCATGAATGAATCAACGACATCCAAAGCTGTAATATCAATAACAACCCCTTGTGCATTTGAATTTTGAACTTTTTCCAACACATCAATTTGAAATTCGAGGGCATCCTCATCAGATAGTTCTGCCTGAATAGAGGTCAGGAGGATTCCCTTTAATTGCAAGACGGGAATTTTCATCACTTAACCTCTCGCTGAAGTCGGAACAAGTTTGTACTGCTGTAATCGGAATGCTTCGGCAAGACCTGCACGCATGGAACCGCGTGTCATAAGACCTTCTGTCCCAATACCAAGTTTTGTCATAGTTTGTGCGGCTTCCGGGCTTATTCCAGTCAGGATCACTTCTGCGCCGAGCATACGGGCTGCATGGACTGTCTTAATAATATGCTGTGCGACCCGAGTATCGATGACAGGCACACCAGTGACATCTACAATTGCAATTTCACTTTCAGTCGCGACAATGGCCTCTAGTAATCGTTCGATGAGCTGTTGCGCGCGCTGGGTGTCGATGACCCCAACAAGAGGCAACATGATGATATCATCCCAAATTTTGATTACGGGTGTCGATAATTCCATAAGTGAATGTCTCTGGCGTCCGATAATTGCAGAACTCTCTTCAGAATAGGATTTAACAGTGACAGCTGTATCCAGATGTATAAGTGTGGAGATTGCGATATTTGTGGCTACGATTTCCAGTTCATTTAGCTTGCTTTGTTTGCTGATGAAGGCGGCCAACCAGACAGCGCAAAAATTCATGCCTGCACAAAATATATCTGGGGGCATACCAATTTTTGCGTGAACTTCTCCAACCATTACTCGTCTATCGATATAGTCCTGATTGATATTTGCCTGGAATAAATCTTCCCAATGGCTAAGTTGTTTCTTTTGAACACGAGACAATACATCAGAGTTCGAGAAAAAATTATCATAGGCGGGTTGGGGTCTTAGCCATTTATAGAAGTCTTTTATCATGTTCTCTAATTGAGGAAGGATTATGGTCTTTGCTTCGCGAACTAATTTCAGATCTTTCTCAGTGAGACAGAATGTATCCAGTAATTCTTGTATGTTTTCATTTGCCATAGGTCGCTTCTTTCATCTATTGGCTACTATCGGTTGCAAGCCCTTAATCTCTTTCGTCAATTTCCGGGTTCAGGATATTTAGTCTTCGAAATTATGGCCTTTGCCAGGAAATGTTCGTTTCAGAATTCTCAATGAAAAATACTGTTATACTCAATCAGGAGTGTTGCTTAGAATTGGTCTATAAGCAGAATTATGTGCTCAACCTGATTTTCCAGACCGTATCTACTCGTTAAAATATTGACCGTGTAAAACGTAACTGAACCATAAGCTTTAATACTTAAGTAATGTTAATATTAGATTAAATTAATCTAATGAGTGTGCAAAATTTACTATTTTGCATCTGTAGATAGTATTGTTATGAATGAAAAGAATGTTTAGACGATCTGAGATGTTATTTTTCAATTATGGGTTGTGATAAAATCCAAAGGCTAATCATAGTGTAACTTACCATTAGAAATAACATCGGGATTTGGCTTCGCAAAGCCCGGGCTCTATTATTGAAAACACGAAGAGCCATGATGTGGGCGAGATAGACCGCTAGAATATGCCCTGTAATAATAGCCGTGATAGACAAAACCCAGATCATTTCTGCATTGACGATGCCAATGTCAATTCTATACCCCCTGGTACCAAAGAGGTTCCATCCCATTCCGAATGGATCCGAAATCAAGGGAATTATATTTTGTCCGGCAATGAGCAGATAAGAGAGATAGTGGGACAAATGATAAGCAATCGCGATGGGTATAACGGACAGAATAAAATAACCCGCGACAGTGGTTGTGCTGATATCACCGCCTGCGGCCCAAACAATTGCTCTGCTGGTCACATAATAAGTTGCGATGAACAAAAGAGGGAAAAGGATGAGGGCTATGGTTTTGATCATAACGATCAGATCAACTCCGGCATTCTGAAGTGAAACCAAAGTGGGACGGAGCAAGTGGCTTTCAGAAATCCATGCTAGAAATGCAGCCCAAGCCGGAGTTTCCAGAAGACCATCAAATGTCACAGAGGTCAGTAATAGTAAAATGAAACATACGGCAGATGCGTTGGCGGGGCCGTTACTTAAAAGCCCTACAGCGGGTAATCGGATTGACCAATGATCTCGATTACCATGAGTGGGCGCAAACCGGGCTAAAAGCGTAAATATAATCGTAAAGACTTCCCCCCGTTCCAACCAAATATCCTGCCCAAAATATTTCATTGCTCCCCACGTTATTGCTGAATAAATCACAATCAAAGTCGCCAAAGAACTTGGTTGCTCCGCTTGTACAGAGATCAGTTCCATCCAAGCGAATATAAGTAGAAAACAAACAGCAGGCCATTGGCCTAGCCAAGCTGGATAACGATGATACTGAGTTCGATTCCCCGTCAGTTTTCTCGCCCACTCAAAACACGCTTTCCACGGATTTAGGAGGTCCCAAAGATTACCGATCAAGCTGGAAATAAAGGCAATGCCAACCCACCAGATAACCCAAATAAAGGTAGGGGCGATATTTTTAAAGGGATCAGGGTTGCCAAAAAAACCGGCACCGATAAGAAGGATTAAGGCTGCAACCGATAGCGCCCTAATTATTGCAGGTAGTAAGGGGGTCGCTAACCACCGAAAGGGACTTATAGTCAGCAAGTCGAATTGCCAATCATTGATGCCTGTTTTATGAATTTTAAGGAACAACGCCATAATTGCAAAAGAAAGCGCTACGGCTAAACCAGCTCCAGCAAGGTAAAGCCATAGGGGAAGAGGAAGCTCATAGCGAACACCAATAGCATGAGCCGACGCTGGATCTACATTCAGCACGATCAGCAAGGAAGCCATTGAAAGGAAGCGTAGTCCGTTGGAGAGATTCTTCGACACCAATTTCATAAATCAAGTTGCCTTTTTTGATCCTAAATGCGGCATATACAATCTAATATTATATTAATGTAATATTTTAGTATATACAGGTTGCGTTCATGATGTGAAATCCTGAAGGAGGCAACAAGATGAGATTATTTTTGACTTTCATTGTGTCCGGATTACTCAGCGTTACTGCCATACCAAGTTTGGTGAGTAGTGAGATTTTGGCGATGATGAATTACGAAACAAAACCCGTGGATTCCTTAAAGGCGCTTAAATTGTCAGGTACGCAAGAGCGAGAAGAAGGAATTGCGATTATTGATGTGGATCCAAATTCCGAGAATTTTGCCAAGATTCTGATGACTATTCCGCTTTCGGCTGACTTGGTCGCTCACCATATTTTCTACGATCGAAATATGGAAAAAGCCTATGTAACAGCGCTGGGAAAACCAGAGCTTCATGTCTTCAATCTAAATGAATTTCCTTATCGTTTGAATAAAATTGACGTTCCTAAATGTTCAATGGGGGAGGATGTCATTTTTTCTGAAGACAATAAAAACTGGTATTTGACCTGTATGAATTCTGGTGTTGTCTATGTGGGGGAAACGAAAACCGACAAAATAACTGGTATGATTGATATGCCGGGGACTAATCCTCATGGACTGGTCGTATTAAGTGATATAGATCGTCTTTTGGTCACCGATACGATTACCGGAGATCTGAAAACACCCAGAGAAGATTTGATTGTTGTTGAAGCAAGTACACATAAAGTGCTGGGCAGACTCAAGATGTCAAAAAAAGCATCCCCCTCTGGTGTCGCGCCTGTTGAGCTTTTGCGAGTGCCGGGTTCTGATCCTGCCATCGTTTACTCGACAAACATGTTTGGTGCCGCTCTTTGGACGGCCATCTGGAATCCAGACACGAAAAAGTTTGATGTAGATGAAGCTTTTGATCTTGCGCCCATTGATGGTGGCGTGCCGCTTGAGATGTATTTTGTCGACGGTGGGAAGACTATGTATGTCACGACAGCAAATCCGGGTTTAATGCATATCTTTGACTTATCGGACAACCCGGCCAAGCCAAAATTGGTTAAGTCCATTAAAACGGGGCAGGGGGCCCACCATGTTGGGATCACAAAAGACGGCGCTTATGGTTTTGTCCAAAATTCATTTATTAACTTGCCGGGTATGCGCGATGGTTCCGTAACCGTTATTGATCTTAAAAAGCAAGAAGTCGTATCCTCAATGGACACACTCAAAAACATGGGGCTGAACCCCAATTCCTTAGTACTTCTACCTCAGTGGAATGACATGGCGGGGCATTGATTTATGTTATAATGCTTTGTTATTGTGTCGAGTTTCGGCTTGAGCCCTCAGTTGGCGTAAATGAAAAAAATTCAACTGAGGGTAAAATACACATAGAGGACCCACGCCAAATTTAATAATTGCAGGGAGATCAGGTCCGCTTACGGTTGCTTATGGGGAGGACGGTAAGTACAGATTTACAGTTGTTCCAACATCCAATTCAGACTTAATGGATACATGGCCTTGTGATTGGAAGGCAAATCCATAAACCATACTCAAACCGAGCCCAGTTCCTTTGCCAACCTCTTTCGTCGTATAAAATGGCTCGAAAACATGATTTAGCTGTTCTTGAGAGATCCCACACCCGGTATCGCTGACGACTAATACTGTATATTTTCCTGCATTCGTGTCTGCCTGAGTCTCCGCAAAATTCTTGTCTAGAAAAGCGTTATAGGTTTTGATCGTGAGAACACCACCGTCAGGCATTGCATCTCTGGCATTTATACACAGATTTAGCATTGCGTTTTCGACTTTTCCCGAGTCCGCCTGACAATACCATAAATCCTTTGAAAAATCGGTTTCAATCGTTATGGTTTCGCCCAGAGTTCGTTGTAGCATTCCAACCATGCTTTTAACCTGTTGATCCAAACGAAAGCGCGAAGGGTGCAAGTTTTGTTTTCTTGAAAAGGCCAGCATGCTTTGGGTCAATTCTGCGCCACGATGAGCTGCGTGCAAGATTGGGCTCAATTGAGAAGCAGAAACTTGTCGTCCGTCTTCAAGCGCTTCGCTGACTAATTCAGTATTTCCTTGAATAACAGCGAGCAAGTTATTGAAATCATGGGCTATGCCACCGGTTAATTGTCCGACTGCTTCCATTTTTTGGGATTGCTGAAACTTCTCTTCCAGTTCAACCTGTTCTGAAATATTAGCTGTAGAGCCACGAAATCCGAGGAATTCTCCTTTACTGTCATAAAAAGGTTGTCCCGTCATTCTAAGCCAAACTTTTTTTCCTGTCTCTTTATGAAACCTGTACATAACAGAATCATGAAATGCTTCACGATTTTTTAGTTTTAGCTTCAGGATGTCTACTGCGCTTTGACCCATAGAATCTTGATCGCTCAACTCATAAAAGGTTTTTCCAATATATTCATTTTCCGCATAGCCCAAACTTTTGGCGACGACAGAAGATATATAAGTGAAGCGGTCAGATGGATCAGTTTCCCAATACCAATCAGTACTTGCAGTTGTAAAATCAGCAAATCTGTCCCGGCTCACTTCTAAAGCAAGCTCTGCGTCTTTTTTTTCAGTGATATCGGTGAGCATTGCCAAATGCTGTTTATTTGGCTCTTCTCCTGAAAAAGAGATGTTCGTTACAGATAAATCTGTCCAGCGGATCTTTCCATTCGCCCGGACGTATTTTTTTTCCATCAAGTATCCGTCAATCTCGCCTGCGTTCAGGCGTGCCAGATTATGAAGGTCTTCTTTTATATCGTCCGGGTGGGTAATGGTGCGCCAATCGATCCCTTCTGCTTCAACAGCACTTAGCCCGATTATCTCAAGATATTTCCGATTTCCGATCAACATTTTATGTGAGTCATTATCAAATACAGCCATACCGATTGGAGCATCGTCAAAAATTAACTTGAAACGATGCTCACTGGCTTTATGTGCTTTCTCACTTCGAATTTTATCCGTAACGTCATTTGTCGATAGGAAAAGATAATTATGCCCGTTCAATTCAACGATTTCAGAACTTAATACGACATCACGCATTTCTCCGGTTTTCGTCCTGATCGATGTCTCAAAGCCGCGAATAGCAGGGTTCTTCTTTAACTCTTGAACAAACGCATCCCTACTACCCGGGTCCCCCCAAATGCTAAGCTCAACAGCTGTTTTCGAGAGGGCTTCTTCACGAGAGTATCCGACAAGTTTGCACCAGATATCATTGACATCCAAGAACTCTCCAGTTTCCATAACTGTAACGGAACAAGCACTTTCATTTGCGTTAAATACAGCGCGAAATAATGCACTGGTTTTTCTGAACTTTTGCTCCAGTGTTTTTCGTTTTGTGACATTTCTTTGGACACTAATTATTCCGCCATCAGGTATTGATTGTTCTCTGAAACTGATCCAACGGCCATCCTTAAAAGGAACTTCCAGTGTGTCGCCTTGCGGCTCGTAATATTGAGAACGACACTGGAGATATACGTCAAGATCGCCTGACTTATAGCTCAGAGGTATATTCCCATTTTCTATATCAATTAAGACTAAGTCTCTGAGGTTAGTACCGGGTTTTGTTTGTTCTTTGGAATATCCATAAAGCGCGCGAAAACTCTCATTACAGGTGAGAAGATACCCTTCTTTATCGTAAATAACGAAAGCTTCAGGAGCTTTTTCAAGCGCATCAATAATAATTTGACTAATATTTGAAAGAGTATTCATCTCGCTATCACGCAGGCTCATTGTTACTAGAGTAATTACTTATACACTGATTTTTTTTTGTTTGTAGAAGTCTTATGTATAATCAAAAAATTACCCCGCTATTTAAGTGTTTGTCTTGAAATAGGAATTATTACCCCACCACGAGGTCATCAAAAGTATGGCATACAAAAGTTTGTACTTCTTCTAAGTGATGGCTTAGCTCATCAAAGTCTGATTTCTTTGCTGCCTTTGTCAGGGCATTTTTAAGGGCTATAGGAATTTGATCGGACACGACGCGATCTTCTAAAGATAGCCGGATAAGCCCTTGCAGATTTAAATATAGAGACATGATATTTTCAAGCTTTTGGGCTGTTTTAGGTGACAATAGTGAGGCCTTTTTCATAGCGTCGAAGCTTTGACGGGTATTGGTTGTCAAAATTCCAGGGTGGTTGTGACCGTGGATCAGTTTTAAATATTGGCAAATGAACTCAAGATCCATAATGCCACCGGGATGGTTTTTTATGGCCCATGTTGGTTTCTTCGAATGCTCCTTTTGAAGCCTTTCTCGCATGGTATGAACATCTTTAGTGACCATTGCGCGATCTCTCTTGATTGACAAGATCCCAGATAATGCTTTGGTTGCTTCCGTCATTAGCGCGGGATCACCGGCAATGGCTCGTGCCCGCGTTAATGCCAGATGCTCCCATGTCCAGGCATCATTCGCATAGTATTTTTTAAACCCTTCAAGACTTAACGCTATTGGACCAGATTTTCCGTGGGGACGAAGCCGCATATCGACTTCAAACAGGTAGCCCTCTCCTGTTAGAGCACTCAGGGAATTAATAAACCGCTGGCAGAGGCGCGAATAATATAGACCCGCTGGAATGGGCTTGGCGCCATCGGTCATAGTGCCTTCTTCTGGCGTATTATAGACAAAGATAAGGTCGGCATCTGAGCTCGGTGTCATTTCACTGCTGCCAAGCTTGCCTGCTGCTATGACGGCAAATTGTCCGCCGGGAACACTGCCATGTTTGGTATCAAGCTCATGTGCCACTAAGGGGAGCATCGTAGAAATGACGATCTCCGCCAACTGTGTGAGCACAGGGCCAGCGACAACTGTTGCGCCTAATCCGCTGCCATGGTCAATGTTCGACAGGATTTGTACACCAACGCGGAATTGTAAATCACTGAGCCAACGGCGCGAAATATCCAGAACATCCTGAAAATCACGTCCCGTGGTAAGCATCAGGTTTAAATCATCTTGTAATTCTTCTCTGGGGGGAAGAGGGCCTAAAAAATCAGTTGATATGACGCCATCTAGAAGCAAGGGATTGGACGAAAGTCGGTTCGCAAGGTTCGGGGCTGTACCCATAATAGTCGACACCAGCTGCAAAAGGCTTGGGTGAGCTGTGAAAAGGGAGAAGAGTTGCACACCTGCGGGCAATTTTTTCAAAAAGCTATCAAACCGTATAAAGGCGGCGTCGGGGTTTGCAGTATTCGCCAGATCTTCAAGAAGTGTTGGCATCAGGGCTGTTAAAAGTTGTTGAGCGCGTACAGTTCTGGTTGCCCGATATCTACCATGGTGCCATTCCTGAACAATTTGGGAGATTTTGGAAACATCCGTAAAACCAAGGGCTGACAGAGATTTCAACGTTTCAGGGTCCTCATCCGATCCTGTAAACATGAGGCGACCTACATGGCGATCTGGGCTTTCTTCAAAATGAAAAAGATCATCATAATGTTCTTTAACAGTGATCAGTGTTTTTTCGAGTTTTGCACGGAATTCTGTCGCATCATTATACCCCATAAAAACGCCTAACGCGTTAAGGCCTTCAGTGGTGTCTGGGAGAAGTTGAGTTTGCTCATCATGAGTCATTTGCAAGCGATGCTCCAGCGTGCGGAGAAAAATATACGCTTGATTAAGATCATCCCGAATGGCGGGCGTTGTCTTTTCGGCGTCAGTAAGGGCATCCAATGTGCCAAGGGTCGTTGATGTTCGCAAAGACGGGTTTCTACCGCCTTCTATCAATTGTTGGGTTTGACAAAAGAACTCGATCTCTCGAATACCGCCACGCCCAATTTTAATATTGTGCCCATCAAGGGATATTTTCCCAAAGCCCTTATGGGTATGAATTTGAGCTTTGATGGCCTGAATGTCGGCAATTGCAGCAAAATCGAGAAATTTTCGCCAAATGAAAGGACGAAGGAAATCGGTAAATTCTTCCCCTGCCTTTAAATCTCCGGCAACGGCACGAGCTTTGATCATAGCTGCCCGCTCCCAGTTCTGTCCTTGGCTTTCATAATAAGTATGGGCGGCGGCAAGGGGAAGCGCTAGTGGCGTCGCGCCTGGATCGGGGCGTAGTCTTAAATCGGTGCGGAATACATATCCATCAGCCGTACGCTCTTGCATCATCTTAACAAGGTTTCTTGCCAGTTTGACAAAACAATCCCCTGCTGATTTTCGTCCCGTATACTGTATTTTATCACCATCGAATAAAAGGATCAGGTCGATGTCACTGGAATAATTGAGCTCGTAGGCTCCAAGCTTGCCCATGCCCAGAACAATAAAACCACTATCCAGAACAGGGTTCGATGGGTTTGGTAGGGCGATCTCGCCTTTCAAATGGGCTTTCAACAATAGATGGGCCACACAAATATCAGTGGCGCAGCTTGCATAATCGGCCAAAGTCCGGGTGATTTTTTTTAAGTCCCACGCATGGCCCATGTCTGCCAATCCAGTTAGAAGTGCAATGCGTTTCTTTGCGATACGCAACGCTTCCATTAGCTGCGCCATTTCAGCTTGTGGATCGCAGTTTTTAGCCAACTCTTCATAAATTTTGGAGAGTGACTTCTCGCTCCCTTCCTGAACAAGGAACATAAAAAAGGCTAAATCTCCCAAGATGCATTGGGTGAGATAAGGGCTATTCCCGAAAATAGCTTCTAAAATTTCACTGCCGACCTTATTTTCGCCAAATTTCTCTCCAATATCTGAGAGTTCAGGATTTTTAGTAAGCGCTTCCGCCCAATTTTCCAAGGCGACGGATAAATATTCCCTATTTCCGGGACCGGGCAAAGTGTGAATTTCTTTGGAAAAGTGGAATATATCGATTTCAGACATTTCAATTGATCCTGCAATCGGCCATATTGGATTGCGCTGTGAAGATGCTCTCTTGAGCTATGAATTAACGCCAACAGGTAAATGAATAACATATTTTGTTAAAAGCAGCTTCAAAAATACTCCTCCGAACAGCCCTTAGCATCTTCGTTTTGGTTGTGCTGTCGGGCTTGGTGCTGGTGGCTGCTTTAAGCAGGGGGCCGGTGAGCCTATCCTTTGCAACGCCTTATATATCTCAAGTGCTTACTGATCAATATCCTGAAGTGGGTCTTGAGTTTGAAGAACTGAATCTGATGTGGGATGCTGACGACAAGCGGTTCGTTTTTGGTATGACAGATATTTCGGTTCGGCGCGGCGCAGACCCAATTGCGGTTATTCCTGCGGTCACTGTGACGATTAGTCGAGACGCGCTGCTAAAGGGTAAAGTTGCTGTGTCCGGTCTTGAATTTACCGGATTAAAAGTCTTATTGACGCGCGCAGAGACAGGTAAGATCAAATTTGGTTTTAGTTATAATCAGGAAATTGAAGCTGATACTGAAACTGAAGCTGAAACCGAGTCGGCATCGTCAAGTGCTGCTACAGTAGCGATGGTTCAGACACTGATTGATGATATTGTCCGCAGAAGAGATACTTCTGATCTAGCATCCTATCTGGATCGCATTGAAATCTATCAATCAGGCCTTTTTGTGGAAGATGTAAAGCAGGATAAAATCTGGCGTATTACATCCGCAAATATTGTTATCTGGAGATCTGATGAAGGGTTAGTTGGACGTATCCAAGGGGACGCCCATATAGGCGAGAAGACCATTAATCTGGTGGCAAACGCGGCTTATGACAGCCGCAATAGAACGACGGTTATTAACACAAGAATTACTGATTTTCCGATCTCCTTAATTGGTCAAGAAGTGGCAGAAGCCGAAATTCTGAATGGCATTGATCTACCGGTTACGGGAGATGTTAATGTTTTTCTCGATAAGGAATTCTTACCTGTTCAAGTGGGTTTTGATTTAAAGACAGCTGAGGGATCTATCGATATCCCCTCACTCTATAAAAAACCGCTTCCTATAAATTCTATCTCTGTTCAAGGGCATACAGCCGCCCCTTTTGATGCGTTAAATATTAATAGCCTCCATGTTCACACACGAGACTATAAAGTTAATGTGAGTGGTTCCTTGTTCAACGGAGAGCAAGGCTTAGGGCTATCGGTTGAAGGAAGTTTACCTGAATTCAAGACCGATGATTTATCTCTTTATTGGCCTTATTCAGCTGCCGTTGATGGTTATAAATGGGTTACAACAAATATCAAAGACGGGATCGCAAAAGACGCAATTTTCCGAATTGATATACCGCCCGGTGCGCTTAAGACTGGCAACATTCCCGAGGGCGCGGTGGAAGTTAAATTTTCTTTTGAAGGGTTGAGTACGGATTATTTCGCACCTCTGCCAAAAGTCACAGATATTTCCGGCAAGGCCATCATGACGGAAAAACAAATCCATGTATTTGGCATGAACGGGACGTTAGGGGATATGGAAGTCCCTGAAGGGGATGCTCTTATCTATGATTTTGACCAGCCAAGACAGCATGCGGATATTACAATTAAAGTCACCGGCGATAATCAGGATATTTTTGAATTTTTGGATAAAGAGCCGCTTGAAATGGTATCGCCCTATGGAATAGTCCCGTCCCAAATGCGCGGAGAGGGCGCTGTCGATGCCCATTTTGTTTTCCCACTCAAAGATGACTTAACTTTTGAGCAGGTTCAGTTCGAGACAACGGGGGAATTTGAGAATGCAGTTATCCCCAATTTTTACGAAGATTTGGATTTAACTGAAGGTACATTAAGCGTTAGCGTCGTACCGGAAAAGCTGGTGGTGCGCGGACCTGTTAAAATAAATGATGTTCCAACTGATATCGCATTTTTTTCCTGGTTTAGAGGAGAGAAAGCGGGTGTTCGTCGGTATGAAGCAAGTACCAAACTGGATGATGAAGATCGGGAAACCTTAAATATTGGAAGTGAGTTTCTAAAAGGTCCCGTTTCTGTCTCCATTGCCTTCGATGAACAACAAGATGGGAGTTCTACGGGCGTCATAACTATGAACCTGCTGGAGGCGGCCCTTGTGGTGCCTGACTTGAAAATTGAGAAACCCATCGGGACGACAGGACTGCTCGGTGCTCAATTTACTTCAGATGGCAAGGGAAACCTGAATGTCAGCAACATCCGGCTGAGCTCTGATAGTATCCAGGGGATTGGTGAAATGACATTGGATGCGGAGGGGCTTGCCACGTTCAATGCATCAAGCATTGTATTTGGCGAGAATAATTTAAACGCTAGTCTGCTGCGCAATGGGCCTGACGATTATTCCCTGACTGTTAAGGGAAATACTCTTGATTTAAAGCCCTTTATTGTGGGTAGTTACTCTTTGAATGAAGGGAAAGTGGAGCCAACGGATACTCCGTTATCATTACGCGTAAATCTCGCTGTTGACAGTGTCCTGATGGATGGTGGTGTCTCATTGAAGGAAGCAAAAGGATTTATCCACACTGTTGATGGTGCAATAGTTCAAGGGAATTTGAAGGCACGTTTTAGTGAAAAATTTGGCGTGACTTACTCTGTCACTCGGGCAAAGAATGGACGCCACCTAGAATTTAAATCTGATCATGCGGGGCTCCTGCTTCGGGGGTTAGATCTTTATGACAATGTGCGCGAAGGAACACTCGTTATAACAGCGGAAATTGACGATACAAAAGCAGAGAGTCTTGCGACGGGCACAGCCAGTATGAAAGATATTCGTGTTGTGGATGCCCCCGTCCTTGGGAGTATATTAACCCTTGGTTCCTTAAGCGGTATTGTTGACTTACTTCGAAATGAAGGAATGACCTTTGCGACTGTTGAGGGGCCTTTTACCTATGAAAATGGGCTGATTTCTACAAAAGGATTTAGAGCCGTTGGCTCAATTGGCATAACAGTTACCGGAGAGTTCGATCAAAAGTCAGGTAAGTTTGATGCCTTTGGAACAGTTATTCCTTCTTATACCCTCAATTCAATGCTCGGGCATATTCCAATCCTCGGTCGTTTGCTTGTGGGCCGGGAAGGTGAAGGGGTCTTTGGTTTTGCCTATAAAGCAAAGGGTACGAAAGCTGAACCTGATGTGAGCGTCAATCCAGTTTCTGCATTAGCTCCCGGGATTTTGCGTCGAATGTTTTTCGAGCCGTGGAATGTCGATAAAAAGGAAGATGGCGGCAAAATTGATATTCTTCCCAATGATAAGGACGACACACAGTAGCTTGCCTGTCGCCCTTAAATTTTATGAGGGTAAAACCAGATGATGGCGTTTCTTACCAGACGATAATTTAATGCGCCCGGAGCTATTTACATCCGCTGAAGTTAGAACCAACCGTTCATCAGAGATTTTTTCATCATTAAGGCGCGCACCGCCGCCTTTGATAAGTTTACGTGCTTCAGAACTCGATTGACTTAAGCCTACGCGATTGAACAGGATAAAAGCTGGAATACCTTCATCAAGCTCAGCCTTCGGAATTTCCGTTGTCGGTAAATCTTCTGCAGTTTGGCCCAATTCAAAAGTCTTCCGGGCAGTCTCTGCGGCAGCAAGGGCGGCATCTGTTCCGTGTGCAAGGCGTGTGCATTCATCGGCCAGTACTTTCTTCGCATCATTGAGCTTGGCCCCTTCAAGATTTTCCAAACGAGAAATCTCATCTAATGGAAGCTCTGTGAAAAGGCGCAAGAATTTGCCGACGTCTGCATCTTCAGTGTTCCGCCAAAATTGCCAGTAATCATAAGCAGAGAGCATATCTTCGTTCAACCAGATCGCCCCGGCTGCTGTTTTACCCATCTTTGTACCTGATGACGTGGTCAGCAATGGGGTGGTGAGACCTTCAAGGCTAAAGCCATTAGTCCGCCGGCCGAGCTCCGTACCATTAACAATATTGCCCCATTGATCAGAGCCCCCGATTTGCAGGGTGCAATTGTGACGCTTTTTCAGCTCCACAAAGTCATAGGCTTGCAAAATCATGTAGTTGAATTCAAGGAAACTAAGAGACTGCTCCCGCTCCAACCGCAATTTCACACTATCGAAAGCGAGCATGCGGTTGATGGAGAAATGAGGGCCGTATTCACGAAGAAACGGAATATATTCCAGCTTGCTTAGCCAATCATCATTATTGACCATAATCGCATCAGTTGGACCATCGCCAAAGGTAATGTATTTCTCGAATACCTTCCTGATGCCTGCCATGTTTTCATTGATGCCGGCATCGGTAATAACAGGGCGACTTGCATCTCTTCCCGTTGGATCACCGACTTTTGTGGTCCCGCCGCCCATCAGTACAATAGGCTTATGCCCACTTTTCTGAAGATGACGAAGGATCATGATTTGCATCAAACTTCCCACATGTAGACTGCTGGCCGTACAGTCAAAACCGATATATGCTGTGACAGGCTTCTCAGCAAAGGCTGCATCCAGAGTTTCCAGATCGGTACATTGATGGAAGTATCCACGGTCGTGGAATGTCTTCATAAAGTCAGAGCGTAATTCAGTCATGATAACTTTTTTGTAATTGAAGTTGAAAAGAGATAGTGCTTTAGCACATAATTTGTTGCTTTTAAAAGAACTGGTTTGAGAAGGGGATCTCAATGTCGATAAATTCCAACCCATTTGTGTGGGCTGTGGGTCTGATGAGCGGGACATCCATGGATGGAATTGATGCTGCCCTGATCAAGACGGATGGGCGATCAGTTCAAGAATTTGGGCCTGCTCTCTCTGTCCCTTATAACCCGAAATTCAGACAGCAATTTAAGGGGTATTTAAGAAAACTCAGTGCGCCAGATCAAATCGTAGCCGAATTTACCCGATTAAATGCAGACGCTGTAAATAGATTGGTCGCAGGAGCTGGGATTTCGCCCGCTGATGTGGCTGTGATCGGTTTTCATGGGCAGACTTTATTTCATGATCCAAATAATGGGATCACCGTTCAAATCGGAGATGGTGCACTTTTGAAGGATTTGACCGGCATTGCGACGATCAATGATTTTCGCTCAAATGATGTTGCCGGAGGCGGGGAAGGAGCACCCTTTGCGCCCCTTTATCATCAAGCCTTATCCAAATCTCTAACGGGACCATTTGCCGTTCTAAATCTTGGGGGGGTGGGTAATGTTACTTATATTGATGGGGATACCATCCTTGCCTTTGATACGGGCCCGGCCAGCGCCATGATTGATGATTGGGTTTATACGCAAGCAGGTCTTGCCTATGATGAAGATGGCGAGCTGGCCCGAAAAGGTGCCGTTAATCAGGAAATACTGACACGTTTGCTTGAAAATCCTTATTTTGAGAAACTTCCGCCTAAGAGCCTCGACCGGGATGATTTCTCAGCGGATCAAATAAATGGATTATCACTTGAGGACGGTGCCGCCACGTTGACCGCGTTTACGGTGCAAAGTGTGGTTAAGGCGCTGGATCATATGCCAAGTAAGCCGCGGCGTTGGCTGGTAACTGGCGGGGGTCGCAACAATGGAGCCTTTCTTAAGTGGATTGGAGAGGCTGTCGGCGTACCGGTTGAGCCCGTAGAAGCTGTTGGCTGGCGTGGCGACGAATTGGAAGCCGAAGCGTTCGCTTTCCTAGGAGTTAGGAGCCTTCGGAATTTGCCGTTAAGCGTGCCGACGACAACCGGTGTCTCAAAACCAATGACAGGGGGGACACTTCATCCTCTGTCCTAAATTGGGCGACCTTGGTCTAATTAAAAAGTTCTGCCCAACTGAAGGGGAGTGAATTGATCAAGGCAAGTGTGGAGACTATGATCAGGAAAATCATAAGCCAGGAGCCGGGGCCAAATTTTTTCTTCTCGGGAGAGAATATCTTTTGGTAGCCGTCGTCTCCAAGTTCTTGTATCCGCTCATTCATCGCTTTTTGCTGGGCCAATACTTCGTCATATTTGCGCGATGGATCATGGCTTATATGCGATGAGAGTTTGTTTCGGCTCATCCATTTACTTCCTAAAATTGGATACTATTCTTCGCCTTAAAGAATAAGCGTTCTCGAAGGAGGATGCCATAATTTTATTTAGAAAACAGATTGCTCTGCTTTGATAGTTTCTACCCGCCAAACAAACGGCCTACATGCTTTTTGTAGGCGGATGGCATAAGGCGTTGAAGGATCGTTAGCAGGACAGCGTCTTTTCCAACTATTATACGCTCCCTTTTACTGATTATTCCCTTCACGATGATTTGTGCAGCTTTTTCAGCGGTCGTTAAGGCAATGGAATCAAATCTTTTTTCCATACTGGACTTACTTTTAACACCGATAGGCATTTCATCGATAATTGCATTGCGCATAATATTCGTTTTAACACCGCCCGGATGAACAGAAGAGACCGTGACGCCGACTTCTTTCATCTCCATAGACAATGTTTCAGAAAACCCCTTAACAGCATGCTTCGCTGCGCAATAGCCAGTTTGGCCGGGGAAGCCGATATATCCAAATAAGCTTGAAATATTGATCAAATGTCCTTTTTTTCGGGTGAGAGCAGGAAGAAAGGCTTTTGACATGTAAACCGTGCCCCAAAAAAGCACATCCATGACATCTTTCAAGCTGGATATCTCAATATGGGCAAAAGTTCCTACACGCGAAAATCCAGCGTTATTGATCAAGATATCAATATCGCCAATTTCTTCGAACAGCGTATCTGCATAAGAAAACACAGCACTTTCATCTGCTACATTGAAGATATGTGTTCGTACATCAACTGAGCTTACAGCCGAAATCAGGGCCTTTGTTTCATCAAGCCCGTCTTCGTTGACATCTGATAGGGCTAGGTTCACCCCGTGAGCTGCTAGAGTTAAAGCGAGTTCCCGACCAATTCCTGAAGCTGCACCCGTAATGACAGCACGTTTTCCGTGCAATTTTTTGCTCATTGTTATCCCCCAATGTTTATTGGTTCCACCATAAACAGGGAAGCTTAATCAAGTCCAGAGGTTATGCTTCATCAATGGCATTGCGAACGGCAACGGCAAGTTGCTGGCGGTTATAGGGCTTTCCAAGAAGGGATTTTTTCAAATGCGCCAAGTCATCAGATTTGGAGGATTGGGGGAGTGTATCTTCGCGTGTAAATCCGCTCGTAAGCAAAATTTTCGTTTTCGGGAAGGATTTTTTGGCGCTGGTTGCCAATTCAAACCCGTTTAAAGTGCCGGGCATTACAATATCGCTAAACATCAAATCGATATTCGGGTTGTTTTCTAAAACTTTCAATGCCTCGCTTCCGTTCTGCGCGCAATGGGTGACATAACCAAGCTTGTTGAGCGTTGATCTGGCAATGTCACTAAGGGCAACTTCATCTTCCACAATCAGGATGGTTTCTGATCCGAGAGGCATGTGATCGGTTTTCTGCTCTAACGGCACAGTCACTTTGGTTTGTTTGCTGCGAGGAAGATATAAGGTGAAGCTGGTCCCGTGTCCCACTTTTGAATCGACCCGTATATGACCGCCTGAGCGTTTAACAAAGCCAAATGTCATACTTAAACCAAGACCCGTTCCTTTGCCCCGTTCTTTAGTGGTGAAAAAGGGTTCGAAAATCCGTTCCCTGACATTTTCTTCGATCCCATGGCCAGTATCTGTAATTCGGATGGCTAAATGTTCGCCTGTTTTGGCCATTGGATTAAAATTCACATACCGATCATCCAGATATTTATTATAGGTTTCTATAACTAACTTACCACCACCAGGCATAGAATCTTGAGCGTTCAAAGTCAGGTTTATGATGACATCTTCAAAATCCCCTGGATCTATCTCAACAGGCCAAGCATCTGCATCCAGAAGAGTTTGAACGTTGATAGAGGCTGTTACAGATTTCGCGATAAGTTCTTCCATCCCCTCCAATAAAGGGTTGATTTGTGTTACTTCTTTTCCGCTGGGTCGGCCCCCTGAGAAACTCAATAACTTATCCGTAATACTGGCCCCTCGTTGCGTTCCAATAATTGCAGATTTAATCAATTTTTGCGCTTTTGGATTGTCCGATGTTACTTCGTTTGCAAGTTCAAGATTTCCAAGAATAATGGCAAGCAGGTTATTAAAGTCATGCGCAATCCCTCCCGTTAGAAGGCCCACTGCATCCAATTTTTGAGCATGTTGCAAATTAAGGCGAATTTTCTTTTGATCTGTGAAATCCAAACCAGAGAAGAAAAGCAATTTTCTGCCCTTTAAAGAGATGACTTCAGCATTAATAATGAAATCTCGAAGCTCCCCATTTCGCATGACAGATACTGTTTCGTAGTTTCGCAGGCGGCCTAATTCGCTAATGTCTTTAAGAAGTTTTTCCCGTTGAACAGCTCCTCCCCAAATATTAAGCTCATCTGCTGTTTTTCCGATGGCTTCATCCCGCGAAATTCCGCGCACTTCGACCCAGCTATCGTTGACGTCCACAAAGCGGCCTGTGTCGAAATCAGATATGGATTGAAGTTGGCTGTTTGAATAGAAAGCCGCATCAAAAAGTTCCTTTGCATAGCTTAGTCTTTGTTTGATATCTGTCAGTTCATTTTCTTGTTGTGCCAATTTTCGATTTACATGAATGAGAGTTTCTTGTTTGTAAGGAGTTTGCTCGTCGCTTGGTGTTTTACGGTTCTTTTCAAAAAGAGGCCGATAAAGGTAAAAATAGGCAAGTGCACTCAGGGCCAGCGCAAAAAAGAGCGCCTTGGAGACTTCAACCGCAAAGAGAATAAAAATGTGATGGGCATGGAGAACAGTATTTGTGGCTTCTGTTTCCTGATAGATAGCCAGAACCGAAAAGCCTACACCAAAGAGTAATCCTACTAAGGTGGGCAATACGAAAAATCTCAGAAATATTTCTGAATGTGTAAGGAGATCATCCGTCTCTATCTCTGAAGTTCCTAAAGCCATAGAAAGAATAAATCAGCAACTGTTGTTAAAGGAGTGATGGTAAAGCGATAATAGTAAAAGGAAAGTTAATTTCTAGTGTTTTAATGTATGAGAAGTAAGGATTACCCTAGGGAAAAGAAAATTTTTAAAAATTTTGCAGTCTTTTGACCATTGAAACACCCTTAATTTGAACAAAGATTTTTTGCCGCGGTTTAAAACCGAGGCTCGCATAGGATCTTTGAGTTATGCGGCTCAGTAAGTGTGTGCCGTTATCTTCTCCCAAAGACAATATGACGTTGATTTTTCCCTCTTCCATCGGGTGTATTGAGGTGATCTTCGCTTCGATAACGTTCAGAATAGTTGTCTTGGAAGGCACCATTACCGAGAGACTTATATCGGTTGCAGATATTCTTAAGCGTTGCTTTGAGCCCACTTCACCAATATAGCCCGGGACATACAACGAACCGCCATTGATCGATAACTCGCTCAGAAAATCGGTGGGATCAAAGGAGGCAACTTGGCCTTCAAGGATCGTTGCGGCATCGTCTCCCGTTGCAAGGGGCAAGTTGGGATCGGTGAGTAAATCTAGGAGCGGGCCTTGAGCGCGAATACGGCCTTGCCCCATAAGTATTATGTGATCTGCAAGCCGTTCAACTTCTCGAATATCATGGCTGACAAAAATCATCGGTATATCAAGCGCCTCTTGGAGCCTATCCAGATATGCGATGATTTCATCTTTTGCTGCCAGATCCAAACCTGATAATGGCTCATCCATCAGGAGCAATTTAGGAGAAGTTAGTAAGGCGCGGGCAATGGCAACTCTTTGTTTCTCTCCTCCCGACAAATATTCAGGGGATCGGTCCAGCAGGGCCTCCAACCCCAATAGAGAGGTGATCTCGTGAAAAGTTGGGGGAGGGTTTTTCGCATCCCGACGGTTATGACCAAACAACAAATTCTGCTTTACAGTCAAATGTGGGAACAGGTTGGCTTCTTGAAACACGTAGCCAATCGGACGCTTGTAGGTGGGGAGGAAAATGTGATTGTCTTGCCAAACGGTGCTGTCGATACTGAATTTTCCATTTAACCGGTTTAATCCTGCAATGCAGCGTAATATCGTTGTTTTCCCACATCCTGATGGGCCAAAAAAGGCGGTGATCCCCCTTGATGGAAAGCTGAAGTGGACATCAATGTCAAAGTTTTCGACTGAACCTTCAAATTGGACTTCAATTTCCGGCATGGTCGTGGCTTGATCGATCATGACGTCCGCCTCCTTAAGCGCTTTTCAGTGACCATCATGATCAAAATTATTAGAAAAGAGAAAACCAGCATTCCTAATGATAAGATATGGGCTTGTCCCCATTCCAATGCCTCCACATGATCATAAATGGCAATGGAAAGCACCTTTGTCTCACCGGGAATATTGCCCCCTATCATGAGGACAACGCCAAATTCGCCAACTGTATGGGCAAACCCCAACACAGCACCGGTGAGCAATCCGGGCCGTGCGAGAGGGAGGGCCACGGTGAAAAACGCATTTAAAGGGGATGCTCGCAAAGTCGCCGCGGCTTCCATCGGCCTGTCTCCCATGGCATCAAAGGCATTGCGTACGGGTTGGACAACAAAGGGCAGAGAGTAGATGAGAGATCCCACCACCAACCCTTCGAAGGAAAAGGGGAGTGCATGACCAAACAAGGCGGTAGCGGCACTGCCAAGGGGGCTGGACGGGGAGAAAGCCAAAAGCAAATAAAAGCCCAACACAGTAGGAGGAAGGACGAGGGGCAGCGCTACGATGGCGGCAATAACCTCTTTCCACCAGGATTTTGATCGGGCGAGCCACCAAGCGATAGGTGTTCCAACGATCAATAATAGGATTGTTGTGATTGAGGCCAGCTTTAGAGTTAGCGAAATTGATTCCCACATATTAAGAACCTGACCGTGTTTTATTGAGGAATATCATCAAAATTTACTCAACGTATAACCGTATCTTTCGATAATCGCAGTGGCGGCAGAATTTTTGAGGAAGGCATAAAATGCCATGGCAGCGCCATTGTTCCCTGATCTCTTCAACAGTAATGCATCTTGTTTAAGCGGGGCGTATAGATCCGTTGGTATGATCCATCTAGATCCCTCATCGTGCTGAATAATTTGGGAAAGGGCGACAAATCCCAGTTCAGCATTTCCTGTTGCGACAAACTGATAGGTTTGAGCGATATTATCCCCTCGGACAATTTTGCTTTGTAAGCTGTTTAAGAGGTTCAGGTTCTTTAATACTTCGTGAGCGGCCTTGCCATAAGGGGAGGTTTTCGGGTTGGCCGTTGCAATTTTTCGAAAAGAGGCCGCTTTAAGAACCCGAGCGTTATTATCAATTAGACGCTCATCTGCACTATACAGAACTAAATGCCCTGTCGCGTAGGTAAAGTTGTTTTCAGGAGTTGCAAATCCTTTTTCAACCACTAGTCCCGTATGTTTTTGATCGGCAGATAAGAAGACTTCAAAGGGCGCGCCATGGATGATCTGGGTGAATAATTTGCCAGTTGATCCAAAGCTTAATATGGCTCGATGCCCTGTTTCTTTTTGAAATGTGTCCGCTATTTCTTTCGCCACAGGGGTAAAGTTTGCGGCAACGGCGACATATGTTTGCCCTGCATTAGCCGCTGAAAGCGTTAAAACGGATAGAGTCAAGAAACATAGGAACTTATAAATGAATAAGGCGTTGCGCATTTAGTCCACACCCAAAATGACATGAGATGCCTTGATAAGCGCACAGGCCTTATCGCCTACTCTAAATTCAAGATTGTCTGTGCTTTGCCGCGTAATAACAGCAGCGAGTGTCTTTCCATCCCCGATGTCGAGGGTTACTTCGTCATTGATGCTGCCCGTCTCAATGGCTTTGATGGTGCCCCTGATCTGGTTCCTCGCCGAAGTTTTGACGCCTTCATCATGGGCGAGTATGACAAAACTGGCTTTTATCATGGCGAAGGCTTGCTTGCCGATTTCAAGCCCTAGTGTCTCAATGCTGCGGTTCGTAACAACGGCAACAATTTCAGAGCTTTCGGATACCGACAGGATAACTTCTGTATTAACGCCCCCTGTTATCAATTGCGTAACTGTGCCGCGCAAAGCATTTCGAGCGCTTGTTCGCATAATAAAACTCCATAACATGGATGATAATGTCGGGGCTGCAGGGTTTTGCAGAGTATCTTCAAGCAAAGACAGGAATTTCGACGCCTCTGATTGCAATAGTGAAAATGCATCTAATACTTGCCGGGCATTAGGTGTCAGGGTTGCACCGCCGCCCTTTTTACCGCCAGCATTCGCCACAACCAGTGGAGCCGGGAAGAGATTATTCATCATATTTACAGCATCCCATGCGGCCTTATAGCTAAGCCCCACAGATTTGGCGGCTGCCGAGATGGACCCTGTCTCATCAATGGCTTCGAGGAGTTTGATACGTTTCTCACCAACTTTAGAGCCTTCAGCATTTGCAAAGGTCAAGACTGCTGATAACTGAGAAGAGGTCATGAAAGAGTGCCTTGAATATTCGTTATGTAGTTAGACTACATAACGAAGTGATAAGGATCAAGGTCATAAAAAAAGCACCGAAATTAATCAGTGCTTTTTCTCAATTCCAATGTCGTGGAGACTTTGGCTTATTCTTCGTCGTCGTTACCATTAAGCCGCATGTCCAAATAGTCATTTACCGAACTCATCAAGTTGGGCAAGGCGCCTTCAAAGAAATGGTCGGCACCATCGATTTCGTCATGATGGATTGTAATGCCTTTTTGGGCTTGCAGTTTTTCCACCAATTTATGAACATCTTTTTGCGGAACCTGCATATCACGCGTACCGTGGACGATAAGGCCAGAGGATGGGCAGGGTGCCAGAAACGCAAAATCATACATATTTGCAGGCGGCGCGACTGAAATAAATCCTTCGATTTCCGGGCGACGCATAAGCAGCTGCATGCCGATCCACGCACCAAAGGAGAAACCGGCAATCCAAACAGAGGGAGCGTTAGGATTATGAGTTTGCATCCAGTCCAGAGCTGAGGCCGCATCTGAAAGCTCGCCAATTCCCTGATCATAATCACCAACACTCCGGCCAACGCCTCGGAAGTTAATACGAAGAACCGAAAAACCGCGCTCTTTGTATGTGGTAAAAAGATTGTAGACTACCTTGTTGTTCATCGTTCCGCCAAACTGCGGATGGGGATGCAAAATCAATGCAAGAGGGGCATTGGGAGTAGTCGAATGATGATAGCGACCTTCAAGGCGACCTTCAGGTCCGTTAAAAATTACGTCAGGCATCTATGTCCAAGTCCTAATGGTCCGGGGAGAACTATCCCGGAACGCTAATGGTATGTGTGACGAGTATCAACTTTTACCCTTTTGCATTACCTGTTTCCTTGAAGAGGCAAGGTCAATGTAATATCTCAAATAAACAGGGCGCGTTGTAACTTCTCATACAATCCGTTATAAAGGCGGCACAATACAGAAGGAATGGGCATATGTTCAAGCATATAAGCAATGATATTGCTGCAGTGATGGAAAGAGACCCCGCTGCGCGGTCGAAATTCGAGGTCGCATTGCTCTATTCAGGGTTCCATGCCGTGGTGTTTCACCGCGTGGCACATAGCCTTTGGAACCGCGACTGGCGCATAACCGCTCGATTTATTTCACAGTTTTCTCGGTTCGCAACAGGAATAGAAATTCATCCTGCTGCGGTTATTGGATCAAAACTATTTATCGATCACGGTATGGGCGTTGTTATCGGAGAAACCGCAGAAATCGGTGATAATGTGACGCTTTACCACGATGTCACCTTGGGCGGTGTATCCCCCTCTGTTGATTCTGATTCTCAGCGTAATGTGAAACGTCACCCAACACTTGGTGACAACGTTATCGTAGGATCCGGCGCGCAAATACTTGGGCCGATCACGGTTGGCCGTTGCGCGCGCGTAGGTGCAAATTCTGTCGTGGTAAAAGAAGTTCCCGAAAGAGTGACCGTTGTGGGGAGTCCCGCACGTGCTGTTAAGAGCGCATCGCGGCCACTAGGCGAAGAGAGATTCGCAGCATACGGTATCGGGAGTGATGAATTACCTGATCCGGTTTTTAAAGTTCTCGATGGTTTATTGGATAAAGTTCAATCCTTGTCCATGCGTGTTGGGGAATTGGAAGAAGAACTGGAAGTCTCTCGTGGAGGACGCCCGATCATGTTGGCATCGGACGATTTGGATCAAGAGGATGAGGGCGGAATAAAAGGCAATAAATAAGTATTGCCACCTTTTCTGTCATAATGTCTTGCCCAGACGCTTCGCAGGACATATTTTCCTATCATGAACAATAGTATCTACCTCGACTACAATGCCACGGCCCCAATCCGGCCAGAAGTTATTGAACTTATGGGATTGGTTATGACTGAGGGCGGAAATCCGTCTTCTGTCCATGCCGCTGGCAGGCGCGCGTTATCTCGCATGGAAAAGGCGCGCAGCCAAATTGGTGCACTCATTAATTCCAAACCACAAGAAGTGATTTTTACCTCTGGCGGCACTGAGGCCAATAATTTGGCCCTTAAAGCATTTGCCGACCGTCCGTTACTCGTAAGTCAGGCAGAGCATGACTCTGTTTTGGCAACAGCGCTTACCCAAGATGTCGTTTATTTTCCAATTGAGGAAGATGGCACTGTCGATTTAGAGGTTTTTTCAAGAAAACTAGGCGAATGCACCACACCGCCTCTTGTATCCCTTATGCTTGCTAACAATGAAACGGGTGTCATTCAATCAATAAAATCGATTGCTGATCTTGTTCATGAAGTGGGCGGCCTTGTTCACACGGATGCTATTCAGGCGCTGGGAAAAATTCCGGTCGATTTCAGGTCCCTAGGCGTTGATATGATGTCTCTCTCCGCACATAAAATTGGTGGGCCTCAGGGAATGGGTGCGTTAATCCTGCGGGAGGGACTTGCAATGCAGTCAATCCAAAAGGGCGGAGGACAGGAAAAAGGGCGTCGTGGGGGCACGGAAAATGTAGCGGGCATTGCAGGATTCGGGCTGGGTGCAAGTTTGGCTGGTGCTAACCTTGACGTTTATAACGAGATCGAGGTTCTTAGAGATGAGATGGAGGATGCTATCCTCGCGCTCTCTCCGGGCAGTATTGTCTATGGAAAAGGAGTGCGACGCCTTCCTAATACGTCCTGTATTTCCATGCCGGGTGTTGGATCCGAATTACAAGTAATGAATTTTGATTTGGCAAATATAGCGATCAGCGCAGGATCTGCTTGTTCTAGCGGGAAAGTGAAGGCCAGTCACGTCTTGACCGCTATGGGCGCACCCGAAGCGCAAGCGTCTGAAGCCATTCGCATTAGCCTTGGATGGATGACGACAAAAGCGCATTTGGATAAATTTATTCAAACCTGGGGACAACTCTACAAACGCAAATCACCGAAATTTGCGGCATGAATAGTCGGTACAATTCAGTAAAGAGGAGCATATCTGTCTATGCCTAAAATGACCTTCCTTAAACCCGGTGGTGAAACATTGGAAGTTGAAGCGCCACTTGGCAAAACAATTTTGGAAATTGCCCAACATAATGGGCTTGAACTTGAAGGTGCCTGTGAAGGGAGCCTCGCGTGCTCTACTTGCCATCTTATTATAAGTGACGAGGACTTCGAGAGATTGGAAGATCCGTCCGATGACGAGGAAGATATGCTCGATTTGGCCTATGGGCTGAAGCCAACTTCGCGGCTTGGTTGCCAAATAATTATGTCCGAGGAATTGGACGGTATGGTCGTCGAACTTCCTAGTACTTTCCATAACCAGCTTCTGTAGATGACGTTGTTTCAACGGCTGAAAGAGGCCAACCCGGATGCATGGTGTGCTTTTACGGATCATGCATTCGTTGCCCGATTACAGTCGGGAGATTTACCCGCCGCGGCGTTTGAGCATTATCTGAAACAGGACTACTTGTTTTTGATCCACTTCGCGCGTGCCTATTCGCTGGCCGCGTACAAATCGGATAATCTTGCCGATATGCGGGCTGCAACCGCAACAGTATCAGCCTTGATTGATACAGAAATGGCGTTGCATGTTCAATATTGCGCGGAATGGGGAATTTCAGAAGAACAAATGCAGGCAGTGGAAGAAGCTCCGGAGAATATGGCTTACACCCGGTATGTTCTGGAGAAAGGCCTATCAGGAGATATTCTTGATTTGTATGTGGCGCTGGCGCCATGCGTTATGGGCTATGGCGAAATTGGCGAAAAACTGATCAATAGTCCCGAGACGAAAAAGACGGGCAACCCGTATCTGCCGTGGATTGAGATGTATGCAAGCGACGAATATCAAGAGGTCGTGACAGCCTCAATCGATCAAATCGATAAACTGGCCATCAGTCGTTTCACCGAAGCGCGATTTGATAGCCTGTCTAAAACCTTCCGAGAAGCCAGCCGATTGGAAGCTGGATTTTGGCAAATGGGGCTCAATATCCTTGAGCCCTAGGTTCCAACCTTTATGGGCCTATTTTTCCTTCTAATTCCCACATGATAGGGAAGTCGTCGATAAAGCTGTTATGAGTGATAACGTCGTCTTTGCCGTCCCAAATATGCAATAAAATCTGTGGCGGTTCAGCCTTCGTCGCCAAGCGCTCTTCATTTTCCAGATGAAGGAGCACCGTGTGTGAAGTGGAAGGGCAAACTTGTGCCTGTTTTCCAAAAAAATTCGACTGAATTGATCGATGAAAATGGCCGCAAAAAATACGCATAATCTGCGGGTGGTTTTCTATGATAGGACCTAAGTCGTCTGCGTCCAGAAGACCCATATTATCCATTGCCAGAATGCCGGTCTTGAACGGGGGATGATGCATAAATAAGAGAGTGGGAGTATCTGGGGCTTCCGCTAATGTTTTTGCAAGCCAGTCTAGTCTTTCCTGACATAATATTCCTTGGGCACGACCGGGTATGTTTGTGTCTAACATGATAAGGCGCAGGCCTTCTACATCCACGGCGTATTGAGCAAACCCTTCTTTGGGTAAATAAGTCTCGGCTGCAAAACTGGAAAGAAAATTTTCTCTGTTATCGTGATTGCCGATGCCCAGATAAGCCGGTATTTCCAGCTTATCCAAAATGCCTTTCAGAATTTCATATTCTTCTGAAGAACCGCAATTAACAAGATCACCTGTCATCACTACCGCATCGGGACGGGGGGATAACGCGTTGACACATTTAACAGCAATACCCAGTTTTTCGGCAGTATGGTACAGAGCGTCAAACTCGCAGTCTGATGAAGACACATGCATGTCACTGAGTTGCGCTATTATCATTTACTCATCTTTCAATTGAGCACAGAGAGCATATCTCTTGTACGAACAAACTTCCGGCGGGGGGAGGGATCAACTGCTCGTTCTTGCTCCGCCTGATTAATTTTCTTCCATTCTTCGAAGGACACCGTGCGTACATTGTTAGTCTGGCAATAAGCATCAAGGCCAGCGCCCCCTGCTTTTTGGCTTGGTGGTAGGGCACAATGATCGCCAATAATGCGATCGACAACGTTTTGGCTATCAATGCGGTTCGTACCAATGGTTCCCGATGGCCCGCGTTTCGCCCAGCCGACCACATACAAACTGTCATCAACCCAACCATCATCATTTTTCAGAACCCCTTTTTCAATGGGGAGTTCATCAAAATTTGCCATCTCATATCCAATGCAAGTTACCAGAAGGTCGCAGGGAATTTCAATGAACTCTCCTGTGCCGACGGGTCTTCCCCCAATAACCTCGTTCTTCTCAAATCGAACTGCTTCTATAGTCTCTTTCCCAATAATTTCGATAGGAGAGAGCAAAAAGTCAAGGTGAAGTGTATGTTTTGCACCATTCACTACATTTCCAGAATAGTTTCTGAGAAGGTCCAAGTTGGTGTTGACTACCTTGTCTTCTTTCTTGTCGTCCGATGAAAAATGATCTGGGATGACGTCCGGCTCGCAAAAAGGAATGGCATTCTCCATATCTCCCAATTCTTTCAACTCTTTGGAGGAGAATTGTACATTTTCCGGGCCGCGTCTTCCGACGACATGTACCGTATGAAGAGGGCTTGAGAATATCATTTCCCCGGCGTGATCCGCTAAATCGGAATTCTGCATCTCGTTTCGGTTTCTGAATAAGACCCGCGCCACATCAAGGGCCACATTCCCGTTACCGATGATAATAGCGTTTTTGACATCTAAGTGAGGGACTGCATCCCTATATTCCGGGTGCCCATTATACCAGTAGACGAAGGTTTGTGCGCCAAAGACACCTGATTTGTCTTCTCCAGACACGCCAAGGGATTTGTCTTTTGGCGTTCCGATGGCAAGGATGACAACATCGTAGAGGTCACGGATGGTTTGAAGGGAGATATCAGTTCCAAAATTGAGGTTGCCAACAAAACGAACATTGTCGTTTTCCATAATTTTGTCATAGGCACGGGATACATTTTTTGTGGTTTGATGGTCTGGTGCAGCGCCCGCCCGGACAAGGCCGTATGGGGTCGCCAGTTTATCGAGAATATCAATATGACATCCTTCACATCTGGCTATAAGCGCACCGGCTGTGTACATCCCAGCAGGTCCCGATCCAATTATTGCAATTTTAAGCCCTTCACTCACGCTTTATACCCCCAATTTTAAGCCCCCAAAACGCCCTTTAAACTCTTCCGACGCTTTGGGTAATTTCCCACGATCAGACTCTAGTGTGGCCAGTAGATATTCTTCCGCATTTTCCCAAATGATTTGGTAAATATCGCGAAAGAGTGCCCGTGCCGTATTCCCATTCCAATGATCCGGCAAAAGCTCTTGCGGTAACATTGGATCCCTTAGTAATGCTCTTCTGTAATCATGCACCAGAAGGGTTCGTAAGATAAAACACTTTTTGTTGTCTAAGGTTTTATCCTTTTGTAGATGTTTCAAAATAGGGGCAAAATGACGGATGAATTCACCGTAAGCCTCCTCAATTTCTGCGACGTTCCATCCTTTTTGTACCAATATACGGACCGGCGTTTTTTTTGTATCAGGCAAGCTGGATGCCTTTAATATTGCTACATGTTCGCTTAAACCTAAATCTGCAAGCAAGCTCTCAATCGTGTTCTGATCGCCATTAGGATGGGCATAAATTCCTGATCCCAGATCTCCAAAACCAAGCCAGACAAGGGAACTGCTTAAAAGCTTCTTTTGCTCTTCACTAAGCTCGCGTCTTTCTGAGAAAAGCAATGTCCATTCGGCGTTCCACGGCGTGGGCTGCGACGTATAAATACGTTTTGTCGCCTCTTCAAAAAGATGTTCGCCAGTGGTGGTCAAGGTGTAATAGCTCCGCCGTCCTTCTTGATGACTGCTGAGTAATTTGTCTTGTTTAAGGCGAAAGACCGATGTGCGAACAACCCGTTCGTTCAAACCGACCGCGGCGACAAGTTCAATAAGGCTGCCAAGCCAGACGGTTCCTCCGTGGGGTGTGACGGAATCCCCCCAAACTGTCATCAGCAAGGAACGCGCTTTTAAACTTAGTTTCTCGAGGAGGGCCGTGATCATAGGCTCAAGCGAGGCGGTCACAAATTTTCCTTCAAAAGCACTACGGCACGTCCTATTTTTGTTATAGTAGGAAGCTTATAAGGTTCTGTAACACATTGAAAGGAAATCTGTGTCCCTTCGTTTTGAACAAGCTGAAACCCTGATAAATGCAATTGGCATTTATTCGGAACTGGCCGATTACAATCCGACATTCGTGGGGTCCATGCCCATTGATGTTGACGTGCCGGGCAGTGATGTGGATGTGATTTCTGAGGTGTCGGACCATGCTGAATTTGCCAGAACCCTGCAGGACCTGTATGGAGACCAGCCAGATTTCCTCATCTCCCCAATAGGGGGCGGGAAAACCTATACTATTTGCCGGTTTTCCTGTGTGAATTTTGCCATTGAGATTTTTGGGCAGGATAAACCCGTAAAATCGCAAAATGCCTATATCCATATGGAAGTGGAACGACGGCTCCTAACCATCGGTGGGGAGACCGCTCGAGAGGGAATTCGTTCCCTGAAACGCCAAGGCTTGCAAACCGAACCGGCTTTTGCCAAATATTTCAAGTTAGATGGCGATCCTTATAAACGCCTCCTCGAATTTGAAAATATGAGCCTGTCTGAAATGATGACAGAACTTGGTTAGCGCTATATGTTCGCATTGAATGATAATTTAAAGAAAAATGGGCAATTAAAAAAATGAAGAAAATAGCGATGAGCCTTGTAGCGGCGTCCACTTTTCTACTTCCTATGCTAGCTTTTGCCGCTGATTTAAAAATCAATATTCCAAATGTTAAAAATGATAGCGGCACAATAAGCGCCGCCTTATGGAATACAGCAACTGGATTTCCAAATGATGGGGCGCCAGTAAAGGTGCAAATGGACAAGGCGAAAACAGGTCAGAATTTCCTTATCTTCAAAGACCTTGAACCCGCCACATACGCCATCAGTTTGATCCACGATGAAAACGAAAACGCCGAGCTGGATTCCAATTTTTTAGGCATCCCAACAGAAGGCTATGGCTTCTCAAACGACGCCACCGGATCCTTCGGTCCGGCTTCTTTCGAAGACTCCGCTTTTCAGGTTGAAGATAAAGATTTGCAGATTGAAATCTCTATTATTTATTGAAGTTGAATGAGGTAGATCGCAGGGTACAGGAAATCCTTTAAATTAGTTTCCAAATTAATCAAAATGCCGATTTATCAACTCAGTATGTACCTTTACTTTTGTTTTTATAAAATTAATTCAGCGGGAGAGTATTCGTCCCCAAAATGCTGGGGAAGGTGAGAAATGATTAAATCGATTTTGTCTATTCCCCTATCACATTGCTTTGTAATGCTCTGTTTTAATCGAACAAAACCATCTTTGCGGATTTCTTGGTTCCTCAAGCGGCCTCCCATTACGTGAAGGATTTCTGAAGAATTTCGAACATGTGCTAGTGTTGTGAGTATGGGGTTGGGGAGGCCGCGAGCGAAATCAGGATTATTAAAAGCCGATACACGGCTACTAGAAAAGGGCCTCGAAGCCGATCCAATGGCAAACAATAGGGCATCGATATTGACTTTATCTTCTAGCAAACGAATACGTGCCATTTGCATTTGGTAATGAAGTTGAATTAACTCCGAGTAAAGAATGTCAGCATGTTCTTTAGCTCGTGCTTTCCGTTCGCGGTCAGCTATTATTCGGCCTTGATATCCATTGTACCAAGCCACGCCGCCAATTCCACCAAAACCAACTAGGCCCGCAATCAAAGTTGCGACACCATTGTCAATTTTCCAACCGCTAAGTGGTATACTGAGCAGACCGTAGCCTGCGGCAATTCCAATCATGGTGCCAGAAAAAGCGAAGAAGAAATAACCAAAATTTTTCATACTCGAAATGTTAGCGCTGCATTCAATTTAGCTCAACTAAAAAGATTGGTGGTCTGAGCACTTTGACTATCAACCACCAACTTTTGGTCTCAATAGCGAACGAGATGTTTATTAACCAATTTACGGGGTAGTAACGGGGCATGCATAGGGAGAGTTTTCACCGACCCCACAACTGATCAAATGCTAATTCGGCAAGGCCGTTATGAACATGTACCCCTAGCTACTTACGGTTTTTTGCTTGCGCCCGAAAATCGGGTTGGCGCTTTTCCATAAAGGCTGAGACTGCTTCGCGATGTTCTTCTGTGCGGTAGGCTGCGGCGAGTGCTTCGTGTTCCCGGTGGCCGACGGCATCAAGGTCGTCGCAGGTGCCGTTGCGGGTCAGTAAATCTTTGATCATAAGCAAAGAGGGGCTGGAATTTGCTGCCATCTCCTCTGCCACAGCAAGCGCTTCGCTTAGCAACTCATCATGTGGCACGACGCGGTTAAAAAGGCCTGTGCCTTCAAGGTTTGATGCTTCGTAGAGTTTGCCAGTAAGGCACATTTCACTGGCCAAAGCGAAGCCGACACGCTGTACAAGATAATGGGAACTGGCTAATTCAGGAACAAGGCCCATGCGCACGAAAAATAAGCCAATTCGCGCTTTGTCAGAGGCAATGATGACATCAGCGGGAAGGACCATTGTAATGCCGATACCAACTGCGACGCCATTTATTGCCGCAACAATGGGTTTCGATTCCCGGATGAGCTTAACCCATTGGGAATCTCCCGGCTTCTCGCCGCCATTTAATGCTGGTTGTTCGCCCGCTTGTAAGGGCGTGTGGAAGCTCTCCTCAATGTCAGCTCCTGCACAAAAACCGCGACCGGCACCTGTGATAACCATGGCCCCGACCTCTGGGTTCTCATTCGCATTACCGATTGAATGCTGTAGTTCCTTATTCAGGGTTTTCGTCCACGCGTTCAGTTTTTCGGGTCGGTTGAGGGTGATTAGCAGGACGTTTCCCCGTAGCTCTTCAAGTATCTGAGTGTAGGCCATCCAATTCTCCTTTTTTAGAAGAGCCTAACAACGGGCGTTATTGCCGTCAACCGAGTGGACACGTTTTGGAGGTGTTGAGCTAATTGACAAGAGCCGGAGCTCTTACGTCAGCGATCCTTGATCGAAAGCCATTTCTGCGAGACCGTCGGCAACGGAGCTAAACTCGTTGCCGCCGCTTATTTTGTCTTGCCCAAACATGTCGATGAATACTTGCCGTACAGCCGGGGTGTGGGATGTGCCACCGGTCATGAAGACTTGATCTATTTGGTGACTTGCAACATTGGCATCGCTTAAGACAGCTTCAACGCTCGTTTTGATCTTTTGCAGCTCGTCTGCGATGCAGGTCTCAAACTCCTGACGGGTGATGGGGATTTCGATATCCAAGCCGATTTCTTTAAGGTCAATGGTTGTCGCTTGATTGTGGGACAGGTCTTCTTTTGCCTGCAAAACAAGGCGGTTAATCTGAAAAAGCAGACCTTCTTCAATGATGTGAACCAGTCGTTCGATCTTTTCAGGCTCGAAGGAGTGGCGGCACATGCTCTTCCAATATTGCAGGTCTTTTTTGTTCTGCATAAGCGCCATTCTGTGCCACATAAAATTGCCGGGCTTCCACGGAATGGGAACGCTTTTCCCAAAGGATTTGTAAGATGTGCCCTTACCGAGCATGGGGGCGATGGCAAAATCGAATATTTTGGCGTCGAACCGGTCCCCGGCAATGCCAACCCCGGAATGAGCGATGGGCTGATACTCGCTTTTTGTTTCCTCGTCCAATTTCAGAACGGAGAAATCACTGGTGCCGCCGCCAAAATCAGCAACCAACACAAGCCCTTTTGCCGCGCTGGATTTACCGAATTTGTAGCCAGCAGCAGCGGGCTCATAAGCAAATTCAACATTTGGAAGACCCGCACGCTCGAACGCTTTATTCAGGCGGGATATAGCGAGTTCTTCGTCGGGGCGGTTCCCGGCAAAAACAACGGGGCGACCGGCGACAACTCTAACCGGCTGATCTGCTAAGGAGATGTCGGTGTTTTTAATGAGATCCTGCAAAATATCAGAGATCATCTCTTCAAGGCCCATCTGACGGCTGAGTATTTGCGTCCGATTGAAGCTTTTGTCGCCCAGATAAGATTTCATGGACATGATGAGCCGCTGATCCGATCCCCATTCCAGATAATCGGAAATGCCATAAGGACCCGATGAATGATTGAGAAACTCTCTCCCGTCCTCATCATCATCCCAATAACAGATGAGGGACCGAAAGTTGCGGTTCTCTCCCATGTTGGATTTAAAACTGTGATGAATTCTCTCCCCTGTCGGGAGGATCGTCGTGATCACAGTATTGGTCGTACCAAAATCCAAACCAATGCAAAGGGCATCCGAAGTCATGAGAAATATCCAGAATAAAGGGCGAACGGGCTTACGAAAAGAGGATGCTTTTAACCACTATTGATCCTTAATGCGAGACTTCTTTTATAACTGGCCCAACAAATCTGCCAGTGTTTGTGGTTTGCGAGAGATTTTAGCTCAACATAGTAAATTATAAATCAGAATATCGTTTCCATACAGGGCCACTTCTGACTGCCTACAGTTTCTAATCTGGCTGCTAAACCGAGAATAAACAAGAAAGCCGCCCGCTGTCTTAAATGGTCGGTTTTTTTTAAATCCTCGGGGGCCTGTTTAACGGAGTTTTAACGTCTTTATGTGTGATCCAGAGAAAGCTAACAGTTAAATATTTTCTCTCTTGCGCAATCAAACTTAGTATGTCAACAACTAACCAAATAGTTGTTTTTAAATGCAATTATTTACTACTTTAGAGAATAAAATAATTAGAAAAAATTGTTTTAGTAAAAACAAATTCTCTAAACTTGCACAGATTAAAGGTCAGATAGAATGTCGAATGCCCGTTGCTTAAATAGTTTTTTGTCCAGTACAACAGCCTTAATCAATGTCGGGCTTGTCTCTTCATCCCTAATATTATTCACGGTGCAACAGGCACAGGCCGCTGATATCAATACCCCTACCACAGTTCAATATAATCTGAGTGATAATGAGACCCTAACTATAACAAGCCCGGGCAACATTATTACGGCAAGTTCTTACGGAGTTTTTGGTGATGGTGACACAAACGTTAATGTTGTGAATAATGCTAACTCAACAATTCAGGGGATATTTTCCGGGATTTATATACAATCTAATTCTCTTATAGGTACTCTGACCAATGATGGAACCATAGCTAGTACAGGTGGCCAGGGCATCAGTTTAGGTAGCAGCACCGTTGGCGACCTGACGAACAATTTGGGCGGCGACATTGTGGGAGACGCTAACGGGCTTCTTTTTTTAAACAACTCTTCGCTAACCGGGGAATTGACTAATAAGGGTAGTATAACCGGTACAGGTAATGCCGGTATCTATATAAATGACAGTACCCTTGCCGATCTGACGAACGACACCAACGCAGAAATCGTGGGTTTAAATATAGGGATATACCTTGCAACTGGTGCTGATATCACGGGAACACTAACTAATAACGGAAACATAACCGGTACAAACAACTACGGTATTGAATTGAATAACAGCACCGTTGCTAACCTGGCGAATGGTACCGACGGATCAATTGTAGGGGGATCCATCGGGATCTATGTAGGTAGTGGTTCTGATATTACCGGAACGCTGACCAATAAGGGAAGTATAACCGGAACAGATGCCAATGGCATTTTTTTAAATAATAGCAGCATTGCCGACCTGACGAACGATACGGACGGAGAAATTACTGGGGGTAACATGGGGATCAGCCTAGAGGGTGGTGCTAATGTTACGGGAACACTGGCCAATAACGGAAACATAATTGGTACCGATTACCACGGCATTTATGCTGCTAGTAGCACTCTTTTTGACATAACAAACGGGGCAACGGGTTCAATTGAGGGTGCACAAAGCGGGATCCACCTAACTAATAGTTCGATTACCGGAACGCTGACTAATAGTGGACGCATAGCTGGCGAGACAGGGATTTCGTTATGGAGCAGTTCTATCACGGGCGGTATTGTAAATTCTGGAGTGATTGAAGGCACGAATGGTACGGCGATTTCTATATCTGGTCTTACTCAGGGCCTGACCATGACCTTGAACGGGGGGCGGGTTATTGGGGACATTTATGATGACCATATAACAGATGGCTTTTCTCACCTGGTGATTGGGGATGATTTCAGCACAGAAGGCAATATTGAAGTCTGGGATTTGATGGTGAATGATGGCAAGGCCTTCACCATTCGTTCTGGTGACGTTGTCACCGTCGGTCGAATGCTTAAAAGTGCAAGTACGATCAGTTTTGGCCTCGATGGCAATGGTGTCACAGGTAAGATCAAAGTCGTCGGGTTCGACCAAGGAATTGATCTGGACGGTAAGACCGTTACTGTTACGGTGGGCAACGCGACCATGGGCGATGGGGCAGAATTGTTAGTTGGTGAAGGTAATGTCACCGTTATTGGTCTAGATGGGAATTCAGGTCAGGCTTCAACTGTTGTGAACGATAATTCGATCCTTTGGGATTTCGTCGTGGCTGATGGTTCGCAGGCTGATGTGGATGGGAGTACGGATGATACCAAACTTTATCTTGTTGCCAGTCTTGCTGAGGTGACCGAAGAGCCAGAGACACCAGAAGAGCCAACGGAGCGGACTATCCTTCAGCCCCACGCGGATAGTTCAAACAATCAGCAGGCAGCAGTCGTATTGGATGAGTTGTTTGAAACCACAAATCCAGAGCTACAGATGATCTGGACGGCACTGAATAACGCCGGTACAGGTGAAGAACTCAATGACATTATTGAAGCCTCTCAAGGGGACGTGAATAGGGGATCTGTTACTGCAGCCAGTTATTCGGCCAATACGGCGTTTGATCTGACGTCTTCTCGCCTTCTATCCGTTCGCTCAGACGGGCTCGCCGGGGATGGTATTTCCAGTGGTGATATAACGTCCGGTTTGCAGGTGTGGATGCAGGGCTTTGGTGAAATTGGTAATCAGAGCAATCGGGGCGGCATTGCCGGGTTCGATTTGACCAGTTATGGCTTCGCTGCTGGTGTGGACAGTGAGAGTATCGCTGATGATGCCGTGATTGGCCTGTCTATGGGCTACAGTGTTACCAATGTGGAATCGGATGGCGCCAATCAGGCGGAGACAGATATCGCCTCTTGGCAAGTTGGAGTTTACGGAGATTATGACCTGAGCCGGAACAGTTATATCAATGGCATGATATCTTATGGTTTCCATGAAAATGACGGCACCCGAATTCCGACACCGGGTTTGGTTGCCCGGTCTGATTATAATGCCCATCAAGTTATGGCGCGGGTTGAAGTGGGGCGCAGTTTCCCTCTCACATCTTCCTTTACTGTGACGCCTATAGGATTAGCACAAGCGTCTTGGTATTCTCCTGATACTTATACAGAAACCGGGGCTGGCGGTGCTAACCTGACCGTTGATACAGATGATACGACCATTGCCGAACTAGGCCTTGGCATTGATGCTAGTTGGACCCATAAAACCCAAACCGGTGGTCAGGTAGAGGCAACTGTTGGCGCTCAATACCGGTATGACTTTGTTGGGGAAGCGATCAGTTCGCAAATGGCCTTTCAGGGCGGTGGTTCGGCCATCTCCTCCACTGGTTTTGATCCGGCCCAAAGTACGGTCGGTCTCGGTGCCGGTCTTAGCTATCAGATCGACGATGCGTGGGAGCTGTCCGCGCAATATGATTTCGATTACAAATCAGATTATCGCTCCCACACTGGATCATTACGGGCGGCTTATAGTTTCTGATTTTATAACCGAACTAACAAATCCGCGAGTGTTTGCGGTGTGCTGCATAAATGTGCAGCACCTGCGGTTTTTAATTCGCTGGGACTACCATACCCGTAGGTAACGCCGATGGGGAGCATATGATTGTTGAGGGCGCCAATGATGTCGAATTTTCTGTCGCCAATCATGATGGTTTGTGCGGGGTCGAGATCCTCCTTCTTTATAATATGGGCGAGAAGTTCAGTTTTGTCTGACCTCACTCCATTCAGCTCCGATCCATAAATAGTGTCAAAGAAATCGGATAGTTGAAAATGATCAAGGATTTTGTGAGCAAAAATTTCAGCCTTGCTCGTGGCGACAAAAAGGGAATGGCCTGCGTCTTTTAACTGACCAAGCAGGGGACGAATTCCTTCATATACTTCATTTTCCAAGGCACCGATTTCGCTGTATCTTTCCCGGTATTTTGTGATCGCTAAATCAGCATCCTCTTTACTTCCCAGTAGTTTTTCAAAACTGTCATGCAGGGGCGGGCCGATACACCATTCCAAATCGTCCGCCTTTGGTGCTGTATGACCGAGTTCTGTCAGGGCATGAATAATTGATCTGGTGATTCCCTGTTTTGGGTCAGTTAAAGTTCCGTCCAAATCAAAACAAATGGAGTGCATATGTATTAACCCGCCTAATCCGTTATTGATTAAATCCCTTGTAGGACTTGTCCAAGAGCGTGATGTTCCCGCATTAGCCCTTCCATATCAAGGCCTAAAACCTCGCCGCCCTTAACGCGCCAGTCACCGCCAACCATCACCGCATCTGCTTTGCTTGCACCGCAAAGAAGAAGGGCCGCCAGTGGATCACCAGACCCAGAGAAGCGCGGCTCATCCAGTTTGAACAGGGCCAGATCGGCCTGCATGCCAACGGCGATTTTGCCGATGTCATCACGGCCTAAGCAGCGGGCGGATCCTTCGGTCGCAAAACGATAGGCGGCATGATGGGTCATCTCCCCGGCTTCATAGCGCAATCGGCCAATAAGCATTGCTTGGCGCACTTCCTGAATAAGGTTCGACCCATCGTTGGAAGCGGAACCATCCACACCCAAGCCCACAGGGCTTCCCGCAGCCTCTAACTCAAGGGTTCGGCAAATGCCCGAAGACAAAACCATGTTGGAAGAGGGGCAATGCGTGATGCCGACCCCGGCAGCGCCAAGGCGCTTGATCTCGTCTTCTTCGAAATGAATCCCATGGGCGAGCCAAACATCATCCGCGAGCCAACCCACTTTTTCCAGATAGTCCAAGGGACGCAGGCCAAACATTTTTATGCAAAAATCAGTCTCGTCATGGGTTTCTGCAAGATGTGTATGCAGACGCACCCCATGTTGCCGCGCAAGGACGGCGGAGGCTTCCATCAATTGAGTGCTGACTGAAAAAGGAGAGCAGGGGGCAAGGGCAATTTGAACCATAGCGCCGGCACCTACTTCGTGATGCTGTTTTATCAGCCGAAGACTGTCGTCTAAAATAGTCTGTTCTTCCTGCACGGTGGATTGAGGCGGCAGACCGCCCTGATCTTCACCCAGACTCATTGATCCCCGTGTCAGGGTGACCCGGATGCCTAGCCGCTTGGCCTCTTCCACCTGAATATCAATGGCGTCGGTCAGGCTTTGCGGAAACAGATAGTGGTGATCTGCTGCGGTGGTGCAGCCAGAAAGAAGGAGTTCAGATAGCGCCAATTTGGAGGCGGCGGCCATCATCGTTGGGGTAAGTTTTGCCCAAATAGGATAGAGAGACTGTAACCAAGGAAAGAGGGGCTTATTCAAGGCTGCGGGGCAAGCGCGGGTCAAGGTTTGGTAGAAATGATGATGGGTATTGATCAGGCCTGGAAGCAAGACATGAGCAGAGGCATCAAAAATATCGAGATCTTGAAGCGTGTAATTTTGTGGGGCATTTCCGTCTGAGACCAATTCCGTGATCTGATTGTTTTCAACGACAACGCCGCCTGCAGAATTTTCCGCTAAAATGGAAAGTGGGTTCTTTATCCAAAGTGCTTTCGCCAAGGGTCTCGCCTCTTTTATATATGCTACATAATACCGGCGCATCCTTGCATAATTACCAGATGAAGGGAATATGGACCGCTTACTATTCCGCATTGTAAAAATGTGTACAGAATGGCTTTCACTTAAACTTCACATTCTTTTCACCTTTAAGTGACCATAACTATTGATCAAATTGACTGTAATGCTTAAGTTAGCCTTAAATGCAGAGCCTTTTGCTGGACCAACCCTTTATAAAGTAGATTAATTAAGTTATGCAAAATCTTGATAATATTGAACTTTTGGAGGAGTTGACTCGTGAAGAGCGTCAAGCTTTAGCTTCAAAATGTGTGTGGAAAACTTACAGCTCCAACGAGCAGATCTTGGAACGTTCAAGCACCAGCCGCGACATCTTCTTTGTTGCAGATGGAAGTGTTAATGTCGTGAATTTCGGAGTGTCGGGCCGTGAAGTTGCTTATGCGACCGTGGAGGCAGGGCAGTATTTTGGTGAGCTATCTGCAATCGATGGACGCCCCAGATCAGCTAATATTATTGCGAACAAGAAATGTTTGCTGGCGTCACTGTCTCCTGAAAATTTCACCGAATTGATGTTGAGTCAGCCAGAAATCATGATGAAAGTCATGGAACGATTAGCCCGGATCATCCGCATTAATGATGATCGAATTCTTGATCTTTCAACACTTGGTGCTGTGCAGCGTGTTTGTCAGGAACTTCTGCGCATGGCGGAACCGGATCCGGTTACGGCGGGCTCGTGGCTGATATACCCAATGCCAACTCAAAGTGCGATTGCAAGCCGTGTGTCAACAACGCGGGAGACGGTCGCCCGTGTTCTTGGACAATTGTCAAATGACGACCTTGTCCTGAAAAAAGGTAAAAACCTGTATTTAAAGAACAAGGTTGGTATTGAAGAATTTATTGCATCCTTGGCTGTAACGCCGGGGAATGTACCGCGTTAAGACGCGGTATATTCTTCTTCGTCTTCATCATTTTCGTCGTCGTCGTCGCGTTCGATCCACATTTCAATACCCTTGGCGGCAGTCATTCCCATGCTGAAGCAGGCTTGTAGAAGATATCCGCCGGTGGGCGCATCCCAGTCCACCATCTCGCCGGCTGCAAACCAGCCGGGACGACCATTAATCATCAGATATTCAGAAAGCATTGAGCGTTTAATGCCGCCTGCCGTACTGATAGCCCGATCCATCGGACGCATGGCATCGATTGGAATATCCAGCCCTTTAATCAGGGAGGTTAGGATTTCAATATCCTGAAGGTCTTCACGGTTTGAGAATTCCCAAAGGAGGGCAATTTTGAGCGGAGATAAATGCACTTTTTTACGAAGGATGCTGGCAAGGCTTTGTTTTTTACGAGGGGCTGCCAATAAATCCCTAATTTGATCCTTTGATACGTCTGGGCGCAAGTCCACTTTCAGATTTATGGGAGCGGTCAGGGTAAGGCCTTCTGAAAGAGTGCGACTCAAAGCATAAATAGCCCCTCCCTCCAGTCCATATTTTGTAATGACAAGGTCACCGCGTGTGGCTTCTTCGTTAAAAGACAGCCTGATATTTTTTAAAGGCTGGCCTTCAAATTTCTCCAACATATGGTTGGACCAATTTACATCAAAGCCGCAATTAACGGGTCTGAACTCTTCTGTCTCAATATCTTTGTCTTCAAGAAGCGGGACCCATTTACCAGTAGCCCCTAGATGGGCATAACTGCCGCCGCCCATACAAAAGAGCACCGCGTCGGCTGGGGCTGTAATAACCTCGTCCTCGTTATTCTTGAATTGTGGGTTGTTATCTTCATCAAAGCCAATGAACGTGTGCTTCAAGTGAAAAATAACCCCGGTATTTGTGAGGCGTTTTGTCCACGCCCGCATCAGGTTCGTGGCCTTCATCTCCGTTGGGAAAATACGTCCGCTGCTTCCCACAAAGGTATCAACCCCAAGATCAGCCGCCCAGCTTTGCAAGTTCGCGGGTGAGAAATTCTTGATAAACGGAGAGATAAACTCTTCCGCAGGACCATATCGTTTAAGAAACGGTTTTATTTTTTCCGAATGCGTAAGATTAAGGCCACCCCGTCCTGCGATCAGGAATTTACGGGCAACGGACCCTTTCTGCTCATACACATGAACGTCAAATTTGCCTGAGCTACTTAAACGTTGCGAGGCAATCAATCCGGCAGGGCCGCCGCCGATGATAATAACTTGAGGTTTTGACTGGGACATGGAGCTTAAATGTTTCTAAAAAATGAAATTGGCAAGGTGTCTGAAAAAAAATCAGTTTATATATGATTGCCCTGTCGCGGGCTATTCCTTGTTGTACATTTCCTCGGGAGAGATTTCTACTTCGCTGATGATTTTAACATCTGCATCCTTTGCCGAATAAAAAAAGCAGTTGTGGCGGCCTGTATGACAGGCAACGCCCTTTTGCTTTACCATCAGTAAAATTGTGTCGCCGTCGCAATCGAGCCTGAAATCAACAAGGGTTTGGATATGGCCGGAACTCTCCCCTTTACGCCATAAAGATTGGCGGGAGCGGGACCAGTAACAGACTTGCCCTGTCTCCAAAGTCTCTGCGATAGCATCCGCGTTCATCCATGCCATCATCAGAACTTCACCCGTATCATGCTGTTGGGCAATGGCGGGGACAAGTCCTGCTTCATTATATTTGATTAAGGATGTCAATTTTTCATTCATAGGACTTATGACCCACATGTTCTAATGCTGTTGTAAACGAATCGATTCGTAAAATTTTAGCCAAAATCCACTATTTGAGTGAATTGAGGCGGTCGAAACCTGCAGATAAATCTGCAATCAGGTCATCTGTATTTTCAAGACCAATATGCAGGCGGATTAAGGGGTTTGTATTGTCCCATTTTGTCGCCGTTCTGTAATGAGAAGGGTCTGCATATATGACAAGGCTTTCGTAACCACCCCACGAATAACCCATGCCGAATAGCTCCAGATTATCAAGGAAAGCTGCCATGGCGGGCTTGGGCAATGCGTTGAGGCGAAAGGAAAACAAGCCTGACGCGCCTTCAAAGTCTCTCTTCCACAAGGCGTGGCCTGGATCCGTGGGAAGGGCAGGGTGCAGAACTGAATGCACCTCATCCCGGCCTTGCAACCATTCGGCAACGACAAGTGCATTTTTCATATGCTGCTTCAAGCGAACAGAAAGGGTCCGAAGGCCCCGTTGTGCCAGATACACATCATCAGGGCCTGCTGTTTGCCCAGTCAGATTCGCACCTGCTTGCAGGGTTTCCCAGTGCTCTTTATTGGTCGTGACGAGCCCCATCATGACATCTGAATGGCCCACGATATACTTGGTACCTGCGTGAATGGACACATCCACACCTTTGTTAAAGGGCTTGTAGAACAGTGGAGACGCCCAGGTATTGTCCATCATGACAACGGCGCCCGCTTTATGAGCGACCTCAGCAATTGCAGGAATATCTTGCATTTCGAATGTCTGCGATCCGGGAGATTCTGTGAAGACGACTGCTGTATTGGAACGTATTAGCTCTGATATGCCCGCTCCAATAAGGGGATCGTAATAAGTTGTCTCTACACCAAAACGACTTAAGACTTTGTCGCAAAAGGCTCGGGTTGGCCCATAAACACTATCTGTCATCAAAAGATGGTCGCCGGTTTTCAGAAATGCTTGCAATGCGCCGGCACAGGCAGCAAGCCCCGACGGAAAAACCTGACACCGATATCCGCCCTCAAGCTCGGCGACAGCATCTTCCAAAGACCACGTTGTTGGAGTTCCCATGCGGCCATATGTAACTGCTTTTTGCCCCAAGCTTCTCTCTTTATGGCGTTGTTCCAGATCAGCAAGGGAGGAGTAAAGGACCGTTGATGCGTGGTAAACTGGGACATTTACGATGCCGAAGTTATCTTCTGGTGACCGGCCTGCCACAACAATTTTTGTTTCGTCTTTCATAATAATCCTGCGACTCCTCAAGCAATAAATTCTTGAGCCATGAATATAGAATTACCGAGGATGTGAAAAGCGCGAAATTTTATTAGGGTTTCGGTCACAATTTCCACTCAATCACACATTATCTGAATTTTTCCGTTGACGGGTTAAGCAAAAATACTATCGTCATTAGGTATAGGAGCCACAAATTGGGAAATGGTGGTTTCTGTTGGTATATCCAACTAGCCTCAAGTAATGGGGTGAAGCTTTAAAAAAAACTAGACAGGAAGGTTATCTATGAAAAAGGCGAGCTTTATTGCAGTCGCTACAGCAGCCACACTTATGGCAGGCGCGGCAACAGCGGGAACATTGGATGATGTGAAAGCCAAAGGCTTTATCCAATGTGGCGTAACAACTGGTCTTGCCGGTTTTGCGGCCCCAAATGATAAAGGCGTATGGGAAGGCTTCGACGTAGATTTTTGCCGGGCCATGTCTGCAGCCGTTTTCGGTGATCCAGACAAAGTAAAATATACTCCAACAACAGCTAAAGAACGTTTTACAGCCCTACAATCAGGCGAAATTGACGTTCTAGCACGTAACACAACATGGACACTTAGCCGTGACGTAAATCTCGGTTTTGAATTCATCGGCGTAAATTACTATGATGGCCAAGGCTTCATGGTGAAAAAATCACTCGGTGTTAAGTCAGCTACTGAACTTGACGGTGCACGTGTTTGTATCCAGTCTGGTACAACAACTGAATTGAACCTTGCTGATTATTTCGCTTCACAAGGCATGAAATACGATTCAGTGTTGTTCGATACTTCAGATGAAGTACGCGAAGCATATGTGAAAGATACATGTGACGTTTATACGACTGACCAATCTGGTTTGTATGCACAGCGCTCTGTTCTTTCTGACCCACAAAACCACGTTGTTCTTCCAGAAATCATTTCTAAAGAGCCTCTTGGACCACTTGTTCGTCACGGCGACAATCAGTGGGGCGATATCGCTCGTTGGACTTTGAATGCTCTTATCAATGCTGAAGAACTCGGTGTTACCCAAGCAAACGTTGCTGAAATGAAATCCAGCAAAAACCCATCTGTTGCCCGCCTTCTTGGTGTTTCAGGTGATCTTGGTGCGCAACTTGGTCTAAATGCTAGCTGGGCTGCTGATGCACTCGCAAGCGTAGGAAACTATGGCGAAGTGTTTGAAAAGCATCTTGGAATGGGCACACAGCTTAAAATTGCACGTGGCTTGAATGCTCCTTGGAATAAAGGTGGTATCCTTTATGCTCCACCAGCACGCTAAGCGTCGTTAGGTTGATTAAAATGAGTGTGTGTCTTTCCGAAGGCATACACTCTTTTTGTATTAGCCGGTTTTTATAGCTACTCCCGGAAGGAGCCGCCTTATGACAGTTGACGCAACCAGTCAACCACGAGGAGCTGGAGATAGCATATTACGAGACCCGAAAGTACGTGCCGTATTTTTTCAGATTCTCGTTATAGTCCTATTCCTTGCTTTCGTTTTTTATGTTGGAAATAACGCCGTAGTAAACTTGGAGAAGCGCGGGATCGCCTCTGGTTTTGGCTTTCTATCCCAACCCGCCGGTTTTGGTATCGGTATTGTTTTATTAGTAGATTATAACGCTCAAGTTTCAACGCACGGTGATGTGTTGTTAATCGGCGTTATTAATACATTGGCTGTTGCTGTAAGTGGTATTTTGCTCGCAACACTCATTGGATTTGTTTTTGGTGTATTAAGATTATCTAACAATTGGATCGTTAATAAGATAGCGATGGTTTATATCGAAGTTGTTCGAAATATACCGCTGCTTGTCCAGTTGTTATTCTGGTATTTTGCGGTTTTGAGCGTTTTACCGAGAGTAAAACAAAGTATCAATTTCGGCGACACTTTGTTCATAAACAATCGCGGCGTTAATTTCCCGAGCATTGTCCCTGAAAGTGGGTTTATGTTTGTGGTGTTGGCGTTCTTTGTGGCCATTATCGGATGTGTCATTCTTTCTAAATGGGCACATAAACGACAAGATGCTACAGGGGATCAATTTCCTGTTCTCTGGACTTCTATCGGAATACTTGTTGGTTTGCCGCTTATAGTCTCATTTGTGATGGGTAACCCCATGCATTTGGATTATGCCGCCTTAAGAGGTTTTAACTTTCAGGGTGGTTGGATTCTTGAACCTGAATTTCTTGCGCTCCTCATCGGTCTAAGTATTTATACTGGTGCTTTTATTGCTGAAATCGTGCGAGCCGGTATTAATGCAGTTAGTCATGGACAGACTGAAGCTGCCGGATCACTTGGGTTGCAATCAGGTACGACAATGAGGCTTGTTATTTTGCCTCAGGCTCTACGGGTTATTATTCCTCCTTTAACTAGTCAATATTTGAATTTGTTAAAGAATTCATCGCTTGCTACGGCGATTGGATATGCGGATATCACAGCTATTTTTGCTGGCACCACTCTGAACCAGACGGGTCAGGCTATTGAGGTTATTGCTATTACTATGGCATTCTACCTCAGTCTCAGTTTGACGATTTCTATGTTCATGAACTGGTATAATAAACGTATTGCTTTGGTGGAAAGGTAAGATATGGCTATCGTAAAAACTGAACGTCATCCAGAATTGCCACCACCGACAACTCAAACAGGTGTCGTTGGCTGGCTTCGGGAGAATCTCTTTTCAAGCTGGCTTAGTTCTGTTCTGACAATTGTCGCGATTTACGTCGCCTGGCAAGCAATGAGCTCGTTGATAAGTTACTCATTTATTAATGCTAACTTTGCCGGTGTCTCTAAAGAAGATTGTACAGGAACTGGCGCATGCTGGGTCTTTATTAAGGCTCGTTTTGGTCAAAATATGTACGGTTTCTATCCTGAAGATGAGCGTTGGCGCGTGAATATCGGGTATGTGTTGGGTGCTGTAGGATTGTTCCTTGTTCTCTCTGATACGATGAAAAGCAAGAAACTGCCTGCAATATTCCTATTCGGCATTTACCCTGTGATTTGCTATTTCCTTTTCTTTGGCGGATTTGGACTGTCACAAGTCGAAACCTCAGAATGGGGCGGATTGTTCCTTACTTTGGTATTGGCTTCTGTTTCCATTTTTGTGGCGCTTCCTCTTGGGATTGTTTTAGCCTTGGGACGTCGATCTGAAATGCCGGTGGTAAGGATGATCTGCGTTGGGTTCATTGAACTGGTTCGTGGTGTTCCGCTTATCTCAGTATTGTTTATGGCATCTGTCATGCTTCCCTTGTTTATGCCTGAAGGCGTAAACTTCGACAAACTCGTTCGCGCGTTAGTCGGTATGTCGCTTTTCTCTGCTGCTTATATGGCAGAAGTTGTCCGGGGTGGCTTGCAAGCTATTCCTAAAGGGCAATTGGAGGCTGCGAACTCACTGGGGCTTGGTTATTGGCAATCCATGGGTCTTATTGTGTTGCCACAAGCTCTTAAAATCTCAATTCCAGCTATTGTGAATACCTTTATTGGTCTTTTCAAAGATACAACATTGGTCAGTATTGTTGGTTTGTTGGATTTGTTGAGTGTGGTGAAAGCCGGTACGACAGACAAAAATTGGCTAGGTCTTGCAACCGAAGGATATGTGTTCGTAGCGGCCACGTTCTGGGTCTTCTGCTTTGGCATGTCAAGATATAGCATTTGGTTGGAGAATAAACTCCACACCGGTCATAAAAGATAAGGGGGTATGTAATGAGTGAAGCTGCCATGAAACAAGCAGATAGCAGTGCTGCAATCCAACTTATTGGAATGCACAAATGGTACGGTGATTTTCATGTTCTTCGGGATATTAATTTAACCGTTGAACGGGGCGAGAAAATTGTAGTTTGCGGACCTTCTGGTTCTGGTAAATCTACAATGATCCGCTGTATCAATCGTCTTGAAGAACATCAACAGGGACAGATCATTGTTGATGGGATCGAGCTTACAAATGATGTGAAGAAAATTGATGAGATCCGCCGTGAAGTCGGTATGGTCTTCCAACATTTCAATTTATTTCCGCATTTGACGGTTTTGGAAAATTGCACTTTGGCTCCAATTTGGGTTCGTAAAACGCCTAAAGAAGAAGCGATTGAGACTGCAATGAAATATCTTGAGCGGGTAAAAATACCTGAGCAAGCTAATAAATATCCGGGCCAGCTTTCTGGTGGACAGCAACAGCGTGTTGCCATTGCCAGATCATTATGCATGAACCCACGGGTGATGTTGTTTGATGAACCTACTTCAGCGCTTGACCCAGAGATGATTTCTGAAGTTTTGGACACCATGATCAGTCTTGCCGAAGAAGGGATGACAATGATTTGTGTGACCCATGAAATGGGTTTTGCCAAAACAGTTGCGGATAGAGTGATCTTCATGGATGCCGGAGAAGTTATTGAACAAGCTCCGCCTGAAGAATTCTTTGATAATCCTCAAAGCGAGAGAACTAAATTGTTCTTGTCACAAATTCTGCATAACGCATAATTTAGTGTTTCAGACCATAAGAAAACCCCGGCATTGCCGGGGTTTTTTTTGATTTATCTTAGCTGATTAACTACCTGAATTCAGGCTTTTCCAATATTTGGTATTTAATTTTCCGATCACTCTGTCATGGGTTGAACCCAGACACTGCCGGAAAGAAATGAAGCCAACTTGTGTCTCATAAAAACATTGTTTTACAGCTTTACTTGCTATTTTTACGGCTTTGTCCGAGTAACCTGAACTTGAAGTTAGTGCTTGGAAATAGCGCTCAGCTGCTTTCCGTTCCACTGGTTCTGATCTGCCAAGGCGCGGTAGTTTATTAATTGCCTGGTTTATAAGGCGTGCCGCGTCAGCGCGCCCTGTATTTTTATCCACTAATCGGTCAGAAACGGTCCTCAAGGGGCCAGTCGCAAGAAAAATGTCACCCTCAGTTTGGGGGTTTTTATCATTGGGATAAGGCACAGGGATTGCTGATATATGCATCGGTACGGAAATTTGAAGAGTGCCGTCCTCGAGCTCCCTCAAATGTCTCTGCTTGAAACTAACCCGTAGGGAAGAATGGCCGCGCGCCGTCTGGATTTTAAGGGGAAAGTTTGAAAGATCGACCTCTCCACCAGAATGACTGGTTAAGGTGATTGTGAATTTTCGATCTTCATGCACATAATATTCTTGCCCTTTTTGCGGAGACGCTCTGTGTTCTTGCAAGCAAATTGTCGTGAGCTCAGCACTACACTCCCCTTTTTCACAAATTATCGGAAGAGGGAAATCTGTTGAGGCGACAGCTAGAATCTGCGGTGCTGTCCACGCAGTAGATGTCATTAAGCTGAGTGCAAATACAGAAAGGCCCATACGGGCTGCAAACAAAGCAGGTGAAGACATGCTTTTCACTCCAAGTTGGGAAGGAGAATATATATAATTAGATTATCCTTATGTTTGGAATTCGTCAAGCTACCTTGAAAAAAGGATGTTGTATTTTCTTCTCATACTTACATTAATATTAAAGTAGAAAAAACTGTATTTAAGCGAAAAATTTACTATATTAAAACCAGTGACGCGAGTGTGACCAATAAAAATGCCAAACTTGGAAAGGATCGCAAAGCCGATGCCGCATACTATAGTGGTAATGTTGACCCAATTAAGCGCGCTGTCTTTCGCTGGACTATACGGTTGGGCCTATTATTCTATCCAAGCGCTGCAAAATTGTATTTTAGGTTTCGACTTGCTTTGTTTTGCGTCGATATTTGCTCTTTTGCTGATTGGTACTAGTATTTTTGTAACCACGGCTTTCGCGCTTATCTTGTTTAAGTCTTATTCGGACCGGTAGTTATACCAGAAGACGCTTGAAAACCGTGATTTTGAGAAAGATGTTCTATTCTTCTTCTATTGGATCAATAAGAATATTGCTTTGATTACACGGCACAAATCCAAACCTTTGATAAAGAGGCAAAGCCTTGGGGTGATCAAGAGTGCAGGTATTCACTGTTATCTCGTCTGGACCACGGGTCCACGCCTGTTCAATTGCCCAGTTCAGAAAGTACGGGCCAATCTTCATGCCAATAAATTCTGGCATGATGCCGAAATAGGCTAAATCAACGGATTTAGGGAATTTCTTGTAATTTAGCTCGGCATATCCGGCAGGGACGCCGCGAACATAAAGGACAAAAACTTCTGTATCTTTGTCGTTCATAATCGCTTTGAGTTCTTCATCACTCAATTTTTTACGGTCCAGCCAGCCCCAGTCGCGGCCCACGGCATCATACAGAAAACGGTAAAAAGAAACGGTTGGTTTTTCTGCCCGTAAAATTGCGTGAGGTGCGGACGGTGCTGCAATATGTTGAGGGCGTGGCTTCTCAAACATTTTCAAATAAGTAATTGTAACAGGCCAAAGCCCGTCCTGGTTCGCAACTGGTATACGTTTGAGAGGCATTAATTCTGTCCTGAAGAAATAGGCATTTCGTGATCAAGACCCCATTCGGTCCATGAACCGTCATAAACGGATACGCGACGATGTCCAACCATATGAAGGCCAAAAGCGAGAACGCAGGCCGTGATACCGGAGCCGCAAGAGGTTATGACAGGTTTGGACATATCAATACCAGCGGCTTCAAAGGCCGCAACAAGTTCTCCTCCTGAAATCAATGTTCCATTGTCATTGAGGAGTTCGTTGAAGGGGAGGTTGAGAGATCCCGGAATGTGGCCAGAGCGAAGACCCTCACGCGGTTCAGGTGCTACGCCTTCAAAGCGTCCTTTTGCCCGGGCATCAAGGACTTGTTCTTTAGCGGTTTCGACATTTTTTCTAACTTGGGATTTCTCTCGAACCATCATGTTGTTCTGGCGGGAAGTGAAATGACGCTCTTTTTGTAATCCTGGCAGGTCTTCTGTCGGGCGGTTCTCTGCCTGCCATTTTGGAAAGCCTCCGTCCAATATTGAAACATCTTCATGACCAAACAATCTGATCATCCACCACGCGCGCGCGGCACTCCGAATTCCTGAGCCATCATATACGACAATGCGATTTCCGTCTCCCAAACCGAGTTTCCGCATGCGGCTGGAAAATTTCTCAGGAGAGGGAATCATATGAGGAAGAGGGATGTCGAGATCGGCAATTTCATCGATATCAAAAAAAACAGCGCCGGGGATATGAGCTTCCAAGAATTCTGCTTTTGGATCCCGGTTTTCAGCGGGTAAAAACCACGAGGCATCAACAATTCGTATGTCAGGGGCTGACATGTTCTGGCTTAGCCATTCAGTCGATACAAGGGATGTTGGATTTGCGTAGGACATGGATTTTCTCTGTTTGAGGCGTAAATATTATTAGTCTTTAAAAATAAGGGATACACGCCTGTTTTGGCGACCTTTTTTTTCGATTTTTCGGACAAGGACCGAGCCTATCTCAGATGTATTCTTAATATGGGTGCCACCGCAAGGTTGCAAATCAATACCATCTACTTTTATTAAGCGAATTTTACCGCTTCCACGTGGGGGTTGCACGGACATGGTTTTTACCATCTCTGGCTTGGCGTCCAGTTCTTCTTCCGTAATCCAACTTGAGGACACATCTTTGTTCTCACCAATAAGTTGGTTTAATTTTTCAGTGATTTCTTGCTTATCCAGAGTGGCTTCCGGTAAGTCAAAATCAAGACGACCCTTGCCGTCGGATACTTGACCACCTGTAACAGGATAGGGGAGAACTGCGGATAATAAATGCAGGCAGCTGTGCATTCTCATAAAACGATATCTGTTTTCCCAGTCAATCTCAGCCGTCACCTGATCCCCAACGGAGGGTAGGGTCTGATTTTCAACTGGAACATGGATGATCTCGTCAGGGCTTGTCCCTTTAATTGTCGTCGCAATTTCCAAGCGGGAACCGTCATTTAATATCAAAGCGCCTCTATCACCGGGTTGGCCGCCGCCTGTTGGATAAAACACACTTTGATCAAGGACGATGCCTCCTCTGTCGTTGACCTCTATCACAATCGCAATACACGATTTTTGGTAGGAATCTTCACGAAAAATTGGCACCGTCATACTGTATCACTCCGATTGTTAGCTGTTGTCAGCCTCCAACCAAGGAGCAACAGGAAGATTATTTTTCCTGAGCATATCAACGTCCATCAGCTTACTAAAGTACTTTTGTGCCGTATCGCAAAGAACTGTTACAATCGTGTGGCCAGGCCCCATTTCCTTTGCCATGCGAATAGCACCCGCAACATTAACGCCGGTGGATAAGCCCAGCTGTAATCCTTCTTTTATATTGAGGTCATAAATTGTGTTGAGCGCTTCTTCATCAGTGATTTGATACGGAAGATCGACTTTTAAGCCCTCCAGATTTGCTGTAATCCGACCTTGACCAATGCCTTCTGATATTGAACTCCCTTCGGCCTTTAATTCCCCGTTTTTGTAGTAATTGAAAAGAGCCGCCCCCATTGGGTCGGCAATGCCAATTTTTACATCTTTATTACGTTCCCGTAGTGCATCTGCGATTCCGGAAAGGGTGCCGCCACTGCCTACAGCACAAATGAAGCCATCAATTTTACCATCTGTCTGTTGCCAAATTTCCGGGCCTGTTGTCTCGAAATGGCCGCGTTTATTTGCGACATTATCAAATTGGTTTGCCCAAATGGCGCCTTTTGAATCTGATGCTGCAATTTCTTCTGCCAGACGGCCGGAATATTTTACATAATTTCCCGGATCTTTGTAAGGTTTGGCAGGAACTAGCCGCAAGTCTGCTCCGCAATAGCGCAATAGTGCTTTTTTCTCGTCTGCTTGAGTTTCCGGCATGACAATTACGGTACGGTATCCCTTGGCATTTCCTACCAGAGCAAGGCCGATACCTGTGTTGCCCGCTGTCCCCTCGACAATAACACCGCCGGGTTCCAGAAGTCCTTTTTCCTCAGCGTCCTTGATAATAGCAAGGGCTGCGCGGTCTTTAACAGACCCGCCGGGGTTTAGAAATTCAGCTTTACCATAGATATCACAGCCTGTGGCTTCAGAGGCTGCCGTTAGACGGATAAGAGGGGTATTGCCGATGCTGTCGATAAAATTTTTGCGAATTTCCATGAGAACAATCTGTAGATAAGAGGATTTAACGAATTATTGCTGTTAATTTATTCAATTAACATCTCCTTTTCAAGAGGGGAAGAAATATTATGCTTATGTGAATATGGATTGTGTGAAATCCGTGAATGAAATTCCGGTGAATTTGAGGGACTAGAAAACAATTATTTTGTTTCAAAATTCGAAAAAAGCACTTTAATGGTGCAAAAGAAAATAGATATTATCTTATAGGGTGATATTTTTCTATGCCTATAGTAGAAATTTTGTTGCCTTTTATATCCAGAAGTCAGAGAATAAACAGGAATATAGTTGCTGTGGTTGCATGTTCTCTGTCTATTTGTGCGTGTTTCAGGTTGGACGGAGGCAGCAAATGAACTCGATACTATAGGCGTTTTGTAAGATTAATGTGGTTGGTGTTTGTAGGGTTTTTCAAATGAAAAACGTTAAAGAATATCTAGAAAAAGCATACGCAGCGGCGATGTACGATGAATCGTATGAAACCGCTGAGTTGATTGAACTTGTCATTGAATCCTTGCGTAGTTCGGTCGAACAAGAGCTGGCAAACAGCTCATCCTGTGCGAGTGAAACTACGGAAAGCATTCAGAAGAATGTTGTCGCATTCCCGATTAGATACTCAAAGTAAGGGAGCTCATTGTTTTGAAAAAGCATATTGCCCAATATTTTGACTGACGCTAATTTTGTTCATAAAAGGCAATAACAAAAACGACACCGTTATCTTGTGTGACTGATATAGCGTTTGGCTGCGCAGTATTTGAAGAGACGGAGGCTTCAAGCTGGAGAAGGCCTTCTAATACTCTTTTTATTGCCGGGTTTTCTTGAACGCAAATATAAAGTTTAATGGTATTCGATGGTGGGCAAATCTCTTCCAGAGCGATTTTTTTTAACTCTCCATATCTTGTATGACGCGGAAGGGTGATTATATATTGCTGATCGGCAGGCCAAACGTCGTAATTATTCCCAATCGTATTTTTATTCCCAATCACTGTAATTTGTTCTGTTGTTGAGTGCAGTTCAATGTCGTTGGATTGTTCCTGGATGTTTTTTAAAACGGTTGTTGCATCCATATTAAGGAAAGCTGAAAGGCGCGAAATCTCCTGTGATTGAATTCGCCTGTTCCCTTTAATAATATCTGAAATACGTGAAGGAGGAAGGCCTAAGGCAATGCCGAGTTCCTTCTTTTTCTTCTTGAGTTCTCTGAGCCTTAGTTCGATCCATGTATAAGTCATATTTTTTCACAAAAATCTCTTTATATATAAAATTACGAAAAACGTAAATTATCTTGACCTCAAAGAAAAATCTAATTATCCTATAAGTAGAATAAAGTAATTGATTAAAACACCAAAAAGAAGAATATATCACTTAAGTTGTATGTTTGTTTGTTGTTTCTACCCGTTTTGCGGTAATTCATCAAAGAATGGGATTTAATCAATAGGAGGGATTGACCGAAGAACTAATTCTTTTCGCGAATCATAGTTAGGCCCTTTATCTATCGGGAATTTCTCCAGTTTTGGCTCAAAAAATGAAAAATTGGAGTCACATAATTAGCAGATTTGCGGGGCGAGGGGGGCAGCTACACAGCCTAATAGAAGACGGGGCTGATTTTAATGCCTCTGAGTAAAGGGTCGCGTTGTTTATCGGTCTTAAGGCAAAGAAATCGACCGACAGGAGGGAGATACTCTGGGAGATGTATCATGTAAAAAACATTGAAATAGATAGTGATAAAAGCATACTTAAAATTAGTATTATATTGACAAGTTTGAGCGAATTTTATAAAATGCTTTCAAATCTGAAAAATAGATTCGAACCCGATTTGGGTGTCTTTTCTAGCAGTTTGAATTTTCATTTCTACTAAATCGCTGATTATAAGAATGTATTTGAACTGTTTTTGTTCATATACATTGTTTTTTACTCGCCGACCATTCCGTTTGTTTTTCGGAATGCTCCTTTTGTATGTTTTGTAGTAACACCTTTAAGTTGTAATTATAGCGGAGTGCAATTGTGGCGATCTTAGGTAAAAAAGAGGCTCTGGAAGATGTTCGGAGTGCCATTCAAAACAAAATTTTTGGCAGCAATGCAAATCTTTCATTTATTGGGAGAGTTTCCGGCGAATGATAACATAGGTGCTCTTTCGGGATTCGAAGACGTGCCAGCGGCTAATGACAATAATGAAAATATGGGTTTTGCCGAATTAGGCTTTGCCACGGTTGGTAATGCTCAGGATCATGACGATGATACGCCACTGGAAGCGTCAGAAAAAGAAAATCGTGAAGAGCTTAACTTCTATGATGAAGAACATCAAAGGCGTGGTTTTTTGGCAGAAGAGCCATTGATCTATGACACTTAAATAGTTTTTTTGATCCCGTTTGAACCGGGTAACTCTATTTTGGCTTACAGGGTTTTCTATTCAGATAAAAAAGTAATTTTCCCTGTAAGCAACATATCTGGGACTTCGTCAGCGATACCGGAAATGATAATGCCATCATCTTCCATTTCACCGGTAATTGTTACATGGGCAACTTCCAGACCAAAAACTGACGCTTCGTTTAATTTATAACTATGGCGTTCAGATTTGAGGCGAATGTGGAGAAGGTTATCTTTAAGCTCATACTCTCCAATATAGAAAAGAACTGAATTGCCTCCGCGCGCTAACCCATCTCTAAGGTTGATAACCCCGGAACCCGTTCCAAAAGAGGTGCTGAATTCCATTTTATAAAGACCTTCACGCATTTTAAACTCCTTAATCAATTGAGGCTTCTGAGCACTATATTGTGGCACAAAATCCTGAGTAAAGACGGATTTGTTCGAAAAACCCGCTTTAATCTATACTCGTGTAATATACAGGTAGTTTGACCAATGCGGGTAAAAGTATTCGCAAATAGTAATGTTAAATAGCATTCTAATAAATTTGATCTGTTTGATTGATTAAGTAAATGCTTATTTTAATTATTTTCTTATGCAGTTGCCAATGTTTCAATCAATGCACAGAACCGAAGATATCAAAGTATTTCAGATGCAATAATCGATAAATTAGACGAATAGTGGTGTTCAAAACGGAAAAGTATGTTGAAAATATGGAATGAAAGGCAGGCCGATTTAGTCTGCCTTTCATCCTATTATTAGCTACCGTTGCGTATTCTAGACAGGAATGCATCCACTTCATTCCGTAAAATAGAGGATTGGCTAGACAACTCGGTAGCAGACTGGTGAATATTATCTGCCGCGTGTTCTGTGTCGCTTGCCCCTTTGTCTACAAGAACAATATTGCTGTGAACCTTATTGGTTCCGGCTGACGCCTGATCGATATTATGGGCAATTTCAGAAGTGGCCGCGGATTGTTCTTCCACTGCGGCGGAAATGCCGGCAGTAATCTCATCCATGCGGCTAATGGTTTTACTAATCCCGTCAATTGAGGTTGCAGCACTTTCTGTTGACTGCTGGATTTCAGAAATTTGCGCGCTGATTTGGTCAGTGGCTTTTGCCGTTTGTGCCGCAAGGTCCTTCACTTCACTTGCAACAACGGCAAAACCTTTACCCGCATCCCCGGCGCGAGCCGCTTCAATCGTTGCATTCAGGGCAAGCAAATTGGTTTGTGATGCAATATTGGTAATGAGTTCCAGAACTTCATTAATACCCTTGGCAGAGGTTACGAGGCCTTTAACCGTATTGTGGCTGTTTTGGGCTTCCTCCACGGCATCTTTGGCAATAGAGGTAGAGGCCGCAACTTGCCTGCTGATTTCTGTGACAGACGCGGACAACTCCTCTGCGGCTGCGGCTACAGTTTGAACATTGACGGACGCATCCTTTGATGCCGCCTGTACATTATGAGTGAGAGAGTTTGTTTGTTCAGCAACAGAAGACATGGAATTTGAGTAGGATTCAAGTTGGTCGACATTATCTGCAATAGAGGTGACCACACTACCGATAACTGTCTCAAAATTACTGGTGACTTCCGTTAAGAATGATAATTTTTCTTCGTTTTTCTGACGTTCATTTCTCTCGCTGATTTCCTTATCCTGACGTATTTTTTCTTCCATCTGGTGAAGGCGCTGTTTTTCTTCCTCTGCCGCTTGGCGGTTCTGCGCTGCCTCTTCTTCCAGACGTTTGTTTTCGAGAGCATTTTCCTTAAACACCACCACAGCACGGGCCATGTCTCCGATCTCATCTTTGCGACGGCTACCCCGTATCGAAGCATTAAGATTACCTTTTGCAAGGGACGTCATGTCTGAGATCATTCGGGTGATTGGCAAGGATAAGCTTACAATAATAACGACGACTAAAGTTGCAGTGATGAGGAGAAGGGTTAGGGAGACAGCTGACATCATCAAAAACGCAGTATGAGCTGTTGTTTCGATTTCAGTCGCTTTTATTGCGAGGTCCGAAGCAAGTTTATCTTCAACCTTTTTTAGAAGATCAATTTTTTTGGTTATCGCTGCAAACCAGACAGAAGCTTCTATGCCATCGATAGATCCAGTCACAGGGCTGTCGGTTGCGATTTTTCGCATGCGGGCAACCTCATCGACATCACGACTTTGTAGTGTGGCTGTAAGAAACGATATCTGCTCTGGCGTTGCGTATAAGTTAAAGCGGTCCATGTAGGTTTGCTGCATGGCAATTAGTTGCAGAAATTTAACGTAAATAACGGGTCTAAATTTTCCTGCACCAAATCCGGCACCGCCCATAGCGCGCTCAAGGCCTGCTCTCTCTTTTCCTTGCAAAAAGGCGGTATAAGCAGAGATCGATTTGGAAATTTCGTTGTTTGAACTTAAAGAACCCAGCTCCTCGATAATAGCAAGAAGCTTTGCAATCGTCGGAGTGTAATAAGCCGCCATTTTTGGCAAAGTGATTTGTAGATCTTTAACATCAGATCTCATTGACCCAAGAACCTTTAGAGACTGTTTTGCTGACCTTATTTTAGCTAAGAGGGAAATGTCAAAGGCAGTCGAGTCAAAATCTTGAAGGGCTTGATGTTGCTTGTTGATAACAACATCTGTATCGAATGTTTGCTGAAGAAGTTTTTTTGAAAACTTTTTGCCATGGCTCCCAATATATACTGCGGACGCGCCTCTTTCTTTTTGTAACTCATGGACAACTGCGCTGAGGACTGGGGCAATCTCTGTCAGTTTTAGAACGTGATTCATGTCGGATGAGGTCTGGTATTTTTCACTTACATTTAGCCCGGAAAAGAAAAGCATACCAAGAACTGGTAAGGCTAGGGCGAGGGTTATACGAACCGCAATTTTCGTATTGTTAATAAAGGCAAACATGGCACTACACATCCTTAGTAAAACACCAGAAAATACTGCTGGCTAGCTGCCTCCCTTTTCTTTGTCAGTCGAGAAGGTAGGGCCGCATAATTTATTAGTTCATGCTGAAATAATGGTATTCTGGAGGGAAGGCATTGATCGTGGTCAATAACATTTGTTCTTTACACATGTAATGTTGTATCGGATGTGTGTATTGCGTGGATCAAATAGGATGAGTTTCTTAAATTTGGTGGTTTTGCACCGTTTTTAACTCAGCTAGGCGTTGATGTGATCAGAAGATTTAGCGTCAGCGGTTTTTTCTTCGAGAAAACGAGGAAAATAGAGACGCACAATCGTCCCATTTTCAAGCTCACTATCTAGGGTGACATATCCTCTAGATTGTTTAATGAAGCCATAGATCATGCTAAGTCCTAAACCGCTTCCTGTGCCTACATCTTTGGTGGTAAAAAAGGGATCAAACACTTTCTCTTGCATTTGAGGGGACATCCCTGACCCCGTGTCCGTGACGGATAGCATCACATATTCCCCGGGCTCGGGGCCATTTTTATGGCGTTTTGAATAGGTTTTGTCAGCTGGGAAATTAGCTGTTCTTATGGTAAGGCTTCCACCATTTTCCATAGCATCTTTGGCATTTTGAAGAAGGTTGAGTATTGATTTATCAAATTGTTGCCGATCAAGGGAGGTTGGCCACAAATCCTCAGATAATTGGGTTTCAAGATGAATATTGTTTCCAAGTGCCCATACCATTTTTTCCTGATTTGACGTTATTTCGGCGTTAAGATTTATAATAGAAGGTTTTAATGTTTGCATGCGTGAGAAGGAAAGAAGTTGTTGAGTAAAAGCGGCGGCACGGTCAATGTTGCGCATTAAGATTGCAAGATGTTGCTCGCTTTGTTTATCCTTTGATACAGACGTTTTTAAGGCTTCCGTATGGCCGGTCATGACAGTGAAGAAATTATTGAGATGGTGCGAAATACTGCCCGTTAGTTGACCAACGGTTTCCATCCTCTGAGAATGATGAAGTTGAACAGCCAGATTTTTCCGAATTGAAATATCTCTACCTTCTGCGACAAGATACTCGATTTCTCCCTCTTCATCAAATATCGGCTTTACGGAAAAGTCTACGTAAATAAAACTGCCGTCAGGGGCCGCATTTGTGGTCTCAAAACGAGCCAGTTCACCGCCGGCCGCGCGGGCAATTGCTTTTCTAAGCTGATGCCGTGCGGTAATTGAATGGGACCACCATGGAGTTTCCCAGAAAGGCATTCCTGTAACTGAATTTTTGTTTGTGCCAGCGAAGGCTAGAGACGTCCGGTTACACTCAATCACTGTGCCTTCTGTGGTTAATAACCCTATAAATTCAAAGGTTTGATCAAATATAATTCGAGATTTTCGCTCGCTTTCCGTTAGTGCTTTTTCAGTCTTCAAGCGCTGTTTGATGTCGTCCAGCATCCAGCCCAATATAGCTGTTGCAATAGAATAGGCTACAAAAGGAATAAGGACTGCATCGAGCTCGATATTCACATCTACTTGCCCTGCCCCGTAGAATAGCCAAACAAAAGATGTCAGTTGAACAAGGACCCCAAGAACTAGATATTGAGTAAAATTTGTTGATACCCAATTACGGTAGCTTCCGTATCTATAGGCAAGGCCCATTGTAAGACTTGTCGTAATAATGCCGATCTCTATAGTAATCCCGCTTTCAAGCCATATACTGAAAAAGGCAGCAGACAAGGCTGCTATCAGCCCGACAACAAGGCCTCCGTAAGCACCGGCCACCACCAGTACTGCTGAATGGGCATCAAGGGTTAAATTGAAGTGCTGATTGAAGTGGGGGCCCATGCTGACAATGCATATGACAGCGAAAAGTAGGCCTGATGTTATTTTTCCAGCCAACTGGCTATCTTGCCAGCGTCTTTCAATGAATTTTTGCAGTAAGCTAATGACTAGGAGTAGGGCTATGCTTTTTATGAGTTCAATTAACACTTAACGTCCAATCGCTGCACTTTTTACAACAGTACTTCAGAATTTAAGTATGTCAGTCACAGACAAAAGTCTGCCTTTAAAGTAGTAATACTATAAATTAGAATAAAATGAATACAAAAAGGCCTGTTTTTGTGCGATTGAACGCATCTTTATTCTTTCTTGATACCTTTGCATTCGATGATTGACCAATAAGGTGGAGAGGCTACAATCCACTTTTTAGTATAGAATTTACCGGGAGTGACTTTATGACTCAATTGCCTGAAACAATGCGTGGCGTGGTGCTTACCGGTCATGGTGATTTTACAAAATTGGCGTTGCGAGAGGATATTCCCGTGCCAACACCAGCCCCCAAAGAGGTTCTTATTCGAGTTGCAGCCGCGGGCGTCAATAATACAGATATAAATACGCGCACGGGCTGGTATTCAAAAAATGATGGTGCAAGTGATGATGCTGGTTGGTCCGGCTCCCCTCTACAGTTCCCGCGCATACAAGGCGCAGACGTTTGCGGAAAAATTGTTGCCGTTGGGGCTGAAATAGATGCCGGTCGGATCGGCGAGCGGGTTTTGATAGAACCCTGCCTTCGTGAGGTGCGGGGAGAGGTCAAGGAATGGCCATGGTATTTTGGGTCGGAATGTGATGGGGGTTTTGCCGAATATACAGTCGTGGCATCAAGACATGCCTGCAAAATTGAAAGCAATTTAACGGACGCGGAGCTTGCGTCATTTCCGTGCTCATATTCCACAGCAGAAAACATGCTGACAAAATCGAATGTAAAAGACGGCGATAAGGTGCTCGTCACCGGTGCGTCGGGGGGCGTTGGTTCGGCTGTTATACAGTTGGCGCGGGCGCGGGGTGCAAAAGTAATTGCAGTGACAAGTCCGGCAAAATTTGATGATCTTCTGCGCCTTGGTGCCGATCAGACCCTTGCACGAGAGGACAAAGTTACCGACGTACTTGGATCCAACAGCGTTGATGTTGTCATAGATCTGGTGGGCGGGGCGCAATGGCCAGACCTACTTGAAGTCCTTCGCCCTGGCGGCCGCTATGCCGTTGCCGGCGCCATTGGGGGAGAGATAGTCGCGCTGGACCTCCGTACCTTATACTTGAAGGATTTGAGCTTTTTTGGTTGCACGGTGCTGGAGCCAACTGTGTTTAAAAATCTGATCGATCGGATCGAGAAGGGGCATGTATCCCCACTTGTTGCCCAAACTTTCCCTCTGAACCAAATAGTGACGGCACAAACTGCCTTTTTGACTAAAAAACATACGGGGAAAATCGTGCTTGAAGTCGTTACTGAGGGCTAAAAGTTTTTCAGCAAAAAATTCAGGTCTATAGATTTAATCGACACGATAGACCTTATAATCTCTCTACCAAGGCTCCCCGCCAAGGAAACTAACAACTCTTCCTCCCTGTGGAGGAAGAGTAAGTCCGAGCTGCTTATTTAACACACTATAACGACTGATGTGTGGCGGTGAAGGTGAAATTGGCTAGAAATCTTTGGCGAGGTTCATGCGCTGACGGCGCGAATTAATAGTTAATTAATTAGTATATTATATTCATTGTACTATATCTAGGTTTAGATATCTGGATACTTATTCTAGTGTATTTTTTACTGATTGATGTTCACTTTGGCCATGCCGTATTTATCAAGAATTTATCCAAAAAAGATGTGTTCTGAGGCATAGTTTTGTCCCCCAATTTGTTAGTCAAATGCACCGGTCCTGTTGCGTAAAGTGGATTATTATTCAATCTGCATATTTGCTGATTTCATGTTTGAAAATTAACAAAAGTGAAGAAGTACTATGGAAAAAAATACCGAAAACTCAATTGCTAATTGGTTTAACAACCTGAAAACTAAACCGAAAATCCTAATTGGAATTTGCTCTCCCTTGGTTTTGTTGGTTTTGCTCGGTGGCGTATCGATCTTTAGTATTTCATCCATCGTCAATACCAATGAACGGGTTGATCATACCCATGAGGTTTTAACGGATGCAGCATCCATTGTTGGGTCCGCTGTTGATATGGAAACAGGCATGCGCGGGTATTTGCTGGCGGGAAAAGACGGATTTTTAGATCCTTATAAGAACGGCGAAACAGCAGTTTATGCAGGCATTAAACAATTGCAGGAAACGGTTAATGACAATCCGGGTCAAGTGGCACGTTTAGGCGAAGTGGAAAAGGTTCTGCGGGAATGGCAGAAAGAAGTAACGGAGCCAACCATTGGATTGCGCGGTCAAATTGGTGATGCGCAAACAATGAACGACATGGCAGATTTGATCGGAGAAGCGCGCGGAAAAGTCTTTTTCGATAAAGTACGCGAACAGATTGCATTATTCGCTGAGAGGGAAAACAAATTACTAACGCAGCGCCGCGCTGAGTTTAAATCTGCACAGGATTCAGTAACAACGAATTTTGAAACAGT
>Ga0209826_1000012_pt1 | contig 112617 bp, 114 predicted proteins | sample GOMGulsemesocosm_5_FD_184637 | JGI IMG/M metagenome (GOLD analysis project Ga0209826, IMG submission 184637) | Methane-oxidizing microbial communities from mesocosms in the Gulf of Mexico - GOM15C Gulf of Mexico (SPAdes) (version 2) | ecosystem: Environmental > Aquatic > Marine > Cold seeps...
TTTGATTTGAACTTTGCCTTCAAGCCCCACATCGACAATAAGCTTATTGAGTTCCCGTCGATACCCTTCGCGCCCTTCCCCGCCGCCAACAAACAGCGCTAGAAAATTCTTATTTTCCATTTGCGCCAGTGCTTTTATCAGCAGTTCATGCCCTTTCAAGCGGGTCAACCGGCCAGGTAACATGACAACGGGCACACCATCGGGCAGCTGCCAGTCAGACGCCATTTTTATGATACGTTCGGCACTTACTGCCGCAGGATTAAATTTTTTGTAGTCCACGCCACGAGGAATAGTAACCAACTGATTTTCCGCGACGCTATAGTTATCGATAATATGTTTGGCGATAAAATTAGAGATCGCAATAACCCGCTCTCCGCGCACCATGATGGAATTATAGTAATTTTTAAAAAATCCACCTCGCGTATAAGCCGCGTGAAAAGTAGTTACAAATTTTTTACCAGTTACCCTCGCAGCAGCCTTTGCGCTCCATGCAGGAGCACGGCTACGGGCATGAACAATATCCACATCATATTGTTCGATAAGACGCACAAGCCGTTTGACATTTTTATGCATAACAAGCGGGTTTTTGGATGCCGCTGGCATCGTAATGTGCCGAACGCCAATTCGCGTCAATTCATGAACCATGGGACCACCAGCGGAGGCCACTATAGGCATCCATCCCGCTGACTTCAGTGCCGCAGCCATTTCAATGGTTCCTCGCTCTACGCCACCACCCTTTAAATTAGGCAGAACCTGAAGGACCGTACCATGGTGGCTTCCATCCGTGGCGATAGGAGTGTTATGTTGTTTCAAAATATTTTTCATAAACTACTTTGTTGGTTACTCCATGAACAACCCAAACCTGCCAGATATGCTTGAGCGCCCAGATGGACACTCCATAGCCTATCATCACACACCCGGCGACGCACCTGGTGTTATTTTCTGTTCCGGCTTCATGTCAGATATGGAAGGCACGAAAGCGGTTGCCCTTGAACAGGCACTACATGATCTTGGGCGCAGCTATACACGTTTTGACTATTTAGGGCACGGACAATCGACTGGTTTATTTAAAGATGGCTCAATTAGCCGGTGGACAGACGACGCCCTTGCTGTGCTGGACGAATGCACTGCGGGTCCACAAGTTATTGTTGGCTCTTCAATGGGGGGATGGATTGGATTGCGCATGGCACTTCTGCGGCCAGATCGCGTGAAGGGATTTGTGGGCATTGCAGCAGCACCTGACTTCACGGCAAGAATGGAAGCTGATATGCCCGCCGAAGCCCTAGAACTCCTTGAAAGCCAGGGATACTGGGAACAACCTTCTGAATATTCTGATGAGCCGTATACTATTACAAAAAAACTGATTGAGGATGGTCGTAGAAATTTTGTTTTGGGCGGCGAAATTGATTTTAGTGGCCCAGTTCATCTTTTACAGGGAATGAAGGATGATAGCGTTCCTTGGCAGACAGCCCTCACCATTCAGGAACAACTGAGAACGCAAGATGTTATCGTCTCATTAACAAAGGATGGAGATCATCGATTATCAGAGCCTGATGACCTCAACAGCCTCATCCTTGCAGTTGAGCGTATGTGTACAGCAATTGAGAGACAAGCCTAAATTTTACTTGCTTACCCTACGTAAAATTGATTTTCTCATTAAATGTAGACCGAAAAACGTAGATTTCCGGGAACTTTGCACAATAATGAACAGATGCTCTGGAATTTGTAACAACAGAACCCTATATCTTAAAGGGTCAAGATGTTTGACGAATTTCTGCTGATCAGTGAGAAACTCCCCTCTCCCACTGAAAAGCAATAAAGCCGGGTCGAATCCCCCCTCTCGATCCGGCTTTTTTTTGCCTACTCGAGCAGATCTGAATAATTACTCTTCGTTCTCAACCGGCTGCATCCATTTGATGATTTTCATTGCGGGAAATATCCAAAGAATGCCTGCCAAAGGGTAATAGATCAATTCAGCCCAACGACTATCAGGTAAATAGTTGACAGCCAGCATCATGGCACCTGCTGAATAGAACAGAAGAAGTGCCATTAACAAACATAGACCTATAATTTTTCGGATTGTCATAGTTTTTCTTTCCTGCTTTTCGCCTTCATAATCCTCTCAGCCACGAATGGGAAGGCTCTATCGGCGATTGCCATAAAAAAAACGCTTTATTGCCAAAATTGTTCCTCTGGACTGCCATTATGCGATGATTCAATAGCCCTTCACATTTCAGCAGGAGAGCAATTTTGTTTAACAAGAAAAAAACAAGTGATATTGGAACAGAAATACCGTCTTCAAATTTAAAACCCACAGCGCCCTTAACATCTACGGCACCTCCAACTGGGGCTGCACCTGCAAAACCAGCCCAAGCATATAAAAGTCAGTCTCCCTTTCCCTTAAAAAAAGACCAGCAGCCAGCCACGCCTATAAAAAAACCAAGTAGGTTGCATGTCGGCAAAGACATCCACCTTAAAGGTGAAATTACAGCCTGTGATCGCTTAATCGTTGAAGGGAAAGTAGAGGCGTCGATGAATTCCGACGAAATCGAAATCAGCGAAAGTGGCATTTTTGTTGGGGAAGTAATTATCGATACTGCAGATATTTCAGGAAAATTTGAAGGAACACTTACGGCTAGAACACGCCTCATCGTTCGAAAATCCGGGTGCGTTAGCGGAAAAATACAGTATGGCGACATTGAAATTGAGCCCGGCGGAGAAATCTCAGGTACGTTGGGTAAAATCGATGAACAGCAACCTGAAGCTGCCTTTGCCCCAAAACCCCTTTCTCAAGATATGGAGAAAACAGCCTCCACAGCAAGTACTCATCATTAAATACATTCCCATATCCACGTCCCAAGGCAGATGAATGAAACTGTCTTGTGACGCCGGTTTAAAAAAAATAAATTGCTGCGACGGAATTATCCAGATCATCCGTTATACTAGATATAATTGGAAAAATCGTGACGGAACAGCAGAATTGAATGCCTCCTATTTATGAAACATTCGACCCCAATAGAGAGCGACGCTGCGCTAATGAAACAGGTCGCTGACGGAAATATGGTGGCGTGCCGCACCCTTGCTGCCCGCCACCTAGATCATGCCTACGGTCTCGCTTTTCGCCTCATCGGTGACAAGGGTTATGCCGAGGATATAGCGCAAGAATCCTTCTTGCGTTTATGGAAAGTCGCCCCAAAATGGCATCCATCAGCACAGATCAAAACCTGGCTTTTTCGCGTTATCCATAATTTATGTATCGACCGGTTACGAAAAGAAAACCGCTACAGCGGAACAGAAGTACCAGAAACAGCCGATCCAGCACTAAATCCCTACCAAGTTCACGAAGCAAAACAATTGCAAGATACTGTCTCGAATGCATTACAAAAATTGCCGCTTCGTCAACGTACCGCTATAACTTTGGTTCATTTTCAACAATGTGGGAACATAGAAGCCGCTGACATTATGGATATTTCTGTAGAAGCCCTTGAATCTCTGCTCTCAAGAGGGAGGCGAAAGCTTCGAGATCTATTAGCTTCAAGTCGACCGGAATTTGATGGAGATGTAGGATGAATAAAAATAAACCTTCAGATGCTGAACGATTGAAAGCAATCCTAGAAGCCTACGGCACGGAAGAGAACAAATGGCCTACTGTTGACAAAATGGAGCTAGAGACAGCCCGCGCGCAATCTTCATCCCTAGATTCTCTCTACAAGCACGAAAAATTGCTAGATGAATTTTTGGCCGAAAATACCCACACCCTATCAGCACCTTCTCATTTAATGGGTGCTATTTTGCTAGACGCTGAAAGTGTTCTTGCTCAACAGGGGAATAATTTAGGCCAACTATTTCGTTCCTTTTTTAAAGCATCACCCGGCTTGATACTTGCTGCCTGCCTTGGCATCTATCTTGGGGTTGCAAGCCCAAATTTGTGGCTCCCCTCTTATGACGCAAATCTTGATGAGCTTTCTGTATCCGATACTGTTCTTGATTGGGAATTTGATAATGGCAACCTCTAAATCTCGCATCCTGCTTATTGCCTTCTTTATTTCCTTTGCAGTCAATCTGGCTATTGGCGGATTTGTTGCAACTCAATGGTATCGACATAAGGATTTTAGAGGACCACAACTTGGCTTAACATTTGACAGGCATGCCGCGTTTAGCGTTTTGGGCGAAGAAGAGCAAAAAAAGATAAACAAAATCTGGCGCACCAAACGGACAGATATGCGAGAACGATTTAAAGAATACAGAAAAGCAAAAAGAACCTTATCAAAACTTTTGTCGGCAAAAGAACTTGATCAAGAAGATGTGACGCAAGCGTATGACGACATGACAGCGCGACGAAACGCTATCGAAGCGATCCTCAACACAACCTTGGTTGAGACAGCAAAAGCACTCCCTCCTGAAATCCGGGCCAAGTTCTTTAAATCAGGTTTTCAACGTTGGAAATCCAGACATAAACGCGGCGAACAGTTCAGAAAATACAGAGAAGAGCATCACAAGCATGATTGAAGATAAACGCATATTTTCCCCCTCGACGGCCAATAACCGTGATGCGATCTATCAAATACTAAAAGAAAAGCTTCCATTGAGTGGGACGGTACTGGAACTTGCCAGCGGCTCTGGTGAGCATGGTGCTTTTTTTTCTCCGCTTCTTCCTTCTTTAAAATGGCAACCAAGCAATCTTAACGAAGGACAGCTTGCCAGTACGCGTGCGTGGCAAGAATTCGTTGGTGCCGATAATTTCCTTAATGTTTTGAAACTCGATGCAACGGCAGACACTTGGCCTGTGGAAAAAGACTACGCGCACGGCCCCATCACGGCTGTCTTCAATGCCAACATGATTCATATATCTCCTTGGGAAGTCTGTCAGGGTTTGATGGCAGGAGCAGGTCGGGTGCTACAATCCGGGGGACGGTTATTTCTGTATGGCCCCTTTAAAGTTGATGGTATCCATACAGCGCAAAGCAATGTGCAATTTGAAAAATGGCTGACGGATCAAAGCTCGGAATTTGGTGTTCGGGATATTGAGCAAGTCATATCAGAAGCTGCCCTATATGGGTTTTTGCATGTAGAGAGCTGCCCTATGCCGGCCAATAATTTCATCCAGATTTTTGAGAAAAATTAAACGCCTATTTTTTTTCAACTAACCAAAACAAAAAAGGGGCCGCGAAATCAATCGCGGCCCCTTCAATTTGATAGGCTTAGAATGGTTGGCTTAGAAGCCCATACCACCCATACCGCCGCCCATGCCGCCCATGCCGCCCATGTCAGGCATGCCGCCTGCAGGACCTGCATCTTTAGCTGGTGCATCGAATACAGCTGCTTCAGTTGTGATCAACAGACCCGCAATTGATGCTGCATCTTCAAGCGCTGTACGAACAACTTTAGCTGGATCAACAACACCATCTTCAAGCAAGTTGCCATAAACACCTGTTTGAGCGTTGAAGCCGTATGTAGCGTCAGATTGCTCAAGCAATTTACCAGCAATAACCGCACCGTCATGACCCGCATTTTCAGCGATCTGACGAACTGGTGCCTGAAGTGCACGAGCGATAATCGTAACACCACGTGCCTGATCATCATTTGCGCCTTCAATGCCTTCAAGTGCGCGAGATGCGTAAAGAAGAGCTGTTCCGCCACCAGGGACGATGCCTTCTTGAACAGCAGCGCGCGTTGCGTGCAATGCGTCATCAACGCGGTCTTTACGTTCTTTCACTTCAACTTCTGTTGCGCCGCCAACTTTAATCAAGGCAACACCACCAGCAAGCTTGGCAAGACGTTCTTGAAGTTTTTCACGATCGTAGTCAGAAGTAGTTTCTTCTGTCTGCGCACGGATTTGACCGCAACGTGCTTCGATATCGTCTTTTGTACCAGCGCCATCAACGATTGTTGTTTCTTCTTTAGAAATTGTAACGGTCTTCGCAGTACCGAGCATTTCCAAAGTTACGTCTTCAAGCTTGATGCCGATTTCTTCAGAAACCAACTGGCCACCAGTCAAGATTGCGATGTCTTCAAGCATTGCTTTACGACGATCACCAAAGCCCGGAGCTTTAACAGCAGCGATTTTCAGACCACCACGCAATTTGTTTACAACAAGAGTTGCAAGCGCTTCGCCTTCGATGTCTTCAGCAATGATAAGAAGTGGCTTACCAGCTTGAACAACAGCTTCAAGGATTGGAAGCATTGGCTGCAGGTTAGTCAGTTTCTTTTCGTGCAACAGAATGTATGGGCTTTCCATTTCTGTCAGCATTTTTTCTGCATTTGTTACGAAATATGGTGATAGGTAACCACGATCGAACTGCATACCTTCAACAACATCAAGTTCTGTGTCGAGGCCTTTAGCTTCTTCAACAGTGATAACGCCTTCGTTGCCAACTTTTTCCATAGCTTCGGAAATGATTGAACCGATTTCAGTTTCGCCATTGGCAGAAATTGTACCAATTTGTGAAATATCTTCCGTACCAGAAACAGGTTTTGCGCCTGATGTAATATTTTCAACAACGGCTGTTACAGCAAGATCAATACCGCGTTTCAGGTCCATTGGGTTCATGCCAGCGGCAACCGCTTTCAGGCCTTCTTGAACGATGGATTGAGCCAAAACTGTCGCAGTTGTTGTACCGTCACCAGCAATATCGTTGGTTTTGGAAGCAACTTCACGGAGCATCTGTGCGCCCATGTTTTGAAGCTTATCTTCAAGTTCGATTTCTTTAGCAACAGAAACACCATCTTTAGTAACGCGTGGTGCGCCGAAAGATTTGTCAATTACAACGTTACGACCTTTTGGGCCGAGTGTTACTTTAACTGCGTCAGCGAGAATATTTACGCCTTCGAGGATACGGCCACGTGCGTCCGCACCGAATTGTACATGTTTAGCCATTCTTTTAATTCCTTAAATCTGTAGAAATGATTAGCCCAAAATGCCCATGATGTCGGACTCTTTCATGATCAACAGGTCTTTGCCGTTGAGCTTGATTTCCGTGCCGGACCATTTACCGAACAGAACAGTGTCACCAACAGCAACGTCAAGAGCGCGAACAGAACCGTCTTCTTTGATTGTACCAGTTCCAACGGCAATGATTTTGCCTTCCATTGGCTTTTCCTGTGCACTATCAACAAGAATAATACCGCCGGAAGATTTTTCTTCACTTTCCAGACGTTCGATCAGCACGCGATCGTGCAGTGGACGAAATGACATTAACAACTCTCCTAGTTTTGAGTTTTAGCTTAAGTAACTTGATATCAGATTAGCACTCAGACTAAGAGAGTGCTAACAAATTCCATAACCGATGTATGCAATGTATGGGTATGAGTCAAGGGAGGACCAAAAAAACTGTCATTTTTTAGGCAAAAAAATCTTGTACAATCGCCAATTTCCTTGGCCTTTACATTTTTTTCCAGTAGACAGAACGCCATATATATTATTGGCACAGAGTGATTACAAGAGTAGGCATTTCTGATCGCCATTTTACCCAATGATGAGGCACTCGTGACTATTTCTCTTCTAAACCAGCTCAGCGAGCTAGTAGGTCAGGTTTTTGTAAAATGTGATCTGGACTCCAAGCATGGCAAGGTTGTTTTGTCCCAAAGACGTGAATTGGGCCAGTTTCAATGTAACGGCGCCCTTGCAGCTGCAAAAATAGCGAAAAAGAACCCTCGCGAGATTGCCGAAACCATCCGCGCAGAACTGGAAGCCACGGGCCTCTTCAGCCAGCTTTCCATTGCCGGGCCCGGCTTTATTAATTTAACACTAACGGATGACTTTCTTACCGGGCACATTAATGACTTGTCTGCTGATCCATCCTTTGGTGCACGACACGGGCGAAAACTTGAAACCGTAATTTTGGATTTTGGCGGCCCAAACGTGGCCAAAGCCATGCATGTGGGCCATTTACGATCAACCATTATCGGTGAGAGTCTCCGTCGCCTCCGAGTTTTTCTGGGCGACACTGTCGTCAGTGACGTTCATTTTGGCGACTGGGGTCTGCCCATGGGCCTTTTGATCAAAGAAATTGAAAGAGAACAACCTGATCTTCTTTATTTTGATGAAAATAACACGGATGGCTTTCCAGAAGAATCGCCTGTGACAGTCGCCCAGTTACAAGTTCTCTATCCTTCCGCTTCAGCCCGTATGAAGGAAGATGCCGCCTTTTTGGAAGATGCCCGAAAAGCCACTTTTGAATTACAAAGCGGTCGCCCTGGATATCGCGCCCTTTGGAAACATATGCTGGACATCTCCATCACAGAGACCAAGATCGACTTCGATCTTTTAGGAGCTCAATTTAGTGAATGGAAGGGGGAAGCCGACACTAACGAGCATATCCCTGGAATGTTACAACGGTTGAATGAAGACGGATTTTCTGAGAAATCAGAAGGCGCCGTTGTTGTCCATATTGCAGAAGAGTCAGACAACAAAAAAATGCCTCCCTTGATTTTACAAAAATCAGATGGCGCGGTGATGTATGGCACAACTGATCTTGCAACTCTTGAGATCAGGCAGGAAACCCATAAACCGGATTCTATTCTGTATATAGTAGATGCCCGGCAAAGCCTCCATTTCGAGCAAGTTTTCAGAGCGGCCAAAAAATGCAAAAGCATTGGAGAGAATGTTCATCTTGAACATGTCGGTTTCGGAACGGTTAACGGCAAAGACGGCAAGCCCCTTAAAACACGGGATGGCGGCGTAGTTCGCCTGCGAAGTCTAATTGATGATGCCGTTACAGAAGCCCGGAAAGTTGTTATCGAAGCAGGTCTTGAAGAACGCTTCGATTCTGCGGAACTTGAAGACATTGCAACTAAAGTTGGCATTGCTGCCATTAAATTTGCGGATTTATCCAACCAACGTATGTCAAATTATATGTTTGATCTGGAACGGTTCACTAAATTTGAAGGCCGAACCGGACCGTATCAGATGTACGCGGCTGTCCGTATTAAATCCATGCTTAGAAAAGCAAAAGATCTGAATCTGACAGAAGGTGCGTTGATTGCGTCCAAAGACGCGGAGCGAAATCTGATGCTTGCCTTAGCCATGCTTCCAGAAGCAGCTCTTGGCGCTGCCGCTAAAAATACACCTAACATTCTGTGCGATCACGTCTACACGCTCACACAAGAATTCAACGCCTTTTATCATGATTGTCATGTATTGGGCGAAAAGGATGATGCCATTCGCGCATCCCGTCTTAAACTATGCGCTATCACTTTACGTCAGATCGAGGCAGTTCTGAACCTTCTTGGCATTGACGTTCCTGAACGCATGTAAATCTGATCTAATAAAATTGAAACCTTTATTTCCAGATAGGTCATCATATTACTGATGTGTCCGGATGACTGCAAAATTGGTTAAGCAGACCCCCAACGACGGCCAAATCGGAGTTGGTCGGACGCAAGGTAAAATCCCTTCCGTCGATTACCCGATTGGACTACTGTTTTCCCCTGTTTGAAAGTTATCTGGGAAATCACAGGTGTAATAGAGATATCGTTTTAAAGTGTAACAGATAATTTGTGGAAAGGCGTGTTAATGAGTCTTCAGATAAAGGATCGATATGTAATAAATGAACATATTGCCTTTTCACATGCTGAGCTGCAAAAATTACTCGGGGAACCAACGAATATTCATTCCGGTTGGTCCCTATCTGGGCCGATTCACACAACGAATCGTTCAATAATATACCGTGCGAAAAACAATAATTATCCCAAAAACCTGTGCTTGAAATTCAGTGGTAAAAATATTTTTCCTGATCCAAAATTGATTACGGAATTTGCCAAATTGAACTACTACAATGACAAATTCACTTATTCCCCGCGTCTAAAAACGGCATCTGCACTCACATTTTCAAAAAAACTCAATTGCTTGATATCTGAATGGGAGACAGCTCCCTCATTACTTCAATTTCTAACCCAATGGTGGCGGTTAATTTTCCCTAGAACACTTCAAAAAGAACGATTGAACAGATTTTACCGTGTAGGACAAAGTTTACATGAGTTTCACTCCGCTGGAGGCATGTCTATTGAAAAGTTCAATTCGTCCGAGATTGTAGACAATCTTAAAACTCGGTTAAGCAAAGTGGATGCTAGCGATAACAGACTTTCGGAAAATGTAACATTTCAAAAATCCGCTGATTTGCTCGTTGCTATGGCTCCAATGTTGAATGCACAAGAGATAACGTTTTCCAATTTACACGGAGACCTTTCTCCGCGAAATATATTGGTCGATCAAGAAAAGGTGACCTACATAGATATCTCTAGAAAATCGAGAGGGGCCTGCATTACTGATTTGGTGCAATTTTTTCTTGAAATACAAATGACAAACCATTTCAGACAACAAAACAATAAACACATTTTCGACATTTTGGATATAGCAGCATTTATAAAGGGATACGGGATTGATTTGAACCAGCAGAACTGTACTCAAATTCTTTACTTATACCTGCATCAAACTCTAAAAAACTGGATTTCATTTTCAAATAAAATGTACAAATCAAAAAATGGAATTGGTGCTTTTCCAAAGGCACAATATTTCTGGTTTACCTATCGTTTTTATCAGATGGAAAAGATTGCGCAGTCGCTCAATCAAAATCTGATAATATCGCCCAACCACTCTCAAAATAGTGAAACCTAATCCACAAAACAGTATACTCATATGTCGTTGCTGACTGAACAATGCCTATTTAAAAGGCTCATCCAATATCTTGAATGAGCCTTTTTATGTTAGTAGGCTAGAGCCAGCCCATCTTTTCTAGGCTCGGATCCTGCCGACAAGACTCCAGTTTCAGGATCAATTACAATCATCTGCCCGCCACCATGTGGCATGGCGGGAGTTTTTACGTCATAGCCCATATCAGCTAATTCCTGACGAACTTCTGGAGCGATGCTCTCTTCAAGCTCCAACACGCCGGCATTATAAAAAGCGCGCGGGCAATCAATTGCTTCTTGAGCATCCATGCCAAAATCGTAAATGTTAGATAAAACATGAGCGTGACCAACAGGCTGGTATCCACCGCCCATTACGCCATAACAAATACTGGCTTTGCCCTTGGTTGTAACCATTCCCGGAATGATCGTATGCATCGGACGTTTATTGGGAGCCACGCAATTGGGATGGCTTTTATCGACAACAAAACCAGCACCACGATTTTGGAAAATAACACCCGTATCAGCACAGGCTATGCCAGAGCCAAAGGGATGGAACACTGAATTGATAAAAGAGACTGCTGTGCCGTCTTTATCAACAACACACAGATACACTGTATCTTTATGCTTATCAAAAGCACCGGCACCCGACGGATCTCCAGCTTTTCCAATTTCAATATGAGAGCGTAAATGATCAGCAAATTCTTCAGAAAGCAGCATATCCACAGGGACATCAGCCTGATTTGGATCTGCTACATATATATCGCGCGCCAAATAAGCAAGACGGGCCGCTTCTGCTTGAAGGTGTAAGCGCTTTGTGCCAACCGGATCTAATCCCTCGACATCAAAACCCTTCAATATGTTGAGCATAATAAGCGCTGTAATTCCCTGCCCATTGGGCGGAATTTGGTGAACTTCATTACCTTTATAATCAGTCGTAACAAGATTAACAAAATCGGCCGAAGTTCCTGAAAAATCCTCCATGGAATGAAGACCACCCGCAGCATTCAAACTTGCCACCATTTTCTCAGCAATTTCGCCTTCATAAAAAGCAGAACGTCCCTTTGCTGCAATCGCTTTTAAGGTTTTTGCCAACTTTGGTAAGTGCCAGAGAGAACCCGCTTTCGGAGCAGCTCCTCCCTTTAGAAACAGTTCAGTCGCGGCCTTATTTTTCCGTAATTTTTCTTCTGTCATTTGCCAATCGACAGATGTTCGTTGGGTCACAACAAATCCGTTCTCAGCACAGTTGATGGCAGGGGCAAGAATGTCTGCAAAATCCATAGAGCCGTATTTTTGATGCAAAGTTATCCACGCATCGATAGAGCCCGGAAGTGTCACAGAATGAGGACTGGTTAAGGATATGTCATTTATATCCTGTCCCAGCAACGTATCCGCAGTCAGTTTGGAAGGGGCACGGCCGGAACCGTTCAACCCTTCAATTTGATCTGAACCACCAGGCGCAACAAGGGCAAAGCAATCTCCGCCAATTCCTGTTTGCATCGGATCAATCACGCATTGTACAGCGCAGGCTGCAATTGCAGCATCCATTGCGTTACCGCCGGTTTTCAAAATCGATAAAGCAACATGGGTGGCATATTGATTAGATGTCGCAGCGGCGCCGTTCACGCCATAGCTAACAGAACGACCTGGATACACAAAATTACGCAATTGAACCTACCTTTATACAACAGACAGAAGAATAACAGTACAGCGATCAATGCTAAACTGAAGAACCACTTATTGCATAAAGATCAAGATCAGGCAAAGTTTGGTACTAATGAATTACCAAAGACGCACAATAACGAATTTAGTGAATGCATCATCTACGTTCATTTGACTGGCTGCACGCCATGCGCCGACAGCATCGTCGTATTTTTCATAAAAGCCCCGAACATCGACTTTCTTGGGGTCGACGAAATCACGTCCTCGTGTATCCACGACCTTACCGCCAAAGACAACAAAGAGTTCTTTTTTCTGGGCATCTTCTGACATTTTTTCAGCCATTGTTAAAACTCACTTATCAATTATTTTCAAATACTTAGTAGAGGAGCGGAATAGAGAATTCCATATTCGTGTAAATATACTTTTTTTCTGAAATTAAGGTTAACAACCCTATCAGTGAAAACCCGTATCACAATTGATTAGTCGCAATTTCGTTATTCTTTTGTCGCAAAAACACCAAACATCAGAACGGATACAGATAACAATCCATGATAAATATTCATTGAATTCACCCCAAACTGCATTGCGATCCAGTTACTGGCAAGGCCGGAAGCCACTAGGGCTACAGTCCCCCCAAAAAGAAAAATACCGCTTGAGAAATTACTATACAATCGATAGAGCGTCGCAAAAGCCAGTATAGCCACCACACCATATCGAGCTTCCTCGGACAATCGCCACATATCAAACAACAAAACCGCCGACAGGCATGAAATAGCAATTAGGACGAGCCACCACCCAGCGGAATGGAACTGGCGAGAGAAAACACCGCCAAGAGCTGCAACCGCAAAGCTCGTTATTCCAATTGATCCAGCGTAACTTGAAGCTAAACTGTGATACGGTTTAAGCTCTGTATAGCCACCATAGACAAAAGCACCCAACAGCGCAGCTATGCCAATGGACACAACCCCGACAGCCCAAAACAGGTTCATTGGGAAATAAGTACGCCGCATCAAAACAAGTGAGACGAGCGCGCTCAATACAAGAACAATCTCAAAAATTACCATTGAATTCATAGGGCATATTCATACTGGCAAAGAAACGAATTGTCTATTGAAGCTGAGGAATTAGTATAATTATTCCTGCTTTTTCCTATAGAAACTTTCTAATCTGTGGTTTTTTATACGCACTTCAGTTAAAACCTTCGAAAACAAGGATTTCTCACTGCTAGCCAGTGTATCCTCTTGTATAATATGCGACAGATATTATGTTGAGATTAGTAGAATTTAAGGTATGGCGAATAAGCAATACGCCAAAATCCTTGGGAGAAAAAACCATCACTGAAGAAGCAAAGCGAACGAGTCGTAAAGTCACAATTGCATCTGCACTAGCGATGAGTTTTGGAACCCTGGTCTGCGTCGCCATTTTATCCGTATTAGGTGTCAGTATTATAACAGGCCTGACAAACACTCGGGACCTGTTGCTCGAAAAAGCAACAACGGAAATGAAAACTGTTCGCCGCAATTTAACAAGCCTTCTTGACCCCACAGAAGATCAGGTACGGTATATTGCCAACCTGATTTACGAAAATAAAATCAACATTGACGATGAAGAGAGTCTGAACGAGGGACTGCTGGCAGCCCTTGCTGGCAGCAGTCGGATTAAAGGTCTTGTCTTTGTGTATCCAGATTTACGGACAAAGCTCGCAGACCGGCAAACTGGTACAATTCATAATATTAACAACAGTCATAGTCTTACGGCGATGAAGAGCCTTCTGACATTAAGTGATATGACTGCGGGTTCATGGTCTCGCCTTCTTTATTCTCCAGATGCTAAAGAAACGATCCTTAGTTTCAGACATCCAATCACTCGTGATGGTAAATTTCTTGGGATGATAATAGCTGGTATCCCGATTTCAGCTGTGAACAAGGCAGTAAAAACGGATGGCCTATCTACAGATGAAGGCCGCTTCATTCTTTACGGCAAAGACCATGTTCTGACACAACAAGGGTTCCACGTGGATTCCAATGAACTCACTTATGAGGGAGTTGTTCCTACACTTGCAGAAATCAGTGATCCAATTTTATCGACAATTTGGACAGCACCAAGATCTTCCATTGGCCTATTACGAAATAAGATAGATTTTGAAGGACATACAACTGAGGTGGATGGAGAACGGTATAAATTCTATTACTCCTCTTTAGAAGGGTATACAGATCGACCGCTCATTATTGGATATCGTGTTCGCTATGAAGATGCAACGCGCGAAGTTCGGAGGCTGGCTTACGCTGGAATAACTGGCATCGTCATTCTATTCTTGAGCATTGTCATTGCCTTCATTATTGGGCGAAAAATTTCGCGGCCAATTGTATCTTTATCCCATGCCTCTCAAAAAATTTCCAAATTAGATTTTAACTTGGCAGAGGAGCTACCCACCAGCCGACTAAAGGAATTGAGCGACGCAAGTGAAGCCTATAACACCATGCTAAGAGGGTTAGGTTGGTTTGAAAACTATGTCCCAAAAAGTCTTGTTCGCAAATTAATGGAAACCGGAACGGCTCATTCTGAGACACGAGCTGTCACGGTAATGTTTACCGATATCATCGGCTTCACTCCCATGGCAGAAAGTATGCCTTCCGAAGACGTCGCTCGTTTGTTGAACAATCATTTTGAGCTTTTGACAAACTGTATCGAAGCCGAAGGTGGGACTGTGGACAAATTTATCGGAGATTCAGTCATGGCATTTTGGGGAGCGCCAGAATACCAAACAGACCATGCCGCACGTGCTTGCCGTGCAGCGGCGGCTATTCATCGCGTTATCTCCGAAGACAACCTGAAACGCTCGAAAAAAGGCCAAAAACCTGTGCGAATTCGCGTCGGACTGCATACTGGACGATTGGTTGTCGGTAACATCGGGTCTTCCGGTCGTATCAACTATACTGTCGTTGGTGATACTGTAAATATCGCCCAGCGCATTGAACAGCTGGGGAAGGATTTTGATGAGGAAAAGCGGTCTGAAACAATCACGCTCATATCCCAAGCTACTTTTGATGAATCCGATCAACTCGACAATATTGAAGATGTCGGTGAGCATTTCGTCAAAGGCAAAAATAATGCACTTCGTATATACAAGCTGAACTAAATCTCAGCTTGTATATATAACATCAGGAAAGTCTAGCTTGGTTGGTAATAAGGGTTATTACCACCTGCATGGTCAGTCACATCTAACACTTCAACAATGCTAGGAACAAGATCCATAATTTCTTTGGCAACTCCTTGTTTCAAGGTTACGTCGGCCATGCCACATCCCTGGCAGCCTCCTTCAAGGCGCACATAAACTTTATTATCTTGCACATCCACTAATGTGATGAGACCACCGTGGGAAGCGATCGACGGGTTCACCCGATCTTGTAGTAATTGTCGAATAGCTTGACCGTCAGCAGATTTTAATCCTGGGCGATCCAAAGCTTCTCGATGATCCGCAATACCTTTGATTTCAGGGATATAGTGCTTCAACATATTTGTAATGCCAGTCAGCATCGAAAAGGCAGAACCTTGCATTTTCAAATAAAGAGTACCCGCTTTATAACTGTGAAACGAAATATCACCACCTGACTGAGTAACCGCAGGGACGATACGAGTTTTCAACAGATCCTTTACCTGATCAATAATTTCCGCATCAAATTCACCAGCCTCGATCTGACTTGTAACAACGGAATCGCCGCTTTGAAAATGCGCCATGATCGCTCCGAAAATCTCAGTTCTCAATGCGTCCCATTCATAAGATGAATTACGTGCGATTAAAATGCTTTCATCCTGAAGCGTAACCAACGCGACACCATCGATTACATACAGTCTTGATGCCAGTGGAGATACAGCTGCAGCATCCTCACTGCGTACAATCAAGGGTCCTTTGGTAAACACCTCGCAACCTGGGTAGAATTCCAACTCAGTAACAGCTTCACCAGCTTTGGTTTGAATGAACATTGACTCTTCTCAATTCCGTTGCAGCAAGATAGGGTTAGGTGAGCCTCTGCATGACAGAGATACTCAGGCCATCTGAATTATATAATGAATAATAACAAAAAAAGAGAGCACAATGACAAAATTTGTGACGACGGTCAGAGAAAAAACCGAAAAAGGTGTCGTTTGTCGGGTTAGCATCGACAATCAAACAAAATTAAACACGTTAAATTCAAAGATTATAAAAGAGTTGAGAGACTGTTTTACCTCCCTAAAGGATGACAAAGAAATCGCTGTTGTTATCCTCACCGGCGCTGGCGATAAATCTTTTATTGGCGGCGCAAACATAAATGAAATGGCTGATCTCAATGTCGAAACCGCAAGGACATTTATCACGAACCTGCACTTACTTTGTACGGCCATTCGAGATACACCGTTTCCCGTAATAGCACGGGTGAATGGATACTGCCTAGGCGCCGGTATGGAAATCGCTTCTATTTGCGACATCATTGTTGCAGAAGAAAAAGCTCAATTTTCCATGCCAGAGGTCCGTGTTGGAATTCCGTCTGTTATTGAAGCGGCTGTTCTCCCCCAAATTTTAGGAATTGGATTAACTCGAGACCTCTTGCTCACTGGCCGAACAATGTATAGCGATGAAGCCTATCGAGTTGGTTTTATCCAAAGGCTTGCTAAAGACGGTGAATTAGATGCCATAGTTGATTCGGTTGTTACGGATATTCTTGCAAGTGGTCGTATTGCAATCAAATTACAAAAAGAGCTATGCAATGCGTGGGAAAACGTCTCTGTAGCCCATGGTATCCAGCTGGGCATTGACGCCTTTTCCAAAGCGTTCGAGACAGAGGAACCAACTCGGATGCTCAGTGACTTTGTGAACCGTAAACGGTAATAATTTATTTGGCGTTTAGTGTATTTAGATCCGAAACTAAACGCCTTTTAAAAACAAATACACCTTTAGCGGAAAAGTTGCTAAGATTAGAGCAAGTTTAGCGGTTAATTGTACATTTTCGTACAAATTGAGGAAATGTTGTGCCTCTTCCAATATTTTTACTAAATGCCATCACAGGGGGACACGGCGAGAAATTCACCTCTGATAAAATAAAAAAGCTTCTAACAAGTAAGGATCACTCCCCCTTGCTCGAAAGACGGCGCGCCCTTGTAATCCTGTCCCGCATTCGCCTCATGGCGCTTTTGGGGGCCGCGCTTTACATTGTGGGTTCTGGTATTGACTATTCCAATTTTGACAGCGCGACAGTCAAGTCCATGCTCGCTTATCGCGGCAGCGCATCAGTTCTATTATTGTTGTTGGTTTTCGCTATCCGAAAAGGGGAGACCCTGAATACTGCCTATAGGGCATTAGCCATTTTCTTTGCCATTAATATTATTTTCCAAGGATTGTTCCAACCTTTAATCCTACCACAATACATGCAATCCATTCACGATCTGGCAACGGCAGGCTACGCTATATTCCCCTTCCTGATTGTTGTCTGCATCTCTGTTTTCCCTTTGACCGCCAAAGAAGCATTTCTGCTCTCGGTTTTGTTTTTTACAGCCGAATTGCTTATCCTTGCCCTTATGCCCGATCAAGCAAACCCGGAACCTGGGCTTGGCATTCTCTTGTCCATAATATGCGCCAGTGCCCTGTGCTCGTTTTCGGCGGTTAGTCAATTGAGCTATATGGTCTCTCTTGTGGAACAAGCTTCCATCGATGCTTTGACCGATTGTTATAGCCGCAACAGTGGGGAGGAAATTCTGGATGTCCAATTTCGAATTGCCCGCCGTCAGAAAAGCCATTTATCCGTCATATTTTTGGATTTAGACGACTTCAAAATTGTGAACGACAATTTTGGCCATGATGCAGGGGATAAAGTATTAGCGTCCGCTGCAGAGAATATACGGCATATTTTAAGGGAATCAGATGTTCTTATCCGTTGGGGCGGTGAAGAATTTCTTATGCTCCTACCCCATACAGACTCCCAAGGGACCACAAAGGCAATTCGCAGATTGCAAGCACATGGCCTTGGCATCAAACCCGATGGGCATCCCCTCACCGCAAGTATGGGCGTTGCGGAATTACTGAGCTCGAAAACGGAGAACTGGTCTGATCTTGTTGATTTGGCCGATGAACAGATGTATCTAGCAAAATATGCCGGGAAAAATGATTTCTCAGTCCATTCAGCCGACGACGAGGCCGTTGTCGCTTAAAGGTGGTCATACTAAATGTTGTTGAAAATTTTGCTGTTGGTATTTGTCGCGCTTTTCGTCGGGCGATTGCTATTTGCCAAAAAAATGAAGGAACTGGGGAAAGTCGCAGACCGAACCCTTAATTTATTTTTGCTTTCCATTGCCATCTACCTTGCCTTGCAAGCAGTACTTTTCTACGGATTTTAAGAAAAAGACCTATAGAGCCCAAGAGAGTATTTGGAGCGGGCGAAGGGAATCGAACCCTCGTCGTAAGCTTGGGAAGCTTCTGCTCTGCCATTGAGCTACGCCCGCAGCCTCTTTGGTGTACTCAATACACTGATAAAGCTCAACATAATTATTTACTGACGAACATCCCTGCTCAACTCTTGACAGAGAAGTTTAGTCATTGATAATTAAGCCCTGTGGTGATTTGTGCCGACCGGCTTGCGGCCACATTAAATTAAACGCTAAAAGGTCTGGGCTCGAGAGAACCCTGACTGATGGTCGGGGTTTTTTATGCCTCGAGGACATTATGACTGATAGTAAAAGCTCAACTTCCCTAAAATCACTGGGTACAGCGACCAAACTTGTGCGTGGCGGTACCAAACGATCTCATTTTAAAGAAACGTCTGAAGCGATCTTCATGAATTCCGGTTTTGTCTATGACACTGCCGAAGAAGCCGCTGGACGTTTTAAAGGGGAAAATGATGGATATATTTATTCCCGATATGCCAATCCCACCTTAAGCATGTTTGAAGAGCGGGTTACTTTACTAGAAGGCGCCGGTGGCGCACGCGGGACTTCCAGCGGCATGGCCGCTGTGAACGGCGCTTTAATGAGTATACTTAAAGCTGGGGATCATGTGGTTGCCCCAAAAGCTCTCTTTGGTTCCATCATTTATATCATCGAGCAAATTCTACCTCGTTTCGGAGTGGGAATAACCTTGGTTGATGGGACAGATCTTGATCAATGGGCAAAAGCCATAAGCCATGAGACTGCCGTCGTCTTCCTTGAAACACCTTCCAATCCAACATTGGAGATTGTTGATATTGCCGCTGTTTCCGAACTTGCCCACAAAGTCGGTGCCAAAGTCATAGTCGATAACGTTTTCGCCACGCCAATCTTCCAAAAACCCCTCACATTGGGTGCTGATATTGTTGTGTATTCAGCGACGAAACATATGGATGGCCAAGGCCGTTGCCTTGGTGGTGTTGTATTGAGCGATGAAGAATTTATTGAAGAAACTCTCTTTCCATACTTGAAACATACGGGCCCAGCCCTTAGCCCATTTAATGCCTGGAACATTTTGAAAGGGCTAGAGACACTGGAACTGCGAGTTAACAAGCAGACTGATAATGCAGAACAAGTGGCTGACTTTCTCGGTAACAGCAAAGGCATCAAACGGGTTATCTATCCCGGTCGGGAAGATCACCCACAATTTGCCCTTGCCAATCAACAAATGAGCCGAGGTAGTACGCTGATTGCTTTTGAAGTCGAAGGCGGACAGGACGAGGCTTTCCAGCTGCTTAATCGCTTAGATTTGATTGATATCAGCAATAATCTGGGAGATTCAAAAAGCTTGATCACCCATCCAGCCACAACAACCCATTCCAGTGTTTCAAATGAAATGAAAGCGCAATTGGGCATCGGTGGTGGATTGCTTCGTCTATCGGTCGGGTTGGAGACAGTGGACGACCTCATCAATGATTTAGATTCTGCCCTCAACTAATTACAACGGGCGACAGCAATGTCGCCCCCTTTTTTGCCACATTTCCCCCAACTATAGTCATTCTTTCGCCCGATAATGATCATGCTCAAACAATAGTCTCTTAAAAACAGGAGACTTATACATGCGAAAAACACTGACTCTGCTCACCTTGCTTCCCCTAGCCGCCGCTTGTGGTACGGCTGAGTATGAAGAGCTTACCCAAACCGATCCCAAAGCAGGCAAATTTTCAAACTCCCTTGCAAAAGAATATGAAGCCTTTGCAAAATCAGAAATCGATCAATACGACTGGCTGGATCAACAATATATGGCCAAAAAAGGGTTGTTGGCGATCAGTGGTCAACGGCCGCTTCCAGAAAAATCTGGAGACTGGTACATAAATGCGGTTGACCGATCTGGGTTCACCTCTGCCCGCGCTGATCTGATCCATTGGCTTAATACGGATGCAAGGCATACAAGGCCTCAACTTTCTGCCAAAGCACAAGTTAGCTTTGACTGCTGGGTAGAACAAAAAGAAGAAAATTGGCAAACAGAGGACATAAAGGCCTGCAAAGATCGTATGTCAGGAGCGCTCCCCACCATGCGGAGCGTGTTTTTCTCTTTCGATAATGCACACCTAGATGGGAGGAATAAAGAAGCAATACGAGAAATTGCTCTTGACTGGAACAACCATTCCGGTAAATTTTTACTTCTACAAGGGCATACAGACCGTTCTGGTAGCGCTTCATATAATTACTTACTCGCCAAAAAACGGGTAGCTGCAGTCAAAAAATCCTTGATTGCGTTTGGTGTGCAAAGCGTTGCGATCCAAACTGAACTTTGGGGAGAATCTCGGCCTCGTGCGGAATTAAGAGATAAAAAAGGCCATTCAAGTAATAGAAGGGTTGAAATACTGAAATTTTAATAGGTGTGGCACTGGCATTTTGACCCGCTGCAAATATATGTATATGTATTAAAACTAAGGATCGTTTAGATAGAAACGATTTAAATTACTATCTGATTTTATAGATAGAGGGCCGCTATGAACTGGGAATCCGCTTACCGGAAGACGACAAACGATATAGAAGTCGCTGTTCAACCTACATATTTAAGTGAACGGTCTGAACCGCGGGATGGACTGTATGTGTGGGCTTATAAAGTACGGATTAAAAACTCGAGTAATAGACGGGTGACACTGCGACAAAGATGTTGGCACATAATTGATGCCGCCGGTCATACTGAAATTGTGCGCGGAGAAGGCGTCGTTGGTGAACAACCTATTCTGGATCCCGGGCAATCCTTTGAATATACAAGCGGGACGCCTCTTCCAACGCCGTCAGGTATTATGGTAGGCTCCTACGACATGGAAATAGAAGGTGGAAATTGGTTGGCGGTAGATGTACCGGCATTCTCTCTTGATAGCCCTCATGAATCCTCTCCAATAAATTAAATTATTACGGCTGTTGCCGAAGTGAGATTGCAAGACATGGAAAAGACAGCAAGCCTTGATGTGGATGAAAGCAAGCCAACAAAGCAAGAAGCCGAAGAGGCGGTCAAAACCCTTATTCGCTGGGCTGGGGATGATCCAACGCGCGAAGGGCTTCTCGGTACCCCTGATCGGGTAACTCGCTCCTATCTGGAATTCTTTGCAGGATACGGCGAAAACCCCGCAGAATATCTGAAACGCACTTTTGAAGAAGTGCATGGATATGATGAGATGATTATTCTCAAAGATATTCGCATGGAAAGCTATTGTGAGCATCACATGGTTCCGATTATCGGCGTTGCCCATGTTGCCTACATGCCAAAAGACCGTGTTGTTGGCATTTCTAAGCTCGTTCGTGTTGTGGAAGCTTTTTCAAAACGCTTGCAAATCCAGGAAAAACTCACAAAACAAATTGCCGATGCTATCAACGATTCTTTGCAGCCTGAAGGAGTCGCAGTCATAATTGAAAGCGCTCATCAATGCATGACAACACGGGGCGTCCACAAAGATGGCGTTACCATGATTACCAGCACTATGCTGGGATGCTTTCGTAATTCTGGCGATACAAGGAATGAACTCCTGTCATTCCTTGGAAAAAAATAGACCGGCTGAACCACTTTTTTCGAAAACCATCCCAGAACTTATTCGGGATGGTTTTTTTATATTGCGCGCCCGAATGTCCTCTTTACCGCACTGGCCATGCGCCCGAAATCTTCTTGAACCAAAAGAAGCGCTGGAACCAGATATAAAACTAGAAAAGTAGAGACCATCAGCCCAAACACCAATGTAATTGCCATTGGAATTAAAAATTGAGCTTGCAGACTGGTTTCAAATAACAAAGGTGTTAGTCCGCCGATTGTGGTCAAAGATGTCAATAAAACAGCCCGCAGGCGATCACATGTTCCATCAATGACCGCGTTCAGATATTTTTCACCATGGCTGAGTCTTTCATTGACCACACTGACAAGAATAATTGAATTATTCACCAAAATACCGGATAGGCCAAGCAAGGCAATCAATGACAAGATGGTCAGATTATACCCTAGAATGTAATGACCCAATATAGCCCCGACAACACCAAAGGGGATAATGGACATCACAACCACAGGCCGCCAGTATGATGCGAACACCCATGCTAAAATCAGATAAATTGCCGTAAGCCCGATCATGGCACCAAGTTTCATATCGGCCAAGGTTTCCTCTTGTTCCTCTGCTTTACCAGCAAAACGAAACTTCAATCCATATTTCGCAGCGATTTCAATCAGGCCATCCTCTGGAAGAGCTTGCAAAATAGTAGCAGCAGAAGTGACATTTTCGTCAATTTCCGCCGTAATGGCCACTTCACGAACCCCGTCCTCCCGTTTGATCCGGGCATATCCTTGTTCGGTATGAGTAGTAATCACTTCGGATAAAGGCACCTCCGCTCCCCCACGGCTACGCAGATAAAAATTCTGCAAGGCGTCAGCAGCAACGTGATCTCTCGGGTATTGCACTCGTATAGTAACTTCCTCATCACCACGAGCAAACTTACGGGCAATAACGCCTTCAAATGCCGCCCGAACTTGAGAGGAAATATCTTCTGATGTAAAGCCGAGAGCGCGTCCCCTCGGGGTGATTTTCAGGATAATTTCCTGTTTTCCATTCGGCAGATCATCTTCAATACCGGAGATACCCTGAAAACCTTTCAATAGAGCCTTAACCTCAACCGCAGCATTTTTAAGGTCTTGAACATTTGGTCCCTTTAACCGGACATCCAGCTCACGACCGGGAGGCCCACCAATTCTCTCGGTAATAGCGATCCTCTCTAATCCTGCTTGAGGGACAATTTCTGCTCGCCAGGCATCAATGAACTGACCCGTTCGGACATTGCGGTGATCAGCTGATACCAGCTCAACTAGCATACCCCCCCTGTGATCACCTGACACCGAACTGAACCGACCACCAGAACTAATGCCCACTTTGCCAAAGGTTGCTTTGATAAGGCCACCATTTCCATCAGTAAGATCAGCCTCCACCTGACGAAGGGAGCGCTCCATCTCAGCCATCATTTTCTCCGTCGCAACCCGTTGTGTTCCGGGAGAAAAAACAATATTTGCATTCACAATGTCGGCTTCAGGTGTTGGGAAAAAATTAAATGCAAGGCGTCCGCCAGCCATTAACCCAAAGGACAAAATAAGAACGGCTACAGCAACAGACAAGGTCGCATATCGCCATTCGACGGCCCACATCACCGTACGTTTAAACAAATGGGTTTGAAAATAGCGAAATTTTTCATCGAACCATTGTCTTGCTCCACTATCTACACCTTGATGGCGCAATGCCACACGCATATGGCCCGGCAGAACAAAGAAACATTCAATCAGGCTAGCGACCAAAACAGCGACAACAACAGCCGGGATTGCACCAATGATTTGTCCGATAATATCTCCGATCATAAAAATCGGCAAAAAAGCTGCGATGGTCGTTAAGCTGGAAGCGAAAACCGGGGCCAGCATCCGAAGTGCCCCTTTCTCTGCAGCCTCCAAAGGACGATATCCTTTGGATTTCAAATGGCTACTATGCTCCCCGACCACAATGGCGTCATCAACGATAACCCCGAGGCTCATAATGATGGCAAAAAGGCTGATCATATTAATCGATTGCCCAGTTAGAAGCATGACACCCGCCGTCGCCAAAATGGCAACCGGGATACCAGCAGCCACCCAGAAAGCGACCCGAATATTCAAGAAAATGAACAGAACGATCAGGACGAGAGCGAGCCCCCCAAGCCCATTATTTAGAAGCAGACGAATGCGGTCTTCAATTAGGCTCGCGGTCACATCAAACTGTTCAATTTTGAGTTCTGAGGGCCAGCGGCCACGCTCTTTTGTAATATAATCATCAACAATTTTTGCAGCCTCCAAAGCGTCCGTGGATTGGGAGCGTTGGATTAGAATTTCAACGGCCATTTCACCGTCTTTAACACCATTTTTTCCGTTTTCAGAAAACCCGTCTTTCAAAACAGCAATGTCACGCAGATATATTTTTTCCCCACCGAGAAGAGACTTAACTTCCAGTTGACGGAGTGAATTCGCATCCTCTTTTTGCTCTAATGAGCGGAGCTGCCTTTCATACTGCCCCCCCATGGTTCCCAAGGGGACATCTTTGGAGTTATTACGGATAATGTCTGCGATGTCATTCAAGGTGAGGTCATAGCGGCGAAGGGCCCGATCATCCACATCCACCCACAGTTCTTCATCCCGCGCACCAAATAGTGTAATTTTATCAATGCCAATTTCAAGAAGATCATCCCGAATTGTCTTGGCGATAGCCTTCAATGCTTGTTCGGAATAAGGGCCTGAGATAGAAAGCCTTGATATGGGATCGTAGACAACAATCCGTTTGGTGATCGGTGTTTCAATGGTTTCAGGGAAAGTCGTAATTTGCGACACCCCCTGCTCCACATCAGACAAGGCCTCTTGCATATTCGTGCCGGCCTCGAACTCAACCACAACTGTGCTGTTGCCCTCGACTGAGAAAGACTGAACCTTTTTCACACCATTGAGAAATCGGACCTCGGGTAACAGGGCCGTCGTGATATTGCTATCCACATCTTCCGCACTCGCTCCCGGCCACACAATGGTAACCGACACTATTTCAGTGCCAAAATCAGGGAAAAACTGCGTATTCATTCTCAATAAAGAAAAACCGCCAGCGACGATCATCATGATCATCAATAAGTTTGCAGCATTTTTATGCCGCACGAATAGGGAAACAAGGCGAGGTAAATCCATCAGCGTACCTCTACCCGAATGCCAGGCCCAATTTCAGAAAACCGTGTTGTCACAAGCTGGTCACCATCATTCAAATCACCCGCCACCAACAAATTGATGCCATTATCAAAAAGAATGGTCACGTCTCTCGCTGCAAGCCGACCATCTTCAATTACATAGACTGTTTTTTTCGAATAGACCGATTGCTCTGGTATACGCACGGCATTGCTATACGTCTCTCCTGTTAAAGTTACATCGACAAAGGCACCGGGCCGAGCTTCCGCGATCACAGTGTTGGGGTCCAATACGGCATATATGTCAACGCCTCCGGTCTCTGCTTTCATTTCAGAACCGATACGGGCTATTTTACCTGCGAAAACATGGACAACATCACCGGTTCTCCAGCTCACTTTAATCGGTCGATCAAAGACGCCGCCTTTACTGGCAATCAGTATCCCATATTGCTTATCTGATAGGTGAAACTCTACCTCTAATTGACCGGCATCAATCAGCCGCGCAACTTTATCTTTTACATCAATGCGTTTACCAAGCTCCGCTCCAATTTCTGAAATATAGCCGGTGAAGGGTGCAATTAGGTGTGTATTCGATAAATCCCTCTCGGCTCTTTTGACGCCAACCTCCAGCCTTACCAAAACCGCTTCCTGCTGACCGATTCGCGCCCGTTGGATATCTAACTGGGCATCGCGCTGTTCCACTTGCTGCATCTGTCGACTTAAAGCGCTTCGGGCATTATCTAGCGACTTTTCTGAAATGTTGCCGCGTTTCGACAATTTTTCGGACCGTTTGAGATTACGAACATCTAGGGCCAGAATTTCCCGATCTCGTGCTAACGAAGTCTGTTCGGATCGTTTCAAAGCCTTTAATTCTATCAGTCTTGATTTCGCTTCAAGAGCGCTTGCTTTTCTTTCAGATAATAATGCTTCAAAATCAAAAGGGTCGATCTCTACCAACAACTCCCCTCTTTCAATTCTTGCCCCTTCTTTAAAATCTGTTGCAACGCCAATTACCTCTCCCGCCACGAGAGATCGTAGATCTACATCTCGAGAGGCAATCAAAGTGCCAAACAACTGTACTTCGGGCGCCAAATCACCTAATTGAACTTTCTCCGCCGTCACATTCCAAACTCGTTCTTCTACTGCGACAGGTTCCTCCACGGGCTTGCTGGCCTTAAGATAGGCCATCCCAGATCCGCCAATCGCTAAAATGACCAATGGCAACACAATCTTAAAAATTAAAGTCACAAGGAATACTCACTTTCAATTTAGATAGCCGGTTCTGTAAGCCCAAGTATGGCGATGATCATTTTAGATGTTTCGGTTTTGATGGTAGCAATTTCCGCAGCGCCATAATCTTGCCAACTCAGACGGTGGGCCAAAATTGTCTCATTCAGACGATATTGCAGGCACATGCCGATAATTGAATGGCTGGTAATTATGACAGAAGGGCTGTTTGTTGCGTTTCCTGTAATACTGGAAACCAATTCACCAATCAGGTCGTGAACAATATTAATATGTCCGTTCATCACAAGATTAAAACATCGCCCCGGCTGCTGTATTTCCCGCAACATCAAGCGCATATACCATTGTGGATGAGTATCCGACGTCAAGGAATCCAGAAACATGGCAACAAGAGATTTAATAATACTCCTTTGCAATTCCTTGTTTCCTCTAGAAGGTTCAATAGCAGCCCCTAAGAACCTGGCCATACCCTCTCTTATTGGCCTAAGCTCATTCAGCAAGTTTTTAAAAACAGCTTCATAAAGCCCTTCTTTATTGCCAAAATGGTAGGAAATAGCAGACAGATTTACCTGAGCGGCATTTGCAAGCTCTCTGGTTGAGACTGCGTCAAACGGTCTATCAGCAAATAAGGGGCCTGCAGCCGCAATCAAGCGATCTGATGCAGGTTGTTTTTTTGGTTTTTCAAAAATTAGGTCAGTCGTTTGATCCATTTTCTTCAGATAAGCCACCTGATCCGAAATTACAAGAAAAAAGCGCCTCTTTTTTTTCAAAGGGCGCTTGTAGTCATTGGCTTGAAATACCTTAAATTAGGACAGCGCGATCACTACCGAATGAAGCTTCCCAAAAAGTCGCGGATATTCTTTTCCATCTCTGCATCAAAATCTTGCAGCAACATTTCAGTTTGACGGTAATAGAGTCTTTCACGAGCATTTAAAGTAATCTCTTCATCCACGGATTTCGCCCGCACCGCATCTGCTGATACAAACCCAGTAGAACCATTCACATCGACAATTTTCAATTCAGCACTTACCCGGAACTCATAAAGCTCTGATTGATCATTGGTAAAGAATCCAGTGACCCCAGTTTTCTTTTTCAGCATCTTTTCAACTGCGCTGGCATCCTTAATCGTCAAAACAGCGTAAGCTGAAGAATTCCCCACCGCTTGCAGTCGATCAGCAGCCCATTGTTGGACAGACTGATCAATTTTTACAGGCAACTCATGCTCCACATGGGGAGCCTTCAAAGTTGGCCTGAATTCATTCACCACCTTTATCTCGCGAACATTCAACTTGATAGGGGTCAAATGCCGGAATGTAATATCAGCATATTCAGGCTGTACTGGGGTTGCGACACACCCAGCAACAAAGAGGGCGAAAACAACAGGAACAATTTTCAAAAAGGAGTACAAACTCTTCATAATAGACCTTATTCAGTGAAATCTACGCACAATCCAAAAATAACTTCGCCTCTAAAGAAGGCAAATTTATGAAGCTGCTATTTCGCAGCTTCAATATCGGCCAAAGTATATCGATATTGGCTTCCACAAAATTGACAATCTGTAACAATGACACCATCATCAGCCATGTAGTCCAGATCGGTCCCTCCAAAAGTTACCAAAGTGGATAAGACACGCTCGCCATTACAGCTACACTTATCTTCAAGCTCGATTGGATCATATAACCAAACTCCCTCTTCATGGAACAGTCTGTAAAGAAGTTCTGAAGAGCGCAGTCTCGGATCAGTCAGCTCTTCACTCTTAACAGTCCCAATTAAGGCTTCAGCCTTTCTCCATCCCTCTTCATACTCTTCTTCAGAGATACTGGAGCCACTTTCAGGAGGCAAGCGTTGTATCATTGCGCCACCCGCACGCCATTTCCCGTCTCGTTTTTCCACGGAGACTTGTAACTTGGTCTTTAACTGTTCGGATTTTGCAAAATAGTCTTCCATACACTGCGCGAGACTATCCCCTTCCAAGGCGACAATCCCTTGATAACGTTGGTCCGTGTCCCGTCCGTCGATAGTGAAAGCCGCATATCCTTTGCCAAGGAAGTTCTCCACGTGCCCCAAACCGGTTTTTGCATTTGCTTCATCCAGTTTAGCAGGATCAAAAGCAGCATATCCTCGTAGATGCCCAGGCGTCGCCATATCAGCAGCAAGCATACTGATTGCACCATCCCCTTTAGTTTGCACCGTAAAAATGCCATCAAACTTAAGCGCACCACCAAGGATCGCCGCGAGGACAAGTGCTTCACCGAGAAAACGAGTTACAGTTTCAGGATAATCATGTCTATTCAATATCGCATCAACAGAAGATCCTAACCGAACCATGCGTCCGCGCACCCCAGCTTCGGCCATTTGAAATGGCTGAATTAGATCATCCGTAATAATTTTTTTATCCAAATCGTCAGACATAACGCACCTTCACTTCTACACTTTTATTGACTATTTCTAAGGCACCAGCGAAGCACTGCCTTTTGAGCGTGCAATCGGTTCTCGGCTTCGTCAAAAATAACCGACTGCGCCCCATTCATAACGGCCGCCGTTGCCTCCTCATCACGATGAGCAGGAAGGCAATGCATGAATATGGCGTCACTTGCGGCTTTTTCCATCAATTTTTCATCGATTTGAAAAGGGGCCAACAAATTATGGCGGTCCCCTGCGTCATCTCCCATGGAAACCCATGTATCAGTCACCAGGCAATCAGCACCTGCAGCTGCTTCTGCAGCATCTTCAGTTACATGAACATTTGCGCCAGTATTTTTCGCCCAATCCAGTGCACGCGGATCTGGTGCAAGCTCTTTCGGGCAGGCAATACGTAATTCAAAATCAAATTGACCGGCAGCATGAATATAAGAAGACACCATGTTATTGCCATCACCACTCCAGGCGATAACCTTGTTCTTAATCGGTCCCTTTTTCTCTTCAAAGGTCATGATATCCGCCATAAGCTGGCACGGGTGACTGTCATTTGTTAAACCATTGATAACAGGTATTGTCGCGTACTTGGAAAGATCTAGTAATTTATTGTGGTCATCTGTCCGGAGCATAATGGCATCGACAAATCGTGACAAAACACGCGCGGTATCCGCAATAGATTCACCGCGCCCTAACTGCATATCACCACTATTAAGGATCATGGTATCGCAGCCCATTTGCCGCATCGCCATATCAAAAGAAACACGTGTGCGTGTTGATGGGAACTCAAAAATCGCCGCAAGCGTATGACCTTGCAACGACACATCCTCATCTTTTGTACCCTTTGGACGCCCAGCTCGTGCTTTTTTAACTGACAAGCCATCATCAATCATTGCTCGAAGCGCGTCTTTAGGTACTTGGTGAAGATCTAGAAAATGCTTTACAGATGTCATTGAGCTAACTCCTCACAGGCAGTTTCCAATGCGGAAACCATTTCATTGATTTGTTCTTCTTCAATAATTAACGGTGGCAACAAGCGAACTACATTGTCTCCGCCCTTTACAGCTAACACACCATTTTCTTGCAGCGCATTAAGCACGTTTGTATTTTCCACCTTACATTTAAGGCCCAAATGCAATCCAACACCGCGAAGCTCTTCTAGAACTGAAGGATACCGGTCAACAACGCCATTTAAGGATTGTTTTAAATGGCCGGCGATCTGCCCAACCCGATCCATAAACCCGTCTTCAGTCATTACATCGACAACCGCACCGGCTACAGCCATGGCAAGAGGATTGCCTCCATATGTCGTCCCATGACTACCCACGGTCATGCATTTTGCTACTTTTTCAACAGCAAGGCACGCACCGACAGGGAATCCATTTCCCAACGCTTTCGCAGAACTCATAATATCGGGGCTTATACCCAAATGCTCATAAGCAAATAGCTTACCTGTACGCCCCATGCCTGTTTGAATTTCATCAAACATCAACAGAATACCTTCAGCATCACATAACGCCCGCAAAGCACGTAGGAATTCGGGATCAACAACCTGTATACCGCCTTCGCCCATAATAGGTTCTATGATGATACCAGCAGTCTCACTTGTAATCGCCGCTTTGACCGCGTCAATATCACCAACAGGAACTTGGTCGAAACCATCCATTGCGGGGCCGAAACCATCCAGTAATTTATCTTGTCCAGCTGCAGCAATCGTCGCTAAAGTTCGACCATGAAAAGAGCCTTCAAAAGCAATAACTCGGTACCGCTCAGGGGAGTCGTGATCCGCATGATATTTACGAATCATTTTCAAACCACACTCGTTCGCTTCCGCCCCAGAATTACAGAAAAACACAGCATCTGCGAAAGTTGCATTAACTAGTTTGGAGGCAAGTTCAACTTGTCCTGGAATCGTGAAAATATTGGACACATGTAGTAATTTGGAGGCTTGCTCTGTAATGGCTTTCAACACTTTGGGATGACCGTGCCCTAAGGATGTTACAGCAATGCCTGATGCGAAATCGAGATATCGTCGACCATCATCCCCTATCAAGTACGCGCCCTCTCCTTTTTCAAAGGAAAGCTCTGCTGGGGCATAGTTTGACAATAACGGGGGAATCATTCGCCTTCTCCACAATTAATACGACCATTTGTCGATGAGTGATAAGCCAGCGAATCCCTACAAAAAGAGTCTCCACGACCTAAGAAAGCGGCGAATTATTGACAGGTCGCCCGTACCTGTCAATCAAAGTCTGCAATAAATAGAGTTTTTCTAGGCCTTTAGCTTATATCCGCGCTTAAAAAGCCACCAGACAAGGACGAAAAGCAAAAGGACAATTCCTCCGACAATCAAAGCGCCTTGTATCAGAGAGCTATCTGACGTTCCAATGAATCCATATCGGAAACCATCGATCATATAAAAGAAAGGATTTACATGACTCAAATCATACCAAATGCCTGTAAGGCGATCGACAGAATAGAAGGTTCCAGACAGAAAGGATAAAGGCATGACCACAAAATTTGTCACTGCGGCAATATGATCAAACTTGTCAGAAATGATACCACCGACAATTCCTAAAAGAGACAGCATTGTGCCCGCAGCTATAACAAAATATATAACTGCTCCCCAAGAATGAACAGTTAAGTCGATAAAGAACCACATGCAAACGGCAACCGCAGTTGCAACCACCAGCCCTCGCGCCAAACCAGACAGAGCATACGCAACTGTAAGCTCAAATGCTGAAAGTGGTGGCATTAAAACATCGACAATATTTCCCTGCACCTTTGCAATAACGAGAGAAGATGACGTGTTGGCAAAAGAGTTTTGAATGACAGCCATCATAATCAGGCCGGGTGCCAGAAAAGTTGAAAAACTTATATCACCGGAATAACGTCCCCCTTTTCCAAAAGCTAAAGTAAAAATAGCCAGGAATAAAAGAGTTGTCATCATGGGGGCTAAGATGGTCTGGAGCGGTACTTTGAGAAAGCGTTTTATCTCTTTTTCAAGTAACGTATAAAGGCCCAGCCAATTCACGAATCCTGTATTCATCACCGTATTTGGTGTTGGGACTGCGATCGGTGATTGATTTTCTGTTGTATGGATACTCATGGGCCTTTAAGTATTCCTTCAGCGGCAAGCATGCAAGTCATCCTTGTCACAAGTTGGCGAATTTTGCCTCAAATAGGTCATTTTTCGCCCAATATAGTACTTTTGAGTGGGAGAAATTTATGTCAGTTACGATTTATCACAACCCAAAATGCAGCAAGTCACGTCAGACATTGTCAATTCTTGAAGATAATGGTGTCAAACCAGTAGTCATTGAATATTTGAAGACTCCGCCTAGCCGTGCTGAACTAGTGGATATTCTTGGAATGCTCGAATTATCGCCCCGGGATCTAATGCGTAAAGGGGAGACCGTGTTCAAAGAAAACAACTTAGGGGACATGTCACTAACAGATCAACAGCTCATAGATGCCATGCTGGCACACCCAAAGTTAATCGAGCGTCCGATCGTTACGGCCAACGGCAAAGCCCGCATAGGTCGCCCGCCGGAATCCATTCTCGAGATTGTCTGAATTGTGTCTAAATCAATTGATGACCTGATCATTGGACTTCGTGCAGGAAATAGAGCTTCTTTAGCAAGAGCCATTACGATCGTTGAGAATAATGGCCCGCAAACAGGCGCAATATTGAAACAAATAGGCCCCTCCTTGGGCTCCGCTATTGTCATCGGTTTTACGGGCGCACCAGGTGCTGGAAAATCCACGTTAGTGGGGGCTTATGTAAAAGCCCTACGCGCACGAGGTAAAACCGTAGGGGTAATTGCAGTTGACCCCTCCAGCCCCTTAAGTGGTGGTGCGGTTCTAGGAGATCGCATTCGCATGTCTGAACATGCGAGTGACGATGACGTCTTCATCCGTAGTTTGGCATCCCGAGGGCATCTTGGTGGACTGAGCCGCTCAGCAAACCATGTAATCGATGTTATGGATGCTTTCGGTAAAGACATGATTGTTCTGGAGACTGTAGGAGCAGGCCAGTCAGAAGTAGAGGTTGCCGATATTGCAGATGTAAAGGTCGTTGTCTGCGCTCCAGGGCTTGGAGATGATGTCCAAGCGATTAAAGCGGGCATATTGGAGATAGCCGATATTCTGGTCGTCAACAAAGCAGACAATCCACTGGCGGAGAGAACAGCAAAGCAGCTTGAATCCCGGACCATGGGAAATATGGCAAAAACAGTTCCGGTTTTAAAAACCATTGCCCTTGAAGGAGAGGGCATTGACGCACTTGCGGAAAAAATCGAAACTCTTGCCCTTATGGCAAATACGTCGGGCAAGGCAAAAGAAAGACCACGCAAGCTGCTCAAAACAACAACGATGGAATATCTGGCGACGCGCCTCGATGCCCCTGACAATCAAGATCTCGATACAATCGCCGAGAAGCTTTTACGTGGTGAAATCAGTTTTGAAGATGCCGCAATTTCTGTATTAGCTCTTACCTCTCGCCGGTGATGTGGAAGGATCGTTCTAAAAATAAGTAAATTCCGTCTTTTCATTGCACTGCACACTATATAAGCTGCCCCACAAGCTTGGGCGAAAACCCTAAATTATAAAAAAACAAAACAGGAGAAGTCTCATGGCAGAAGCCGTCATCGTATCCACCGCAAGAACACCAATTGGGAAAGCCTATCGTGGCGCATTCAACAATACGCATGGCGCCGATATGGGCGGACATGCAATTGAGCATGCAGTTCGAAAAGCTGGCATTGAAGCAGGTGAAGTTGAGGATGTTCTTTTTGGTGTCGCTAACCCCGAAGGCGCAACAGGTGGTAACATTGCACGCCAAGCAGCCCTTCGCGCAGGACTACCAATTACAACATCTGGTGCAACTGTAAACCGTTTCTGTTCATCAGGCCTGCAAACAATTTCCATGGCAGCACAGCGTGTGATTGTTGATCAGGTTCCTGTAATGGTTGCCGGTGGCATGGACAGTATCAGTCTTGTTCAAAACGAACATATGAATACACACCGCTTCCGTAATGATTGGTTGCTTGAAAACAAACCAGCAATATATGATCCAATGCTGAAAACGGCCGAAACTGTAGCAACTCGCTATGGTATCACTCGGGAAGCTATGGACGAATATTCATTGCAAAGCCAACAACGGACAGCCGCAGCACAAGAAGCAGGCCGTTTTGATGACGAAATCGTCCCAATGACGGTTACTAAGATGATCCAGAATAAAGAAACTGGAGCAATTCTTGAAGAAGAAGTGACCCTTACAAAAGACGAATGCAATCGTCCATCAACAACATTGGAAGGTCTTTCCGGCCTAAAGCCAGTGTTGGGCGATAACTGCTTCATTACAGCAGGTAACGCGAGCCAGCTTTCTGACGGCGCATCTGCCTGTGTTGTTATGGACAGCCGACTAGCACAACAACGCAACATTGAGCCGCTTGGCACATACCGTGGCTTGGTTGTCGCCGGTTGTGAGCCAGATGAAATGGGTATCGGGCCAGTTTACGCAATTCCAAAGCTTCTAAAGCGCCACGGTCTAAAAATGGATGATATTGGCCTTTGGGAACTGAATGAGGCCTTTGCTGTTCAGGTTCTTTACTGCCGCGACAAACTCGGCATTCCGAACGATCTTCTTAACGTTGATGGCGGTGCCATTTCCGTTGGGCATCCATATGGCATGTCAGGCGCTCGCCTTGCGGGACACGCCCTGATCGAAGGCAAACGCCGTGGTGCTAAATACGTTGTTGTCACCATGTGTATTGGTGGCGGCATGGGTGCTGCTGGTTTGTTTGAAGTCAACTAAAACACACCAAAAGAACTTATATTTCCGGGCGCCTCACAGCGTCCGGTTTTTTTTGCCAAATTTATATAGTGAAGGTAACTACAAATAATTAGGAGAATATCTAATATACTTATAGATCTATGGAGCGATGAGTAAAATTTGGTGTGATGACTAAATATGAATAACGTATCAATTACCCGGTTATTGTATGTTAAAGGAACTGCGGATCCTTATCCTCGAGTTCTGCCAATTCTCATGAAGATGCCCCATACGCTTCACACAGTAGCGTCTGGAAAAGAGGCTATTGAAGAAATTGAAACAACGCCGGTTGATTTGGTACTTTTCAACCAAACTCTAGATGATATGTCTGATTTGGACTGCGCACAAAAGATTCTCAGTTTCCATCCTGAGACAGCACTCTTATTTCTGATTTCCGAAGATCAAGTTTCTACCATCCCGAAATTTTTGTCTTTTGAGCTTAGTAGCTATCTAATTGCAGATTCAAAAGAACTTTATCTCCCCCAGATAGCCAGTGTCGTAACACACTTGCTTGCCCGACAAAAAACCCTTCGTGAACTTCGCCATAAGGAAGACAAACTAGAGCATAAAATAAATGGTATAGAAGCTCTTTTTGATCATGCTCCCGTAGAGTTATACACCAAGGACAGGCAGCGACGGTATCAATGGGTTAATAGACAATGGCAAACCAATTACGCTCTGACAAATGAAGAGGCACGCGGATTAAAGTCTCATGATGTTGTAAAAACAAAAGTTGCGAACAGATCCAAATCAAATGACGAAAAAGTACTGGAAACTGGTATTCCGACAATTGAAACTCAATTGATCAAAACCGAGAATGCGTCATTAACACTAAGAACAGTTCGCTTTCCGATTAAAAACTCGAAAAGTGAGATAACGGGCATTGGCGTAGTCGCCATCGACGATACCGAGAAAAAACAGAACGATGCCATACTAACAAGCATATTTGAAGATGCGACTATCGGCATTGTATTACATGCGCCTGATGGAAACACCCGTGTCAGGGTCAATGACTCCTTTTGCGACCTTGTTGGCTTTACAAGAGAGCAGTTGCTCCACGCTTCTTATGACAAGCTTACCCATCCTAACGACTTGGAAAGTAGTCTCGCACTTCGCAAAGAACTATACGAAGGCCATCGGGAAACCATATCCTTCGAGAAACGATATATTCACCAAAAAGGGCATGTAATCTGGGGAGCTGTATCGACTTATGTCATCCGCGACCCCAATGACGATGTTCTCTATTTTGTATCCTACATTCGCGACATTACGGAAGAAAAAGAAACGCAAAACAGGTTAAAGGAATGGCAACAAAGGCTAACTCTGGCAACTGAGAGTGTCGGTGTTGGCATTTGGGAGTGGGATCTGGAAAACAAAACTCTGTTTTGGGACAAATCAACGCACAAACTCTTTGGAATTAATCCTGAAAACAAATCAATTGACTATAAAAAATGGGATGATTCGATCCATCCAGAAGATAAAATAGCTGCTGCTGAGAAGCTTAAATTAGCGATTACTGGCGTGCAAGACCTCGACACTAAATATAGAGTTGTTTGGCCAAATGGTGATGTGCATATTTTAAGAGCCAAGGCGATAACGACTCGAGGCCCAGATGGAAGGGCTCTAAAAATGCTCGGGGTCAACTGGGACGTAACCGATAGCGCTCGATTAGAAGAGCAAATAAGACAATCGCAAAAAATGGAAGCCGTTGGACAGTTAACGGGCGGTATTGCCCATGACTTCAATAACCTCTTAGGCATCGCCATGGGCCATCTTGAGCTAATAGAAGAAAATGCTGCCCAAGACGCCAAAATATCAAGACTGGTAAAACCTGCGTTGCATGCTCTGGAAAGGGGCGCAACTTTGACTGACAAACTTTTATCTTTTTCTGGGAAGAAAACAACGGGTGCGGTGACATCGCAGGTGAATAGTGTCATCCAGAATATGCGAGATTTAATCACAAAATCTCTAACCGTTTCTATAAAAGTTGAGCTCAAACTGAAGGACCATTTATGGCTAACAGACGTCGACACTGGAGACTTGGAAGACACTATTCTTAATTTGGCTTTGAACGCCAAAGACGCGATGCCAGAGGGGGGGTCGCTTGTCATTGAGACACATAACAAAATATTAGATGATGATTACGTCGAATTAACACCATCGAGCGCAAAGGGCGAATTTGTTCTGATATCAGTAAGCGATAGTGGTTTTGGAATGTCCAAAGAAATCCAAGAAAAGCTGTTTGAGCCCTTTTTCACCACCAAAATGCCGGGAAAAGGCACTGGGTTGGGTTTGAGTATGGTTTTTGGGTTTGTTCAAAGATCAAACGGCTACATTACGTATTATTCGGAACCAGACATTGGAACAACGGTCCATATTTATCTGCCCAAGTCTAAATCCAACATGGAGACACGGTTTCCAGAGCAAGAATTACCTGTTGTCCTGCCAAAAGGGCACGAAACCATATTGGTCGTAGATGACGAAAGCTCCCTTGCAGACATAGCAATTTCTCACTTAAACTACTTGGGTTATACAACCTACAAAGCGACAAATGGAAAACAAGCCCTGAAATTATTGCAGGAACATCCTGAAATAAATCTTCTATTTAGTGACGTCGTGATGCCAGGTGAGTTTGATGGATATCAGCTTGTTTTGAAAGCCTGCCGCATAAACAGGGATCTAAAATATTTACTAACAAGCGGGTTCACCAGCCATCGAGAGAAAATGGTCCACGACGGTAGCGGATTAATTAAAGATCTGACCACCAATATTCTTGGAAAACCTTACAATCGGTCTGAGCTGGCTGTCGCAATCCGCAAGCGACTTGATTAGCATTATACTTGTAGGTCTGGGTGCCAATTTGGATTTCTACCAACTGGCGTTAAATCCAGCATATTCCAAAGGCCCCAAATCATATCCACATGGCGAGGCTCATGCTCCCAGTCTGTATTACAATATAACATTTCGGTTGTGTAACAATGAAAGACCTCTCCCTCTATTTTTTTAAATATATGGAGAAGTGGCCACTGATCGCCCTCTTCAGATTCTGAATTATAATCTGACTGAAAACTACTTTCGAACGATGACAATATATTGAGCCCATCCCAGTTTCGCTGCGATAGAAAATTTTCCAATTTTTGCGCCGGAGCTTTCGCAACAACAGCCAAATTAATATTCTCATTTATATGAACTGCTTCACCGTTCAATCCATCCAGAAAAGCAACACACATGGGACATGCTTTTTGCGCATTGGGGCCGTACATCAACGTGTAAATCGCAAGAATGTCTTTATCTTCATGAAACAAGTCACTTAACGGAACAACTCCGCCATCGCTCGATTTATGAAAAATGTAATTCTCAGGAATTTTACCGCCTAAGGGCAATTGTCGTCTTTTCTCTGCAACCTGTTCAATTTGTTGGCGCAACTCAATTTCTGCCATCAGCAATTGATTTCTAGCGGCGCGGTATTCCGAACTTTCTTGCGGAAAATTGAGTGTATGTAGGTTCGTCATTTAATTACTCCCCTTCTCATTCAAGTTTAGAGCGCTAACCCTTTAATTCCTTGTGCCTCTTCAAGGCCTCTTCAATTTTTGTCGCAGTTAAGTATGAATCCAGCTGATCCAATTTACGTTGCCAATATTTTTGATAATGGTAGAGCCACGTACGGGCATGTTCCATTGCACGAGGATCCAACTTACAATATCTCTCTCGTCCTCTTTTTTCATGAGTAATCAAACCAGCTTTTGCCAACACCTTTACATGCTTCGATACACCAGTAAGGCTCATGGCATGAGGGATCTCCAAATCACTGAGCTTAGTCTCTCCCTCCAACAAATTTACCAAAATGGCGCGCCTTGTGGGGTCTCCCAGAGCTGAGAAAATGTTGTCTAGCCGTGTATCTATATATTCTACCATGAAAGTGAGACTTTACTAATAAGCAAAAATAGTCAACCATTTAGTACACTGTTTATCTATTTCTTTGAAAAACATAGTTTATTTGACAACATTTAGACAAATTTCATACATCAGTGCATAGAATTACATCTATGTCCGCACAAGAAACAGAATCTGATGACGCTGAGCTCGAGTGTATTGAATCAACGCTTGATGATAGAACGCACACTGAAATGCTTGCGCTTTATGCTGAGAGCTGCCGGACAATTCTTTTTGCCAAAAACCGTCAATGGCGAACATTGGGGGCAACATGCTTTGCTCATATTATATTTGTTACTGCAGCCTATTTATTCACACTTGAACCCTATTATCTGCAAACTCTTATCATCCTGACTTTCCTAACCAGCTCTATGGCAATTTGCATCCTGATCATTTATCAAATCTGGCAGCATACGGAAAAACTAAAGCTTCAAAAAATATCGGCCTTCATGTCAAACTACTTCACCCTGATCCGGCAAATAAAGCAAAGGCGAGACGCCAATATTCACAGATATGTTCTTCTTGTAGTTATGGTCCTCTCCATTTTTATTGCGAACACTATATCTTACATCCTCTATTTACCGAAGCTTCCTAGCTAACGTAGCGTCTTCATCTATTTTCAGGAATTTTCTGTACACGCTGATTTCTTTGATCTACAGCTACCTTGATATTCATTCTCTCCCCAGAATGAATAGTCCAGTGCGGAAATCCTCGCGGTTTAGAAAGCTATCCAATGCAGCAAAGCAATATCAACAAGCCCCTTGGATATCTCGCGGCTTTAACCGTGGTTTGTCTTTGGTCTGGATGGATTGTCACAAGCCGTTCCGGGGCACAGTCTCCTCTCACGATTTATGATATGGCTGCTCTCAGATATGGCATTTCAGGGCTTATTGCACTTCCTATCACTTTGTATTTCAAGCCGTGGCGGGCAATGAGTCTCAAAAAAATTGTCATAGTCTCTCAACTTCCAGGCATTCCATATATTCTAGTGGTTTATGCGGCTTTCACCTATGCCCCGGCGTCTCATGGCGGCGTTTTTATGAACGGCATACTGCCCGTTATCACCCTTGCTCTTATGTGGTTTTGGATAAAAGAAAAGCCGCAAAAATTTCAAATCTTCGGTACTATCCTTATTCTTTTAGGATGTGCAATCGCAGCTTTTGGTAGCTCGAGCACCACGATGAGCACAGCATGGATTGGCGATATTCTATTCATGCTCGCCGGACTTTCCTTTGCTCTCTATATGATTACGGCCCGGCACTGGGGCGTAACCTCAATGCAAGTGCTTTTTTGCTCTTCAGTCGTCAATGGGGCCATCTTCGTGCCCGTCTGGTTCGTATTCCTGCCAACAGGCATGCTTGAAGCCACATATGCAGAAATTGGGTTGCAAGCACTGTATCAGGGTGTATTAGCAACATTATTTGGAATGGTTCTTGTTGCCTACGCATCTCGCAACATCGGCGCTGCGGCTACCGCCGCGATAATGTCTGCGGTCCCCGCCATTTCGGCTCTTTTAGGCTTTCAGTTTCTGGGTGAAGAGTTTGGTACAACAGGATGGATTAGTATCGCTATATTAACACCTGGCATCATTTTAACTGCCGCTTTCAACCGTTCAAAATAGCCCGTTTGGCCACAAAAAAAAGCTCCGGAAAAACCGAAGCCATTTTGTCTCATTTTTAAGGTATTACCTAGTTGGTGTCGGCTCTTCCGTGCTATAGTCGTAAAAACCGCGTCCAGTTTTCCGACCAAGCCAACCTGCTTCCACATATTTAACAAGGAGTGGGCACGGGCGGTACTTCGTATCAGCAAGCCCTTCATACAGCACTTGCATAATCGCAAGGCACACATCCAGACCAATGAAATCAGCAAGCTGCAAGGGTCCCATAGGATGATTTGCACCAAGGCGCATAGCGGTATCAATTGCCTGCACGGAACCTACCCCTTCATATAAGGTGTAGACTGCTTCATTAATCATGGGCAGAAGAATACGGTTCACTATAAAAGCAGGGAAGTCTTCGGACGGCGTCGGTGTTTTATCCAGACGCAGGGTCAGATCCTTCACAGCTTGGAAAGTTTCTTCACTCGTCGCGATGCCCCGAATAAGCTCCACTAGCTTCATAACAGGAACAGGGTTCATGAAATGCATGCCAACAAACTGGTCGGGGCGATCTGTGACCGCGGCAAGCCGGGTCACAGAGATAGAGGAAGTGTTAGTAGCGATAATTGCTTCAGGCTTCAGTTGAGGCCCAAGCGGAGTGATAATAGCCTTTTTAATCGCTTCGTTCTCGGTCGCCGCCTCGATCACAAGATCAACGTCGCCAAGATAGTCGTCATCCAGAACAAATGAAATACGGCCCATTGCCGCGCTCATCTCACTAACTTCAAGCTTACCACGGCCAATTTGCCGCGTCATATTACCCTCGATAGTATGTAATGCGCGATCCAGACTTTCCTGGTTCACATCTTTCAAAAATACATCGAGTCCAGCTATAGCCATAACATGAGCAATACCGTTACCCATTTGACCTGCGCCAATAATACCTACTTTTTTAATCATTGCTTGTTGTCCTGTCGAACGACCATACCACTCAAATTACCGCTAACATAACTCATTAAAGAGCGTCTGCCAATTCAGGCAACGCCTTGAACAAATCAGCGACAAGACCATAATCCGCAACTTGGAAAATTGGTGCTTCTTCATCCTTATTAATCGCAACGATCACTTTACTGTCTTTCATACCCGCCAAATGCTGAATAGCACCGGAGATACCAACGGCAATGTAAAGATCAGGTGCAACAACTTTACCCGTTTGACCAACTTGGTAATCATTGGGAACAAAGCCAGCATCAACAGCCGCGCGACTTGCACCAACAGCAGCGCCCAATTTATCAGCAACAGCTTCGATCAATGGGAAATTATCACCAGATTGCATACCGCGACCACCAGAAACCACGATTTTAGCGGAAGCCAGTTCCGGGCGTTCTGATTTGGAAAGTTCTGCACCAACGAAAGTAGACAGCCCAGCATCACCAGATGCCGCACCATTTTCAACGGCAGCAGATCCGCCTTCAGTTGCAGCGGCAGCGAAAGCAGTTGTCCGAACAGTAATGACTTTCTTGGCATCACTTGACTGAACAGTTGCCATAGCGTTACCCGCATAAATCGGCCGTACAAAAGTATCGGCGGAGACAACTTTAGTAATTTCAGAAATCTGAGCGACATCAAGAAGCGCGGCAACTCTTGGCAAAATATTTTTACCTGAAGTTGTTGCAGGAGCCAGAACCGCATCATACGAGCCAGCAAGATCAACGATCAATTTTGAGACATTTTCAGCAAGCGCGTTTTCATAAGCAGCATCGTCAACCAATATGACTTTTGCAACACCTGCAACTTTTGCAGCTTCATCCGCAACGGCGGCGCAACCGGAACCGGCTACAAGAACGTGTACGTCTCCGCCCAGCTCACCGGCGGCTGTAATTGTGTTCAGTGTTGACGCACCCAAAGCCGCATTATCATGATCAGAATATACAAGAACAGTCATTAAATAACTCCCGCTTCGTTTTTCAACTTGTCAACTAGCTCAGCGACAGATGCAACCATAACACCAGCCTCACGTTTAGCAGGTTCTTCAACCGTCAAAGTGGTCAATCGCCGGGCAACATCAACACCAAGATCTTCAACTGATTTCTCATCAATTGGCTTTTTCTTTGCTTTCATGATGTTTGGAAGAGACGCGTAGCGAGGCTCGTTCAAACGCAAGTCTGTTGTTACAACAACGGGCATTTTCAGATCAAGTGTCTGAAGACCACCGTCTACTTCACGTGTGATTTTAGCCGTGCCTTCGCCAAGATCAACTTCGGAGGCAAAAGTACCCTGCGACCAGCCAAGCAATGCACTGAGCATTTGGCCTGTTTGGTTGCTATCATCATCGATGGCTTGTTTACCTACGATAACCAGATCAGGTTTTTCTTCTTCAGCAATTGCTTTAAGAATTTTTGCGACGCCCAATGGTTCCACTTCATCATCGACCTTCACAAGAATACCGCGATCAGCGCCCATTGCTAGGGCCGTACGGATCGTTTCCTGTGCAGCTTGTGGGCCGACAGAGGCCACAACAACTTCTGTTGCTTTTCCAGCTTCTTTCAGACGAAGTGCTTCTTCGACAGCAATTTCATCGAAGGGATTCATAGACATTTTTACGTTTGCGAGATCTACACCTGTATTGTCCGCTTTAACGCGAATTTTTACATTGTAATCTACGACACGTTTAACAGCGACGAGAACTTTCATGGATCGGTTATCTCCAAGCCAAATTGACCCTTCGGTCCTGCAGTCAAAACAGTGATTCTGCATCCGTTAAGGGAGGGCGTTATAATTAGTTATTTCGGCGGTGCACAATAAATATCAAATGACATTCTGTCAAATATCATGCAACGCAACTTACTTCGTTGACCCCACCCGTTGTTTTAAACAACAAATCGAGCGTGTAAAGGCTATCTGTTCGCTCCTGGCACCCAAAGCACGTCCCGCGCGCCCTTTTCATTCAAGTAGCGGCCCAGTACAAATAGAAAGTCAGATAGACGGTTCATATAACATATTGAAATATCATTTATTTTTTCCGCCTCAGAAAGCGAAACTATTCGTCTCTCGCCCCTGCGACAAACTGTCCGGGCGTGATGTAAATGGGCAGATACGGCGGATCCACCGGGAAGAATAAATGAATTTAAGGGACTGAGCTCCAAATTCAGCGAATCAATTGTTGCTTCAAGCCAATCCACTTGCTCTTGAACCATTCTCAAGGGCGGATATTTTGGATTTTCCACCTCTGGCGTACACAAATCAGCCCCCAAATCGAAAAGATCATTCTGGATTCGCCCCAGCATGGCATCAGCGCTCGCCTCTGCATGAAGCCGCGCTATCCCGATTACAGCATTTAGCTCGTCTACGTCCCCGTAAGCATCAACGCGACAATCGTCTTTTTGAACGCGCTTGCCATCACCAAGAGAGGTCTTGCCTTTATCGCCGCCGCGAGTATAAATCTTTGTCAGTTTTACCATTTTCTGCTCACAAACCTCCAGATGCTTCGAACCAAAATCCGGCCAGTATTAAAATCACGACAACCGCTTGCATAACAAGACGCAGCCGCATTAATTTATTGCCATATTTTCGATTGAAGTCTCCGCCTTTAGCCATGGTAACGATACCAATAAGAACGACGACAACGGTTGCAGCCAAAGCGGCAATAATGAGATAATTAAACATAAATTTCGAATAACATATTATGAGCGTAGCTCCAACACCGCATAATATTTAAGGGACCAGAACTGAAAATGAAATTTGATAGTGTTATTATTGGAGGCGGCGTCATTGGCTCCGCCATAGCGTATTTTTTGTCAACACAATCAAACGGCTCTTTAAAAATTGCAGTTATCGAACGGGATCCAAGTTATCAAGATGGGTCGACCGCACGCTCTGCCGGGGGTATCAGGCAACAATTTTCAACACCAGAAAATATTCGAATTTCCCAATTTGGAGGGGACTTCATTCGAAATATCTCTCAACATCTAAGTGTTGATGGCGATCCTGTACATGTGAGTTTTGAAGAAAAAGGCTACCTTTTCCTTGCCCAGGACACACAAATTCCAATCCTGTACAATAATAATGCCATTCAAAAACAGGAGAATGTGCCCGTCGCTTTACTCGACCCTGAAGATCTTGCCCGCAGTTATCCTTGGATGAATATATCTGATCTTGCTGGCGGATCCCTGGGGCTCGAAGGAGAAGGATGGCTTGATGCCTATGGTCTCAATCAAGCTTTTCGAAAAAAAGCCATATCACAAGGGGTCACGTATCTTAAAGATGAAGCCTGTGGGTTGGAGGCTAACGGATCTCAAATCACAGCTGTTCTATTGAAGGAGGCTGGACGAATTGGCTGCGGCACACTTGTAAATGCAGCCGGAGTTCAAGCCGCCACTGTTGCAGAATGGGCCGGAATTAATTTAGCCGTAAGATCCAAAAAAAGATTTGTGTATTCTTTTTCCTGCCGAACCGAAATTGAAGGATGTCCGCTAACCGTCGATCCGAGCGGCGTCTATTTCAGACCCGAAGGTGGGCAGTTTATAACCGGCTGCTCGCCCGACCCAGCGAATGATCCCGATTGCCATGACTTCGATGTAAATTACGACTGGTTTGAAGAACATATCTGGCCCATTTTGGCCAACCGCGTCCCAGCCTTCGAAGCCATCAAAATGGAGAATGCCTGGGCAGGCCATTATGCCTATAATCTATTGGATCAAAATGCTGTTTTAGGACCACATCCATCTATTTCGAATTTCTATTTTGCCAATGGATTTTCGGGTCACGGCCTTCAACAGTCCCCTGCGGTTGGCCGCGCTCTTGCGGAAATAATTCTGAACGGCTCTTATCAGACTCTTGATCTGCAAAGATTTTCATTCCAACGTATGCTCGATAAAGAGCCTCTATCGGAAATCAATGTGGTGTAGTTTTTATAGATTATTTTTTTAGACAGGTACTTTATCTTTTACAGATTTTGGTAAAATGCCTCAATCTGTCTGAGAACATGATCCACTGGCAACGTCTCGCGATATTTTGTCTTTTCACCATTATTCATCTCATAATGTCGGGTTATCTGTTCTCCAGCCGGATCGCCAATCAAACAAAGTGATTTATCACCCCATGGGCGATAAACGACCGGTTTACCGATCCCAAACAATCCAACTGTCGGTATACCAACGGCGACAGCCGTATGCATGAGGCCGGAGTCATTGCCGACGAACAGGCTACAATAAGATAACAGTTCGGCAGCCTGAAGCGGTGTCGTCTGCCCAACAAAATTAATGACTTGCTCAGGTGGCAGGTTCTGAACCACCGGCATCGCTTGCGCTTCCTCTCCTGGTGCACCGAATACAACGATTTTTGCACCTGCCATAATACCATTTTCAGCAGTCAACTCCGAGGCAAGTTTCAGAAAATTCTCATGATGCCATTGCTTTTTCGGAGAATTGGCTGTTGGTGCAATCCCTAAAAATCTTTCACTAGCCGGCAAACGGTCACGAAGTTTTGAATTTTCAGTTTGCGGTACAATGCTCGGTGGCAACGGATGATCCACACCAATTACCCGTGCATTTGCCTCAACTTTATGAAGGTGTTCTGATCCGCCCTTCCAGATATGCCGATGTCGTGTTGGCAAGAAACCCAGAGGACTGCCCCGAAAATCTATAATTCTATGCCAGTAATTGAAACCCAATTTCCCCAGAACCTCCAACCAATGAAGACTGTATTTACGTTTGGAGATGGGGATAACACTGTCTACACCGTTGACGGCCTCGAAAATTTCTCTGGGAAGGTGACCGCATACAACTGTTATCGGAACATCGGGCTCCATTTTGATCAGGTGCTTGAGTACCCCTGTTGTCAAAACGGCATCTCCCAGCCGATTAGATGTAACGAATAAAGTGCGTTTCATTCAGTGCGTCCCAACATATTTAGAAGCACAGGCCACAATATTTTTGACTCTTTCAGCCGCTCCAAGGCAGGTGTCAGGAGATCAATTTGTTCTGTTGTGCCAATAATCATAAAAGCAAAATCATCATTGGACAGGTAATCCGCCACCGGCTCAATTGATTGTGGGCCCAAAAATTTCATCATGCTCTCTAGATACCGAAGATAATCATATAGGCATTGGGTCTCAAAACTGATGTTTTCCGAAGCTCCAAATTCGAAATCCACCAATGAGATGTGATCCGTTTTAGGTGTATAAAGTATATTCTGTATTGATGCGTCCATATGAGTGATGCCCAACTGATGAAGCGCATGAAGACCCGCCCAGCCCTTCTGAAGAACTGCGACTGGACTCAGTGACCCGTTCCGTAGCTCTTCAATTATGGGCAGGCCTGCCTCAAATCTGCAAAGCAGAGCATCGTTAGAATGCCAAATTAGTGCAGGAGACAAGTTGTTTACGCTTGCAGTCTGGTAGGACTCCAATTCTCTTTGAATTCTCGCTTCACCGGATAACACCCGATACGGCATATTTGCCGAGACAATTTTCTGCTTTCTATGAGGGTTAATGAGGCGCAAGACGGCGATGCATTTGCGATCTTCATCCATCACTCTATAAATACTATCGGCCCCACGGGAACCGGATGCGACAAAGCGTACTGGGATTGACAGCTTAACTTCTATTTGACGCCGAACAGCCTCTCGTCTTTTGCGGATCCGCCATTCCGCAACAAGACGGCGTACAAATCGGCGCAACCCTCTCATACTAATTGTTCCATAAGTTTTTTGCGTCTGTGGTCAATGTCAGTGAAAATCTTCTCGATTTCATCTGCATCAAAGAAGAGAGGCAGGTGGCCGATAGCCTCAGCTTCATTATCTGTTGAATGAAGAGGGTTTTCTTTACGGCGTGCAGAGGTCGAAATCAAGAAATGTTCGCGATATCCTCGCTTGAAAAACTGCCTGTTATTGAAAACGAACGGGTGTATTTTCCTCTCGTCGGCGGTCGTCACCCCCGGTTCAGGATCAAAGAGTAGAACAGCAAGCACGGGTGGCCCACCATTTCGCCATTTATTCCCTCGCATTTTTCGTGCCTTGATCCGTTGATCAAGAAAACTCAGTTTCACGACTTTCATGAGTTCATAATGCTTAGAAAAAGTCGAGACCAGTTCGTCTTCGCGTCCATGCTTTCTTGCCGTTTTACGGATCACAAAGAAATTAAATTCTCCAGGCAACTGATCCATTAACCAAGCCTGAAAAAAACTCTTTCGGTGGCTTTCAAATGCTTTCATGATATCGCTTCGCAACCAGTTAAGCGGTATCTCAAAGTCAATTTTCTTTAGATAAAAATGCATATCACACAGTGTGAGAGGAATAGTCACTTTCAGTTTTTCACTCAAAGCTTTAAGCGCGCCAAAATATTTGGTTGATTTGATTAGAGCAGGATCGTCAAATCCGACCTTTGATCCCTCAGCTTTTTGATAGGCGATATGATAGAGAAGAGAGACAAAATGATCTGCAGTCGCAGGTACGTAAAACAAGTTTTCAAACTGAATTCGGTTCTCAAGAATTCTATCCGAGAGCGTGAGTGGAAAATAAGGGTGTCCGTTGTACGCACCCTTGCCTAGACCTGAGCGCGAGTAAATATCACATTTGACACCTTTCCACTTGTATCCCTTGCCATATTTCTCTTCAATTGCTTGCATAGCGCCATCATCGACGAGTAGATCAACATCCTGCTTGCTGCCGGGAGCCGGAAAGTTGTCTCGATAAATTTCAGGTTCTCTGAGCACAACATATTTGTGACCCGCAAGGTCTAGCCATTTGAGGCACTCTGTCAAATCGGGAATATAGGCGCGCATAATTTACAACCAGACAACACTGCAATAAATCTGTTCAAATTTTGTTTCTAAAGCCACTAAAAAAAGCCGTTCCAGTTTGCCTAGAATTCAGGCTTCTTTTATCTCGAACAAGAGCCTAATTGTCAACAGGCGCTAGAGCTAAGCACAACTAGGAAAACACATCCATCAAAGATCATACACCTATAAGTGCTTGACCGCTTGGGGGTTGAAAACTCAATATACTGCAGAACATCACAAACACTGTGATCTTTCATAATAAAAACGCGAGGATTTTATGCCGATTGTTAGAGTTGAAATGTTTGAGGGACGAGATGCCGAGACCAAACAAGAACTGGTTAAATCCCTCACATCTGAAATGGTTCGCATCACAGGATGTAGTGCCGCTAGTGTCAATGTAGTTATCACCAATGTTGCAAAAGAAGACTGGGGCCTTGGCGGTGAACTTGCCAGTACTAAATTCCCCGGTTAATGAAAGACTCGGAAAATGTTTCAAGGGCTGATTGAGCTTGCAACCCATATATGGCGTCATTTCACAGCCCAAAACTGCTTACGAATGGCAACGGCTTTAAGTTATCAAACCCTACTTGCAATCGTCCCGACCATTGCGCTCGCCTTGTCTTTGATCACTTACATTGATGCCTATTACAGCCTGCAGGAAGATATCATACTGTTTCTGTTCGATAATTTGCTGCCCAGCACAATCTCCCAGGTACACGAGCTACTGCAAGAATTAATCCTCAATGCCGAGAAACTAACATATTTTGGCATGATTGGATTAGCCATTACAGCCCTTCTCCTTTTATCCAGCATTGAAACTGTTTTCAGGCAAATTTGGCTTGCAAAAACAACTAGAAATCCATTTAAAAGGCTTTTGGCATATATCCTTATAATCTCGCTGGGACCAATAGCGCTATCCACCAGCTTGACCCTTGTAAGGTGGTTCTCTGACCTTACTGAAGAGGCTAGTGGTCTGAGTTTTGCAATTTCACTTTCTTACTTCAGCTTTCTAATTCCCTTTTTCGTCATATTCATAACCTTATTTCTCTTATACCAATTAGTTCCATCGGCAAAAATTGATTGGCGACACGCGACTGTAGGCGCAGCAGTCTCTGCTGGCCTTTTTGTTCTCAGTAAATATGTGTTCAAACTCTACATTCTCTCCTTCCCAAGTTATCAGGCACTTTACGGCGCTCTCGCCATTTTACCACTGTTCCTCGTCTGGCTTTATATCTGCTGGAGTATTGTTCTCCTCGGTGCCACAATCACCGCCGTCCTTGGTTTTCGAGCAAAGACTTCGTTGGAAGAAACGAAACAGCCCAGATCATGAACATTGCTTCACACTCAAACGACACACATGAAAGGAGCTTGAAAAGCTTACTCACAAGTGATGCACGTTCTATGGATATCTTGAAGACAGCTAGAGAACTTCAAATGCCCGATTGGGCGATTGGTGCAGGCTTTATTAGGACCTTAGTTTGGGATCACATAAGCCATAAAAACTCAACACCATTAGATGATGTGGACGTCCTGTTTTTTGAAGCATCGAATTTATCTAAAAACACTGAGAAGGAATTTGAGCTTCAATTAATGAAAATGAGACCTGACATTCCTTGGTCCGTAAAGAACCAGGCTCGGATGCATATTCGAAACAAAACAAAAGTGGCCTCCAACACGACAGACGCCATGAGATATTGGTTAGAAACGCCAACAGCAGTTGCGGCGCGAATTGACGCTAATGATGAAATCACAATTTTAGCCCCCTTCGGTCTGGATGATTTGTTCAAAATGATAATACGCCCTACGCCTGCAGCAACTTCCAAAATGGAACAATTCGAAGCGCGACTTACAACAAAATTCTGGCTGAAAAACTGGCCCGAACTCAAAATCATTAGGCCATAATCAAGTGACCAGACTGTTTGCAATCTTTTGCCTTTGATGCTCTACTTGCAAAAGCCTTGAAGATCGCCTCTTCCCATATTTTTGTTAATGAGGGCACCCATGTCACAATCAAACAAAACGAGGTGGTTTATCCTAGCGTTGTTGTTTTTTGCGCGTATTGGCTTGGGATTTCAATTTCAAACTTTAGGTTCAGTCGCCAGTGAATTGGAAAGACAATTAGGCCTTAACTATACCCAGATTGGTACTTTGATTGGTTTATTCATGGTGCCGGGGATGATTTTGGCACTGCCCTCCGGATTTGCGGGCCGCTTCATGTCAGATCGTTTTATCGTTGGTCTGGGCCTAATTACAATGGCCCTTGGCGGTGGGTTGGCTGCCATTGCTGACAGTTTCAACCTTCTTGCTGCGGCGCGATTAATTTGTGGTGTTGGGTTTGTTGCCTCAACCATATTCTTAACCAAGATCATCGCAGACTGGTTCTCGGGCAAAGAACTGGCGACGGCTATGAGTGTTTTAGTGATGTCTTGGCCGTTTGGTATTGCAATGGGACAAATCGGCCATGGCTGGCTAGCCATCCACTTCGACTGGCGCTGGGCCTTTATAGCAGCATCAGTCTATTGTTTAATTGGTGCTTTATTAGTGATGATTTTCTGCCGAGAAGCTCTTACGAGCAAAAAAACTGACAGCGGATTTAAATTCACCCTGAACCGAAACGAAATTGTGCTTATCCTAATGGCCTCCGCGGTCTGGGCATTCTTTAATGCGGGTTATGTGGTCTATCTTAGTTTTGCACCTGTTGCTTTAATCTCCAGTGGTTATGAGGCTGTCTCCGCATTGGGTGTTATCAGTATTGCCAGTTGGGTGATGATTATTTCTGGCGTAATCTGTGGTCAAATTGCAGATCGCACTGGCCGAAACGATACGATCCTTTACGTTTGCATGGCTGCGGCAAGTGTGGCTTTGGTGATGTTGTTTTTCAACCCTCTGTCCATTCCTTCTAGCCTCGTTTTCGGTTTAATCGGAATGGCCCCCGCAGGCTTGATCATGGCCCTAACGGCCAGCGCTATGAAACCTGAAAACCGGGCCCTTGGCATGGGTCTTTTCTTTACGAGCTATTTCCTGATACAAGCACCTGCGCCAGCAATTGCTGGGTGGCTATATGATCTAACGGCAAATGCCTTCTGGCCTATTCTATTCGCAATCGCGTTGTTTTTTATTACCGCACTGGCAAATCTGGCGTTTCGCCACGCTCAAAAACGTCTCCCGCTATAGCGTGAGGCCGCAGCGCCGACACCTAAACTCAAAGTCATCAGCGCATAAGAAATGGAGATCAAAACGACCCCTTTTTTTGTAGTTTTATAAAACGCCACCTAGTTAGCACTATCAAGATGTCTGTAGCTCACTGACAATTATTCTACTCATTTTCAATGGCTTCTATAGAACTAATCCATGGCTCGTAACGCTGTCCCCAATTAATTGTTATTTGATGTGTTGGAATACAAGGTGGCCGTACATAGCTATCGCCAATCTCTTTTCGTTTTGCCCGGGCGCTCTGATCTAACATTTTTTTTGCACGACGAATTTCGCCAACAACCTCTCGATGTTGACTTTCGATGGAAATTTTTGAATCTAACATGATCCAGCGGGCCCCAGAATTCCTGACATCATTACGTGATCTTACAGAGATGTAACCCGCCATGACTACCGTATTAACGTAATCTGGATATTTTTTCCGAAGAGCTTCTGGATCATTTCCCCCGTCAATTATAATGAGCTTTGAATCGGGAGGCGTCCAGTTTTTGTATTTGCGTTTGCTCCGCTTTTTTTTAATGTAGTCTTCCAATTGTGGCCCGCCGTTTTGTACTAAAACATAATGACGACGCTTCTTTCGTTTCCCGGCAATACCTAATTTCCGGTCAGGTAGCAGGATGCTGTCCACAGTGTCTTTATCGATCTCTACAGATACGGAAGTAAGCCGCATGTAACGCGAAGATTTATGGGCATTATACCAGCTGGCAAAAGAAGCAATTTCACATTGATTAAGCGACAATTCCCCCGTAGGGACACCGCTGCGGTTCCAAGAAACACCGCCAAAAACAAATAGGTTGGCGACGATCAAAACAACGAGAGCGGCAAATATCTTGAAATATTTCATTATGCCTCCTCGCGCAGTGTCATGCGCAAACGACGCAACAAAGAGATAACAACGATGGTTATCAAACCAAGGATTAAAAAGAAAACGTAATGGGGTAAATCTTCCCAGAACCAATCGGCATATTTATGCAGCATGAACAAGACAAATGCTGTTGCAGATAGATAAGTTCCAACAGCCCATTGCGTGCGGATACACTGGATAACTCCCAGTCCAGATGCCAAAAATGCAAAAATCGTATATGTCCATTCCACACCGGCACCTGACTCAGGAAGAAAACTTTCTCTCGGTGAAATCAACACCCATTCCAAGGTACAAAAAACAGTTAAGAGGCCTACAAAATAATAAATATATCGATAGCGGCCCACAATATTTGGCTTCTTCACAAGAGGTAAGCCAAGACACAACAGACTAGCAACGAGATAAAATTCGGGTATTCCGGTATCCGGCCAAGCGAAACCGGAAAGGTTCGTGAGGAACCCACCAACGAAGTTAATCAAACTAATTAGAGAAATTCCCAAGACGATGGGAAGATCATGACGATATGAGAGAAATAGACCAAACAACCCCCACGCAAGAAAGGCGTTAGGGGACGGTGTTATATTATAAATCTGTCCAACGATATACAAGTCAGCGACAAAACACGCGATCGCAACAAGAGCGGCAAGAGATGTGTAGTGGGTCGTCTTAAACTTCGCTGCAACCACTTCACAAAGCCCCCATCCGATAAAGGGCGCAATGCTTAATAAACTAACCTGCAAAAGCGTTGAGTAAGTAGTCCAGTAAAGCTCGAAAAATAGAAACACCGCTAAAGATAGCGCAATGGCACCAAGGGTCGAGGCAATGCGCATGCCCCAGGAAAGTTGCTGCGTTACATTGGTAAGGTCAGCATCGAATTTATGGGAGAAATCGTATAGCAGTTTGTCGTGGTAAGTAGAAATACTATGCGTATCTGCATCCAGCAACTGGATGACGCCTTCTTCTTGTAGGTCGGCCAATTCGTCTCGGAAGGCAAATATCCGTTTGGCTCGTTTCTGCGCCTCTTGCTTGTTCATATAAACACCATAATCAACCATAGACAGCAGTAACGTAGTAATAGCGGCTGACAAACTCAAGTCTTGAAATATTATTTTGCACTATGATGGGTTCAGAACTCGAAGTCAGTTCGACAAAAAAAGGGGCCCGAAACGAGCCCCTTTTCAATTGCTTTATTTGATACCGCTTAGTTCGCACCCTCAAGGAGGCGGCGGGCGATAACTTGCGCTTGGATTTCCCCAGCGCCTTCAAAAATGTTAAGAATACGCGCATCACAAAGGACACGGCTGATGGGGTATTCAAGAGCGAAACCGTTGCCACCATGTATTTGCAGTGCATTATCCGCCGCATTCCAAGCAACGCGGGCCCCAAGCAACTTAGCCATACCCGCTTCCAAATCACACCGGCGGCCTTCGTCTTTTGCACGGGCTGACGCATAGGTAAGCTGACGCGCCATCATAATTTCTATGGACATCCACGCCAGTTTTCCGGCAACGCGAGGGAATTCAATGATGGGACGTGAAAATTGCACGCGGTCCAGCGCGTAGCGAAGACCAAGTTCCATGGCATTCTGCGCGACACCCAAAGCACGGGCCGCTGTTTGAATGCGAGCACTTTCAAAGGTCTGCATCAATTGCTTGAAGCCATTGCCTTCTTCTTCACCCAGCAGGTTTTCAGCTTTCACTTCAAACCCATCAAAGCCAAGCTCATATTCCTTCATGCCGCGGTATCCGAGAACTTCGATCTCTCCGCCCGTCATGCCCGCCGTTGGGAAATCTTCCTCTTCGTTCATATGCTCTTTTTCAGCAAGGAACATGGACAGCCCTTTATAGCCAGGCTCGTCAGAATTAGTCCGAGCAAGAAGGGTCATGACGTCGGCACGGGCCGCGTGGGTAATCCAGGTTTTATTTCCTGTGATTTTATAAACATCCCCATCTTTAACCGCCCGGGTTTTGAGTGAGGCCAAATCAGAGCCTGTATTGGGTTCGGTGAAAACTGCCGTTGGTAAAATCTCACCCGATGCAATTTTTCGAAGCCATTGATCTCGTTGAGCTTGACTACCGCCCGACAAAATTAGTTCAGCTGCGATTTCAGATCGCGTTCCTAAAGAGCCAACGCCGATATAGCCACGGGATAATTCTTCGGACACCACGCACATGGACATTTTACCAAGACCAAGACCGTCATATTCTTCAGGAACAGTTAGTCCAAAAACACCCAGTTCAGACATTTTCTCAATGACTGACATCGGAATAAGTTCGTCTTTCAAATGCCAGTCATGGGCAAAAGGCATCACTTCTTCATTAGCGAAGCGGCGGAACTGATCGCGGATCATCGAATAAGTTTCATCAAGGCATGCATCGCCAAAATGCCCTGTATCCATGCCTTGCGCTACTAAATCAGCAATACGCCCACGCACGGCAGGTGTATATCCGTCTTTCATCAGGGTTAAAACAGCATCCGTTTTAAAGGCAGCGATATCATCGGCATTCACGCCTAAATCAGCAGGCCTGATGATCTCCCCAAGAGTCATGGGAATTCCGCCATCCATCTGCTTAAGATATTCAGCGTAGCCCCCTTGAAGCATCAAAAGTTCGAGCTCACCGAGCTTTCCCTCCTCTTGTAAACTGCGAGTCCATTTAAGAGTTTCTTTTAATGTCTCCACATAAGTCACAAGCCATGCAAGGCCATGGGTCGCATACTGGTTTTCTTCAACCAACTTAGCGCTAATGCGACCATTATCTCCTCTTGTAATAGAGGCGACGGCGGCAATGGCTTGAGATTTCAAAAGCTCTGCGGCGGCAAGCGCAGTTTCGCACAAGCTATCTAGGCCCGGAAGGACCAAGCTATCATTCTGATCTGTCATAATTTTCTAACTACTGTTTTTGTTATCATTGTGCTTTCTGCAGCTTGCCTGCGGGATCCCTTAGGAATTTCCCGCTTCAATCGCATCTTCGATAGTCCGAAGACCAGGAAGTTTTGCAGAAACCAAGACAGCCATATTACCCGGTTTATGTTTATTATTCAGCATTTTTGTATGCGCGCGAGGAATATCATCCCACGAGAACACTTCCGACATACACGGATCAATGCGGCGTTCGATAACCATCCGGTTCGCTTGTGTCGCCTGTTTCAAATTGGCAAAGTGACTGCCTTGAATACGTTTTTGGCGCATCCATACAAAGCGGGCATCCATTGTCAGGTTAAATCCGGTTGTTCCTGCGCAGAACACAACCATGCCGCCGCGCTTCACTACGTTACAAGAGACAGGGAAGGTTTGTTCCCCCGGATGTTCAAAGACAAAATCAACATCGTTGCCTTTGCCGGTGATGCCCCATATCGCCTTGCCAAATTCACGAGTCTTTTTCAGATAAGCATTAAAGCCATCGCCGTTCACAGGGGGCAACTGTCCCCAACAATCAAAATCATTACGGTTAAGCACCCCTTTGGCACCTAGTGACATAACAAAATCTCGCTTGGATTCGTCAGAAATAACACCGATTGCATTGGCACCCGCTGCCGCACAGATTTGAACAGCCATTGAACCAAGTCCACCAGATGCCCCCCAAATAAGGACGTTATGGCCTGGACGCAGGATATGAGGACGATGACCGAATAACATACGATATGCAGTTGCAAGCGTCAGTGTGTAACACGCACTTTCTTCCCAAGTAAGATGCATGGGTCGTGGCATCAACTGGCGATCCTGAACGCGGGCAAATTGCGCGAATGACCCGTCCGGTGTCTCATATCCCCAAATTCGCTGGCTTGGTGAGAACATTGGGTCACCGCCGTTGCACTCTTCATCATCACCGTCGTCTTGATTACAATGAACAACAATTTCGTCGCCGACTTTAAAGCGTGTCACTTTACTACCAACGGCATAAACGATGCCTGACGCATCAGACCCTGCAATATGATAAGGCTGTTTGTGCACATCAAAGACTGAAATTGGCTCCCCTAAGGCTGCCCAAACTCCATTATAGTTCACACCAGCGGCCATGACGAGAATCAGCACATCGTGCGAATCAAGTTCCGGTGTGTCCACGACCTCTTCCAGCATGGCATCTTCTGGTTGTCCATGACGATCCCTGCGAATGGCCCAAGCATACATCTTGGATGGAACATGGCCTAAAGGCGGAATTTCGCCAATTTCATAAAGATCTTTCAACGGAGCCTCCAGCTTAGTTTCAGGCGAAGAATTGGGGTTAGCGGCTTCAATCGCAGACATCACACATATCCTTATTTTTTTTAATCATATTGGATTTGCCCTAATAACAGCATCAAAAAGAGCTTTTGTCAGGAACAAATACCGCAACGCATCATTTTTTTCTCGCCAGATGGTATTCCAGCGTTAATAATGATGAAGATTACTGACCTTTTCCTGATGTGCAAGTTTTTTTTGCATTGCAGCAAAAAGGTGTGATATTGCTTAAAATATAAGAATTAAGAAACTAATGTCCAATTTAGAGCGTAATGACGAAAGAATATTATGAGCGACAAAGCAATGGGAACCTCAGGAAACGCCGAAAAACCGAAAAAAGACCGCCCTTGGCTTTTCCGAACATATTCCGGACATTCCTCCGCTAAAGCATCGAACGAGCTCTATAAAACTAACCTGGGCAAGGGACAAACAGGTTTATCAGTAGCCTTCGATCTGCCGACACAAACAGGATATGATTCGGATCATGTCCTTGCCAAAGGCGAGGTTGGGAAAGTTGGCGTTCCTATTTGTCATCTAGGTGACATGCGAGCTCTTTTTGATGAAATTCCCCTTGAAAAAATGAACACATCCATGACTATTAATGCCACATCGGCATGGATGCTCGCCCTTTATGCTGCCGTTGCAGAAGAACAGGGTGCAGACAGAAAAACCCTGCAGGGAACCGTTCAAAACGACATTATTAAAGAATACCTGTCCCGGGGCACCTACATTTTCCCTCCGGGTCCCAGTATGAAATTGATTACGGATGTAGTCAGCTTCACCTATAAAGAAATGCCTAAATGGAACCCAACCAATGTGTGTTCCTACCATCTGCAAGAAGCCGGTGCGACACCCGTACAGGAACTCTCTTTCGCCCTTGCAACGGCCATATCCGTTCTTGATGCCGTAAAAGAATCAGGTCAAATCAGTCCCGAAGATTTCCCCGCGGCAACTGGCCGGATTAGTTTCTTTGTTAATGCAGGGATTCGCTTTATCACTGAAATGTGCAAAATGCGGGCCTTCGTGGACTTGTGGGATGAAATCTTGCAAGAAAGATATGGGGTGGAGAATGAGAAATTCCGCCGTTTCCGCTATGGCGTACAAGTAAATTCATTGGGCCTTACCGAACCCCAACCAGAAAACAACGTCTATCGTATCCTTTTGGAAATGTTGGCTGTTGTTTTGTCCAAAAATGCCCGCGCCCGCGCCGTGCAACTTCCAGCATGGAACGAAGCACTTGGCCTTCCGCGCCCATGGGACCAACAATGGTCTCTGCGGTTGCAGCAAATAGTGGCGTTTGAGACGGACCTTTTGGAATATGGTGATATCTTTGAAGGCTCTATTGAAATCGACCGTAAGGTTGAATCGTTAAAAGCGGAAGCCCGCGAAGAGCTCGCTCGAATTGACGCTATGGGCGGTGCCGTTGCAGCGGTTGAAACGGGCTACTTAAAAGAAGCTCTTGTACAATCCAACACAAGCCGTGTGCAATCCGTTGTCAGTGGTGCCCTTCCTGTGGTTGGTGTGAATATGTTCACAGAAAGCACCCCCTCCCCCCTCACACAAGCAGGGGATGGCGGCATCATGACGGTCGATCCGAAAGCGGAGGCCGAACAGATCAGTACCCTAAAGGCCTGGAAAGAATCTCGGGATCAGTCAAAAGTTGATGAAGCTTTGAAAGCCCTGAGCCAAGCGGCAAAAAATGGCGACAACATCATGCCGACCTCAATAGCTGCAGCGAAAGCCGGTGCGACAACAGGTGAATGGTCAGAAGCTTTGCGGACTATTTATGGCGAATTCCGGGCACCAACTGGGGTCAGTGGCGCTATATCCAATGCGACAGGCGACGATCTTGATGCTGTTCGGGCAAAGGTTTCTGCCGCCGCTGCTAAATTGGGACGACCTTTGAAAATTCTGGTTGGAAAGCCGGGCCTTGACGGTCATTCAAATGGAGCTGAGCAAATTGCCGTTGCTGCCCGCGATTGTGGTATGGAAGTTATTTACGAAGGCATTCGTTTAACTCCGGATCAAATAGTCAGTGCCGCACTGGAGGAATCAGTGCATCTCGTCGGATTGTCTATTTTGTCAGGATCCCATGTCTCTCTTGCGACAGACGTGGTGAAAAAATTGAAAGATATCGGCTTGAGCAGCGTGCCCGTGGTTGTTGGCGGTATTATTCCACCTGAAGATTCCGATAACTTGAAAAAACACGGTATCGCCGCCACCTATACGCCAAAAGATTTCGACATGATCGGCATCATGGCCGACATGGTTGATATCATTTTGTCCAGTGAAGAAGCGGCCTAAATTTTCAAGTAACTCTTTAGCTCTAAACCAGTTGAAGAGTTACTTGCCAAAACCACTAAGTTTCTTCACTTCTTCCAAGCTGTAACCATTCTCACGCAGTGAGCGGATTGTAGCATCTTTGTCCCGTTTTGACAGGCGACGCCCTTTCATATCCGAAACCAATCCGTGATGCAGATATTCTGGCGTCGGCAAGTCCAATAAATGTTGCAACAATCGATGGATGTGAGTTGCTTCGAACAAATCCTGCCCGCGAACCACAAGATTTATCCCTTGCAGGGCATCATCCAAAGTTACAGCCAAATGGTAACTTGTCGGCGTATCTTTCCGCGCAAGTACCACATCTCCAAAGGCAGATGGGTCACATTGAATATGCCCTTTATCACGCTCGAGAAAAGTAAGATTTGAAAGGTTAACACCTGCCAGCGCCTTTTCCATATTCAATCGTAATGCATAAGGCTTTTCTGCCGTAAAATGATTATCCCGATCGCTCGCCGACATATGCTTGCATGTTCCCGGGTAAGCGGGCCCATCGGGTCCATGGGGGGCTGATTTACTTCGTGCGACCTCAGCCATAATTTCTTTTCGGGTACAAAAGCAGGGGTAGAGCAATTCTCGCGAATAAAGCCGCTCCAAAATCGCGGCATAATCGTCAAAATGATCACTTTGACGGCGTACCGGCACGTCCCAACTCAAACCCAACCACGATAAATCTTCCCTGATTCCATCTTCAAATTCCGGCAAACATCGAGATTGGTCAATATCTTCCATCCTCAAGATAAAGTGACCATCGGAATCCATCGCCTGTTTCCAGGCAAGCATTGCGGAGTAAGCGTGACCCATATGAAGGTAGCCCGTTGGGCTGGGGGCAAATCTTGTGACTATTTTCATGGGCGCATCATATGGTATGTTCGCAAATAATTTCACTCAGAAAATAAATTATGACTTGGATCACTTGTCACATGCCACATCTGCCATTAGTTTTGTTAATATATTATTAACCTATTGGGCCAACTTGCTAATGATAAGAAAAACCTTAATTGTAGCAAATATCCTGCTTTTTTTAACAGCATGCGCCATTCCGTTCACTAGGGATGCGTCTTTAAAAGGACCTATGGAGCGGTACGTCCATGCCTATAAGCAAGTAGCCCACGATAAAAATACCATCGGCGAAGAAACCGAGACAATGGAAAGTGCCCTTCGGCGGATCAAAAACCGTTATGTGGATGAAGTTAATATTGATGACTTAATAAATGCAGCAATTGAAGGACTTGAAGAAGAAACAGATTCGAAGCAGCCCCCTACAACTAGAGCCTTTAGCAGCATGCTGGCATCCCTAGACCCTTATTCTGGATATATGAGCCCGTCTGATTATTCCCGGTACCAAGAAAATCTTAATGGCCGATTTGTAGGCTTTGGCTTTCGAATTGAAATGCGCGATAAAAAATTGACCGTAATCAGCCCTTTAAAAGGATCTTCGGCAGAAGAAGCAGGCATTCAGCCAAACGATGTGTTGACCCATTTGGATGGTGAGCCCCTTAAAGGATACAGTTTCCCTGAAGCCATTGCCAAATTGAAGGGTGAAGAGGGAAGTCATGCCGTCCTCACAATCAAGCGCGTAGATGTTGAAACCCCAATTAAACTAGGCCTTGTACGCCGGGCTGTAAATTTAACCGCTGTAGAATTTAAGGCAGATGGCGATGTCGGTTATATCCGCATTCATTCTTTCAACAGGAAAACAAGCAAAGGTGTAACTGAGGCACTTGATCATTTTGATCAAAAACTTGGGGACCGATTATGCGGGGTCATTCTGGACATGAGAAATAATCCCGGCGGCCTAGTCACTTCCGCAGTAAGCGTAAGTGATCAGTTTCTTGAAGGCGGGAATATATTTGCGGCCATCAATAGAGGTAAAAGTTTTTCAAACGAAGATGCTGAAGACGGCGATCGCATTAACGGCAAACCCATGCTTGTTATGCTCAACAAAGGCTCTGCCTCAGCGTCTGAAATCGTTGCGGGTGCGTTACAAAATCAAAAACGGGCTCGTATATTCGGACAGCAAAGCTATGGCAAAGGAACCATGCAAACTCTCTACGACTTGGACAATGGCGGCGGCCTTCGAATTACCACAGGGCGCTTTACAGCCGGTGGCGGTGCATCCTTCAATGGAAAAGGTCTGGAGCCAGACATCTTGGACGAAGCCAAAAAAGGCGAACATGATTTAGCCCCGATTGCCCGAGCCGGAGCAGCACTAGATTGTACACTTTCTGTGCAAACAGCGGCGGCGGCGCATCCTCAATGATAACAAAAGAAGAGCAAGTTGGAATTTCATTTATTACAAAGACAGATGAAGATTTCGCACGCGCTTTGACATTGATCTCACCGATCCCACCCAGAACTCGTCCCGCCGGGTTTGAGCATTTAACCAGAATTATCATTGAACAACAGGTATCCTTGGCAAGTGCTGCTGCTATTTGGCGACGAATGGTAAATGGAATTACTCCTTTCACGGCAAAGCGGCTTCTGGAATTTAGCGAAGAAAATCTCAGGGGAATGGGCCTAAGCCGGGCAAAAGCAATCTATTGCCGTGCTTTGGCCGACCATATTACGTCTGGCAAACTCTCTTTTGACGCTTTAAACGCGTTATCAAACGACGAAGTCGCAGAAACTCTAACTGCCGTAAAGGGTATTGGTCGTTGGACCGCGGAAATTTACATGATTAGCTGTCTTGGCCGGCAAGATATTTGGCCTGCTGGTGACGTGGCTTTAAAAGTTGCCCTTCAACATCTTAAAGGGCTTGAGAACAGGCCTAGTGTGGAAGAAATGGATACCCATGCAGAACCACTCAGACCTTACCGGACATTGGCGGCCCGGATATTGTGGCGCTATTATGCAGATGTGGTACAAGTTCCCAAGTCCAAGAAAGACTGACTGGAACGGAGACCCTATATGCCCCCTCTTGATGGCCCTCGATTAAATCCCCTCTCTGGTCGGCCTGCCCGGCAGCTTATTATCTTACTTCACGGTTATGGTGCAGATGGCAACGACCTCATTGAACTAGCAAAAATCTGGCAACCTCTGCTTGTTGATGCCACCTTCATCGCGCCTCACGGCCCAGCTGCTTGCGAATTAAGCCCCTTTGGAAGACAGTGGTTTTCCTTACGCCAGTACGATCCTGAAGAGATGCGCCGGAATCCAAACTTGCTTGAACAGGGTTTGGAAAATCTGGAAGCAGGGGCCTTCGAGGCCAAAAAAATTCTCGAACCCTTTATCGAACAGGAGCTTTTCCAACTGTCATTAGGGATGAAAGATTTGGCCTTGGTAGGCTTTAGTCAAGGAACCATGATTGCCCTTCATTCGGGTCTTCGGCAAGAAAATGCACCGGCCGGCATTTTAGGATATTCCGGTGCCTTAGTCGGCGCAAAGAATTTATCTCAAAACATTCGATCTCGCCCCCCTGTAACCCTCATTCATGGTGAGCAAGACGATATCCTTCCTTATCCCGCTTTAGGGTTAGCAGAACGTGGCCTCAAAACTGCCGATGTTAAAGTTGAGACTTATAGTTGCCCAAACCTTGGCCATTCCATTGACGAGAGAGGGCTTTCCATTGGGGGCAAGTTTCTTCAAAGTCTGTTTGAAAAACCAATAAATTGAATAGTATCTATGCGGATATACGGTAGGACCAGATATATTTAACACAAAATACTGTATTAGTAATTGATTTTTCACGAAGAAAGCACCACACTTTCCTTATGAGCTAAAGGAGGTCTGAGACAGGTGCTGACTTCGACAGAAAAATTTCCGGCGCTCGTATTAAACGCCGACTACCAACCACTAAGTTACTTCCCCTTATCTTTGTGGTCGTGGCAAGATGCACTTAAATCTGTTTTTTTAGAGCGGGTTAATATTGTATCGGAATATGACCGTGTCGTTCATTCTCCAAGTTTCGAGATGAAGCTTCCCAGTGTCATTTGCCTCAAAAGATATGTAACCCATAGTAAACGGCCTGCTTTTACACGTTTTAATGTTTTTCTTCGCGATGGCTTTCTCTGCCAATATTGTGGATCACCAGATGATCTGACTTTTGACCACGTACTCCCACGGCGGCTTGGCGGGCAAACAACCTGGCAAAATATTACGACAGCCTGTGCACCCTGTAATATGAAGAAAGGGGGGCGCCTTAATTATCAAGCACGTATGTTCCCCACCATAAAACCTTTTATTCCGACCAAACAGTCTTTGCATAAAATGGGACGCTCCTTCCCCCCTAATTTCCTTCATGAAAGCTGGAGAGATTTTTTGTATTGGGATACAGAATTAGAAGAATGATCAGATTAACAATAAGAACTCGCAAAAATTGCAGTCTCTTCCCTTGCGTTTCGGTGAGCCAGCCAGTAAAACTTGAGAATAAAAGTTTCCCTTTATTTATCTCCAGATGTGATTGAACATGAGTTATGGATTAGGCCTTTCCGCAAAGAAGCGGTCTCGTGAACGCCGCAATCGCTTTCTAAAAGTGATGTTTTACTTGATTTTGTTGAGTGCAGCAGGCGCTTATGGCTATTTTGAAGGTCAAGCTGAGGCCGACCTTCGGGTCTCTATCGTCGAAGATCAAGTGCGCCAACTCACTCATGAAAATGAAAATCTTCAAGGACAGACAAGAGCGGCGGTTGATAAACAAAGCTCTGCTTTAGCCGAAGCCCGTGCATGGCGAGATAAGTTTGAGAATGAAATTCCAACGGGTGCGACACTCGAAATTCTAGAACTTGTTAAGAGGCGAGTGGAAGATGGTTTAGAGACTGGACGCTTGCTAACCCTTATTGGACTGGCACAAAACAGCCAAAACTGCGACGCCGTTCCGGAGTCAAAACGATTTATTGTGAATACACCGCTCTATTCGCAAATTGGAAATTCAATTAGCCTTGCTGATGGCTCCATTACAGTGACCGGAGACGGATTGTCGACGGTTAATGCGGAAGGAAAACCCGAGGCATGGTATGATCCGTTAAAACCTATCAGTATTGTCTTCACTAAGCTCGGCGGCGCCTCTGAAAAGATTGAAGGCACATTGCCTATCCATAAAAGCGTGGTCTTTGGGGATAGTGAATACCGGTTCAGTATCTTGAGTGGAAAACAGAGTTTTGCATCGATCTCTACTACGCGGTGTGACTTCCCTTAAGATTGGATCCAATGGCAGGGTCTAAATTCGCGATGATAACCAAATAGCGAGTTTTGACCCTGTTTTAACAGCTGTTGTCAGCAATTCATAACCCGGCGCTTCGGCGGCCCCATTTGCACGCGCAATATCCCGATGTTCAATTTCCTCATCTCTAAATTTTTTGATAACCGCTTTGAGTTCCGCTTCCTCTTCACCTAGCTCTTCAAGCTGATGTTTATAATGCTCGTCAATCACCTCTTCGACAGCCTCAGTGCAAGCCATTGCAGCCTCTTTTCCCAACAACGCTGTGCCTGCGCCTAGCGCATAGCCAGCGACGTTCCAAAAAGGAGATAAGAGTGTGGGTCGCACACGACGTTCACCAAGCAGCTGTTCAAACTTCTCTTTGTGGACGACTTCTTGCTCTTTCATATGATGGATCGTCGCAGCATCTTCAGAATTTTTCAGAACGGCATACTGCCCCTCATAGATCCGAACAGCCCCAAATTCCCCCGCATGATCAACTCTCAGGATTCGCTCGATCCGCTCCTTTGCAGTCAGATCTCCTGGTAAACTTCCATCCCCTGTTTTGGACAGAGCCGGTTTTCCATTGCTTTTAGTCATAGAACATCCTCGTACAAATTTACTTAGATCCGGGTATTATTTTTAAACATGGCCAAAATCATAAAGATCGCCAAAGCTGAAGCGAATAAAGCATTATAGCCCGCCATAGATATTCCGAAAAGCTCCCAAGCAATTTCATCGCACTTTATAAGCGGAGCACTCAAAATCTGAGCTTTCAACTCAGCCAAGGTTTGAGTTTGCGACGTATCCGCCACACATCCGTCAAGTCCGTCCCACCAACCTTGCTCCACGCCGACATGGAACATCCCAATAGCGGCCGTTGAAGCAAAACCTAGCGCAGCCAAAAGCTGAAACAGCTTCTTTCCAAGATTTTTGGCGAATGCCAACCCGGCCAAAGATACGACGATGACAAATGCATAGGGCCAGCGTTGATAGAGGCAAAGAACGCAGGGCAGTAGGTTAAAGCCAAATTGCGCGACAAAAACAAAGCATAAGGATCCGACACTTGCAACCAAAGACACCCAAAAAGAGTTTTTGTAGAAAAACGACATAGACTACCTGTTTTTTAATAAGGGCTTACACTAAATACTTGAGCAAAACGAATGTCCCAAACAACACGATAAAAAAGGCAAAAGTAAGTAACCCTAAATATTTTTCGATGAAGACCCGAATTGGCTCACCATATTTATAAAGAAGCCAGGCAACCAGAAAAAAACGTGCACTTCTAGAGAGAACGGACGCAAACATAAAAATTGCAAAATTGAGTTTAGCTGCGCCACTTGCAATGGTGATGACTTTGTAGGGAAAAGGTGTCAGGCCAAAAAAGGCGACTATCCACCCTCCCCATTCATCATATGCCTCTGTAAAGCGGAGGAATTTATCGGTATATCCATAGAAGTCAATTATCTCCCCTCCAACAAGATCAAAGAAGAATATTCCAATCAAATAACCAAACACCCCACCCAAAACAGAAAAAATACTGCAAATGAATGCGATCTTCCAAGCCTCTTTACGGCGAGCAAGGACCATCGGGATCAACATAACGTCCGGGGGGATAGGAAAAATAGAACTTTCCGCAAAAGCCACACCACCAAGAAATGTCTTTGCTTGTGGTCTGGATGCGAGACCCATAGTGTAATCATACAAGCGACGGAGCATAAAGGTTGGCCTCATAATTTTTTATCTAATAACCCGCAACATAAGAGATCAACCGTAAACTCTGCAAGAAACTTATTGAAAACACTTTTGTAAATCATTGTTAAATATTAAGAAGTTGCCTATTAGTAATATTACTTTATTTTTAGACCCTATTGATATGGTAACTTTATTGTTACATAATATACTATAAAACCTTAATCTGACCCAGTGGTCACTCAGCCAATAAAGGACGAGACGGCAACTATGAAGCAGAAGATTCTGATAGTAGATGACGAGCCCGAACTTCGCCAAGTTTTACGTGCTACGCTAGAGAAAGAAGCGTATACGGTTGTGGAAGCGGGTAACGCAGAAGAAATGCGGCAAATTTTTTCCAGAGAAAATTTTCATCTGGTTTTGTTGGATTTAATGCTGCCTGGTGAAGACGGCCTTAGTCTCACTCGATACCTCAAAGAAAAATCAAATGTAGGTGTCATAATCCTCACTGGAAAAGGGGAGAGTGTTGATCTGATTATTGGCCTTGAAATGGGCGCCGATGATTATGTTGCAAAACCTTATAATCGCCGGGAACTTCTAGCACGGATTAAAAGTGTCATACGCCGGACAACTCGCGCTTCTGACGGATCTAATAATTTGGATGGCTTAAAGTCACAAGTAATCTTCTCAGGGTGGATACTGGATTTACCTCATCATAAACTCGCTGCACCTAATGGGGCCGACGTTCCCCTGACGATGGCTGAATTCCAGTTACTGCGGGTACTATTGGAAAATCCTGGGCAACCGGTGGAACGGGATCAATTGAGCCAGAAAATTTTCAACAAAGAACTAAAAGAAAACAGCAGAAATATTGATGCTTTGGTTCGCAGATTACGGCAGAAACTTGAAATGGATGAGACCCAGCCACAGATGATCAAGTCTGTACGAGGCTCCGGCTATACCATTTTAACGACACTGGAATAGTAAAGACTGCAATATATTTTCTATAAAGTGATTTTTCCCACACATGGTCTATTGACCCGGCAAAAATCATGAGTATAGTGCAGCTAATTCCACGGGATGCCCCTGTGGCGGAATCGGTAGACGCGACAGATTCAAAATCTGTTGTCCATAGGGCGTGCCTGTTCGAGTCAGGCCAGGGGCACCATATTCTTCAATTGCTTATCGTCATTTAGTGGTTCGCAACGCTTATCGATGTCCCCTTACTAAGCATGGCATTGAATTTTATGAAGCTATGGATTGGGCACAATTGCCATACCTCTCCTTTACCTTAACCATAAGCTTCCTCCTCAAAGATTTCTGTCCGACTTACCTTTTTGTTTTTGGCGGATTACTCATAGGATCGTGGCAAAAATAGACTAACTTCAGTACCTTGTCCTTCTTCACTTTGGATTGTGACATGCCCCTTCGATTGCATCGCAAACCCGAAAACCATACTAAGGCCTAGGCCACTCCCTTCTCCGATATCTTTGGTCGTAAAAAAAGGCTCGAAGACTCTTTCTTGGACTTCTGCAGACATTCCAGTACCAGTGTCATTGACCACAATGGATACGTAGTCACCGGGCTCTACATCGTCGTGTTGATCCGCATACTTTTTATCAAAAGTAATATTCTTTGCCGTAATTGTCAGCAGCCCCCCTTTCGGCATGGCGTCGCGTGCGTTAAGAGTCAAATTCATCAACGCATTATTAAATTGGTGTGGATCAACGAGCACTAGCCATAGGTCGGGTGACAATTGCATCCCCAGCTCAATCGGCGTCCCGAGTGTTTGTTTCATCATGCCGCTAATATGACGTATCAAGTGAGTGACATCCGATGTTACAGAGAGCAACGCTTGTTGGCGAGAAAATGCAAGAAGACGATGTATTAAAGATGAAGCGCGACTAACAGCCCGTTTTAGTGAATTGAGGTGTTTTTTTGCCCTGGTATCTTCACCAAGCCGCTTCTCCAATAACTCTGTATTGCCAATGATAACCCCCAGAAGATTGTTAAAATCATGAGAAATACCACCGGTTAATTGTCCAACAGCCTCCATTCTCAAAGCACGGCGGAGAGTTTCTTCCGTTTCTTTTGCTGATGTGATGTCTTGTACGACACCAAGCATATTCATCGGTTTTCCCATCTCGTCTCGGGAAATATTGCCGCGCTCAAAAAGCCATCTTTCAGTTCCATCTGGCCAAACAACACGATATTCGGCCTCATATTCTTTGCCTTGTTCTAATGTTACTTCCAAGGCATCCATGACTTTTTGTCTATCTTCTTCATGTATTGCAGAGAGAAACTGTTCGTAAGTTGACTCAGTTTCCCCTGATTTAAAACCATACATCGGAGCAACATTACTTGACCAATACACAGCATTTGTTTTTAAATCCCAATCCCACGAACCAATTTTTGCAAAGGACTGACTAATCTCGAAACGTCTTTCACTCTCGGCAAGCTGTTTTTGCGACACAGCTAGTTTTTCGAGCATATTGATAAATGCCTGATTTAGAATATTGATTTCTTTATAAGAAGATGGCTTTTTGGGAAAACTGGGCGAGCCAAAATTGCGGAGGTCTAGCGAGTCTACGTTATCGACGAAATCGACAAGAGGTTTGTGGATTCTGTTTGTAAGATAAATGGCTAATCCTACGCTTAAAACGAGGATAATTATTCCAAAGAGTGAAGAGGTGCGTATTTGCGACATGACCGGAGCGAGTGAATCGTATTTCGATGATACAGAGGCCAACGCTAGTGATCCGCTATGGAAATCCTGAATTTCTATTTTGAACGATGAGTAATTTGAAACAATATCTTCCCAGTTTTTCCATTGCCTGCTAGCTGCCATATATTCGTGGCGAATATCACCGGCAACACGCGTTAGTGTCGTTTCGGAGTTTGTTGTCCAAATCCCGTTTTCTGGCATTTTTGCCAGTATTCGAATAAACCCGCCAGAGCCAATACGAATATTGCCAAATAATTTTCTTTGCAGCTCCTCCAGATCGACCAACAGCAACAAGAACTGGCCTAGATCAGAGCCCGAATGATCGTTAAGAGGATGTTTGAGTAAAAGTTTGACGTCTGAAGTGCCAGCATTCCCAATTGAAGCGTCAAAAATAGACAAGTCTGCAGCCTGCCCTAGAACCTTTCCAGCACTTGAAGCGAAATTTCTGGACCGGGAAAATCCCGCCGTTATTTTTTTCCCATTGACCAGCAAGACACTATCTATCCACGGCGCCACAACTCCCACCCGTGAGAAATACGCATTTAACCCAGGTCGAGATAACGCTTCTAACCCCGGGGTAGAAAAATAGACTTTAACGACAGGTTGTGACGCCCACAGTCGCATGCTGGTTCTTTGAGTTTCCAAATATTCTGAAAGTAAGAAACTACTTTGCTTTAGAATTTGCTCGCGTTCTCTGTCCGCTTGCTTATTGATTACCCGGTAGGTGCTTATCGTCAAGATTGTGGTCAACACAAAAACGGAAATAAAAACAAGAAGCACAGTGAATGCCATAATGTTTTTTCTCAGTGACGGCTCATAAAAAGAAGACCACAGATTTTTCATCAGTTCTCCGAATGTCCTCAGTCAATCAATTTACGAATAATGCAAAATCTGATAATGAAATACCAATATATTTCGTCCAATTCATATTTATCTCAGAATCTATTTGAGAAAGTTGACCAGAGAAGAAAGTCCTGACCGCCTCCTGAAGATCTTTATCTTCTTTTCGGAAGCACCAGCCATAAACCCGTTTCTTTTCACCAACAGGAAAGGCAACAGCCGCTTTGGGCGCGAAATTTGTAATGGCCCAAAATGCGCCATCAGCACCGGAAATAGCAAAATCATATTTGTCAGATGAAACAGCTTTTATGGCCTCTTTTTGTGGAAGAAATACAATTTTTATTGGGTTATTTTTCAATTCGCTTTCATTCAAATTTTCCAATATTGTATGATATGATGTTCCCTCCATGACTGCGGCTGTCTTGCCCGCAAGGTCTTCAATTTTCTTATAGCCAGCAACTTTCGTTTTGTTGATGATGATGGTGCTGCGTGAATAAAAAAGGTCAACATAGGCTAGTTTTTTCTGTCGCCATTCTAACTTTACCAAGTCATTTGGATACAAGTCACATCTTTCAGAGGCAAGCGGCTCGGGGATATACATGGCTTCTTTATCGACTGTTCCATCTCGCTTGACGAACTGATCATTCCATTTCTCGAAAGAAATATATTTTGCCTGCAATCCATTATCAGCATGGTTTTCATTTAGAAATTTAACAAAGGCCATCGCATTTTGCTTATAGAAATTTTTACTGGATCCCGCCAAACAAATGCGAATTTCTTTGCTTTTCAAGATATTGTTTAATGAGCGGGCCTTCGCGTCCGGACTCAAGCTCATACCAGCTAGAACTAATACGATGGTAAAAATAAGCGTTTCAACAAGATGTAAATTCGTTTTCATGTGAAATATTCCTCTTCATCCAGAGAATATTGAAAACTTACACCTTCGTTCACAGAATCACAAATTCTTGTCCTCGCCGGCCTCAGACCAAAACAACATGTAACCCGTATATGGAATACCAAAACGCTCTGACTATTATGTTTAGCACTTAAAATCAGTCGAGCATTTTACAAAAAAAGCCCCGCGAGATTTCTCCCGCAGGGCTTCGTTTTTTTACAGCTTACGACTTAGCGATAGTCGTATTTGCCGTTTTTCCATTCGTACCAAACATAACCTGGAAGTTTCACGTCACCTTTGTTGTCGAAACCTAGGTCACCCAAAACTGTTTTGAAAGTACCTGAGTTCAGGGATTTCATAACAGGCTCAAGATCTGTTGATTTGGCAGTAGTTGCAGCCTGTGCCCACGCTTGAACAGCCGCATAAGTGTACAGAACATAACCTTCAGGCTCGATGTCGTTTGCGCGGAAAGTTGCAACCAGATCGCTCACACCAGGATTTTTCCGTGGATCAGGAGAAAAAGTCATCAAAGTACCTTCACCAGCAGCACCAGTGATGGACCAATATTCATTTGTCACCAAAGCATCACCAGAGATGAGCTGTGTTTTCATGCCCTGATCGCGCATCTGGCGAACGATAAGACCTGCTTCTGTATGGTAACCACCGACATAAGCAACATCGATTGCTTCTTTTTTCATTTTAGACACAAGTGCTGTGTAATCTTTTTCACCAGCTGTATAGGCTTCATACATTTTGGCTGCGCCACCGGCTTTTTCCATAGCTGATTTTGTCTCGTCTGCAAGGCCTTTACCATAAGCAGTTTTGTCATGCAGGATAGCGATGTTCTTCCCTTTGAACTCGCCAGCAAGCAGAGCACCAGCTACGATACCTTGTTGGTCATCACGACCACAAACACGGTATACATTTGGTCCACCTTCATCAGTCAATTTTGGATTTGTAGAAGCGGGAGAAATCTGAATAATTCCTTCTTCTTCATAAACCTTTGATGCTGGAATGGAAGAACCTGAGCAAAAGTGACCCGCCATAAAGACAACGCCTTTGGAAACCATTTGGTTTGCAACAGCCACAGCTTGTTTTGGATCACATGCATCATCACCAACACTCAAAACAATCTTCTCGCCATTCACACCGCCAGCGGCATTAATGTCTTTAACAGCTTGTTCCGCACCCGCTTTCATCTGCTGACCAAAGCTTGCATATTGACCCGTCATTGGTCCTGCTGTCGCGATTTGGATGTCAGCCCAAGCGCCACTTGATGCCATCATCATGCCTGCTGACAACATTGTTGCCGCTAGTAAATATTTTTTCATCTGTTTGTCTCCCATGTTTATAGATGTCTCAAATTACCCTACTGGATCATTCCGTATTCAATGTGGAATTGCAAAGGGTAATTTCACTCAAAAAGCCTGCATTACATTTACAAACTTCTTAACTCCTTTATTTTTCACGCCATCCAAAAGGCCCTTGTCGTACGTAAAGCCATGGATACTGTGAAACCATTTGTCCTACTCTCATCAATCGATAACCAATTAAGGCGATTGCGATCAAAACGATTGTATCCGCTAAATAATATTGAAATGAGAGCAAGGTTCCCTCAAAAAGGGCGAAGTGAAAGAATCTTACCGCAGCCCCCAATATAAGCATGAAGAAGATTGGCTGAGCTATCGAACGCCATTTTTCGGCTAACGAGCGGCCGGTCATATAGGCTGCTCCACCACCGATTAAAACGGTCAGAAAGAAAAACACAGTAAAACTATTTTCCCAAACGAGTCCCATTAGTGTGCCCCTCCTTCCAGATAAGCTGCACGAACTTCTTCTTTAGCCAAAAGCTCTTTCCCTGTTCCTGTAAGCGTTATAACGCCGTTCACAATCACATAGCCGCGATCAGCGAGCTTCAATGCATGATACGCATTTTGCTCGACAAGAAAGACCGTAAGCCCCTCTTTCTTGTTCAGCTCCTTGATAACTTCAAAGATCTGCTTCACCACAAGCGGAGCCAAACCGAGGGACGGTTCATCAAGGAGCAGAAGCTTGGGTCGCGCCATTAAGGCACGGGCAATCGCCAGCATCTGCTGTTCCCCCCCCGAAAGTGTTCCTCCCCGTTGATCCCGGCGCTCTTTTAGCCTTGGAAACAACTCGAACGCCCGTGCAAAATCTTCTTCAAGATACTTAGGGTCTGATACGGCGGCCCCCATCAATAGATTTTCCTGTACGGTCATACGCGGAAAAATACGCCGTCCCTCAGGGGATTGTGCAATTTCCTTTCGCATAATCTCATGAGTAGGTGTCTTTGTTATGTCTTCGCCATCATAAATAATCTGACCACTTGTTGCCCGAGGGCTCCCACAAATAGTCATCATCAATGTGGATTTACCCGCGCCATTGGCACCGATCAGAGTAACAATTTCACCTTGATGCACATCAAGGTCGATACCTCGAAGGGCTTGAATCTTCCCATAGAAAGTCTCAACATTCTTCACTTGAAGCAGCGGTTGCTTTTCCATTATGACGCCCCTTTATCCGCTGATCCGGTTGCTGTTTCTTCTATGATCTCTTCAGCCTCTTCCACTTCATCGTCTTCGACACCAAGATAAGCGGCAATCACTTTTTGGTCGTTGCGGATTTCTTCCGGTGTTCCATCTGCAATCTTTTGGCCATAATCCAGAACAACAATATGATCGGAAATTCCCATCACAACATTCATATCATGTTCGATCAAAAGAATGCCGGTTTCCCGCTCTTTCCGAATGAACAATAACAATTTATTCAGCTCATCGGATTCCCGTGGGTTTAGACCCGCCGCTGGCTCATCCAAACATAGAAGTTTTGGACCCGTGCACATGGCTCTCGCAATTTCCAACATGCGCTGATCACCATATGGCAAATCAGCGGCCGCATCATCGGCCCGATCAGTGAGGCCCGTTTGCTCCATCCAATAATGAGCAAGTTTCATTGCTTCTTTTTCAGCATCGCGATAGCCCTTGATTCCGAATATTCCGCCAATGGTAAATTTGGACGCATCCATTAATGGATGATGTTGGCCAACCATTAAGTTTTCAAGAACAGTCATACCGCCAAAAAGTCGGATATTTTGGAACGTACGAGCGACTTTTGCGATTTTCGGAATTTTAAAATCATCCATTCGCTCAAGAAGATGTTCCGTACCATCTTCATGATGAGCCGACACACGGCCAACAGTTGGCTTATAAAAACCGGTAATACAGTTAAAAACCGTAGTCTTACCCGCACCATTTGGTCCGATCAACGCGGTGATGTCCCCGCGCTTCACATTGAAGGACAAATCATTCACAGCCAAAAGACCGCCAAACCGCATACTTAGATGCTCAACCGAGAGCAAAACATTGTCATTTGAGTTTGTCATGTCAGTGTCCCTCCCCTTGCGCAACCATATCTGATGAAACACTCTTCCTCTCTTTGAGGAAAATGGAAGGTTCTCGTGTTGAGATCAAACCACGCGGACGCCAAACCATAATCACCACCATGGACAGCCCGAAAATTAGCATTCGGAACTGCTCGGCCTCACGGAATATCTCAAACCCGCCAATCATCGCGATAGAGGCAATGACCACACCAATTTGAGACCCCATTCCACCCAAAACCACGATGGCAAGAATAAGCGCAGATTCGATAAAGGTAAAACTCTCAGGAGAGATAAATCCTTGCCTTGTGGCGAAGAAAGAACCTGCAAAACCGGCAAACATAGCGCCTGTTGCAAAAGCTGACAGCTTAATGGTTGTTGTATTCAGACCTAAAGAACGACAAGCGATTTCATCTTCACGCAAGGCTTCCCACGACCTTCCAATCGGCAACTTACGTAAACGCTTCGTCACAAAATTTGTAACCAATGCCAAAATCAAAATCAGGAAATACAGGAACATAATTCGGTGAATGGAAGAGTAGTCCAAACCAAAGTAGTCAGCGAAGTTTCCTTCCCCTCTTTTAAAGGCGAGACCAAAGAAGGTAGGCCTTGGAATACCAGACAATCCATCCGGGCCACCTGTAAATTGATACCAGTTAAGCAAAACTACGCGAATAATTTCTCCAAAAGCCAATGTTACGATTGCCAGATAATCCCCCCGAAGCCGAAGTACTGGGAAGCCGAGTATTAGACCCCAAAATGCAGCTAAAATACCAGCAAGAGGAAGACATAACCAAAAAGACAAACCAAAATAATGGGCGAGCAAGGCGTACGAATAAGCGCCGATCGCATAAAAGGCCACATATCCAAGATCAAGAAGACCGGCAAGCCCCACCACAATATTCAGCCCCCAGCCAAGCATCACATAAGTGAGGACCAGAATGCCAAGATCAAGCAAATAGCGATCAGTCGTTGGCAAAAACGGGAACAGAATGGCAAAGACAAGCATTACGGGTCCGAAATATTTTCCGAACATACCCATTTTACCGGAGAGTGCAGTCTTCAGCCCTTCAGGGATAACAGACGTTGACTGACCCGCAGGCCGGCTCCACAACGTCATCCACAGAACCAATCGACCACCAACAACAACGGCAATTAGGATTGCCGCCGTTACCATGTGAGTTTCAAGAGTCAAACCTCCTACCGAGGTTTTTGTCTTGAAGCCAATTGTCGTGCCAAATATGACCAAGCCTAAGAAAAGCGTTACCAGAAGATCTTTAGCGATTGCACTAAAATCCATCCGAGTGGATGCACCCGTGGCGCCTTGCGATGAAACTGTCATTATACTTTTTCGACCTCCGGTTTACCAAGAAGACCTTGAGGTAAAAAGATCAGTACAATTGCGAGCATCGCAAAAGCGGCGACATCTTTATATTCCACGGAGAAGTAAGCAGACCAGAAGGTTTCAATCAAACCAATGACCAAACCGCCGAGCATGGCACCGGGCAACGATCCAATGCCACCCAACACCGCAGCTGTAAAGGCTTTAACACCGGCGACAAAACCAATAAAGAAATCAATTACACCATAGTAAAGCAAGAACATCAAACCTGCGACGGCTGCAAGCATTGCACCCATGACGAAAGTCATGGAGATGGTCTTATCTACATTAATGCCCAAAAGAGAGGCCATTTTCCGATCTTGCTCACACGACCTTTGTGCCCGCCCCAAAGATGTTTTTGCAATAATAAGAGAGAATATTGCCATCAGTATAAAGGTGACGCTGATAATCATGATTTGGATATTTGAGATCTGAACGAGGAAAGCTCCGCTCTCCCCTCCTCCCATCAGTGTATATCCACCAGAGAATATAGGCTGCAGAGGCTTAACTCGTGCGCCTTGTGCAATCTGGATATAATTCTGAAGCACAATGGAGATACCGATGGCTGTGATCAACGGCGCCAAACGGAACGATCCACGTAGCGGCCTGTAAGCCAATCGTTCAACCGTCCAGCCAAAGGCAGACGAGACCAACATTGCACATAGCAGAACCAATATCAGAGAGGCAAAAATAATACCTATCCCTGACGATGCCGTCAGGCCCAACGCTGTTATAACGATCAAGGCAACGAATGAACCCACCATAAAGATATCACCGTGCGCGAAATTGATCATTCCAATGATGCCATACACCATCGTGTAACCGATAGCTATTAACCCGTAAATGGAACCCAGCGTGATACCATTTATCAGCTGCTGAACAAAATATTCCATTAGGCCCTCTCCTCCTGCTTCCTGCTGTCACATAATAAGTAACAAATACGATTTCCCCAGATCCCTGTACGCCTTCCCTAAGCGAAACAGAAAACACATCCAATATTATAGTTTTTTTTAAGGATTTGTGTTCGACACACCCTATGACACAAAATTTACAGGATGCAAGCCGTATTGACGGAAAACACGAATTGAGGAGTTGAAACAGTAGAAAATTTCAATCTAAAGGCAAAATAAACACTTTTTTTCCACACATATGATTATTTTTATATTAGAAAATACCGAATACCTCCGATTACTAATTTGCTATCCATATATAGGAAATCGTAACCGGAGGGAGTACATTTTTTAGAATCCGATATGCATACCGCCATCAATAGAAATATGCTGACCGGTCACATAACTTGCTGCATCTGAGAGCATAAAAACAACACCTTTGGCGACTTCTTCAGGATCGGAGAAACGCTTCAAGGCGACTTGTTCCATGTAGGTATCGCGGAACTTGTCAGAACGGACAACTTCAGTCATTTCAGTTGCAACAACACCAAAGCAAGCGCTATTCACCCTGATTCCTGACTTACCCCATTCTTTTGCGGCTGTCATCGTCATACCAAGAACACCGGATTTTGCTGCCGCATAATTGATCTGCCCAATCGATCCACGACGGCCTGCAACGGAGGACACATTCACAATCGATGCAAGAGAATTATCGCCTTCTTTTATGCGCTCCCGCATGTGACGACCTACGGCTTGCAAACAGATGAAGACCCCTGTCATATTCACATCAACAACTTGGTTCCAATACTCCATGGACATTTTGTCGATCATGGCTGTGCGAATAATTCCAGCATTGTTCACCAGACCATTAATCGCGCCATTTTTAGCAACAGCCGTGTGAACCATATTTTCAACAAATTTCGGGTCCGTAACGCTTCCAACATACACGTCAGTATTATCACACCCTAACTTATCAGCAACTTGCTCCAGTTCTTCGCCTTTAACGTCAACGAGGATAGCTTTACCACCAAGCTCAACAACAAGTTCTGCGACCGCGGCACCAACGCCTTGTCCAGCCCCGGTAATGACCACATTGTTGCCGCTCATATTCATTGGATTTTTCATGACTTTTTTCCTTTTTATTTTTTGTCATGTTTGGATTTTATTCTTATGCAGGTGTGAAGGTCGGCAGCGGTGGCCCGTCTCCTTCACTTTCAGAGAAGACCAAAGTCACTTTTTGTCCAATAAACAAACTGTCAAAGTCACAATCCACGATATTTGTCATCATGGATATATCTGTTCCCTCCAACGTCACATAGGCAATAGCATAAGGGATTGGCACCCTCCGCATAACACTGAAAGAATAAATTTCTCCATTACCAGTGGCTTCTTTGAAATAAGTATCATCACTGCCACAATGGGGGCAAATGGTACGGGGATAGTGATGCGGTGCACTGCACGCATTACAATAACGTACAAGAAATTTACCGTCTCTTGTCGCATCCCAAAATTCTTGTGTTTCCGGATCGGCAATAGGGGCTGCCATAATTCTTTTTTCTGACATTATTTCTACTCCCGCTCTAAAATCAATGTACCACTGCCGTGACGCGTCCCAAGAGAACCACCCGTTCCATGAGCCAAAACCAAATCACAATTGGGTACTTGCACGGCTGGATGTGCTTCTCCGCGCAATTGACGAACAGCTTCAATCACCTTTGTCATTCCGCCGCGATTAGCGGGATGATTATTACAAAGCCCACCCCCGTCCGTATTAAAGGGAAGTTTTCCGACACCTGATATCAGATTGCCGTCGGAGACGAACTTTCCGCCCTCCCCTTTGGCACAGAAACCAAGATCCTCAAGCTGCATCAAAACCGTGATGGTAAAGCTGTCATAGATGGAGGCATATTTAATATCAGATGGTTTAACGCCTGCCTCTTCAAAAGCAGTTGGGCCCGACCAAGCTGCGCCCGAATAAGTAAGGTCAACACGACCACCCATTTGATGTTTTGGTGCTTCACCAGCGCCTTTAATCTTTACAAGCGGACGGTTTAAAGAACGCGCAATTTCCGGAGCGACTACAACAAGCGCGCCCCCACCATCACTAATCACACAACAATCAAGCCGGTGGAGCGGATCCGAAATCATTGGAGAATTCACGACGTCTTCAACTGTCACGACATCCCGAAGCATGGCACTAGGATTGTGTTGAGCGTGATGAGATGCCGCCACTTTAATCCAGGCTAATTGTTCACTTGTAGTACCATATTCGTGCATATGTCGCTTGGCGCACATGCCATACATATTCACAATCGTTGGCGCATAAGGAAATTCAAAAGCAACATCAGGTGTCCCTACTCCATAACTTCGTGGCGCTGTACCTGTAGCCATTCCTTCTGCCCGAGGGCGACCGCATAAAGTAATCAATGCAACTTTACACTTACCAAGCGCAATTGCTTCGGCGGCATGAGCAACATGAATAAGGTAGGATGATCCACCGGTTTCAGTGCTATCCATATGCCTAAGATTCAACCCCATATAATCGGCAAGAGAAAGTGGCCCTAAACCGGGAGCATCTCCAGCACAGAAATACCCGTCCACATCATCCTTTGTGAGACCCGCATCTTCCAGAGCTCCCTTGGCACATTCCGCATGGAGTTGTGCGAGAGATTTATCGATCGCTTTTCTTGTTGGATGCTCAAATGCACCGGCGATATAGGCTTTACCATTTATCGACATAGTCAATGAGTCCCTTTCTTTGTTTTTGTTTTTTTATTTGCGCAAGGGATTCGCGCGTATTTGTATCTAATCGGTATCAGACCGACGCCTTATATTCAACCAAAATTGCACATCACACAGAAGGCTTAATCTTTATTTTCAAGCCCAAAATCCTTTGCTGAGACCGGTTCAACGGCATGCCCATTGGATGCAAGAGCTTCAGCCACTTTATCGCAGATATCTGAAAGCGTAAAAGGTTTGGAGATGACATCATGGATCAAATCGTCCAAATTATGCGCCCTTTGCCGCTCTGCCGCATAACCGGTCATAAGTAATATTTTTATTTGGGGGTATTCCTTGGCAATTTTCAGGGAAAGCGCAATGCCGTCCATGATCGGCATCACAATATCCGTCAGGACAAGGTCGTAGGCATTATCTCCCTGTAATTCCAGCAAAGCTTCTGCGCCATCACGGACAGCGACGACCTCGTGCCCATAATGTGTCAGTGCCCGTTGAACAAACTCACGGAGTGCCGCTTCATCTTCTGCGACCAGTATTTTTGCCATCCCCCCCCCAAACTAAACCTATTCGTCTACTATATGGCCAATATACGGCAATTCCCGATAATAATGCGCAAAATCTAATCCATAGCCGATAACAAATAAATCAGGGCAGTCAAAACCAACAAAATCGGCTTCAAAATCAACAATCCGTTTTTCTTTCTTATCAAGCATTAGGCATGTCTTAACTTCAGCGGCCCCTCGCTCCAGCAATTCGTTAGCCGCAAATTCCATTGTCCTGCCAGATTCAAGAATATCATCGATAAGGAGAACTTTGCGGCCCTTAACGGTATCAACAATGTCGCGTGTTATCACAACTGTACCACTACTAATTGTTTTATCGCCATAGGAAGACAGTGCCATAAAATCAATTTGCGGACGAACCCCGGCATAATGTAGGGCACGAATTAGGTCTGCTGCAAAAACAAAACTCCCCTTTAACACCGCAATTACAAGGATGTCTTCACCCATATCCTTTGAAATTTCTTCTGCAAGTTCTGTATTCCGCGTTGAAATATCAGCGCTAGAAAATAACACTTCTACGTTAGGCTTTGTCTCAGCCATTTCATTCTCCAATATCCAAGATAAGGGCCGCAATTTTTTGCGCCAATACCCGATTAATTACTGCTTACTTTCTGAAGTTGCCTTTTTTGGGGCAATCAAATCTGCTTTTACATGTTTTGCCTCTTCGGGCGGTTGCTTCATACTGGAAGAAAAATCAGCAGTTCCCCACGGTTCAACATTTTCCTGATCAACCTTCATACTCCAACTATAAACATGTTCCCCATCCCCATCGACAAGTCTGATCGAAATTCGAGGAATCGGACGCTGCGTTGCGGTTAGGTTCACCACCTTGCCGGTTACCGTCAAATGCACAACACCACCTTCAAGAACTGACTTCGTTTTAAGCTCTCGTATCTCCAACCCTAGCGTGTTGGTTGTCTTGACATCCATTTTCAAAGCTTGATACATCTTAGCTGTTGCGGGCCAAAACTGCACTACATATTGTTTCCCATAGAAACCACCAGCACCGATTCCACCCAGCAAGAAAACAAATATTAGCCATCCCAGCCAGCTTCGACTTTTTTTCTCCTGAACAACAGGCCGTGCCTTCCGGGTGGGCTTATTTGTCATTTCTTCAATGCTCATCCCGCTGCCGGCAATAGCCGGTGCAGGTTCAGACGGGATCGCAAAACCTTCTTCATCCGCTACCTGTTTCGGCATGTCAGAAGGTGGAAATTCTTTCCATTTGTGCCCGCATTTTGCGCATTTCACCGTTCGCCCTGCGTCTCCAACAGAGGCAGGATCAATCAAATAACGCGTTGAACAGGTTGAACAAGTTAATATCATGGGTAGGGAACAATCGCTCTACAAGTTAATCATTCTTTTTTATAGGCATTTGAAAGAACATGCACAAGACTAGCCGATAAATCTACTTTAGTTTATCCTATTCGCTAGAAAAGTTTTAGGAGGGTTGTTTGGTCAGGTTTGAAAATGTGGGGATGCGCTATGGTATGGGTCCCGAAGTTCTACGAGATATAAACCTGCACTTAAAGCCCGGATCCTTTCATTTCCTGACAGGCCCCACGGGTGCAGGCAAGAGCTCTCTCCTCAAATTATTGGCCCTTTCTCATAGACCAAGCCGTGGCCTCCTGACTTTATTTGATCATGAAGTGAATAGCCTCAAACGAGAAGACCTACCGACTTTTCGCCGTAAAATTGGTGTCGTTTTTCAAGAGTTCAGGCTCTTGAATCACCTCTCCACCTTAGACAACGTTGCCCTGCCCTTGCGAATCGCTGGCGCCAACGAAGAACAAATATACAAGCACGTAACAGAACTGCTCGATTGGGTTGGCCTAGGGCCCCAAATAGACGCAAAACCACCGACTTTGTCTGGCGGAGAGAAACAGCGCGTTGCCATTGCCCGTGCGGTAATCAACAGACCCCAACTTCTGATAGCAGATGAGCCAACAGGCAGTATGGACCCGGAAATGGGGCTTAGGCTCATGCATCTATTTCAAGAATTGAATAAGTTGGGCACAACGGTTGTCATTGCCACCCATGATCTTGGTCTGATAAAACGTTTTTCAAACCCGGTTCTTTTTTTGAAAGACAGCACACTTTATCACAGCCATTCTGACGAATATCTTGACCAATATCATCGGAGTAGTCTGTGATACAGTTTTTTAGTAAATCAAACGAACTCCAACTGGAGAAAGATGCTTCAAGCCGGTATCTGCCAATCGTTATTTCATCCATGATTTTTCTGGCGGCTCTTGCCTTGGCTGGGCTCTTCTCAATCCATTCTGCTGTTCAAAACTGGTCTACGGCTGTAAGCGGAAACCTCACGGTTGAAATTGAATATGAAGCAACCCGAAAGCTCGACAAAAAAGTTAAGGTTACCGTCGATTTCCTACGTACATTGCCCGGAATTGAAAAAGTGCGCCCTTTGAGCCCGGAAGAATCAGCGGCTCTTCTGGAACCTTACCTTGGCCGTAGCGATATTGTAAAAGACCTTCCTCTACCAAGGTTGATTGAAGTAACCATTGCGGAAGACAGTGCCCTTGATCTAATCGCCACAGCAAAAAAACTGAGTGACACAGTTCCCGGCGCTAAGTTGAATACCCACCGCCCGTGGCTCGACAAAATGATTACGCTAGCAAGATCCGTTCAACTTCTTGCCGCCGCTATAATGTGTATAATTGGTGTAACAACGGTCATTATTGTTATTTTTGCTGCCCGCACCGGCATGATCATGCATCACGAAATAATTGAAGTACTCCACCTGACCGGGGCAAGGGACACATATATTGCACGCCAGTTTCAAAACTATTTTGCCCGGCTCAGTTTTCTAGGAGCTCTTCCAGGTCTGCTAATTGCCATTTTGGTGATGCAAATTCTAGGTTTTTTGACCAGCCAGCTAGAAGCTAGTTTAATCACAGCGCCAACAATGATATTGGAAGGTTGGGTAGCTTTGGCTATGTTACCCTTTCTTGTCGCGCTTTTGACTATAGGCACGGTGCGATGGATTGTAATGGGTTCACTCAAGCGGATGATGTAGCGTGCTTGTATTGCTTGATAGAGACGGTGTTATTAACGAAGACCGGACTGATTTTGTAAAGACGCCGGATGAATTGATCTTCATCCCGGGCGCATTGAAAGCTATCGCGTCTCTAAACACTCATGGACATCTTATCGCAATTGTCACCAATCAATCTTGTATTGGTCGTGGCATTATCTCTGTAGACACCCTTGATAATATCCACGGGAAGCTCTTGAAATCACTGGCAGATGTCGGGGGTAAAATTGATCATATATTTTTTGCACCTGACGCCCCATGGGAAGCGACTGAAAACCGAAAGCCTGGCGCAGGTATGTTTCATTCTGCTATGACAATGTTTCGCCATAGCCCTAGAGACACCGTCTTGATTGGCGATACCAAGCGCGATATCCAAGCTGCAGCAAAAGCTGGATGCCATCGCATTTTGGTACAAACTGGAAAAGGTAAATCAACACAGAAATACGGCCTTGAACCCGATCTTCTGCCCACCTCAATAGCAAAAGATTTAGGGCAAGCAGCGGATTACATTCTAGAAGGGCGGTTTTCAATATGATGAATTCCCTTTCAAGATGGCTAAAATTTCTAGCCGTCCTCTCTTTAATTTGGATCGGCGCTTTCTTGTTATTTGTCCAAGAAGTCACAGGTCCGAACTTCTCCGATACACAAACGGCCGATGGAATAGTCATCCTTACAGGCACTCCCAAGCGTCTGAAAGTTGGATTTGATCTTCTAAAATCCGGGGCTGGAAAACGGGTCTTGATTTCTGGCGTAAACAACACTGTTAGCCGGGAACAATTGAGACTTGCCATGGGCGAGAGCACTACGATCATGACATGCTGCGTTGATCTTGGCCGTAAAGCCAGAGATACAGTCGGCAACGCAAAAGAAGCTTTTCTTTGGGCCAACAAAAACAAATTTAACGAACTTCTTATCGTCACCAGTGCCTATCATATGCCTAGAAGCCTCATTGAACTAAAGCGAAAAATGCCTCGCAAATCACTTTACGCGGTCGCCTCCAGATCAGATCCTTTGACTTTGGAAAACTGGTGGAAAAATCCGCTTGTTACTTATGTACTAGCTGCAGAATTCAACAAATATATGGTCAGCCTAATCAGGGCCAGACTTGAACAGTTCGTTATGGACGGAGACATCGCGTGACACTCATCAGATCAATTTTATTCTTTATCTGCTTTTGGATCTGGACTGTGGTCATGAATTTGGCTTTCTTGCCAATGCTTGCCTTAAACAAGATTTGGATTGTACGCGGGCAGACGGCTTGGACAAATGGTATCCTGTTTTTAATGAAGACCATTTGCGGCCTTAAAGTGGAGGTTCGTGGGCAGGAGAATTTACCAGAAGGCGCAGCACTCGTGGCCTGCAAGCATCAATCTATTTTTGAGACAATGGCCTTTCACACACTGACCAAAGATCCCGCTATGATCTTGAAAAAAGAGCTCTTGAGTATTCCAATCTATGGATGGTACTGCAAAAAAACCGAAATGATTGCGGTCGACCGGAAAGGCCAAATGGCCGCATTAAAAGGAATGATTACCCAAGCACAAGCCGCTTTGGACGACAACCGCCCCGTGGTCATTTTTCCTGAAGGAACACGAAGTGCTGTTGATTCCGATCTTCCCTACCAGCCAGGCATTGCTGCGCTCTACACCAAACTTGACGTTCCAGTCACACCCGTTGCTCTGAATTCTGGTGTTTTTTGGCCTCGAAAAAAATACATTTGTTATCCCGGCACCCTTACCATCGAATTCTTGCCTCCCATCGCACCGGGGTTAAAGCGCAAGGAATTCATGGAAATCCTCAAATCCGAAATTGATGGAAAATCAAAATCTTTAGTGGACGAAGGGCAAGCAGCACTTGCATTGAAATAGAAAAAATAGGCGAAGAAAGGCACTACTAGCCTACAAATTCTAGTAAAAATACTACGTAAATTTGAAAATTCTTATGTTATAGGGTATATTGTAAAACCCTAATTGCTTGACAGGTAAGGATTTTTCAATGGCGACTGTTGCCCCTATTTCACAACAAATCTGGGACATGAAATATCGGCATAAATCTACCGATGGCAGTGTTGTCGAGCGCTCTATCGAAGATACATGGCGACGGTTGGCCAAAGCACTTTCAATCAATGAGAAAAACAAAAAACACTGGGAAGCAGAATTTTACTCCCTTCTTGATGACTACAAATTTTTACCGGCAGGTAGAATTATATCCGGAGCCGGAACGAAGCGAAAGGTAACACTGTTCAATTGCTTCGTCATGGGCGATATCCCTGATGATATGTCATCTATCTTTGATAACCTCAAGGAAGCTGCCCTTACCATGCAGCAGGGCGGAGGGATTGGATATAACTTCTCCACCCTGCGTCCAAAGGGGGCTCCTGTCCATAGTATGGGGTCCGATGCATCTGGCCCTTTAAGCTTTATGGATGTATGGGATAGCATGTGCCGTACAATAATGAGCGCCGGGTCCCGTCGTGGCGCCATGATGGCTACACTGAGATGTGATCATCCGGACATTGCAGATTTCATAAAGGCGAAAAGAGATCCGGGCAGACTACGTATGTTCAATCTGTCAGTCCTCGTCACCGACGCTTTTATGGAAGCGGTAAAAAAGGACGAACCTTGGGAACTGATTTTTGAAGGCACACTTTATAAAACCATAAAGGCCCGCGATTTATGGGACGATATAATGCGGTCGACATATGCCTTTGCAGAACCGGGCGTCATTTTCATTGACCAAATTAACAAACGAAATAACCTCTATTATTGTGAGAATATCACCGGCACAAATCCTTGTGGGGAACAACCATTGCCCCCTTATGGAGCCTGTTTACTTGGCTCTTTGAACTTCACACGCTTTGTCAAAAATCCGTTCGAGAAGAACGCGCACCTGGATTTGGCGTTTCTTGAGAAATGTACTCGAACAGCGGTGCGGATGATGGATAACGTCATTGATGTCTCTGGTTTTCCATTAGCTGAGCAAGCGCTTGAAGCACAATCTAAGCGCCGCATTGGCCTTGGCATTACAGGGCTTGCTGACGCTTTGATCATGTGCGGAATTCGATACGGAAGCGAGCAGGCGATTACCCTTACTCGGCAGTGGATGGATCGAATTCGTCGATCCTGCTACCTAGCATCGACTGATCTTGCAAAAGAAAAGGGCGCATTCCCGCTTTATGATAAAAAGAAATTTCTGGCAGGAGAGACAATCCGCAGCCTAGATAAGGATGTCACCAAAGCTATCGAAAAGCATGGTATTCGTAATGCGCTGCTCACCTCTGTCGCCCCAACGGGCACCATATCCCTTTTAGCCGATAACATTTCGAGCGGCCTTGAACCTGTCTTTAGTTTTTCCTACACCCGCAATGTCCTTCAACCCGATGGCAGCAGAAAGGCGGAAGAGGTCTCTGGCTATTCCTATCGATTATTCAAACGACTAAAGGGGGAGAATGTTCCCCTTCCCGATTATTTTGTGGATACACAGATTTTGACACCGACAGACCACGTGCATATGCAAGCGGCGGTGCAAGAATATGTCGATAGTTCCATATCAAAAACCATCAATTGCCCTGAAGATATAAGTTTTGACGACTTTAAAGACATCTATCTGCAAGCCTACTCCCAAGGATGTAAAGGATGCACCACCTATCGGCCAAATGATATAACAGGCGCTGTATTGGAGGCCAGCACCCCACCAGAGGTCAAGACCGAACAGGCCGCTGCACCGTTAAACGCCCCGACACAGCGCCCTAGTGATGAATTTGAGGCTGGCGGTATCATTTATATGACACAGCCCCTTGATCGGCCCGGAACCTTACCTGGACAAACATACAAATTGAAATGGCCTGAAAGTAATCATGCAACTTATATCACTCTTAACGACATTATTCAGGACGGCCGGCGGCGCCCCTTTGAGATATTCATCAATTCAAAAAACATTGAGCATTTTGCCTGGACGGTTGCTCTCACCCGAATGATCTCAGCAGTATTTCGCCGAGGGGGTGACGTAAGCTTCGTGGTTGAGGAATTAAAAGCTGTTTTTGATCCCAGGGGAGGCGCATGGATGGAGGGACGGTATGTCCCGTCCTTACTTGCGGCAATTGGTGATGTGGTTGAGATACATCTGATCCAAATCGGGTTTTTACCAAATCCAGCTGATAAGGAAGAAAAAGAAGCCGGCAAACGCCGCCAAGTATCGAATGCTGGGGCGAATATGCCCAATGGCCTGCTAAGACAGTGCCCCGAATGCGGCGAGGCATCTCTTATCCGAAGCGAAGGATGTGATACTTGTTCCTCTTGCGGGTTCTCGAAATGCAGCTAAGGAAGAACGCCTGATTTTACGCCCCTAATCGTTAACTAATCTATAATCCTAATATGCAATATACACATAGGTGTAATGACTTATTTGTGCATGTCAAAACAGGGTAATCCGACTAGATATTGCTTATCAGATATTTGGAGGTACCAGAAGTGAGCAACTCAACCGCGACCATTCACAATTCTAAATTCACTGCAAATACGCGCGGTTTAACATTCAAGGCTGTTCGCATAATCGAAACATTTGTTCAGTTTTTAGTCCACCGCTATCACTACAGTCAAACCGTGACGGCACTAAGCGCCCTAAGCGATTATGAGTTAGAAGATATTGGACTTGTTCGTGGGAACATTAAAGAAGCTGTAAAATCCTCATTACGATGATTTTACTCGGGTGCAAATCCAACTCCCCCTCCGGGTTTGCACCCACCGACCTCTAGCGATTAGTGGTCACAAGAGAGCAGGAGAAAATACGTATCTTGTGCAAAACGTCTTTAATATTTATCGTAGAAAAAAAGCTTGTCGCGTCTATACAGAATTAATTAAAGAAATAGTTCTACGAATCATTTGGCAAAACACCCACCAAACAGTTTCAGAAGTATTAAATTATGGTTAGTTTATCTTTACCGTGTAAATAAGTGAAATTAATTACACTCGATTGCAAATAATCCTAAAAATTAACCATACATGGCACGCATTCGCTTAAAAATTTAGAAAAAATTGCCTACTAGGCTATATTAGTTATTGCGAATTCCACTTATGTATATTTTAATGTCTCTCAACTTACTTAATTCACCTAATTACTGACACTATAGATTTCATACAGTTTACCAGCGTTTTCGTAACCAGCGACGTCGAAATAATCTGAAGAATTCTGTCATTATCTTAGAGAGGCATAAAATATGCTAAAATATTTGCTGATTGGCTCCACCTGCACAGTAGCATTAATGTCCTACACTGCATCTGCCGCAATTATCAATGATGGCAAGTATGATGGGGATGGCGATTATTCGGTTCATTATGGAATCAATTTCAAATTAGATAATGGTCAACTTATGGGAGGCGGTAACCTCCATTTTGGAAAAAACGATTCAGGCAATCTTTTCCTTTATTTTTCAATGCCAGAAGCAGTTATCGATAATCTCTGGGGCGCCGGAGCACCTGAAGATTCGACGCCATTTGATAAATTACTTTCGAGTGATTCATTAGGGAAAATGGCGAAAGGTGATAAAGGCGGCAAAGGCGGAGAAGCTAAGGGCGGCAAAGGCGGAGTAATCGCAGATGCCAAAGGTGGCAAAGGCGGAGAAGTCGCAGATGCCAAAGGTGGCAAAGGTGGCAAAGGTGGCAAAGGTGGCAAGGGCGCCGAGTCACCCTTCATCTTGAAAGATTTAGCTGAAAATTCGATCTTTGAAGCCCAAATTGATTATGTGGCTAAGTTCGACGGAGATATTTATAAATCAGCGGGTATTGACGGCTCTATTGAGAAGAGTGACGGCAATGGCGATAACGCCAATGGGTATTTTGTTGGGGCATCCTCATCAATCGGCTATAATTTCGAGAGAGGTTTAGCTGGTGATTTTGGAGCAGGATTTGATTCAGCCGCGGAGCTAATAGCCAACTCACCAAACGATCCAGGTTGGATTAATTATGTTGCCTATGAGCTTGAATTTGACGGCAACAAACTGGAAGCTGCTTATGCTGGATATATGGATAAATGGTTAGAAGACCCCCTAAGCTTGATCATGATCGGAACCCCTCATGTGTCACCTTTCATAGGGGGCGTGAAGGTAGTTGATGTCTGTGTTGATGGACCAGATTGTACACCATCTGTCGTTCCAATACCGCCTGCACTACCACTGTTTGGTACGATCCTCGGGGCGGGCGCTTATTACCTCAGGCGCCGAAAGAAAAAACGATCTTCTTTGAGTGGACCAAGTCCCTCCTAAATTAAAAGTGCTGCGATTAATCTCGCAGCACTTTTTTTTCCTTTTTTTAGCCATGGGAAATCTAATTGGCAGATAGAAATGTTCCAGCGATCGATATCCGCACCTTTGGTGGTGGGCTTGGCATGCGCGATAATGGGAATTTGAAAGAGGCTGCGAATATATTTCTAAAGCAAGGTTGCCTGTTAATTCACAATGCCTTTGAACCTAAATATATCCAACGATTACATGATGATTTTGTAAAAGAATATGCCCACTATTTTGTAGATAACGACTTCAATGATGCTTTATCCGTCGGGAACAAGCGCACCATGTTAACCGTTGAAATCAAAAACAGTTTCAACACATATGAATTCTATGCCAATCCTAAAATTTTTCCTCTGTTAAAATATTTATTAAGTGATGATCTCATCCTTGGAAGCGTAGGTAGCGTAGTCTCCTTGCCAGGGGCCGAAAATCAACATGTTCATCGAGATCACCCTAATATATATGATACGGGTTTAGGTTATGAAGGATCTGATAACCCACTTCAGCATGGCGCCCCATATGCAATAACTCTAGTCATTCCGCTTATTCCAATTAACAAGAAATCAGGAAGTACAAAAGTGTGGCCCGGGACTCATATAAGCGACGAGGAGCCTTCGCATGTGGAAGCATCAAATGGCATTGAACATAGTGCGGAGTTAGGGTCTTGTTTTTTGATGGATTACCGTTTGATCCACGGAGGCATGGCCAACAATTCCGATGCAATTCGCCCAATTTTATACAACATTTATAGTAGACCGTGGTTCCGGGACTACCGAAACTACAACAAGCAATCTCCCTTAAAAATTTCAGATGATCAATTTAATCAAGTTCCCAATGCCTTCTCATCCCTGTTTGAATGGCGTAAAAAGGAAACACGCAGTCCTTAGGACGAATAAAAATCTGCACGGTATTTCGCAAGTGCTTCTTTTGCATGGTCAAGTTTTGCATTTAGTTTGATCGCCTCTTCCATACACTCAATTGCTTGTTCTTTTTTGTCTAACTTCCAATTCAACAACCCCATAAAATATTGATTATTAGCAGTTGTTCCATGCACCTTTGTTACCCCCTCAAACAAGATTAAAGACTCTTCATAATCTCCAATTTTTGCTTTAATATTAGCGATTTGAAGTAAAATATCGGAGTCAGGATCACTATCAAAGTACAGCTTTTCAATTTTGTCCAAAGTCGCACGAACAGACAATTTTGCTGGCCTACTAAAACGCCCTGCAATTTCATTCAAGGCTTCAAAATGAATTTTAAAAACCATGGAATCCCATTTTGAGAGTCTCAAAATAGCCATGATATGTTCAAAGCTGTGGTTTTCCTTTTCTCCGTCAGCAACATGTTTCATCGCATAAAAATCGTCAGGTCCGAAATCAACAATATATTCCTCAAATGCAGCCTCTAGCCCCCTAAACTCAGACAGTTGGCTCCCGAGTAACAAACCGACTGTTGCGATAGATTTGTATGTGTGTGGGGATTTTAAAACAGCGCCACCGTTGGCCTTGCAGAACCGGCCCACACCATCAAAATTAACACGAACGACAAAGGCAATTTCCTTCGAAACACCTCGCTGATCATCAATAGTTTTTGCAGATTCCAAGGATGTATCCCCAAAATCACTCGCGAGTGCAAAAATTGGTCCTGTGGTCAGCTTTGCTAACCTTTCCAAACCTGTCGATGCCCCAACAGGGACAGAGAAATGAAAATCATCCCCCGCGGCCACATAAGCGCTAAGAATATTATCCAGGTCCTCTCGACCATAATATTGAAGGGAACACGGGATATCACGATAGGAGAGTTCTGCTTTATCAACTGCTGCGGCGACATTCTTGTTTTTCTCATCCATTTTGGTTCGCACTTGTTTTTCATACAACACACCGTCCTTAATGGAAAAAAGATCAACAGGAACACTGTCAAAAACGTAATTTGCGATCAGCCCGATAGGGGTTGTTATTGATTTCTTCGAAATCACCTTCCCTGATTGCCTTAAATGAACTTCATCGTCCTCCCATAGATCCAAGTAAGAAAAATCCAGTTGTCCTGCATCCACAAACGGTTTGAATTTTTGATGTTGCGCCCAAAAGCCAATATTTGCTTCGCTAATGTCACTCATGACATAAACCACTTTTTGAGAAATTTGAGTGTTATCTAACGCCTTAAAAAAATGATGAAGAAAATAGTGTGCAAAGCGTCCAGAACCCGCCCCCAACTCTATAATGTAAATCGGCTCATCATTATTTGCAGACGTATTTTGTTTCTGCCAATCTTGAACCATCGACAACATCACACGGGCATAACTATGGGCAATTGAAGAATTAGTCGTCACAAAATTCGGGACACCATAGGCTTTCCAAGCGTCTTTTCCGACATCTTTGTAATACTGTTTTATCTTACCAAATATTCCTGACTCAGACAATCGGGTAAACGGGCTAAACACTTCCTCGTTTAATACAATATTCGGATTATTTTTGGTTTTCTGTTTAGCCAATGACCCTATCCTTTATTCCTCGGCAATCTAATTGCCCCCAAAAGCTCGTCACTTCAAAAAAATTACTTTAGCACTTAATTAATGTTAAGTTTGCCTTTATTAATTTAGATTAATTCCTAGAAACTAACACGCAGTACTGTTTCTTATAATGTTCAAAATTACGAGGATGTAACCTTGAAAATAGTTTCTTATTTGGGAGTGATCGTACTTCCCGTGTTACTTTGCACAGCTTTGATTGCCAAAGCAGATGTGAAAAAAGGCAACATTGCCTACAACAGCGGGAACTACAAACTCGCCTTTGAAGAATACTCGACCTCTGCCCAGTCAGGTGAGGTCATGGCTCTCTTTAGCGTTGGATCTCTGTATGAGCGAGGACAGGGCGTTGAGAAAGATTTGACCAAAGCTGCCCATTACTACAAACGCGCTGCTGATAACGGGCTGGCAGATGCTCAATTTTCGTACGGCGCAGCTTTGGAATATGGCAGAGGTGTTAACGTCGATTTCTCCCGAGCCGCACATTATTATCAATTAGCGTCAGAGCAAAAAATTGCCTTTGCACAATTTAATCTCGCAGGACTATTCCGAGCGGGAAAAGGTGTTTCAAAGAGCGATTCATCGGCTTTCAAATACTATAAAAAAAGTGCCGATCTGGGCTTAGCAACGGGCCAGTTTAACACCGCACAAATGTATATGCGCGGCGTAGGTACCGACAAAAGTGTCGAAAAGGCTATCACTTTGTTCAAAAAAGCTGCAAGCCAAAATTTCACCCCCGCACAATTTGTTCTTGGAACAATTTATCTTCAGGGAATGGGTGTTATACAAAACAAACGCCAAGCCCTGCTCTATTTTTCTGAAGCGGCGGAACTGGGAAATACAATGGCTCAGGTGAATTCAGCCACAATGTATTTTCGGGGAGATGGGGTCAAAAAAGATCTAATTCAGGCTTACCTCTGGTACACAGTTGCTCAGGCCAACGGAATAAAAAACATCGAGAATGAGCTTGCAATTGTAGTTCGGGAAATTTCAGCGGAAGATCTTGTAACAGCCAGAGAACTTGTTAAGAAAAAACTGCCCAAATAAAGAAAATCTTCGTGTTGTTATTCAAAATTCGCTAAATACCAAAAAAATTTCCGGCTTCAAGGTCAGGCAAGACGCCTTTCTTTGCATCCACTTTGCGAGCGTGAAGACCAAAATTCTCTGCAGCTTCAATATTTTCGGAAGCATCATCAAAAAAGCAAACATCTTCAGGTGCGACCTCAAGATCTGTCAAAATAATATCAAAAACCGCTGGATCAGGTTTTGACCTGTGTAGAAGGTGAGACGCGTAGCAGTGTTCGAATATCTCTTCGATCCCAATTTCATTGAGCAATTGGTGCCAGTGAACTTCATTGGTATTACTTATACAGACGAGAGTGTATTCGGATTTCAGACTTTTTAGTTTTTCCCAAACACCCGCATAAGGCTTCCCTACCCATGAAGCCCATGTGCTTAAGAAAGTTTGACTGTTAAATGGAAGGCCAAAATCCTTGATAAAGGACTGCGCAAACTCATCTGCCGAACATTGCCCCCGTTCGAAAAGTTTTATTTTGTCATTTGCCACCATTTTCAGTCGAATTTCTTCAAGCTCAAAACTGCCTTTCAGCAACTTTTGCATCTCCTGCAAACCGGTCCAATTTATAACAACGCCACCTAGATCAAATAAGAGAACTTTCATTTTCGACTATTTTATTCCCCATCAACCAGGTTCATTATTTTATGAAGCGGACCATCCTTAATGCCAAACTCATCAAGATGATCAATTGTGCTTTTCAAGTAATCACGATTTGGGCCACCACGCCCATGCGCGGATCCAATAATCTTCGCCGCCTCTTCGATTGTGGGGCGTCCACAATATTGCTCGTGGTGAGGATCGGCGACGAAAGTAAGGGCCGTTACTCTTTCTCTCCGATCCAATAGTTCCAACTGGACCATTTTCGGAATATAGACGCTCGTCACCATCTCTCGGCGGTATAAGTAATCCACCACGGGCTCGCGTATGTCTGACGGGCAAAGAATTGCTTTACCCCTGCATGATCCACCTGCGTCCAGTCCTAAGACAAGCCCCGGATGATCCCGGGTCCCCCGATGCACAACCGAGCTTACACAAAAAGATCGGTGGTAGCCGTAAACCCTTGCATCCACAATCCCAAGGTTATCAAATCCTGGCCGCCACATCAAAGATCCGTAGCCAAAAATCCACAAATCCTCTCCTTCAGGGAAATGTGGCAAGGGATAATCAACAGGTGGCAGATCTGGCTCTATTACTAATTCATATTTTGGCATTAACGGGACTTTCCAGATTTTATATTCACAAGAGCGACCCCGGCAATCGCAACGGCCATTCCGCCTAAAGAATATGTGCCAAGAGTCTCCCCAAACAACAAATACGCAACCACAGCAGTGCAGGGAGGAACAAGATAGAACAAGCTCGACACACTCGCAGCCCCACCCCTTCGCAGTAGGATGTAAAGCAAGCTAACAGCCCCTAAGGACAAAATAATTATCAACCAACCAAGGGCAAAAAACAACTCTCCCGACCATTCAACGGTTCGCTCTTCCAAAAACCAGGCCATAATACCAAAATACACAGTTGCGACAAAAAATTGGATAAGGTTGCCGCTTTTAAGGCTCATGTTGGCACAGAATTTTTTCTGGTACAAAGTACCAAAAGATATGCTGAACAGGGCAACGAAACACATGCCTATTCCTGTAATAGATCCCTCCCCCAGTGACAGCTTATCAAAGACCACTAAAAAGACCCCACATAACCCAAGCAAGAGGCCGACCCATTGCCGCAACGCAACAGCCTCAGACAATAGCAACCCAGCCAAAGACGCGACCACGAGGGGTTGGATGCCGACAATTAGTGCAGACGTTCCCGCAGGAACCCCCAGACTGATAGCCCAAAAAACAAACCCTAAATATCCGCCATGCATTAATAATCCTGAAAAGCCTATATGAAACCAATCCATAGGTAGTTCTGGCCAACGGGTGCGTGTCAGGAAAACAAGGGGCAAGAATAAGACCACGCAAATTGCAAAACGCAAGAACAAGAATGTCATCGGTTCCACATAGGGCAGACCCAATTTTGCGCCAATAAAACCTGTGCTCCAAAGGAAAACAAAGAGCACCGGCATCATCACGACAAAGGGTGATCGTTGAGAATTTGTATCAAGGTCTGACATGGTGGGAAAACTCGATTTGAAGGATAAACCAGTGACAAATAGCCCGCGAACCTTATAGAGTGCCGCCAGAAAGCTCAAGCCATAGAAGATCCGGAAAAACCTCATGCGCGTTATTGTAATAACCCTTACAACCTTTGCACTCCTCATAGGGGCATATAGCTATTGGTGGAACTCTTTGGCCGATCTTGCTTTAGCGCAGGTGGAAAGCTGGAAGGTTCGACAAAAAGACAGCGGCTATGTAATTACCACTACTCAACCGGCCATATCAGGTTTTCCCTATCGGATAAAACTGGATATCAATAAAATAGTTATCGAAAATCCCAGCCGGTTCGAAAGTTATAGCGCTACAGTTCACGATGTTTGGGCCGTGGTACAACCTTGGAAAGTTAACCATACAATATTTGGCGTAGAGACTCCGGCTCAACTCTCATGGATGAATAATGGAGTAGCAAAAACCGCAACCGTTGGGGCCGACAAAGCCCTCGGCAGCGCTACATTTAATAGTGAAGGTAACCTTCAAAATTTAGCGATTGATCTTACGAATATAGCTGTAACAGGGTTGATAAATGGTCCTGGCCGAGCAGATCGGGTTCAAATACACAGGCGGCCTGTTTTAGCACCAACTACCACAACGAATGCTCCGCAAAAAGGGGCACTTCTATCCAATCAATATGCCTTAACTGTTGATAATTTGTATTTGGGAGATAAAAAAGAATTTCCACTGGGTGATACCGTCAAGAAAATTTCCGTCTTGGCGCAGCTGGAGGGATCAGTTCGTGATTTCCGAAATAAAGAGAGTGTTATTCAGTGGCGGGATAATGGAGGTATTATCGATATCGAGGAGGCTGTTTTCATCTGGGGAGACAGCAAAATATCCGGTAACGGAACCCTTGCATTGGATGATAAAAACCGCCCCATGGGTGCCTTTAGCACCAAATTAGTGGGCTTCAATAGCCTTCTTGATATTCTCGCACATTCTAGCGGACTTGATCCAAAGGCACAAAAAACAGCTAGCTTCGCTCTTAATCTACTCGCAAAACAAGACAGCAACGGCACCCGTTTTTTGGAAATACCTATAAGTCTTCAAGAAGGGGGCTTATATTTGGGGCCCCTCTTCCTCATGCCTGTTAAGCCCGTTTTATAAAGAGACTACGAACCAATTCACTCATCATCTTCGTGTTGGCCAGTACGACCGAAATCAGGTTCAGCGGTTTCTTGACCGGCGTCAATAATCTGTCTTCGGATGGCGCGTGTTCTTGAAAACATTTGGAAAAGCGCATCCCCATCACCCCAGCGAATTGCTCTTTGCAAAGCTGTTAGATCTTCTGAAAAGCGGCCCAACATTTCTAACACGGCGTCTTTGTTATGCAAAAACACATCCCGCCACATAGTGGGGTCTGATGCTGCAATACGCGTAAAATCCCGGAAACCACCAGCAGAATATTTGATGACTTCAGATTGGGTTACTTCTTCCAGATCATCTGCCGTACCCACAATATTGTAGGCGATCAAATGAGGTACATGAGAGGTAATTGCCAACACAAGATCATGGTGAGCAGGCTCCATTTTCTCGACATTACTGCCGATAGCCGTCCAAAAAGCGCTGAGTTTTTCAACGGCCGCATCCCTTGATTTCGCCGAAGGCGTCAAAATACACCAACGCCCTTCAAACAGCTCGGCAAAACCCGCCGCAGGGCCAGATTTCTCAGTACCAGACACAGGATGCCCAGCGACGAAATCAACACCGTCTGGAATATGGGGCTCAATCGCATCCACAACCATTTTTTTAACGGACCCCACATCAGACACAATCGCACCCTTTTCCAACGCAGGCGCTATAAGCTCCGCAATATGTCCATAGGTGCCAACAGGTGTGCAGAAAATTACTAGGTCAGACCCTTTAACGGCCTCCACTGGATTTTCATAAGCATGATCGACAACGCCAAGCTCCAATGCGGTCCGTCTGGTATCATGGGTTCTTGCAGCACATACGATTTCATCCGCAAGCCCATGCAGGCGAGCCGCCCGCGCAATGGATGAGCCAATAAGACCTATACCAATGAAGCAAATTCTCTTGAACTTAACCGACTTATTGTCCGTCATTTCACTGTCCTAAAAATTCTGTCAACGCATCAATCACGTCTCGATTGTCTTCGTCTGTCCCAACAGACATCCGCAGACAATTGGGTAATCCGTATGAGGCAATATTTCTCAAAATTAATCCGCGCGCGCTCAAATAAGCTTCAGCGTCGAGTGCTGACTTTCCCGTTTCGGAGAAATCCATCAAAATGAAATTGCCAACGCTGTCAGGAACCAAAATCCCCATTCCCCGCAATCTCTGCGTCAAAATGGGGATCCATTTGTGATTATGCTCTACAGCTTCACTGACAAATTTCTGATCACGCACGGCTTCAATAGCCGTAATTTGCGCAACGGCGTTCACATTAAACGGGCCGCGAATACGATTTAAAACATCGATCACTTCGTCAGAGCCATAGCCCCAGCCGATCCGCAACGCAGACAATCCGTAAATCTTAGAGAAAGTACGGGTCATGATAACGTTCTTGCTGCGCGCAACCAGAGAAGCGCCAGCTTCATAATTTGTCTTTTCCACATATTCAGCATAGGCAGCATCTAAAACCAACAAGATATCGCCGCGAAGCCCTGCATGTAGTCTTTCAACTTCTGAGAAGGGGATATAAGTGCCTGTCGGGTTATTCGGGTTAGCCAAAAACAGGATTTTTGTTTTTTCAGTAACCAATGACAGAAGCGCGTCCACATCGGTTGTCAGGTTTTTCTCTGGCGCTTTTACAGGCGTGGCACCGTTTGCAAGAGCCGCCAATTCATACACAAGAAAACCATGAGCGCTGAAAAGAACTTCGTCTCCCTGCCCCGCATAGGCATTTGCAATAAGGGACAGAATTTCATCTGAGCCATTTCCACAAATTATTTGGGCTGGATCTAACGTGTGGATCTCCGCTATAGCGTCTTTAAGGGCGCCAGATCCACCGTCGGGATATAAATGCAATTTTGCGCTAATGCCGTCCAAAGCTGCTTTTGCTTTTGGGCTGGTTCCAAGGGGAGTCTCATTGGAGGAGAGTTTGGCTACACGGCCCGTCCCTGTAGATGTGGATTTACCACCAACATAGGGAGTAATATCCAGAATGCCAGGCTTTGGATTTGGAATTTGCGACGACATGAGATTACTTTCGAGAATATCTTAAATCAGGACTTCTGCGGCACGGCATAAGCACCAAGAATGACGAGCTTTATGACACCTTTCCCAAGAAGTTTCTTGAGCGTTTCAAGGCGTTCATCGCCCTCTGCCATAAATTCTGAGACTTGGAACAAATGCAACCAGTCCCCATCTTCCACCTGCGGAGAACGCGAATCAACACAATGGCCCGGAATTCCAGCTTTTTCCAAAAAACCGTTTAAGCGCGCACGGCTTACCTCATCCTCGGTCATGATCACAAACAAGCATTCATCATCACCGGATGCCTCAGGACTTCCCTGACCGATTACCAACGCATTCAAGTCTTCGAAGTTGCCTGATACGTTCGGCGTAAAGGGCAAACATGCCAAAATTTTTGGAACAGTATCTCCGCCTTGTGCCAAATGAACCCACCACGCATCAGGTTCTTCATTTTGCCAAGGCAGCACACCCAACATGCTCGGATCAGTAGAGACCTCGCGTAAAACAATAGAGGGTAGCTTATGCAAGCTCATAGGTGTGGCTGAGCCAAAATGACAGCGAGCCAAATCCCAATAACCAACAGATTTCACCGGCGCTGCGATGGACACAGAAAAGGGTTTTTGCATACGACAAACGGCCGAAATCATCTCCCGCCACATGCGTGCAACCACTGCGTCACTTAAGTCACTAGAATGCTGATTAAGAATCCGGCGCAATACAGCAGCCTCACGACCAGGCCTAAAGACAGGGCTATCGCCATCTTGTTTCTTTGCCTCGGCGATATCCTTAACAATGGCTATCCGACGTTCCAAAACGTTAATCAGCTCATCGTCCATCTGGTCGATTTCAGCGCGTAGTGTTTCTAATTTTTTATTTGTTTGTGTCACGTTGCATACCTGAAAAACGGGGCCTAACGGCAAAAATAAATACAAAAATCACGCAAATCGCCTTGGAAGAGCGTAAAGAAGTTATTGACATCTCTTATACCTCGGCCCTAGCTATCAGCAAAGTAAACCGAAACAAAGACTATTCTATATCTCATTCGAGAAAAAGGCTTCATCGTGTCAATTATCCCTCCAGAATCAAACCATCATTCCGTGATATTGGGAAAAGATCAACCCATGCCGTTGGATTGTGGTGCGATGTTGAGCGATATTTCAGTATCCTATAACACCTATGGCACTTTAAATGAGGCTAAAACCAATGCCATTTTAATTTGTCACGCCATGACCGGTGACCAATATGCCGCCAGCAAACAACCTCTAACCGGGAAGGAAGGATGGTGGACAAGCATGATTGGCCCCGGCAAAGTTCTTGATACCGGAAAATATTTCCTTGTCTGCAGCAATGTCCTTGGCGGCTGTATGGGGACAACAGGACCAAAGGATATTGACCCCAAGACGGGAGAGCCTTTTGGTCTGAAGTTACCCATGATTACCATCGGTGATATGGTTCGAACGCAAGCTTTGTTGCAAGACTATCTAGAAATTCCTGATTGGTTTTCCGTTATAGGAGGCTCCATGGGTGGGATGCAGGTATTGCAATGGGCCAGTGCGTATTCCGACCGCTGTTTTAGTGCCATTCCTATTGCAACCGCGGCTAAACATTCTGCACAAAATATCGCTTTCCATGAAGTCGGGCGACAAGCGGTAATGGCAGACCCTGACTGGCAAGGTGGTAATTACTATAACAGTGACCGCACCCCCCGAGCTGGCCTTGCTGTCGCAAGAATGGCTGCTCATGTCACCTATTTGTCTGAATCAGCTCTACACCGAAAATTTGGCCGGAATTTACAAGATCGTGACGACCTGACATATGGCTTTGATGCTGACTTTCAAGTGGAAAGCTATTTACGCTATCAAGGGATTAATTTTGTTGATCGGTTTGATCCCAATTCCTACCTGTATATTACGCGGGCCATGGATTATTTCGATTTGGCTAGCGATCATGGGGGCTCGCTACCAAAAGCGTTTGAGGGATCTAACACCCGTTTTTGTGTAGTTTCGTTCTCCAGCGACTGGTTATTCCCAATGTCCGAAAGTAAAGAAGTTGTCCGCGCTTTGAATGCAGCAGCAGCCAATGTGAGTTTTGTGAATATCGAGACTGACAAAGGACACGATGCTTTCCTTCTTGATACACCTGAGATGCTACAGACTATGGGTGGTTTTCTAGAATCCACCGCAAAAATCCGAGGGATAGCGTGATGACAATAAAAAATTCCAATCCGCGACCTCAAGATATACGTGTCGACTTCAAACTGATTGCACAAATGATCAAACCGGGCAGCCGTGTTCTGGATGTGGGCTGCGCTTCAGGTACTTTGTTGTCCTACTTAGTGGACACAAATAATGTGGACGGACGCGGCATTGAACTTAGCCAAAGTGGTGTAAATGAATGCGTTGCAAAGGGGTTATCTGTTATCCAAGGGGATGCAGACAAAGACCTTACCGACTACCCAGATCGCGGGTTTGACTACGCAATTTTAAGCCAAACCTTGCAAGCGACCCATCGCCCCAAAGAAGTGATGGAACAGTTACTTCGCGTTGGTAAAAAAGCGATTGTCTCTTTTCCAAATTTTGCACATTGGCGCTGCCGAGCGTATTTGGCCCTTAAAGGGCGCATGCCAGTGACCAGCTCCCTTGATTACGATTGGTATGAAACGCCCAACATTCATTTCTGTACTTTATTGGATTTCACAGCCTTATGTGCTGAACTTGATATTAAAATTGAAAAATCAGTCATTATCGATGCAAACGGACATGTTTTGAAAACTCAATCCCTTGGAAAACGCGCCAATTTTTTTGGTATGCAGTGTGTTTTTCAACTCTCGCGTTAGTCCCAATTTCGCGTCGATGACCGTCCGGCCCCAATGGGGCGGGCGGCAGGTGCGATAACAGGGCGGTATCGGCGACGGCTTTCAGTTACAACAGGAAGCGCAAATGTCAATTTCTCAGCTTCTATTATCCGAACTCCGCTAAATCCCGGCCACCACTTCTCCCCCAAACTCTCCAACGACTTGGCGAGCTTTAAATTTAAACCTGCATTACTGGGCGGAAAGTAAAGAGCACCAGTGACATCACCAGGGGTAAAACTGTTATCGCGCAGAACCCTGCGAAGTTGACGATCCGTATAAGGATGACCGTGACCAAAAGGCGTATTTTCTATACGCGACCACATTCCCCGGCGTCCGGGTACAATCACCAGCAGTTTTCCGTTCGATGTCAGTATCCGCCAAATCTCCCTTAACGTTTCATCAGTGGCTTCTGAATTTTCCAGCCCATGCACCCAAACAACTCTATCAATAGAATTATCAGGAAGAGGCAAATCAAGTTCATCACATAAACCAACGAGCCCGGGGCCCCCGTGAGGCCAGTGAATAACTCCCTGCTGCACCGGCATCAGTGCGATTGTACGCTCAGTTTCAGACTTAAATGGGTAAAGGAAAGGAGTAGCATACCCTAAACCCAAAAGGCGAAAATTAGATATATCCGGCCAAATCTGCCGAATTTTCCGAACCATCGCCCGCCTGACAGCCCCCCCTAGATGAGAGTGATAAAATTTCCGTAAATCTATGACATCAGGTCTCATCATGGTGTTATACTGTCTCCCATAAACTGGATTTTACACTATAAATCGGAATGTTATGAGCAAACTGGAAATTCATCAAATCCCTGTCTTGAATGATAACTATCTTTATTTGTTCAAAGACCCTGACACAAATAATGTCGGCATTGTAGATCCTGCAGTTGCAGATCCGGTTCTTGAAAAGCTTGATGCTTTGGGATGGACCTTAACCCATATTATAAATACGCACCATCATATGGATCATACAGGAGCAAATCTCGAACTGAAATCAAAAACAGGTTGCGTTATAGTCGGCGCTAAATGCGACGCGAACAGAATTCCGGGCATAGAAATTTTGCTTGAAGACGGCGACAGTTTTGAGTTTGGGAGCCAAACAGCCAAAATCTTCGAAGTACCCGGCCATACAATTGGGCATATTGCTTATTGGTTCGAAGAGTCTGCGGCTCTCTTTTGTGGTGACACTCTTTTTGCTCTCGGATGTGGGCGCCTTTTTGAAGGAAGCCCTGCTCAAATGTGGGACAGCTTGAAAAGATTCAGAGACTTACCAGATCAAACTCAAATCTACTGCGCCCATGAATATACAGAGGCCAACGCACGATTTGCGATTACAGTTGAACCTCAAAACAAAGCTCTAGAGCTGCGCTTTGCTGATATATTGGAAAAACGTGCGAATAACATTCCAACCGTCCCCTCTACTATTGCTGAGGAAAAAGCGACGAACCCCTTCATGCGTCCAGACAGTGCGGACTTGCAATCCACGTTAGGTATGATTGGTGCGGATCTTGTTGGTGTCTTCACAGAAACGCGCCGTCGAAAAGATTCCTTTTAATGACAGCAGATGAGATAATTGAAGAGCTCCACATGAAACCGCATCCCGAAGGTGGATTTTATGTGGAGACTTACCGGGACAATTACAATATTGAGGATGGCACTCGTGCCCACTCCACAGCGATTTACTATCTGCTAAAAGCAGGAGAGTATTCTCATTGGCATCGCGTTGATGCGGCAGAAATTTGGCATTTTTACGCTGGATCGCCGTTAGAATTATCAATCTCAGACGAAAATGAATTGGCGGAACAAATTACGCTTGGCCCGGATATTCTCGCGGGTGCGCGGCCCCAAGCTGTTGTTAAACCGGGAGAGTGGCAATCCGCACGCTCTTTAGGTAAATGGACGCTTGTTGGTTGCACCGTTGCCCCAGGATTTGATTTTTCAGGTTTCGAGATGGCGCGAACAAACTGGACACCCAAAAACTGGCCTCCGACATAATTATTGATTACCAAATAAAAGATTGGATATGCGAATGAAATATTTACACACCATGGTGCGGGTTAAAGACCTTGAAGCCAGTCTCGATTTTTACTGCAACAAACTTGGACTTAAAGAAATTAAAAGGAAAGATATTGAAGCAGGTCGTTTCAGTCTGATTTTCTTAGCCCCAGAGGGTCAAGAAGAGGCTCAAGTTGAACTGACTTATAACTGGGATCCAGAAGAATATGATTGTGGGCGTAATTTTGGCCATCTTGCCTATGAAGTAGACGACATTTATGCAGCTTGCCAAAAATTAATGGATGGCGGCGTTACCATCAATCGCCCCCCACGGGATGGCCGTATGGCCTTTGTGCGGTCCCCTGATAATATCTCCATTGAGCTTCTGCAAAAGGGCGATGCCTTGGCCAGCGCTGAACCTTGGGCCAGCATGGATAATACGGGTGAGTGGTAAGAATAAACCGGGGAGCGGGCTTATACCCGCTTCCCAAGCATTTCTCTAAACAAAGTGATCGACCCCAAAATAGCACCCAGAGTAATAAGTATGCATCCGATAGCTAAAGACCATGACAAAGTCGTGGTACCAAACGCCACTAAAAGAAGGGTCGACAACAACGGTGACAGATAAGATAAAACGCCAAGCCCCTGAATATCACCATTTTTGACCCCAACATCCCATAAGAAAAAGGCAGCTCCAACTGGACCGACACCAAGCCCTGCAACGGCAACCCAAGTGCCTACCGATGCCGGAACTACAGTTTGCTCAAAGATCAAATGGCAAACGAAAGCAAGCACTGCGGTGACACCGCAGAAAGACCCGATCACATTTGTAGAAACACCTGAAAATCTCCGGCTAAGGACAGAATAACCCGACCAAATAAAGGCGCAGAGGAACGCTGCGGCATATCCTTGAGAATATTCTTCTGAAAGATTCAGCGCCTCCCCTTTTGTAATGAGGAAGCCAGCGCCGGATAAACTGACCAAGGCACCGACAGCGTGAAACCACCTTAACTTTTCACCCGGCAAGAATGCCGAAAAAAGAACAATTAAAAGTGGCCAAAGATAGGCGATCAAGCCCGCCTCTGCCGCTGGCGCATTCTTCAACGCCATAAAATAAAAAAAGTGGTAGCCGAACAATCCACAGACACCAAGTGCCCATAGTTTTATCGGAAGTCGAATAAAATCGGCGATTTTGTCCCCAGCTATAATCCATTTCAAAACAGCAAGGGAAAAGGCAACAAAAAATGTCATTGCGGTCAACTGAAATGGCGGAATCTCACCCGTATAAACGGTAAATAGGGCCAGCGTTGCCCATAGAAGTATTGCTAATAATCCGGACATAGTGGCCGTTTTTTTAGAAAACAAGCGGGCACTGGATACCATTAAAATCTACTCCATTACGAAACCGAAATAGTCAACATGCTGAGCAGCATTTGATCGGCACAATAGAGGAAGTAAGTGTGGAGGGAAGCAGAAAATTGAAAAGACATGCACCCAGGGGAAGCCACATGCCTTCTCAACGTCAGTTAAAATTCTGACTTTAGTACATATGCTGACCGCCATTGATGGAAAGCGTCGAGCCAGTAACGAAACCAGCATCATCAGAAACTAGAAAACACACACCCCGTGCAATCTCACTTGCCTCCCCCAGTCTTCCAACAGGGATTTTGGCAACAATTTTCTGAAGAACATTTTCAGGAACAGCAGCAACCATATCTGTGTTGATATAGCCCGGCGCGATTGCATTGACAGTGATGCCTTGCGCAGCACCTTCTTGAGACATGGCTTTGGTAAACCCGTGAATGCCCGATTTTGCAGCCGCATAGTTTACCTGACCATATTGACCAGCCTGACCATTAATAGATCCGATATTGACAACCCGGCCGAATTTATTGGCTCTCATGTCTTCAATCGTTGCCTTACACATATTAAAGCAAGATCCGAGATTGGTGTTTATGACCTGTTCCCAACTGCTTAAGTCCATACGATGAAGCGTACCATCGCGTGTGATACCGGCATTATTCACGACAATATCAACCACACCGAGGTCTGATTTAATTTTTTCCACCCCTGCTTGACAGGCATCAAAATCGGACACGTCCCATTTATAGGAAGGAATTCCGGTGCGCTCCGTAAATTCCTTCGCCCGCTCGTCGTTACCGCCATAATTGGCGGCAACTTTGTAGCCTTTGTCGTTCAACATTATGGAAATGGCTTCACCAATCCCACGCGTTCCTCCCGTTACAATCGCTACTCTGCTCATATCCCTATTTCCTTGATCTATTTATTATTGGTTATCTTTCTACACACATCGCTATTCCCATGCCGCCGCCAATGCACAATGTTGCAAGACCCTTGCTCACATCGCGTTTTTCCATCTCGTGCAATAAAGTCACGAGAATACGAGCACCAGAGGCACCAATGGGATGCCCAATTGCAATGGCACCGCCATTGACATTCACTTTATCCGTATCCCAACCAAGATCTTTATTCACAGCGCAAGCCTGGGCCGCAAAAGCTTCATTTGCTTCGACCAAATCAAGATCAGATGCGCTCCAACCTGCTTTTTCTAAAGCCATACGACTTGCAGGGATTGGACCCGTTCCCATAATGGATGGATCGACACCGCTTTGTGCCCATGATACGATTTTCGCTAGTGGCTTTAGTCCCCGCGCGATTGCATCATCTTCTGACATCATGACAACAGCCGCAGCCCCGTCATTAATCCCTGAAGCATTGCCAGCGGTGACTGTACCCTCTTCTTTTTTAAAGGCCGTCCGTAGCCCAGATAATTTTTCTACTGTTGTACCACCGCGAATATATTCATCGTCGGATACGACAGTATCGCCTTTTCTCGTTGAAATAGTGACCGGTATAATTTCATCTTTAAATCGACCGGCTTCTTGTGCTGCGGCCGCTTTTGCTTGTGACTTTGCCGCGAACTCATCTTGCATTTCACGAGTTATCTGCCAACCGGACGCCACATTTTCAGCTGTAACGCCCATATGGTATCCGTGAAAAGCGTCCATCAAACCATCCGTTAGCATGGTGTCGACGAATTCCAGTCCACCCATTTTTTGACCATCGCGCAAATGGGCGCAATGTGGTGCCATGCTCATGCTTTCTTGGCCGCCAGCCACAACAACCTTGCTATCTCCGTTTGCAATTGCCTGGAAGCCAAGGGCCACAGCACGCAATCCTGAACCGCAAAGCATATTCACGCCCCAAGCAGGTACTTCTGCTGGAAGGCCTGCGCCAATAGAGGCTTGGCGAGCTGGATTCTGTCCTTCACCTGCAGCCAAAATCTGTCCGAGAATTACCTCAGATACATCAGTTGCCTCTGTTTTTGCCCGTTTAAGGGCTTCTTTAATTACGATTTCCCCAAGCTTATGTGCTGGCAAGGAAGATAACCCACCATTAAAGGATCCAACGGGTGTTCTCACAGCACTTGTAATAACGACGCTCATAGAAGTCTCTCCTTATCGGTCACACATTATAATAATAATACAAAAAATAAGCGCAACACGTAATTTATGGTAATTATTTGTTAGTTATACGAAATAACGTTATCTCTTCGCATACGCAACAATTTTATTGCAACTGCGATGATAAAAGCAACTTATCTCTTGATCCAATCGATCACATTTTGCCATAATCCAGCCTTGGCACGACTGCCGGCAACCATACCAATATGCCCAGATGGCGGGGTAATGGTTTTCACATTTGGCACTTGTTCTGCAAGGCCAAGAGCGGACCCCGGCGGGACGATCCGGTCAGACGCTGGTACTGCAATTAACGTTGGAATGGTTAGAGTTTGAGGCTGAACTGGATTACCATTGATGTGCCAATTTCCTAAATAAGGGCTATTATCGCCATACCAGCCTTTGAAGCATTCTGCTGCCACATTTTTAACAAGTGGAATACCGTCATTGAGCCAGTCTTCAAGGGCCACAAATTCTTCAGCGCGGGCACTGTCCATAGACATATTATTAAATTTTCGAAATTTATTCAGGCAGAGATTCGGATCAAGGCTCGCAAAAAAAGTTTGCAGCAGGTCAGTCGGCATTTCACCAAACCCGTTTAAGACAGAATCCCAAGTCTCATTTTGTGAAATCATAAACCGAGCTGCAGAATTTAATCCATCATGAAAATTCCACGGCGACGCCAAGGCAATCAAGCTACTGAGCTTCGCCTGCTGAACACAAGCTTGAGCGACAGCCAGCGTGCCGCCCATACAATATCCCAACAAGTGAATACTCGAAGATGGGTATTTCTCCGCTATAAAATCGAGTGCAGGAAAGAGGACATTGTCGAAATAATCATCCATTCGAAATCCCCGCTCCTTTTCTCCTGGAGCCCCCCAGTCCAAAAGAAACGGGTGAATTCCGGCCTCCGTCAGGCCATCAACGAAACTGCGGTCTGACTTCAGGTCCAGAATATAGGCTCTATTAATTAGAGATGGGACGATGAAAGCGATGGGCCCGCCCGCGGTTATACCCCTTCCGTAATCAAGCAACTCTGCCGATCCGTGAGACCAAAAAATAGGAGGTCGAGCCTTATGACGCCTGTAGGGGTGAGCGTGATATTTTTCGATTCCCGACATCATATCGGACACAAGCGCTTGTCCTCGCTGCGCCAGCTCCGGTAAAAATGCCTCTATCTCAAAATCCTGTAACTGGGCCTGTAGTTTGTTGGCCTCGGACTTGAGTTCAGGAAGCCAAGGATAATGCCCACTTTTAGCAAGAGGTAGCACCGCGAGAGAGCTCGTAAGGGTGGTCGACGCCAATCCAAGGTGAAGTCCTAAGGGACGAGGCCCAATACGCCGTTTATTTTGATCCGATTGATGGCTCATTTATCACTCTTTGAATTATCCAAATCATCCTTCGACCAAGTTTCTGGCTCGGTAGTATTAAACTGGGCTGAAAGTTTTTGGCCTTCCGACAATAAATGAGCAAAGCCATCTGTCGGAGATTGCGCAAGAAGAGAGACTTGTTTTTGCCAAAGATGGAAAAAAGCATCGGCTACATCAGATATGTTTGGCTTCCTAGACATCAAATCAATATAGCCTCTCAGGCCCGATCAGACCAGCACCTCAATAAGCAAACATGCTGCTTCAAATGATAATGATTGCCAAATCATAACTTGCATTGCACAATACCTTGTGTGGCGCTGCAATAAATTGGGTGGGATGTACTTTGACTGCGAAAAATACTGAAGAAAAAGATCCGATTGTCATCAAAAAATATGCTAATCGCCGATTGTATAATACAGCCACATCTTCCTACGTGACTCTCGATCATCTGAGCAAAATGGTCAAAGAGGGGAATGACTTCGTTGTCTATGACGCTAAGTCTGATGAAGATATTACTCGTTCCGTCCTCACTCAGATTATTTTTGAAGAAGAAGCAAAAGGCCAAAATCTGCTTCCTATTAATTTTCTAAGGCAATTGATCCGGTATTATGGTGACAGCCTGCAAACGGTTATTCCCGATTACCTTGATATGTCCATGCAATCCTTTTCTAACAATCAGGACAAAATGCGGGACGCATTGCCAGAAAACATGCTCGAAAACCCTCTTTTCCGGCAGTTTGAAGAGATGGGCCGTCATAATATGGCTGTATTTGGTCAGGCTATGAAAATGTTTTCACCCTCTAGTGTGGATGAAACACCACCAGCGGCTCCGTCAGAAAAACCTGCCCCATCGGCGCCATCAAACGACGCTGCGGAGATGATGAAAGAGATGAAAAATCAATTGGCAGAAATGCAGCAAAAAATCGATGCTATCGGAAATACTAGAGAAAAATAATTTTCTTTTGCTCTACAGGGTTGAAATCGATACGAAACATTACTATCTATTAAATTAGCTATAGTTAATGAAAACCGCTCTTAACTTTTCGTTAGATTTTCTCCCGTAGACTAATTATGTTAAGAAATATCCTCCCATAGAAACATGGGACGCTGGTTTACAATTAACCGTACCATTAGAAACCGCAACTCTTGGCAATTAGGTTAATTGACACTAATGCAACTGGCCCGCACAACATTATATCCGGCAATGACGCTAAACCCTTCTGCTCTTGAGCAGAATGTCCGTGCCGGTGTTGTGGAAGAAGGCCTAGAAAATCGCCGCGGCCTTAATCGGCATAATGCGATTGTCAGCGACAAGCAAGAAGTATCGGCGCGTCACAAAAGACAGTTTGGTGTCGAAAACGAAGCCCAACGTCAAACAATTGTCCCTATTATAATTCAGCCCGCAGCGAATACCCAAAGAGAATTAACGGGCATTCCGCAACCTCCGTTGGGTCAGTCTTCAAACGGTTTTATAGCCCAACAATTGGCGCAAACCCCAACAGATACAGTTTTAACAAACCAAAGCCCGATATTTCAAAACGCCACAAACGCTTATAATAGTACGTTAGGCCTCACAGCAACCGTCATGGGATTACATGGTGTGCAAGGTCGTAATATTTGACCTTTTTCAAAAAGCTTGAAATTGGCCTCATCATTCCAGTAGTGTAACTAAAATCATAGTACCAATACTGCAGACAACCCATGACTTCTCGTATCAAGAACGCATATCTTGCAAATCTATCTTTAGATCCCGAAGATAAACAGCCCCTGCATCGGCAGCTTTTCCATAAATTGCAACGCGCTATTTTGGAGGGATTGATCAAGCCTGGGACACGCTTACCATCCAGCCGACTGCTTTCCAATGATTTAAAAGTTTCCCGCAACACGGTGCTTTCAGCTTTTGATCAACTGACAAGTGAGGGATATATTACGAGTCGCGTTGGTGCTGGATCTTATATTTCAGACAAAATACCTGAAGAGCTTTTGCACCAGCCTAAAACCCCGACGCCATCACTGAACATACCCCGTGACATTCCCTTATCTAAAATGGCGCAGAAAGTTGAGGCTGCGGCTGAACAGCGCATAAATCATGGTGGAGAGTTTTCCCCCGGAACACCAGAGCTTGAACAATTTCCTTTTGAAGATTGGGCACGCCTTCTTGGGAAGCATTGGCGTCGCCCAAAAAAAAATGCACTTGTGGGCAACCCCATTGGTGGGTCCACCCTTTTACGGGAAGCCCTGGCAGAACATTTAGGACAAACCCGCGCTGTCAGATGTACACCCGAACAGGTCATCATTTTGTCTGGATCGCAACAAGCAATCCATTTGGTCATAAAAGCTTTCGCGGAAGTAGGTGATCCCATTTGGATGGAGGAGCCGGGATATCCAGGAACACGGAACTCAATTCTCTCCGCCGGGGCAACACCTATTCCTGTTCCAGTAGATGAGCAGGGGTTTTCTCTGGCTGCAGCCAAGAAAATGGCCCCGAACGCACGCCTTGCCTGTATCTCCCCATCCCACCAATATCCGTTGGGCCAGACAATGTCACTACCCAGACGGTTAGATATTTTGCAATGGGCAAGGGAAGAGAACCGCTTCATATTGGAAGATGACTACGATAGTGAATATCGATATACGGGCCGCCCAATATCCTCCTTACAAGGCCTTGATACTGATAATCGCGTCTTGTATATCGGGACGATGAGCAAAGTCATGTTTTCAGGCCTTCGCATCGGATACTTGGTCGTGCCCCCTGATCTTGTAAATGTCTTTCTGGCTCTCAGGCGCGATGTAGATAGTCATTCACCTTCTGTTGCTGAAGCAGCTTTAGCCGAATTTATTTCAGAAGGATATTTATCCGCCCATATTCGTCGAATGAGGATATTATACGAGAAACGACAAGCAACTCTCATAGGCCTACTCACAGAAAAAACAGCCGATTTCTTGAGCATTGAACCACAAGATTCCGGGATGCATCTGATCGCCTATTTAAGATCTGATATAAATGACAAGCAAGTTGAGCAGATATCACGGACCAATGGCATGCTCCTTCGTGCTTTATCTGGATATTATCAAAGGCAGAGCGACACACAAAACGGACTGGTGATCGGTTTTGCCGGTACGAATGAAAAAAAGATGCCGCAATTAGTGGACAGGCTTGTGGAAATTCTTGAAAAACTAGCAGAATAAGGCAAAATTTAGGAATGTTTCACATCCGGAATAAATGGATATTATTGGCTCTTAGCCTTACTTTCCCCTTAAAATTCGCCGAGGCAGAACAAACCAGTTTATCCATGCACGGGACCGCAAAATATAGTAAGAATTTCACTCACTTTTCTTATGCTAACAGGCAGGCCCCCAAAGGCGGCACACTTCGCCTTGGCGTTGTGGGTAGTTTTAACTCTTTAAATCCATATATTATAAAAGGCCTGCCCGCAGCGGGGCTAGGATTAGTTTATCAATCCTTGCTCTCCCGCTCTCGCGATGAACCCTTTTCACTTTACGCCAATATTGCGAAATCCTTTCAGATTGCTCCTGACAGACGATGGATCATCTTTAGAATTGATCCCAGCGCACAATTTTCTGATGGCAAAGCTCTAACCGCCAAAGACATTCTATTTTCCTACCAAATATTGCGAAAAGAAGGTCGCCCTAATCACCGGCAATATTATGGCAAAGTTGACAAGGCAGAGATTCTCGAAGGCAACCGTATTCGCTTTAGTTTCAAGGGAGAGGACGTGTGGGAACTCCCTCTCATCATGGGACTGATGCCTATCCTGTCCGCCTCCCATTTTGAGATCAATAAATTTATCGAAACCACTTTAAATCCAGCACCGGGCTCGGGCCCATACATTGTCGATAAAGTTCATCCGGGCCGACAAATAATTTACAAGCGCAACGCTTCTTTTTGGGGTTGGCACTTACCGCAATTCCAAGGTCGCTATAATTTCGATCGCATTGTCTATGACTATTTTAGGGACAGTGATGTTGCGCTGGAAGCTTTTAAGGCCGGTACAATTGATCTACGATTTGAAAGTGATCCAGGTAAATGGACAGCAAAAGCCAACCCAGATAAAACCTACCGAAAAGAAAGCAGGACACTATTTACCCCTGCCCCTATGAAGGCACTTGCATTCAATACGCGGAGAGAGCTTTTCGCCGACCGAAGGGTGCGGCAAGCCCTAAACCTTGCCTTTGATTTTGAATGGCTAAACAAAAACATTCTACATGGCGCCTATAAAAGAACGGCTAGCTTCTTTCAAAATTCCACCCTTGCTGCCAAAGGCCTTCCTAATGACGAGGAAATTGCACTCCTCTCCCCTTATAAGTCAGAACTTCCTGTTGAATTGTTTGAAACTGAATTTGTTCCTCCCGTTAGTGATGGATCGGGCCGGGATCGTGAAAAACTGAAAAAAGCGCGGCAGTTGCTGGCAAATGCAGGATGGCAGCTTTCAAAGGGAATACTTATCCACAAAAAAACAAAGCACAAATTTAACTTTGAATTTCTCCTTCAGAATTCTCAGGATGTAAAAATACTAACCCCTTACCGCCAGAACCTGTCACGCCTCGGTATCAAGACCAGCATACGATTAATCGATACAGCAAGTTACCAAAATAGACTAACCGATTACGATTTTGATATAATCATAGCCAAGTGGGGGCAAAGCTTATCCCCCGGGAATGAGCAATCATTTTACTGGAGCCGTGCAGCTGCGGATATGTCAGGCACTCGGAATTATCCGGGCATAAAGCTTAATTCCGTAGATTTTTTGATCACTCGCATCAAAAATTCTCGAACATATGAAGCCCTGAAGGCGGCAACCCGTGCGCTTGATCGAATATTACTTTTTGGCCACTACGTTATTCCTCTCCACCATACGGATCAACAATGGCTGTTTCGCTGGCCTCATATTATGTTTCCCAAGAAAACATCCTTTTATGGCATCGGTCCAGATGTAGGCTGGTACAGATCTATTGACGAAGACCCTTTAAAGACGCCATAAAGATGTTGGTTCCTGTTTTTTACTCTGCCTGGATTTCATTTATGCTTGCTCTCATTTCACCCGCAAAAAAACTCAATTTTGACCGTGAAATTATCCCGGAAACATTCACCGAGATACGCTTTAAAAAAGAAGTCAGTGAACTGCTTAAAACCACATCCAAACTAAAAGCAAATGATCTAAAAAGCTTGATGAAGCTCAGTGATGATTTGAGCGAGCTAAATTATAAACGGTTTCAGTCCCTTAAATTTCCGTTTACGCCAGAAAATGCAAAACAAGCGGCCTTTGCCTTTAACGGAGATACGTATGCGGGTTTTGATGCGCCCACATTGAACTCAGACGATTTGGCCTATGCGCAAGATCATGTGCGTATTTTGTCAGGCCTTTATGGATTGGTTCGCCCGCTGGATTTGATCCAGCCTTATCGCTTGGAAATGGGCATTAAATTAACCAATAAACGCGGGGCGAATTTGTATGAATTCTGGGGAGATCGCATTGCCAAGGCACTGAATGAAGAGGTAAGCGATCATAAGAACCCAACCCTTATCAATGTTG
>Ga0209826_1000015_pt1 | contig 108094 bp, 131 predicted proteins | sample GOMGulsemesocosm_5_FD_184637 | JGI IMG/M metagenome (GOLD analysis project Ga0209826, IMG submission 184637) | Methane-oxidizing microbial communities from mesocosms in the Gulf of Mexico - GOM15C Gulf of Mexico (SPAdes) (version 2) | ecosystem: Environmental > Aquatic > Marine > Cold seeps...
AATCCGCTTTCCCAAAGCCAAGCTACGATAGATTTATATTACTCAAAAACAAAACAAGTATTTACTATGCAGGGGAGCAGGCTGTTCCCAACCCACTCCCCTACTCTTCACTTCCGGTAAGCCATCAAGACTTCACGAACGACCGGATCACGAGTGATATCCTCGTCGGTGAACTCCACCCGGCCAAACTGCTTGGACTTGTCGAATCGGCGCAGCGCATCCACCAAGCCGCTCTCGCCGTTCAGATCGTGCTGATCCGGGTCGCCGTTGACGACTACGCGGGTGCCTTCGCCAATCCGAGTCAGGAACATCTTCATTTGGCCTGTGGTGGTGTTCTGCGCTTCGTCCAGAATTACGAAGGCGTTACGGAAGGTCACGCCACGCATCATCATCAGCGGTCGCGCGACGATCTTGCCGAACTTGAGATAGGTGGCGACCTTCTTCGGCCCCAGCTTACCTTCCAACACATCCAGGAACGGCTCCAGCCAGGGCTGATACTTCTCGTACTCGTCGCCCGGGAGAAAGCCCATTTCTTCGTCACAACCAACCATAGGGCGAGCAATAACGATGCGCTCGATGGCGCCGGCTTCCAGCAGTTCAGCTGCGTAGGATGTTGCAACAAAAGTCTTGCCTGTGCCGGCCGGCCCGTTCACGAAGACAATGCGCTTCGTGTTCATCTGGCTGATCATCTGGCCCTGAGTCTGGCCCCGAGCCTCCAGCTTGCCGAACCGAATCTTGTTCATTTCTCGCTCGACATGAGCCTCGAAATCGTTGTGAGCCGCAGACTGAGCCTCGAAATCGTTGGAACGTCTGCTGTTGCGCCGTTGACTCTTGCTTGCCTTGCCTTGCTTACCCTTCATAAAACCTCGCTTACTCACCCGGCGCACGGTGAAAGTACACGCCACCTACTACTGCCTGATCCGTCACCTGAACGTATTCCATGTTTACGGACTTCGTTTCGGTGTTGACGTGACAGACGTTGAAACCCATCGACCAGAACTCGCCTTCGGTGTACGAAGCGCGCAGACGGTGGCCGCAACCAAGCTGCATCCAGGGGTAGGAGCCGCGGAGCGCATGCTTGCAGTGATCGACCTTCCAAGAGTGGTGATGCCCGTTCCAGCCAGGCAGACCCCACGACTTTGCATGCGGGTGGTGATGCACCAGAACCGCCTCGTCGTAGATCACATAGGACTTGAGAACTTCTTTGGCTTGATCCTGCTTTGACCAGGCAGCGAGGTCGGCCCGGGCGATGTAGTTGACCTCGAACTGATCCAGGCCCAGCAGCTTCGGTACAGTCAGGCCCAGCAGATCACCCAGAATGGCTTTCATGGCCGGCGTTGCATCAGCCAAGTGTCGCAGCAGGCGGAACTCGTGGTTGCCTTCAACGAAGTCGATCTGAGCGTTGGGGCAGGCTTCTCGCAGCGGACGCAGAATGTGGTCGTGAACGAAGCGGATTCGGCCTACCACGTCCCACTCTCGCGGATCGATGGTGTACTTGCCGAACTCTGGCAGGTCGAAGATATCTCCACCCAGGTTGATCACGTCCGGCTGGATCATGCGGCAGCTCTCGATCAGCACTCGCAGGTAGAACCGATCGATCTCCTCGTCGTGAAGATCGGAACAGCCTACGATAACCTTCATCTTCTTGCCGGAATCTCGAATGTACCGGGTGTCCAGCTCGCGACGGTCGTTGAACGATCGGTAGTGATCCGCTGATACATGCTTGGCTAACTGACGCTCAATCGCATGTTGGTTGCGATTCATTTCCAAGCCAGCTTGGCGCCTGAACTCAAGAAAGGTGCCGAAGTGACGATTCCAGGTCGAGTCTGACAAACCAGTCTCGTCGCGGAACCGCTGACGGGTGATCTGCTTGCTGGGATCGGCATGCCAGATGGCCTGCATTTTTGAAATAAGCTCTTGCGGTGTCATATCCGCATACTGGTTCTGCATCTCCGGCAGCGTCGAACGCTCTTGCGGAGCCAGTGTGCGATCAATCAAAGCGGGCAGTTTCTCTCCGGCTGACAGTCGCTTGCGGTGAAGTGATGCGCGGTTTTTGATCGTCTGATACGCCAAGCCGGTGTGAACAGCCAGGTCGTTCAGGGTTGGAAAGGTCGCGCTGTTATTCCACAGCGACGCAAACTGCTGGTCAGTGAGTGCCATTCAGAAGCTCTACCAGTTTGTTGTGCTCGATCATCAAGGCGTTGTAGCGCTCAATTACATCGAGGTTGTGGTCGTTGAAGTCTGTTGCGGAATAACCGGAAGGGGTTCGGCCTTCTTCAACAGTTGAGGGGGAATCTGAGGACAGCTCGGGGCGACGTGCGGCGTTGAACATGCTGATAACGCCAGTGCTAGGCCCGCAATACAAATCTTTGTCAGGCTCGACATAGACTTTTACCTGCTCGCGGATGGTTTGAATTTTCGTCGAGGATTCATTTAGCTGCTTGGCGAGGTCTTCTTGAGCGAAGATGGCGGCCTTGAGTTGCAGTTCAACCTGAAACTGCTTTTCTACGGCCGCCTGCAGCCTCTCGACTTCGTACTTGTCCTTAGCGCCCTGGAAGCCCAGGTAAAACGCTCCACCCAAGGCTGCGATCAGTCCTGCGGACTTGAGTAGAAGAAGGACTTTTTCAATCATCAGTTAGGCCACTTCTCAGCGGCCGGCGCTGGACTGTCTCTGTTCAAAGCGCTGTCAAACGCATAACCAATGGTGAAAACCGTAATCAACCCTTGAATGCTGTCTGGTATCTGCCCAGCGACGAACATGGTTATAACGGTGCCGAGCACCGCGAGGGTGGCTTGCGCCGTGTTTCGCCAGGTTCCATTGGCAAACAGATACTCGGTCAAGGTGTTGTGAGTCTCGCCGCGTAACCACTTCTTGACGTAGTGACAAGTCATGCCCAGCAAGGCGAAGAAGACGGTGATCGCGAGATTTACCCAGTTCAGTGATTGCAGCGCTTCCATATCAACCTCTATGCATTGACGTAAACGGTCTTGCCGTTTTGCTTGATTGCTTTCAAGAACTGCTTGCGCAGACCTTTGCTCCCTGGCAGGCCGATGTGAACCCACCGACCAAACTCATGAATTACTTGGTCAACGGGCAGGTCAGTCATCCGTTCTTTGATAAAGGCAAAGAGGTCGTCCACAGAAACGCCGGAGGCGTTGATATCCGCAGCGAGACCGCTCATGTGAACCGACGTACTGGAGCCGCCAACCTTGCGGTTCAGGGCTGGCGATCGGTAGCCGGAGCTGATGTTGATCGAGACCTTTCGTCCGTAGTGTTCGCACAGCCGATCACGCAGGGTCTGCAGCCACTCTGCGAGCTTGCGAACATTAGGCATAAGGGTTTGAGGAACGCTGTTGCGCAGACCGTTTCTCTCGGCGGTTTCAGAGCGTTCAAATTCGGAAAGGGAGAAATTGGTGGTCAGTTTCACTGCCCGCCCTCCATCGCTTGAGCAGTGACCTGGCGATCCACTGGTGACTTTTGAACAATTGCCGGCAGCTGAGCGCCAGAGCCGAGCCAACCAACGAAGCCGATTGTTGCGAGCGCCTTGATGATGTTCGACCAGACGGTGCGGTTTACCGTCCGGTAGGTGCTGACAATCTCGTTGAGCTGGCGGTGCTGTTGGACATGATCATCGCGACTCATGCCCAGGTTTTCCCGGATAGAAAGATCAATTCGCTCCCGCAGCCGCATCTCCATTTTCTGCATGTTGCTATTCAGCTCTGCAGAAATTTTGCTCGCCATCAGCTCAGCCGATGACTCGGAGATTTGGCGCATTTCGGATCGAAGAGCTTCGGTTTGCATGCCGACGGCTCGCGACGCTGCTGCTTCGGCAATGACTTGCATCACTTGGATGTCCCTCTCATTCAAGGGTGTAGCGGTCATAGCTCTTCGGCACTCTCTTGCGAAGTTGGCTTAATAGGGCTTTATTTTATCATTAACTAACCAGTTAGTGATATTGCCTAGCGAGAATTTCCCCTGATTCGATTGATCTGCTTCGACGGGTTCAAAATTGATACGCAGGGACGCGAGATATCGCGCTGGTGCAACGCTCGCTTGTTTTCGCTACCCGAATCAATGTGAAAGCGAAAAGAGCAGCAGCGAGCGTTTAAGCGGCTGGCTTAGACGTAGCCGTTCACCGTCCAATCAACGATTCGCTCAGCGATGGCGGCGGGGTTTCTCACCGCCTGGTTCAAGAAAACCCTCAGCTGGTCTCCGTCCCCGAATGTACTCAGCTGCACCTTGACGATCTGGTGTTTTGCGAAAAACTCGATCCGGCGCTTGAACGTGTAGTCTACATCGCCCAGAGGGAATGACCCGACGAAGGCGGTGCCCATCTTGTCATTGATGCCATGCTTCATCAGAACTCGGGTGAAGTTCTCGTAACTGCAATCCTGACGGTAACGACCATCTTCTCCGAGCGACCCTATTGCGTACTGCGTGTAGTGACCAACACTGTCAAAATAGCCTTCCGGGACTCTCGCTGTGATGACGGACGGATTGTTTACCGTTCGACCAACCGCTGTCGCGAGCAGTTCTTGAACCTTCATTCCGACATGCTTTGCTCTTGCTTGAACCAAACCTTTGGGCAGGTCGAAACTGATTTCTCGCGCAAGCCCCTGGATGCCGTTAAACGGTTTCAGGTTCGACAAGTCCATCGGACCGGCCGGTCTGATTCTCGGGTAGGGCGTGTTCGTCTTGAAAGTTGGCGTCTTGCCGTGCTTTAGCAAATCCATTACCGCGTGGCGAATCTGAATCATCGACCAACCATCGATCAGATCGTGTCGAGTGAAAAGCTCAAACCCATCCTCAGCCTGCACCGCTTTTACGCAGGTAGGGGCGGAAACGTGCTGCTCTGCCCTGCCCTGACCTGTATGTACGCGGTCAGCCAGGACGATCTCCCCGTTTTCGATCCTTCCGCGCATCAGAGGGGCGTGATGACTGACCTCTTGGACTGCATCGACGAACTCTGCCCAGCTCACCGGAAACTTGAAGTTCAAACTGGTGCCGAACGTCATGTCGGCGCCTTTGACTGAAAACGCCTTTTGTATCGGGTGTAACTTCATCGCTTGATTAGCCTTACGAACCAGGAAGCCGGGTCGAACTCCCACCACTGATGCGCGAAGTTCCAGCCATTCGGCTTTTTATGGTGATTGTTGTGATAACCCTCGCCACCGAAAAGAACGCCAAGCAGCCAGACGTTGCGCGATTTGTCGCCAACATCGTAGGTCTGATAGCCGAATTTAGGGTTGTGAGGAATGATGACCAGAATGTACTTGCGCAACAGCTGCATCACAGAGACTGGGATTGCCCACAGGTAGATCAGCGCCTCTGGCGATATCGCCAGCAGAGTTAGCGCAGTCAGAATTGGGTAGGCGATATACAGCTCATGCACCCGCTTCATAGTTGGCGTGAGAAAGAACCGCTTCTTGGCGCTGACAGTCAGCTTAACGCCAGCCAATTTTGTCGCTGGAAACACCACGTCTTTGTAATGGGTGTGCGGGTCTTGATCGGTGTCAGAGTGAAGGTGATGCTGCAGGTGAATGGCTGCGAACGCCCCTGGATGACCAGACAACGAAGCGCAGCCTGCAAACAGCATGACTTCTTCCCAGAACCGATTGGTCTGGAAGGACTTATGGCAGAAGTAGCGATGCCAGCCTACTGTCAGGCCGACGATCCAGTAGAACTGGAAGGCGAGGAACCCACCGACGATCCATCCGATGCTCGGCGGGAACAAGAACGCCCCCACCAAGCCGACCAGTGCTGCCGTTTGAATCATCCGCGAGTTGCGAAAGTGAGACGCTTCAAATGGCTTCTTCATTGGCGAATCGCCCGGATGAACCACCACGTCGGGTCGATCTCCCACCAACGCTCACCCATCTTGGCTCTGAACGGGTAGGCATGATGGTTGTTATGCCACCCTTCCCCGCCCGAGATCAGCGAAGCGAACCACCAGTTGTTACTCGTATCCGGGATTTCATGGTTGCGATAGCCAAGTTTTCGCAGATGCCCCGTCCACAAGATGAACCGCAAAGTGATCTGGCTTAGTCCCGCGGGGACTAAGTAGAACCAGAAAAGCGCTGCAAGCGGGTTAATTGCAAAAAGAACGCCGATTGAAACTACAACAACCGCGTGCGCAATCACGAAGCCCCAGTACCAACGCAGCGTGATTCGGTGCAGAGAGTCTTTGGTCGCAACACGCAGGAACTTGGCCGTTACCCTGGTCGTATGATCAATCGCAGAGCCACCCCCGATAGCGAATCGGGCGTAAGGGTCGTCTGGCTTATCTGATCGCAGGTGGTGTCGAACATGCGCCTCTGCCCAGATGCAAGGAGGTCCAACTAGGCTGACCATGCACAAGTGCGCCATCACCCATTGCCAGAATCGATTGCACTTGAATGCACCGTGCGAGAAGTAACGGTGGGCGCCGGCGCTGATTCCGACGATGTTGAACACCTGCCAGATCACAAGGGCGTGAATCCAGTAGGCGCCTGCCCAGTACAGATGTGGGGCAAAAAACATGAGACTTACCCCGATCAAGGCGCAGGCCATGACCAGGGAGTTAGCCGCGACCATCGTCGGGTTGGTTGCTTTCAGTAGGGCCATTGTTAGCTCCAGTAGGCGTCACTGAGGATCGGGATAGTCTTATACTTGGCTTCTGGCACGTTCTCGTCTCGTACCGCGCTGATAAATTCTTCTGGCGTCACCTGGTAGACGTACATCAGAAAAGCGTCGCCAGTGCCGTTATTGGTGAACGTGTAGTCTTTGGCTTGGCCTAACTTCAAATACTTGAACAAGTCGAAGGTGTTCTCATCGACCGTCACCTGGCCCTCCAGCACAAACACGTTTCGCTCCAGCGCGCGGTTCGGTATGGTCACAGACTGGCCCGGGGCAAGCGGGAAGTTCTGCTGCAGATAGATGCCCGAAGCTGGGTCGCGCAGAGTTACGCACCAGAATTCGTTGTACTCATCCAGGCCAGTGAAGCTGGCCCCACCCTGAGTGGCCCATCGGCCGGCGACCATTTCGTCTCCACGATATCGGTCAAACGGAGTGCTGTTGCGCGGTTTGACCGTGAAGCTGCCTCGAACGAAAGCGTTCGCTCGATAGGTGTTTACCCCAAGAGTTTCTTCTGGAGCCGGCAGCCTGCAGACCTCGGGCAGCGTCGCGTCAACGATGACGTACTGGTTCTGCCCGAGAGTCAGACGAGAGATAACGAACTTGTTAGCCGCAAGTTTTACCGTCCAGGGGTTTGTGATGTGTTCACGCATTACTCAAGCTCCACTACAATGTTTGCCCCAGAAACGAGAAGGCTGTAGATTCCACTAACCGTTGTTGTTGAAACGCTGTAAAAGTGAGATTTTGACGGAGTAAAAGCGGCAGCCGACCAAGCCCCTAAAGTATGTTGAACTCCGTTTATTCTCACCTTTGTGTACGGAGGATCGCCGTTTTCGTAAACGTAAGCCAGGACGATAGTCAGCTCGTTTACTGAGTTTGAACGACCTCTGAACTGTTCAATCGTGTGCCCGTCTTTTGCCACTTTGTTGTCTATAGAACCTATGTTTATGGTTCTCTCCCAAGGCGCAACGTCGCCCCTTGTGTATCCGCGCCAAATCGGATTACTACCGCCTTGACCAGAAACGATGTTATGAACAACGCCAGATGATTTACCTCGCAACGCAGCGAGAGAGATTGGCCCGGAAGCTATCCCGGCCAAAGATCGGACCATCGGGTCGTTGAGCGAAATAGCGCCTGTCACGCCAAGCTCGATGCGAACATCGTTGAGCGAAATAGCGCCTGTTGGGGTGGCCATTAAATTACCTCCCCTTCGACAACCGCTATCGCCGCGCTTTGATTAAGGGCGCCATTCAGGCGGGCGTGAGCGAAGCCTGCGAGGAACGCTTTGGCCAGGTCTGGAAACTCAGCTATGTTCTCCGGCAGATCGCACTTCAGCGTGGTGATCTGGTCTTCACCGAACGTCACAACAAACCGACCGTCCTCCAGGACGGTCAGCACTTCTTTAATCAGAGCCATTAAGCAATACCTCGATTTTCCAGAGCCTCGACCTTGCTCGACAGCTCCTTGACAGCCTCAACCAAAAGCCCGACCAAGTTGCCGTAAGCAACACTCAAGTAACCCTCTTTCTCGTCTCCGGTAACCGCCTCCGGGATTGCGGCTTTAACTTCCTGAGCGATCAAGCCCGTTTGGCGAGCGCCAGATTTGATACGAGTAAACTTCACGCCGCGCATCTTCTTAACTGTCGCCAGCGCATTCTCAATAACCTCGATATCGGTCTTGAGGCGTCTGTCGGATGTAATGCCAACGTCATCCTGTGCGTATAGCGCTCCACCAACGCCTACCCCGCCTGCAATCTTCAAAGCGCCGGTAGTCGGGCTTGTGGATGCAGTCGTGCTGGAAACAATCAGGTCGCCAGAAACCGTGCCGCCGGCCAGAGGTAGGTAATCGTGAGCGTGAGATTCGGCGGCAGCCCCGATCTCGGCGAGGGTCCAGGAGACGTTGCTGGTGCCATTGAACGATTTGCCAGTGGAACCAATAGTCAGGGTACGGGCATTCGCCAAAGCAGTAGCTGAACCGGCATTGCCTGTGGTGTCCTGATTGAACGTGGGCCAGGTTTGCCCGGCGGCAAAAGTAATTGCGCCAGTCATAGTTCCACCTGCCAACGGCAGCTTGGTTGCATCCTCCACCGTAATGTTCGCACTGCCGTCAAAGCCCACGCCGTTAATGGTGCGGGCAGTGGCCAGCTTGGTCGCTGTCGCTGCGTTTCCTGTGGTGTCCTGATTGAATGTCGGCCAGGTCTGTCCAGCGGCAAAAGTAATTGCACCAGTCATGGTGCCACCGGCCAGGGGCAGCTTGGTTGCATCTGCTACGGTAATGTTCGCTGTACCGTTAAAGCTCACACCATTGATGGTACGGGCCGTCTGCAACCGAGTTGCTGTAGCTGCGTTTCCAGTAGTGCTCTGATTGAACGTGGGCCAGGTTTGCCCGGCTGCAAAAGTAATTGCGCCGGTCATGGTGCCACCAGCGAGGGGTAGTGCCCCCACGTCTGCAGCAGTAAACGTAATGTTGGCATTGGTGCCAGTGGAGGAGGCAATGGTGCGGGTGTTACCAGTACCAGTGACACTGAGGTTCGTTGCTACGTTTACCTGCGCACCCGCCTGGATACCGTCCAGTTTGGTCTTCTCAGCTGAACCAGCCCACCACGCGGCAATCGCCTGACGGACTCGCTGAGCCGTCCACTTACGGGACGTAGTGGCAGTGCCCGCCTCGGCTTCGGCCTGAGTAACCTCAGAGGCAGTCCACTCCCGAGCATCAGTGAAGCGGGCGTCAGTGAGAAGCGCCCGCTCGTCGAGTGAGTCCTCCACGTTCTTGCCTGCTACCGTCAGGCTTCTGGTTACCGTCAGGTCACCGTAAACTCGGGTCGATCCAAGATCAGCCATTAGACCGCCTCCCCTTGTTCAGCGATAGGGTCTTCCACGATAACCTCTTCAGGCTCGGGGTTATCCCGTTTTTCAGCCGCTTGCAGGTAGGCAGAGAAGATAGCTGCGTACAGAGCGCCAAAAGTCACTTGCTGTCCCAGTGGCTCCCGGGTGATTGGGTCGATCACGTCAATGACCTCGCCCATATCCTTCTGGTCAAGGGTCAGCTCAAGGATGCCTTCGTCCTGTGCCAAATGGCTCTCGCCGAGCACCACGACTTTTTCTTCAACGAACTTGACCCGGATGGCATCGCTCAGAGGGTGCTCGATGACGATGCGCTTGGCACGGACCCAAGACTCTCCTGCTACCTCAGTTTGGCGGTAGTTGTTACTCATGCTATTACCTCTTTGAATTGGCCTTGGATGAAGGTCCGACCTTCACTAATTGAGACCTTGTTCGGGCCTGTACGCTGATACTCGATGGCGATTTCCTCGGGGGTGAGGGCGCGGTTGAAGATTTTGAGGTTGGCCATATCCCCGAAAAAGGGGGAAGCTCCCCCAGCGTAACGTCCGCCAATAGTCATGTGGGGGTAAGTGGGGCTACCCACTTGTAACCCGCCGGATTCTAGGGATAGGTACGCTTCTGTACCGTCTATATAAACCCGCCGACTGGATGAAGCATGTACATACGCGACCATGTGCCAAGTCCCAGTCTGCAAAGTACGGCTGGTAACTGTTCGCCAGGCCCAGGGCGCAGATGCGTACTTAACCATTGAGGTAAGCCCGCTGTTGTTGATGGCTATCTCAAAAGTGTTCTCGATAGTCAGCAAGTTCTGATCTGAGGAGGAACTGGCCGGCAAGGGTTTTACCCAAAACGTAAATGTAGCCTCGGGAAACTGCCATGTACCTCCGCTTAGCGGAGCAGAGGTTACCCGGATGAATTGCCCATCCCCACTAAAACCAAACGCACCCTTACCATCAAACCCACCAGCAACCGGCACAGCTCCATTCGCTACGCCGTGGTGCCCATTACCGGAGTAGTCATCCGCATTGGCAGTCAACGGGTAGTAAGCCACCAAACCATCTGTGATGCCGACTTCGGAGTATGCCCCCGAAGCCACTGTAGAAATAACTTGCCCAGGCATGGCCCCTGCTTTAGCTCTGAATAACGCCTCATTGCGAGAGTCGAAACCAGCCAACAACTCAGCAATAGAAGGCTCAGTGCCATCGCAAATATCCATGCGCGGGTAGCACCACTGCTGGCGTGTGTTCACGTCCGTGGAGTAGTACAGATAGCTCCTGTGTCTTGCAGCAGTCGTCCCCTCAGCGAACACGCAGTCGCCCCCTGTGTTACCAAGAACATTCGCTATCCGGCCTGCTGCAACTGTGTAAACTCCAGAGTCCGGATGCACTGCGCCCGCGCCGCTGCCTATGGGCCAAATATGCCCAACCACCAAAATCCACTCGGAATCAAGCCCGCCGCGGTAATCAAAGTACGGGTTTCCGTTAGTCGCCCCGTTTGACCGGTTTAGGACGGCTGGCGACCCATAACAGCCAAAGTAGAACGTACCATTCCCCGTGACCGTTCTCCGCACCCATGTTGAAAGGCGGTAAAACTTGGTTGGATCGACAGGAAACCAGTCACTATTCCACCCACCATCCGGCCCGCTCACTGCATCCGGTCTTGCCTCCCAGACGACAGTAGGCTTACCCCAAGGATCAGTGTCTATAACGCGGTAGTCCTCCCCCGCGCTACCAATTTTGCGAAACATACCAACATCACCAATCTGCCCGTCTTCCCATTGGGTGTAATCCAACAAGAGCGATTGCTTAATGCCTGTGTCGTTGATCATGGCAGCGTAAAAGTTGCCTTGGTCGTCAATGGACCCACGGCAGTGGTACAGGTTTTTTATATCGGCAGCTGAGAGTTCGCCGGCATAAAGCGATACTTCACCAACAACGCCAGCCCAATAGCCACCCGCCCAGTCCCCGATTCTGTTAATCGGGTTAACGGTAAGATCAAGGGATGTCGCTACAGTTGAAAGGAAGTTTCCGTCAACATAAAAACTTGCATTACCGTTGCCGTGTATCACCGTTACATAAAGATGAGCCTTGCCGTCATCAGGAGAGATATACCCTGATTCCCTGAAAGACCCATCAAAAAGACCAAATACATTTGACCCACTGCTGAATATCGCCGGGTGAATGTTCGCGCTACACCCTAAAACCGTTCTCCAGTTTGCAGCGGCTATCGCGTCATCACGCTTATACCAGAAGGCAAGCGTTGCTTTTGGTGCGGAGAACGGCTCAATATCCATCCGCTTGCCGGCAGAGCTGAACACGGCACAGTTGCGTCCATCTACGGTCGTAAAGCCAACATCGCCAACTGGAGTGCCTGAGATATACCGGGCCGCATCATAAAGGTCATTGTTGAATTTGTGGTTAACGGCCAAACCCTTCGCCAAATCCCTCACTTCATGCTCAGAGAGGGCGTGGTCGTAGACGCGAACGTCGTCAACAATGGCAGCCGGAATATAATACGCAGTATTATAACCAGTTGACCATTTAAACAGTTGCAGCTTGTCCGGTACGCACTTCATTGCGTAAGTAATTTCAAATTCTTTAATACCATCAACCCAAAGACTCAGGTTATTATTCGATGCGTCATAACGGACAATCAGGTGCGCCCACCTGTCCTTTATATTCGATGTTCCATAATAGGAATGGTATGTCCTACTTGTGCCGGTTCCGGTATTGCAGCTGATTCTATAGTCGGTTGCTGAAATATACCGGACAGTTATACCTGCTCCTGTATTTGTGGCATGGTTGTGATTTGTTACAAGCCCATTCGCGGACGCCATTGCATCAGTGACGTATGCCCAACATGCCATAGTGAAGCTTGACGAAAGGTAGATGTCTTCGATCGTTCCAAAATAGTCTGATCCTGTATTGAGTGCGAGTCTCTTATAAGCTCCACCCAGTTTACCAACTTCCGGCACCAACTGTCCGCTATTGTTAAAATAGGTTAGCTTAGGTCCAATAATATTTGTCAAATCTTCCAGCCTGTAATGTGCAATCAAAGCCATGTCATTACTCCTGGAACACAAAGTCTATGGACTTGGTGGTGGCGTTGTACTGAATAGACGCCTTTACGTCGCTCAGACCGGTGCCGCCCATCTTGAAAGCCCCCGAGTCTCGCACACGCACGTCTCCGGTAACGTCCAGCCGATGAGTAGGGCTGTCATTGCCGAAGCCTGTGTTGCCGCGCAGGGAAGCGTCTCCACCAACTTGCAGAGCGTTAGTGCCGTCATCGGTAGTACCTACCAGCACCTTGGCAGTCGAAACAAGCGAGGCGATTCCTGCCACGATAGCTTGACGGACCCGCTGCGCGGTCCACTTCCTGGAAGTAGTAGAGGTTCCAGCTTCCGCTTCGGCCTGCGTTACTACGCTAGCGGTCCATTCCCGCGCGTCGGTGAGGCGAGAATCTGTGTTGTCCACCTTCTCGGCGAGCGCAGTATCCAATCCTGTGACTGTGCTAATCGGCAGAGTGGGGATGCGGGCAGCGCTGATGGTGCCTGTCGCAATGTTGCTTGCGTTCAAGCCAGTCAAGGCCGCGCCATCACCCGAGAACTTGGGAGCGACCAGAACGCCGGTTGAGCCGGTAAAGGTTACGTTCGCGTGGCTGTAAAGCACGCCACTGGCGTTGATAACCATCGGGTACGTCCCACTGAAGGAAGTGCCGATACTGGCCAGCTTGGTGGCAGTTGCAGCGTTGCCTGTGGTGTCCTGGTTTAAGATGGGAATACGCGCAGCATCAATAGTGCCTGTTGTAATTTTGGACGCATCCAGGCTTGGGATATCAGAAGCAGCCAGCGCTGCGCCGCCGGTCACAATACCCTTGGCGTTGACAGTGACTTTCCCGTACTCACCCGCAGATACGCCAGACGCTGCCAGCGTAAGCACTCCTGAGGCGTTCCCTGAGCCGTCAAACGACGTAGACCAAGTGCCGTCCCCTGTCATCGAGATCGTGCGAGCTGTGGTCAACTTGGCGGCAGAGCCGGTGGTGTTCTGGTTCAGCGTTGGAATGCGCGCTGCTGCGAACGTGCCGGTGGTGATCTTGGAAGCGTCGAGACTTGGAATGTCGGCAGCGACGAGAGCCGCCCCTCCCGTTACGACACCCTTGCTGTTTACTGTGACCTTGGCGTAGGTGCCTGCAGTGACGCCTGAGTTTGCCAATGTCAGAGCAAAGGAAGCGTTTGCGGAGCCGTCAACAACGGCCGATCCTGTCGCATCGCCGGTAAAGCTGAGAGTTCTAGGGGTGCCCCAGCTAACTGTAGTGATGCCGAAAGAGCCGTCAAAGCTCCTACCATTGATCGTAACCGGCGTTGCCAGGCGACTTGCGGTCGCCGCATTGCCGTCAGTGTCGATATTGGAGGTTGCGTTTGGGATGAAACTGGTGAGGCCGGAGAAGCCACTGAGGTCTGTCACAAGCTCAGTTGTCCAACCCTTCGTGTAAGCCGTAGAGACACCGGAAAACGTCAGCAGCGCCCTTGAGATCGCGACTTGAGGGTAGTTCCAAACAGTCGTTTCGTCGCCCAGGACAATACAGTTTTTCCCGTTTGCATCGATGCCAAGACGAACCTTAATGTCCATCGAGCCAAACGCAACCTTGGTTGGGGTGAGCCAGCCAGAGCCGTAGCGGTAGCCGGCCACCAGAATCTTCTCAACCTTGGCCGGGTTGTAGTTGTAGGCGTCGATTTCAAACTGGTGCATTACCGCGGTGTTCGCACTAGGAGCGCTGAAAACGATGGCGCCAGTGACGTTGCTGTCAGCCTTGAAAAGAGCAACGCCATGTACGTTGAAGTCGAGAACTGATGGCGAGCCTGGGCTTGCGCCAGACCGGAGGGTGTCGCCGTTTTCCAGAGCAACCGGAACGGTTATCTCGCCGCCAGTAATTTTCGAGGCGTCCAGGTTCGGAATATCGGACTCAGACAGAGCGAGTCCACCAATCACGATACCTTTCGCGTCAACCTGAACCTTCGCGTACTGACCTGCAGTCACGCCCGAATTCTTCAACGTAAAGGCAATTGCGGCGTTAGCGGTGCCGTTGAAACTCGCGGAACCTGTGCCGTCGCCAGTGATCGAGATCGTTCTGGATGTAGCCAGCTTTGTCGCTGCAGCAGCTGTGCCGGTTGTCGAGACGGCCCCAACGTCAGCAGCCGTCAGCGTAATCGCGCCCCCAGACTTGCCGTTGACGCTGGTGATCGACTCGGTGTTGTCGATCTTGTAGAACTCGGTCAAGTTCTTGGAGTACATCAGCGTGTCGCCGACCGCGTAGTCGATACCGGATACAGTGCCGCCTACAGTAACCTTCCAGAAACCACTTGCAGATGGCACAGGCGGGTACGCGCCACCCGAGAGATCAACGCCGCCGTACTCAACCAGGCCACCAACCACGCTCGCTGCTGCCTGCATTACCTCTGCATGCGCGTCTTCAATTTCGGAGTGCATGGTGGTGACTTGCGAGTGCATGGTGGTGACTTGCGAGTGCTTAGTGTCAACTGACGCTTTCGAGCTGGCTGCGGAGGACGCCGAGCTGGCTGCTTCGCCAGCTTTGGTTGTAGCGGTAGAAGCCGAGCTGGACGCGGAGGACGCGGAACTCGCAGCGGCTGACGCCGAGCTGGCTGCTTCACTCGCTTTGGTCGAGGCGGTGGCGGCTGACGCAGCTGCTTCACTCGCTTTGGTCGTTACCAGTGACTCGGAACCTGCCGCTGCCGACGCGCTTGCAGCCGCTTTCAAGGCATGATGCTTGGCGGAATACTTGCCCGTCTCAACTGCAGTGTTTTCCGGGTTGTCAGCCCACTTGCTCGCTTTCAGCTCTGACGCTGAGGCGTTGGTTGCGGAAGTAGACGCCTCACTTGCTTTGGTTGTTGCCGTAGCGGCAGAAGTGGACGCCTCACTTGCTTTGGTTGTTGCTGTAGCGGCAGAAGTGGACGCCTCACTTGCTTTGGTTGTTGCCGTCGTGCGCGCCGTCTCAGCGGCAGTCTTGGCGGTCTCAGCGGCAGTCTTGGCGGTCTCAGCGGCAGTCTTGGCGGTCTCAGCGGCGGTCTTAGCGGCCTGAGTGGACTCTTCCAGGGAAATGACATTGGTGTGCCGAGTTACAACGTCGGCTTGCTTCGACGTTACATCGACCTGAATTGACGCCACATCAGCTTGCGACGCTGCCACCAGGCTCTGCTTTTCTGCCACATCAGCTTGCGACGCTGCCGCCTTGATTGCGTGGTGCTTGGCGGAATACTTGCCCGCCTCAACTGCAGTGTTTTCCGGGTTGTCAGCCCACTTCTGAGCTTTCGCGGACGATGCGCTCGCTTCACTCGCTTTGGTTGTGGCAGTAGTCGCGGACGCGGCGGCGTTGGTAGCCGACGTTGCGGCATTGGTAGCGCTGGTTGCTGCGGCGCTTTCACTCGACGCGGCGCTGGTTGCAGACGATTCCGCGCTGGTCTTAGCAGCCTGGGCTGCTGACTCCAGGGAAACGACATTGCTTTGACGACTTGTCACATCGGCCAAGGCTGCGTCGGCGGCAACCCGGGAGGTTTCTGCGGCCAACGCATGATGCTTAGCTGAATATTTGCCAGTAGTTACGACGCCGGTAGTCTTCTCGGCCCAATCGCCAGCTAGGTTTGCTTTAGTGGTCGCAGTAGCAGCGCTAGTTGCGGCAGAGTTTTTGGCCGCTTCCGCCGCCGTCTTGGCCGCTTCCGCCGCCGTCTTATAACCCAGAATCTGATCGGCCCATACCTGCTGATCCCCCAGCGCATCCCATTGGGCTTGGGCTTGTGCTTGAAGAGACTCGGTATTCGCTCGCAGCTCGTCTGTCAGGCTGATCAGGTGATCCGGGCTGTAGATCAGCGTGGTGACGCCGTAGCGATCAGTCAGCGGGAACTTGCCATCGCTCGCCTCACCGCCGTTGCGAGGGCCATTGATCCACTGGACAAACTCGTCCAGGGACCGTTGACGGTCGGTCATGAACTCGTCGATTTGGAGCATGAGTTCAAAGTTGCTGGCGTTGGTCAGGTTACGGATAACCGCAAACGCCACGTTCGTCAGGGAAGTGCCTGTGTACACCTCTCCGATGGTGAGCTGAGTGTCCGAGTCTACCCGTGCAATCTCAAAGAGTCGGCCGTTGACCAGAAGGATGTTACCTACTCGGACTTCGGTCTTAAAAAGAGTGCCGACGCCGGTAACTACGGCGCTGTTGTTAGCGAGACTGATTGTCCCGACTCGATACCATGACATTGCACGACCCCGAAAAATGACCAGGCATTATTATAACTAACTAACGGGTTAGTGAGCCACAATGCCTAGCCATTTTTCGATCAGCTTAAATCGCTTTTGGCCAAGCTGCGCTTTCGAGATCGCGAAGGGTTACTGTGTCTTTTTCCTTCAATTGTCTTGCAACAAGGAAGGCTTGCGATATTACTTTCCCAGCCTCAACCGCGGCCGCATTGATAAGCTCCTCAAACTCTGCGTTCGAGAATGTGCGCTCAGAGTTATCTGCCATTCTCCAGGTTACAGAATCGCCGGAGGACAGAGCGAGTCGCATCCGGCGTTCGCTTTCGGCGTCGAACTGAACCGCTAAGATACCCACCTTCACGACGCTCTCGACCTTCTGACGGTAGCTATCGATATCGGCTTTAGAGACGATTACGCTTTGTTTGGGATCATGCACCAGCTTCATTGAACACCTCGACTTTGATTCGACAGGGCTTGTAGTGACCGTTAAACATCATCAGCTCAGTGACTCCTGGCTCCAGCGAAGACCAAGAAAGCTCGCCATCGTCGATCACGCAAATGCCGTTCGGGTGGTGCAGCTCGGTTCCTTCGGGAATGCCCGAGACGATCAATTCTTCACCTGGCTTCAATCGGTACACGCCTGATGGTGCGATCTCCGGTCTCGGCTTGACCTCTCCGTCAATGATCAGGCAGTTCATAGCTGAAATCTCGCCTTCGATTGCAGCCTCCCCCTCCCCTACGTTTATCTCCAGGACGCGCTGATCGTCGGACGTGACAGTCATGCGGATAACGCCTGTCATCAAGTCGTAAATACTGTAGGTCTTCATCTCAACCTCTCTGAAATCAATGCCTTCATCTCGTAGTCATACGGATACGTTGTTGGGCTGTCCGGGGCCAAGTATTTGACCGGCTCCACGGCGCAGTGCTGTCTGTTGGCGAACCAGCCGGCGGTGTTGGTGAATACGGTATATGTGACTTGATATGTGACCGCACTCGTTCCGGGGTTCATATCCAGGATTCGCATCATGAATGGGATCGTGTGACCGTAATGCTCCATATCCGAGTCTTGATCGACGTACTCCGACATGCCTGTGATGGTGATCGTTTCAGAACCCAGAGAAACGCCATTTCTCGTTACCGAAAGAGGCAGGCCAACCAACGGGTTTACCTGGCCTTCCGCCCATGCCCGGAACGGTATCTGAATTTCCAAATACGAACCTGGGAAGAGTGGAGGTGGTACTTGAAACGAATGGACGTAAGTCTTTAGGGTTCCGCCGCTGATAGATTGTGTAGAGGTCGGGGTTGAGTTGATATCCACCCCCAAGAATGTGTCTCTGGACACCGCTCCATTGCGCACGTTGATGGTATCGACAACTTCAACAGCCTCAGCCGAAAAAACACCTGAGAAGGTGCCTCCAGCAGCGTCCATTCGACCCCTGAAAACTGCGTCAGAGTTAAACTCCGCCCACCCAGACGGTAGCGTCATGCTCCTGTCTCCCTGATATACCGAACAAGGATATAACCCGAATCAGACCAGCCAGTTGAATTGGCCATGAGGTCAATCGTGTGACTGCCAGCGTCAACATCAACAAGCGCGACAAGAGGTCTGAATTGAACCAGCCCGGTTACTCCAGATCGGATCGGGATGGTTACGCCGTCAAGACGAAGACCGTTGCACAGACTCCCGTATGCAACGATCTCGACCTTCTTCCAGGAATCCGGCATCACGAAATTAAAACTAAGTGCGGGCTGTCCCGAAGTAACGGATTTGCCAGAGTGAGCCGCCCTCTCTTGGAATGTGATCTGGTTTGTCTTGATGTTGATCGTGTCTACCGCGTCGATAGCTTCGACGGTGAAACGGCCTTTGAATACGCCCGTTGCGGCAACCAGGTCTCCTCTAAACATGACGGAACCAAACTCGACGAAACTCATTTTCGGATGTACTCCGCCAGCAGGGTCACGTTATTGAAGGTCGAAGAGAACGACCCTGGCGACTTCAAGCACTCGTAATCGACGTGAATCGCCACGGTGTACACGCCCGGGGTTTCAACCTCAAACAAGTAGTCTCTCGCCACTCTTGGGTGGGAGTTCACGATGTTGTTGAAAAGCGACCACATTACAAAAAACTCAACGTCCGAGGCGATCTGGTTTCCATTTGGGTCGAGCAGAACCAGAGCCAGTCTCTCCATCAATCTGGTGTTCCCAGCTGTATTTAGAACTCGATCCATGTGCGCTGAGCACCGAATCTTCCCTCCCGTTGCGTCAGAGACGTTTACCGCTACCGACGCGACGTAAGGGATGTTGTCTACGATGTACCTGTAGCCCGTGTTCGTCAGCGTCCCTGAGTTGACGTTCACATTTCTCGAAGCGACCGTCGCCAGAGACGTGATTGCTACCGCGCCTTTGACGAAGTTGATACCGCTAACCGCGTTGACGGCGCCGGCAGTCAATTTTCCAGAGAACGTCCCCTCCATCGCCTGAATCTCACCAGCGAACTTGGCGTTGTTGAACTCTGCTTGATAGGCGTCTGAAACCATCACCCCGTCGCCACGGTCGTACTCAAGGGTGATGGTTCCTACTTTTTTATGCACCACCCCGATACGCCGGCCACATAGTTGTCACTCTGGATATCACCAACCACCGCGTTACGCAGGACGACATTTCCGCTGTTGGCGTCCACAGTGAAAACCGGAACGACGGTTGTCGCGCCAGGCTTAATCACGTTGAATTTGTCAGCGACAATGTTGAACGCGCTGGTGGAGCCACTGCCTGTTGCTGGGGTGGATAGCAAGTCAAAACCGACGATATGCCCGTTGGTGTTGATCTTGACCGCGTACTGCGCTTTCAAACCGTCAATTGAGGTTGCCGCCTGAGTGATTGAGGTTTCTGCGTTGCCCACTCGGGTAGTCAGGGTGTTGACGGACGAAGTGATCGCGCTATCACCGTTGGCTCGGGCGGTTTGCTCGCTGGTAATTGCAGACTCTGCATCCTCGACTCTGCTCACCAAAGTGGACAGCTGATTGCTTAACGCAGTGTCGGCGTTTGCGCGCGTGGTTTGCTCAGTCGTGATGGCAGACTCTGCGCTGCCAACCCTGCTTGTTAGGGCGTTCAGCTGATTTGTCAGAGCGGTGTCAGCGTTGGCCCGGGTGGTTTGCTCAGTCGTGATGGCAGACTCTGCAGTGCCTACCCGAGTTGTCAGCGTGTTCAGCTGATTTGTCAGAGCGGTATCGGCATTCGCACGGGTGGTCGCCTCGGACGTGATCGCCGCGTCAGCGTCGTCAACCCGACTAACCAGTTCGGTAATGTCCGTCGCCATTGCCGCATCAGCGTTGGCCCGAGTAGTAGCTTCTGAGGTAATTGACGATTCTGCAGCGCCTACCCGAGTTGTCAGTGCGTTCAGCTGAGTTGTCAAAGCTGAGTCGGCATTCGCCCGAGTAGTAGCTTCTGAGGTAATTGAAGACTCTGCGGTGCCTACCCGAGTTGTCAGCGCACTAAGTTGGGTGCTCAAAGCTGAGTCAGCGTTGGCCCGAGTAGTAGCTTCTGAGGTAATTGACGACTCTGCGTCATCAACTCGGCTGGTCAGTGTATTCAGTTGGGTACTCAACGCTGAGTCGGCATTCGCTCGCGTAGTAGCTTCTGAGGTAATTGACGACTCTGCGTCATCAACTCGGCTGGTCAGTGTATTCAGTTGGCTAGTCAGAGCGCTGTCAGCGTCCGCCCGGGCCGACTGCTCCTGCAGAATGGCCGCCTCAACATCATCAGTGACCTTCGCTGAAAGCTGGTTGATTTGCGCTGTCAGCGCGCTATCAGCGTCTGCGCGGGCGATCTGCTCTTGAGCGATACTCGCTTCGATATCGTCAGTAACCTTTGCAGACAGAGCGTTGAGCTGGGTCGTCAAAGCACTGTCAGCGTCTGCGCGGGCGATCTGTTCTTGCGCGATCTGGGCTTGGATATCCTCACCAACCTGCGCTTGAAGAGCGCTGATCTGCTGGGCCAAGGCCGAGTCAGCAGTTGCGCGAACCTGCGCCTCGTCGTAAACGCTGGACTGAATTTCATCACCCACCCGGGCTTCCAGCTCAGTGATCAGAACTGCCGCAGCCTCGTCGGCGTCAACGAGCGTCCCGATCTGCTGATTGACGTATGCCTCAAGATTGTTGAACGCCTCTTTGCGCTCAAAAACCTCTGTCTTGGCAATGTCATTTGCGGTCTGAATGTCGGCAGTGAGGCGACTGACAACCTGAGAAACGGTCTCGACATTCTCGAAGGTGTCCTGCCACTCGTTCTCCAGGTTGGAGAACCGATCAAGCACGTCTTCACCAAGATCGGTCTCTTTAATCCCATCAGGGATCAGATCGATCAGCTCGATTGGATCAGGCTCAGCAGTCTTAACCGAGATACCGGCCGCGCTCGGGGCGAAATCAGACACCATGTCGTTAGACAGGATGTTCACTGCCCTAACCCAATAGGTGTACCAGGTATTCGCTTTAAGGCTGACGTGTGGATAGTGGTTGTTACCTGTGATCGCGAGAAGGCTTGCGACTGAGAAGTCCTGGCTCTGACCCTCGGCGCCCCATACCTCGTATCGATACAGGTTCTTGTTCGCAGCCCACTCGTCGATGTTGCCCCACTTGATCTCAATCAGATTGGCGCCGGCTTCTGCAGTAACGCTGGAAGGCGGTGCAGGCGCATTCGGAGCGCCGGAGGCGACGACATACTCATGAGTCGTGACAGACGCAAGCGACGGCTTGTTTCCTCGGATATCAACGGGGACGAGCTTGACCCTGATGGTCCCTTGAGGGACCGTCACGGAAAACGCGGAAGCGTTTGCTCCACGCAGCTCCCAGCTGGAGTCATCAATCGAAACGTGAACCTCGGAGTAAAGGTATTCGCCGCTCGTATGCTGCCAGGAGAAAGACACTTCCGATCGGTATACAGCGCCCTCAAGGTAACGTCGCTCGTTAAAGCCGTTGAACGCTACATTGCCTAAAACATTGTTAGAAATAGGTGGCGTCGGCTTGTAGCCGATAACAGCGTCGCTGTATGCCTCGTCGCTGTACTCGATGGCAGAAATCTTCCGCCACAAATCGTCTGTACCGGAAATGTTGATTACAGTGAAATTCTGGATCGAGGTGTTTTTCAGGCCAAACGCCCAAACCGTTTCCTCGCGCGGAGCGCTGCTTAGCGGCGAGGCTAAATGAAGGTCGAAAACATCGCCTTCGGCTTCGACGAGAACATCGCGAGTCTCGATAACGTCTGTATCGACCAGCTGGATAGTGTCTCCAGGCATGATGCCTGTTGCGCCGTCCAGAATCAGACCATGCCGACCGTAACTATCGATAATCGGCTCTTCGATTCGGAAATCTCTGCCGGTGCTGACATGACGCAGACGACGGAATCGGTCGAAGTTTTCCACATTGAAGCCGAAGCTCGGGAATACCGTGTTGCCAAGAATTGACTCAGCCTCGCCCATCCACTGAACAACGGTGTCATGACGAACCATCGCCACAAACTGTTGACCTGGATTCACAGGCACCGATCGGTCCAGCTTTAGCAGCGTGTTGGTGGAGCCGGGTGCGAGCAGACCGCCAAAACCCCAGTCAGGCATGTCGTGCTGCAGAGCGATCACGTCGCCAATGGTGCAAGCAATAGCCTCAAGGGGCGCTTCAAAGCTAACCGTTTTCAGCAGTCGGTTGACGTTCAGAGCGAGCGTACCTTCGCGTGTCGCTTGCTCGACGTTATCGACCCCGTACATCGTCATTTCAGAAATGCGCTGCTCGTCGCCACGCTCACGCGCTTTCTTGTCGTCAACAATGACGGTCTTCTTCTTGCCCAGGTCGTCGCGGTCGAAGTAGCTGACGTGAACCTCGTTGGCTCGGTCTTCGGCATCCATCCAGTCGATGCCCATTGAGCCTTTCTTGATGTTGCCAACCGAGAAAAGCTGAACCGGCCGTTTGATGCCGATTGTCGCTACCTGCATGCGAGTGCCAGAGCGAACCGGGTATGCCCGCCCTACCTTAAAAATCGGCAGCAGCGCGTCCCAGACGTTCGTTTTCTGGTCAATGACGCCGTTGAACTTGAGGTTGTTCTCGACGCAGAAAGCTGCCCACTGGCGGAAGTAGCTGAGCTGGATTCGGCTCATCTTCATCTTTCCGCCGTAGCGACTGTTTGTCAGCGCATCAAGCGCGATCCATGCCGGGTTGTCGCTCCACTCTTCCTTGAAGTCCCCGGTCAGCGCGTCCCAAACCTTAACCTTGCGACCTTTCACTCTGCTCAATACGGTGGGAATGCCGTTGAGCTGGTCGTTCATCTTGATCCGCAGACCCAGGAGCGCCGTGTAGCGATAGGAAATATCGTCCAGCAGAATCTCGTTTACGTCGGTCAGGGTAATCGAGTTGGAAACATCATCCCTTTCGTCTTCCTGCGTATGAGTGAAGCGCATGGTGTAGCGCTTGGACTTATCCAGGTCGCGAGAGTAGTAAGACCGGCGTAAAGGCGCTGTCGATTTTTTGTAAATCGAGATCGTCCGCTGCTCGGTAATAAGGGTGGTGCCGTTCAGCTGCTCGGTAACGAGGTCTGGAAGGAGCGGAAGCCACCCTTCAGTTCCTTCCTCCTGAATTTCGGCGATGAAGGCAGTTCCGAAAGGCTTGATGCCGTCTTCATCGTCAAGGCGGTGCAGGCCGCGAGGCAGCGTTATATCGATTCTTACTCGATCAACAGGGTCTGTCAGGGTGTGATATGTGTAAACCGTCTTCTTGAGAGCCGCGCCTTTGTTCACAGGGCGGACGATATCGCTGAAATACGGGATTACGTCCTGATCACGGTCGCCAAATCGCTTGAAAACTTGGACTTCACTGTAGTTCTCGATAGGCTGGCCGTTGATGTGGATATCTTCGATACCCTCGATCGGCCCCTCGCCCAAGTTGATCAGTGCATTCAAATACTGGTCGTCACCGTCGTTTTCGGTGTACAGCTGCAGGTAGTTACCCGCCTGCCAGGCTTCGCCATAAACAACCTGAACCGGGATATCTACGGTTGACTGGTTCTTTGGGCCGTCGATGCCGTAGGAAACACTGTTGCCCATGCTGTTGTTGGGCATTTCAGGCGTTGGAGGTGGGAGCAGCGCGTTAATCAGAAGCGTTCCCGCGACTGTAACGCCTACAGTCACGGCCGTTGCGGCTGCGCCCGCCAGCCCAAAGTAGCTTGTGGCTAACCAGGGGGCAAAGATAGCCAAGGCTACCAGTGCAACGATTCGCATGATCTGCTTACCACCGCCGTCACCCCCGCCAAGCATGATTGGGGCAACAACAACACAGTCGTCAGCGTTCAGGTAGGTTTTCGACCATTCAGATCGATGAACCATGCGCCCAGAGACTGACACAGCCCACTCACCCTGGAGCGGCCCGAGATACTTGGCCAGGCTTCGTTTTGGATTGTACTTCTTGTGAACAAGGTTCCGGGACTCCGCCGGCGTCAGCGGGTTCGCGATAAAAACAAACGGAACTTTATTCTTCTTCAGAATCGACACTTCCGACATACCTGTAGAAACCCTCAATGCGTTTTTGCCAAGCGTCAATTCGTTCAACGACCGGAGTTGTTGTGCCTTCCCAGGCGTGGATGAACTCGTACTCATTGATGACGAAGCCGATGTGGCACAAATGGCCCATAATGCGAATAAGCGCTACTGCGCCTGGCTGGCACTCGCAGCGCTCCCACTCGTCCATCTGGGTCGCCATCAGTGCGTGATTTACAGCCAGGTTTTCAGAAAACTGTCTAGGCGGAAGCTCGATGCCATTGCGACGATGCATTTCGACCACAACCCCATAACAGTCGAGGCCGCCGTCACTTAGCGACCTGCCGCCGTATTTGAAAGGGGCTTGAAGAATGTCGAGGTAGTCCATCAACCCCTCACGATGATCGCTGGATACCCGCCATAATTCTTTGAGTTGCCTTTGGCTCTGCAGCCGCTGGGGCCGTTCAGAGTGAGGTCGCAGTAATCTTCCGGCCCTGAATACGAGCAGGTGTCAGGGTCTTTGTATCGAAAAGAGCATTGGTCTGAGTTCTGCCGGCGCGATGGGAACGTCTGTCTAAGAGGGTTCTCGGCGCCGAGAGTCCAGGAAACCGCGTAGTCCTTAACCCCTGACTTGGTGATCTCGAAAAACTCAACAAGCTCTGGGTCTAAGTCTGTTTCTTCGGCTGTTTTCGCTCGAACGACCTTCAGTTCTACCTCGGAGCCAACTGCGCCGGCGTACCGCTGCATGTAGGACTGAACAATCTTGGTTTGGTCTTGGATCGTGACAGTCAGAGTAGGCAGCTCGTTGGCTGCCTGCTCCAGCTGGATCGAAAAAGGGAAAGGCTCGTAAGGCTCGCCCTCGATAGTGGTCAGCTCGGTGTTGCGAACCACCCTGACAATATCGACGATGCCACCTGTTTCCGGGTCGCGAATGTAGACTTTTAGAGCGACCAGCCACGCCTCATCAGATTGAAGACTGTTCTTCTCGATGATCGAGGCGATGGAAAGGTTCTTCATGGCTTTGGCAACCTAACTAACGAGATAGTTATTTTACCGCCTAAACCTCCTGCAATTCAATGCTGGTGAGCGTATACAGGCGCGTTGGCCCCATTCCTTCGTACTTGGCCTTGAGTTGCTTATCGAAGCGCACGACAAACACCTCTCCGGTTGCCGGGTTAGTCCAGTCAAACTTGGTGTAAGTGCCGACCTGATCGTAGAACGCCTCAAGCAGATTGAACTCTGCTTGAGTGATCTCGGTAAACCCGGTCGTAAATTTTCGACGTGGACGGCGGGTGTGTCGCGGGCGGGTGTGGGTATAACCACCCTCAACCTCGCCTTTGACTGCTTTGTCTTCGTACTCGATGGTTAGGTACTTAGAATCCTGGATGGCTGCAAGCGCAACAGGGAAAACTGGATTGGCCATTCTATTAAGCTCCTCTTACCGCTTCGCGAAGCGGGCCTGGTTTGGAGACCGCGCTCAACACTACGTCGATGATGTACTGCTTGCCGTCAAACTTCGCCTCTCCCTGCTGCTTGCCGTCTACCTGCTGCCCAGATTGGTTGATGACGTTCACCTGAACAGCCGGAGCCATTTGCTTCTGCTCGCCGCCAGCGCCTGTGAGCTGGCCATTCAGCGTAACTGGAATCGTCCGGCCGTCCGGCAGCGGGACATAGGCTTCTGGCATCGACCCTTCGCCAAACACTGCGACCTGCGGGCTGTTTGCGATTCCGCCGTTGGCGTACTGCTTGAGCTGAGCAACGCCCCACTCGGTCATGATCCCGCCGTTTGCGAATCCGTATGCCCCCGCGTACCCGCTGGTGCTGTAGCCGGCATTGCCTGCTGCTGAGCTGACGTTCTGCTGGCCTCCACCAAAGCCGGAAAATCCAGCTGAAAACGCGCCGATCGCTGTCTCGGCAATGCCGGCGGCCATCTTGGCCATCTGAATTTTCAGAATCTCTTTCAGGACGTGGGCAACGAAGTCCGAGATTTCCAACTTACCCGTGACCATGCCGTCAACCAGCGTGTCAACGAAGCTGTCCATCGAGGACTTCCACAGCTGCTTGTACGACTCGGAGGCATCCTTGTTTGCTCTGATCCACTCCTGGAGACCACTCTCCTGCTGACGCTTGTATCTCGCATCAAGCGCCTCTTTGTAAGCAATATACGCTGCGTAGTCGTCACCGCCCTTGGCAAGCAGTTCTTCGTTTTTGGCGTAATACTCTTCCAACCATGCGATCTGGCGGTCGTACTCGGTCTTTGCCAGTTCAGACTGGGTTTTCAGAGAGTCCTGAATCTGCCGGGTTTGCTCGTTCAAGCGCTTGCTGGTATCGCTAACAGCTAGTTCATCGAGACGAGCGTTGGTGTCGGCAAAGTTCTTGATGGTCTGCTCGATCTTGCCGGCCAGCTCGGTGTCGCCCAGGCTCAATGCAGTCGCCATGTGCTTCTGCAGTGTCTCGGTCAGCTTCTCCAGCTCGTCGCGATACCGCTGAGCGTCGGCAGAAGCGTTCAGCCAGGGGTTTTCGTTCTCGACCTTGTTCAGCTTGGCGCCGACCTGAGTCTCGATCTCCCCTACCCGCTCAATCGCTTCCTTGTAGCCGTTCGCAGCTTCCTTGAGGTTCTTGATCTTCTGATCAGCCTCGTAAGCTGCGGCCGCCAGCTGGGTTCCCTGCGCAACCAGCGCGTCGAAGTTGGCCGGCTTGGTATCCAGATTCTCGACGGTGGCGAACAGCTGCGCCAGGTACGGGTTGGTTTCGTCGATGTTCGCTCGCAGTCGCGCAACCTTGACGTTCAGACTGTCAACAAACTTGCTGAGCGGGTCGAACGAAGGTTTACCCTCCCCTCCTGGATTGACAAGCGTATCGTCAAGGGTCAGGCGCTTCTGGTTGTCCAGACTTTCTCTGGCTCTGTTAAGACCGTCCGTAAATGCAGCAATAAGCCGATCTTGCTTCTCAACCTCTTGGCGAAGATTCAGATTGGCGTCATTGCCCATCAGGTCAAAAACGCGCTGCGCTCGTGCCTTGGCCAGCTCCGCCTTCTCCAAAGCGGCCTCGTATGACTCAATCTGCTCCTCTATCAGAACCATGCCGATCTGACCAAGGCCGGCGTTGAACTGCTCCTGGTTGATCTCGCCCGAATCCCGCTGCTCGTAAAGCCGGCGCTTATTCAGGTTGTAATTGTTGCTGATCTGAGCGAACGCTTTTTCCTGGGCTAGAATTTCAGCCTGAGCGAACCGCTCGCCATTGATTTTTGCAATATTTTCTCTTGCAGTGATGAGATCGGCTTCAATCTTTTCGATGTTGGCGATAGCCCTGAGCTTCGCCTCTTCCGACCGACTCTGTTGAGCCTCGTTGAATCCGGTCGATGTGTCGAACAGCCCATCAAACCTTTTCTTGAAATCATCCTGAGCGCGCTCGTAAGCGCGCTCCAGAACGCCAAGCTCGTCAATATTGGTCAGAGCGCCATTGAGGTCAAGAACCGCCTTTTCAGCTTCCTTTAGGGACTCCTTGTAGCTCTGCCACGCAGCGACCCCAGCAATTGCAGCTGTCGCGGCCAGACCGATTGGGCCGGCTATGACGCCTGCAGCTGCGCCCAGACCAGACAGGCTGACTCGGGCAACTCCTGCAGCTGCGCCTGTCGATGTAATGGATCGGCTCGCGACTGCCAAAGGGTTGTTCAGCCCAAGAGCGCTATCGCTAAGAGCCTTCATCCCCTGACCCATAGTCAGGCTTCTCGCTCCCGCGCTACCCAAGGCTGTGGTCATGACCGCAAGTCCACCACTTACCGCGCCAATAGCTCCGCGCGCAATGCTCAAGAGCTTCATGGCGCCGTAGAGATACAGAATCGCCTTACCCCACTCGTAGATTTCCTTGCGGTTTTCCGCAATCCACTTCACGCCAGTCGCGGCAACCTTCACCAACTCGGCCAGCGCAAGGCCAAGATCGCGAGCGCTGGCCAGCACTTCCGGTCGGTTTAGAATTTCGGTGATTTCGTTCAGTTCGTGGGTGAGGGTTTTGAAGTACCCACCCTCCGCATAGCCGTCAGCTTCAAGACCGCCAATTGCCAGGGCGATTCGACGAGCGCCGGTTTCAAACTGAGCTACAGCCCCGCCCCAGGTGTCCATCATCGCCGCAGCTCGACCGCGGAAACTCCGCTCAAGCTCTTCCATCATCGCCTGAACTGCAGGTTTTGCTGAAACGCGACCCAAACTGATCTGTTTTACGAGGTCAGAATATGTAGTGCTCAAAGCATCTGCCATCGCGTTAATTGCGGTTGGCACGCTCTCGCCGAGCTGCTGTCTGAGTTCTTCCATACTGACAACGCCCTTGCCGCTCATCTGTTGCAAGGCTACAGCTGCGCGCTCAAGGTTTTGGTCGGTGCCGCCGAACGCCGCTACAGAGTCCAAAAGCGTGTTTAAACTATTTTGAGCTGGATTCATTCCAGCTACCCGGAGCTTAACGAAGGCGTTGGTGATTGAGTTCAGGTTGAATGGCGCGGAGGCCGCTCTGTTGAGAAGGGCTTGAACGTCTTGAATCGCTTCGGCGGTTGCCGCAGCCCCGTCTCTCTGACTAGAGAAGTTGCGCATCAGCTGAATGGATCGCTCCATGTCGCTGTTTACGCGAACAATCGACTTCTGCCACCCAATAGTTACGTCGGATACGGTCTGAATCGCAGATCGAATCAGACCCAGCGTGATTACCGTATCGCGAAACGCCCGGCCCCAGCTGCGCTGCCCAGCCTCTGCTTTGCGAACAACCTTGTCGGCTTCTTCTGCGCCTCGAATGAAGCGGCGAAGTTCGCCGTCCGCCTTCTTGATGTTGAAAGAAAACTCGTCGCCGTCAACCGAAAGCTCAACAACCAACCGACCCAGACTCATTCACACCTCATTCAATCAGCTTCAAAAACTTCGCTCTCGCGCCTGGCTCGGGTGCTACACGAATGTTCCGCCGAAGCCTCGACGTTTCGCCTATTTCCAGCGTCAGTCGGCTGATGTAGTCATTCACGTTGTTCAGCTTTGCTTGGCTGTCCGGTGGTGAAGTGACGAGATTTGCCTGGACCGCGCGGAGTTCCGATTCAGCTCGGATGCGTTCAATTTGGCGGTTCATCGACCAGAACCGCCGAGCTGGCATCTGCAAAACGTGGGTGTCAGTCCACCCGTAGAACCAGCAAAATCGGGAGAAGAGAAAGGCGAAGTCGATAGCCTCGACGGCTTCTACTCCCCCGCTTTGGTTTCCTTCACGCCTTCGTCGGCTTGGCTAGCCGCCTCAGCAACAAGCGCTTCCGGGTCTTGATTGGCGAACTGCAGCAGCGCAACCATTTGGCGCAGTGACATAGAGCGGATAACCGAAACTTCGCAGTCCGGGATTACCGCTTGTACAGTCGCAACCATCGAATTCAGGAAGTCTTCTTCGGTGCTGGTGCTTGCGCGCTTGGCGATATTGATCGACTCGATCATCTGCCCAACGCTGCGGTCATTTACGGCATAGCGTTTGCCGCGCAGATTCACGAAGCGCTCGATAGTGGTCAGCTCGTCAAGGTTCAGAAGTTCCATTTTGTTCTCCAGTCAGCGGCTCTCTGGGAGCCGCTTATCTAAGTAGTTAGTGAGGTGTTAGGGGTTGGTGACAGTCTTGTCGCCGTACAGGAACAGAACGCCATCGGCGTCCGGGTAGCCTTTGAAGTCGCAGTTGAAAACCCGCTCCTGATCGTACTTGTACGCGAAGTTCATCGCGCCGGCAGTAGCGGCCAGGGGGATAGTCAGGTCTTCGCTTACGTCGGAATCAGGACGATCGATCGGGTGCAGAACCAGCTCGGCTGCGATATCCAGCAGAGAGGTGCCCACGCCAGTTTTGACCACGACCTTCTTCTTCGGGTTTTGCGGGTCAGTGTTGTCGGTGATCAACTCTGCCGCCGGCATTACTGCGGCCATACGCTCCAGAGTCGTTTCGGCCAACGGAGCCTTAACGACAATGTTGCGACCCATGATGCGCTCGTTGACGATAGTGTCGCCAAATTGGTCAACCTTGGTTTCGTGGGTTGAGGTGGTGACCTCGACCTCGACGCCACCCATAGTCAAACCAAGATCGGCGCCACCCAGGCTGATCTTGCAAGTACCCATCTTGATATTTTCGGTGGATTGGTTTGCTGCCATTACTTACTCCCAGTTGTCAGCTACGAATTGGTAGTTGACGGAAGCCTCAAACTGGCCGCCGTCTGAACGCGGATAAACGAGAGGGTCGTGCTTGGGTTGAATGAACTTGAACCGTACCCCACCGATCTCCACACCTTTCAATCGCAACACACGTTTGATTGCGACGGCTTGATCGCCAGCCTCGTCGCCAGTGTCGGCGCGGCAAACGACCTGAAAGGAGCCTTTTCTCATGCCGGTATACGGGTCTTCATCGATAGTAGTCCGAACCAACACGACAGAGCCGACTTCCACCTCTGCCGGCATGTAACCTCTGAAAAGCGTCTTTCCTCTCACACCAAGACCGTTTGACTCCAGGTGCAAAAGAATGGCTTGAAGCAGAATTTTCATCGCAGTAGCGCCTTATGAATAACTTCGCGCGCCGCCTCGCGAATCTGATCCGCGTTGTCTTCGATTGCGCGCTCAAGGTATTTTGCACCTACGCCCACGTCGACCATCGCGTCCTTCTTCTGAGATTTCGGCCCGAGGTTGTATATGCCTTCATGCATTTCCATCGCGTAGTCAAAGCCGTCTCTGGAGTCCAGGTCGAGCCTTTCCAGATCGACATACACGTCAACCGTCTTGCGATTGAAGCCGTCGCGATGCGCGTTATCCTCAGAGACGATGGCGTTTTCAAGGTCGTAGGTATCAACCGGGGCGCGGAGCTTGGCTTGGCCGGCGATAAACTTGCCCGCATCACGCAGAAAAGCGAGGGACGCCTTGTCCACTCGCTCTTGAGTCCTGCTGAGGTTTGCCAGCAGCCCTGCGCCGCCTTTGATCTTTACGCCCACTACAACTCCACTTGGTAGTGATCCAGAACGCCGTCCATCGCGAAGACCTTGCGAACCCCGGTGATCTTGAATCGGTCGCCTGCGATCTCCAGCAGGTCATCTTCCTTCGGAACAACGCGCGGGTGCATCAACACTCGTCCCTTCTCCAGCTGCTCGTCCGCATAGCTCTTGGTGCCTGAGCGGTCAGCCCGAACAGAGGTTGGGTCTACGTTGGTCGCCAGGCGGACGATACTGATCCCAACGTCGATGGCCGGGAGCCAGGTTCTATTACCTGACTCGTCGTACTCACCCGAAGCTCGAATCAACTTGGCCTTGCTTACTGGAATAAAAACTGTCATGCCTAATTATACCACGGAACTAACTAACGGAATAGTTAGGCTGCAGAAGCGACTTGGAGTTGTGGTGAAAAATGGAAGGTTGGATAGCGTCGAAATTATCGAGCTTGATCACCGTTCCGTTTTTGCTTCCACCGCTTGCAACCCCTTCCTCGATCCCAGAACTAACAAGCGCGTAAACCAGAGACGTATTGAACAGCTGCCGATACGCCCAATTCACTTCGCGGAACACATGAACTTCCGATTTGATATGGCGATCCGCTTTGTCCAGGTGCGAGAAGGTCAGATCAGTGGACAACTGCTCAGTTGTCGCAAAGAACCGGCCCTGTACCAGTTGATTGCGCACGAACGTGTCGGTTTTCCGCACGTCTGCTGCTGCTTGCTTCTCGAATACACTCATAAGCTGGGTCGAGAAGCCCGCTGTGAGCGATTCTGACACCGCCACCACTCGATCATCGACAGAGACTTCGGGAACAGTCGAAGCGCGCTCTCGCGCGATTACAGACGTATAGGCGAGGTCTTGGGAGACGATATCGGCGATGTTGTCCAGGAAGCGGTCTTTGATCGCGTCCAGGTTGCTCTTGATGCTCAAGAACGACTTGGTGCCTGCAGACAGGCCGGCCATGATATCTGCGGCCGACCCGCGCAGTGCGGTGGTGAAGTATTGATAGTTCTCGACGGCTCGCTGAACCATCGCGGCTACTTGGGCGTTATCTTGAGATTCGTACTGCATAAGAAATCAATCCCCATAGCGCCTGAGCGGTCTTCCGAGAAACCGGAAGGTCGAGGGGCTTGGTTGTACGGTAGAAGTGAGTGGATTCGCCGGCACTGTGCGACAGCAGACCCATCATGCGGTGACGTTCAATCGGGTTGCCACCCAACAGACTTTCAGCCTCGATCAGCTGAGCCTGCATGAGCTGCGACTGAACGCGGTTGTTCAGACTGGCAATATCGTCTTCGGTCAGATCAAGGGTTGTCTTGATTTCAGCGATGCGCTCCAGAGGCAGCAGCGGCTCGCGGTATCGAGTTGGCCCAGAGAGATTGACCGACAGTCGGCCGATGTTGTGATACGCGCTGATCAGTGCGGCAATCTGCTCTTCCCGGGAGGCGTTCATGAACACCGGGAGGTCAGCTCGATTCATGGCTTCCAGCAGCAGATCGCGAATCGGGGCAAACGAGTTGACCGCCACGCGCAGCAGACTGTCTGAGCTGATCACCATTTCTTCGTGAACGGTGGTCACGACGGCGCCGATGGCGTCTTTGAAGGTGAAGGTGAAATCAGCGAACGAGCGGATCGCTTCGATGGTTGTTGCGCTGCCAGGAACAACAATGCCGGTGGCCAGCACTTCGGAGAATGGGAGGGATTGTGACCAGACTTCAACACCGTCAACCACCACGACCGCATCGACAGTATCAGCGGCTACAGGGTAGCCGCTAACACCAGCTTCAACGGGGAAGGTGATAGAGGTGCCGGACTTTACGACACTCACCATCAGCCTTACTCCTGTTCAGCAGCCGCTTTCAGAGCCATCAGCTCAGTGATGATTTCGGCAATGGCGCGGCCTTTGATGCCGTAGGGTTCGGCAAAGCTACGCAGACCGGCGATGCCCTGGCTATCGGCCAGCGATTCCAGTTGCTCCTGAGTGAAGTCAAACACCAGCGAAGCCGGGCCGGAGACCGGGGCTTGCTCAGTTTCGACCTTCTCTTCGACAACCGGGACTGCTTGAGCTTGTTCGCTGTTCGGCTGGGTCGCGCCAGATACGCCCTTGCCTGCCTTGATCAGATCGTCAACCCCATGACCTTTCACGTCGATCATGCGCTGGGTGGCGGACGGGTTCACGCCTTCCAGGGTTTCGCACTTGATGATGCAGCCAAGGCGCTCAGCTTCGGCGATACTGATGTTCTCAGATACGCCGTCAACGAACTGAACAGAGCCAAGCAGACCAGTCAGATTGGCAAAGCCGGGATCAGTAATTCGTACTTGCATTCTTTTCTCCTGACAAAAAGGGGCGCGGTCGCCCGCACCCCTTTATAACACACTAACCGCTTAGTGAGGCGATTAGACGTTGGTGACACCGCGAGTCGCGGCCAGCGACTTGGTGGCTTTCAGAGCGGCACCGCAGTACCACTTCAGACGGGTGCGGGTCGCGTCCTTGTTCTGGACGGTGCCGATATCTTCAACACGGATACCCGCGCTGGAGCCACCGAACAGACCGTGCAGACCGTCCACTTCGTTCAGGCGCATTGCGTAGATGGAAGTGGTGTCGGTAGCCGAACCCTGAGCAACGCCCTTCGGAATGAAGTCGTTGATGATGATCGGAATACCGTCGTGGGCCGGAACCGCCAGGCCGAAGTTGTCGATCTGCAGCATGCCACCAGTGTTACCACCAGCTGCGCGCCACAGGGTTTTCAGTGCGCGGAAGGTGCCAGAACGCATCATCAGAGCGTCGGGGCGACCGTTTACCATGTCGATCAGCTCGTCGATCATGGACAGGGACAGCGCGGAGCCGTTGGCGCCGGCCTCGAAGAAGTTGCCGGTGTCGCTGACCAGCTTGCCAATACCGTCGAAAGACTTCGGATTGACGGTGCTGTCACCCTGAACCAGAGCGCGACGGAAAGCGGTGGACATACCCTTCGCCTTGAGAGCGATCTGGGTAGCCAGCTGGTCGTGCTTGTCGGACATGGTTTCGTCGAGGAACTTGTCCACGTCTACGTCACCAGCGATGATGCGCAGCTTGGTGGTCACTTCTTCGACTTCGGATGCTTCTTCCGGGATGACTTCGTTCACATCCAGGAACACGCCTTCGCTGTTGGTCTTCTCACGGATGTAGACCAGCGCCTTGCCGTCGGTTCGTTGGAACGGCAGCAGAGCCAGCAGATCGTCCTTATGGACGATTTCTTCAATCACGCCGCGAATCATGTCCTCTTGGGACAGAGTTTCGGCTACTTCACGCATCAATGGCATATTTCACTAACTCCTTAGTTAGTTTGAACTTGGGATAACCAGCAAGCCCCGGCCCGTAGACCCCTTACTGATTCTGAGACATTTTGGTCAGCGCATGACTGATGCGACCTACCCCGGATGCCACCTGCTTGGCCGGCTCAGGCTTCTTGCCTGTATCCACGTTGCTCGATGCGGCGCCTGGCTTGCCTTGAGCGCGCAGAAGCGCAGCAGAGTCAGGGTGAGAGGCGTACAGAACGCCAATTGCGTCGTCGAACTTGCGGAATTTGCCTTCGGCATCAACCAGCGGAGTTCGATCTGCCGCACCACGCGGTTTGTCGTACACGACGACAGTGCCGTCAACCAGGTCAACGTAGTCGCCAAACTCCTTGCGAGCGATGCTGGCAGGGATCAGGCTCTTTTCACGGATGTAGGCGCTTTCTGCAAACGCGCGACCGACGGTCATTTCGTTGACAGCGCCGTCCTTCTCTGCCAGGGCGGCACGCAGCGAAGCGATTTCGTCCATCAGGCTTTGCTTTTCGCGCTGACTTTCGGTCTTTACTTGCTCCAGAATGCGGTCGTATTCTCCGCGCTTTTCCATCGCAATGCGGTCAGCTTCTTTCCGCTCAGCGATCAGCGCAGCAACGTCTTCCGGCTTCATATCGCCCAGCACGCCAGTGATCTTGGACAGTTGATCTTCCAAGTCCTTAGTGCGCTGCTTGAACTTCATGGTGTCACGAAGCAACTGGTGCTCGGTGTCACTCATGCCGGGTTTCGCATCCTTGTCTGCGGGCTTGCCGTCGCCCTCAGCGCCTTCACCTTTGTCGGCAGTTCCTGCCGGCTTATCAGTGGTTTCTGGCTTTTCTGAGGCTGGGTCGGCCGCGGCGGGGGTTTGACCTGGCAGGTCATTACCATTGCCGTCGTTCGCTTCCATTACGACATTCGCTCGCTTGAGGAGCCATACGAGGTGTTGGGGCATTAGTCTTTACTCTCCTGGTCTGTCTCTCGACCTTTGGTTTTGCCTGTCTCTCGGCTAAGGGTTGCGGTCTTCTTTTCAGCAGCCTGACTGCGATTGCGTTTGGCTTCTTCGAGAACCCGCTTGGACTCGTTGGTGCCTGGCTCGGTATCGTCAGCGTTCTCTTGCGACTCTTCCGACCAGTCCTTGAGTTGCTTGCGCATTTTCTCGATCAGCTCTGAACCCAAATCTGGGAACAGCTTCTCGACTACTCGACCCATCTGCTCTTCCATCAACATCGCCGGCACGCCCATCAGGCGCAGCTTCATGGCAATATCGAGTTCGTCGTAGAGGGAGCGCACGTCGAAGTTGTCCTCTACCGGGTAGGACACCAACTCGCTCTCTGGCTCGTCGATTTCCGCCCAGGCACAAACAACCTTGACGATTCGGTTTTCGACAATCTCCAAAGACTCTGCTTTTGATGCCAGCAGAGCGACGACGCGCTCAAAGTCCTTGCTTTTGGCAACGCCCGAACTGTTGTCGATGCCCTTGGAGTTGTCTTGCTTGGTTCGCTCGCCGGCCAAGCCGACAGAGTGATAAATCTCGTTGATCAGCTGCTGGATGGCGCTGATGATCAGCGTGGCTTGGCGCGGGTCTGGACTGAGGTAAGCCGGGGCAATGCCGGACTCGCCGTCGTACAGGAACACTCGCTTGGTGCCCATTTCCAGCAGCTTGTTGTACGCATCGTCGCCCGGGAGGACGTTCTGAGCCGGCATCGCCAGCTGGGAGAACGTCTGATCCTGAATGATCGCGTCCAGGTTCGATGCATAGTTGGCGACCGCACGGTCGAGGTAAGCGGTATCTGCGATCATTGCGGGGCAATCCCACTGGTCGCTCGCAGACGAGTTGTTCGCGGGAATCACCGGAACCAGGCCGAGGTCGTGGCGACCCTGGCTGTCCAGAACCCACTGACCGCCGCCTTTCATGCGGTTGTTCTTCTCAAAGCCGAACAGGAACCACTCTTCTCGCGTCCACAGACGGAACCGGGAGTACAGGTCGCCTGTTGAGTCGAGCGGGTCTTTGTCGTCGCGGCAATGCTCCTCGATCATGACCCACAGCAGCTCGCCGTATTCGTCAACGGCCCAGTCGCGAACCTGTTGAGGCGGCACGAGGTAGGCGTAAAGATCGACACCTACGTTGTCCTGCTTGGACTCGTCGCCTTCAACGCTGGTAACGCGGTTGTCGATGACGATCCAGGGACGGCCAAAGATCGATGACTTGAGGGAAACGGTGCGCATGAACTCGTTGATATCCATGCCGTTAGAGTTGACCTTCGCCCAGAAGTCTTTGACTTCCTGCGGAGCGTCCTCAGTCTTGCGGCGGATTTCAGCGCGGAAAAGGTACTTGTTGATCAGGTCAACAACTTCGCGAGTGTGATTGAAACGGTATGCTCGCTTTACGCGGTCGCTATACTCGCCATCACCCTCTTTGATGTAGCGGAAGATGTTGCTCTTGAACCAAGCACGGCCCCCTCGATAGCTTTGATCCAGGAAGTTCCAGTGCGGAACCAGCTCGTCGTAGAGCGGGTGCTTGCGTTCGACGATTTTGGTCACAGCATTGCTTTTCACGAGCGCACCTAATCTTGAAGAGCCTATATAATAACTAACCGCATAGTTAGTTGGCAACTACAAAGAACGACCCGCAATAACAATTTGGCGAGTTGGGAACTCAAGTTCGATGGGATAACCCAGAGCATCGGTGATGTGTTCCATGCCGGCCGCTTTATCGATATCGCGAGAACCTGATTTGTAGAGCGTCTGTTCCAGCGACTCGATCACGTTGCGGCAACCACTGCCAACATACAAACGACTGGCGCCATCGGCGCTGCGCAGCAGACGGTTTACAGAGTTCACACGGTCGGCAACGAACGGGTGCTTCTTGCGGAACTTGATGCGCTTAAAGCCCTTCTGGCGGAAGATATCCAAGTCAGACTCACCCCGAGCATGCTGTCTCGCGCCGCCTGCAGGGTCAGGGTAGATGGTGATTTGACCCATTTGGCGCCAATACCGGCGCTCCAACTCCTCACACATTTCTTCGGTGTTGGAGTTATGCAGGAAAATCTCGTCAACGATCCACAATTGCCCGTTAGTTTGCGGCTGAATAATCGCCGCCGACATTGGGTCGATGTTGAAGTCCACCCCTACCCAAATTGGCAGTGATGGGTTGAACTTGATATCGGACTTCACATGGAAGTTGCGGTCGAACGGGTAATACACCCGACCACTCATTGTCTCGAAACTGGCCTCGAACTCCTGACGGAAAGTTCTGGGGTCCATATCACGACGAGCGTCGGCAATCTCTTCTTCCGGGATGAACGGCGAAGTGATGGTTGGGAACTGGTAACTCGACCAGGCGGTGCGAGTGCTGTCCTGGCCCAACGCATAGACTTCGTACAGCTGGTTGTAGGCTTTCGGGGTGCCGATAAACAGCGCTTCGCCGCGGTCTTTTGCCAACGTCGGACGAATAATCGTCGTCCAGGTCTCAACCCGCATATCCTGGAACTCGTCCATGACCACGAAGTTAAGACCAACACCCCGCAGGGTATCCGGGTTATCTGCGCCCTTACACTCGATGACAGTGCCGTTGATCAGCGTGACCGACATTTCCGTTTCGTGCATACGCACGATCCAGTCACGCGGAATCGACTCTTTGAGGTCGTTCCACATGATCTGCTTCGCCATACGGTAGGTCGGCGCGATGTACCAGATTTTCTGGTTCGGCACCTTAGCCCGAGTGATGATCTCGGTCTTGGACAGGTTGGTCTTGCCCCAGCGTCGGCCGGCGACTACGACCCTGAAACGAGTGGTATCGAGGTAAACCTCGGCCTGTTTCGGGTGAAGACTGAGGTTGGTGGCGAATTGACTGAGCTTAGGGCGCTTGGCTTTCGCCTTAGCAAAGTTCACCCCCATCAGGTGTCGCCCTCTACACCCTCTTCGATGATATCGTCCAGCTGAGCCAGTTCTTCTTCGGTCAGGCCGATATCGTCCTCGTCAACCATTTCCCCGTTCGCTTCTGCCAACTCACGACGCTGCTTCTCACGAAGCTCGGCCACGTCGTTCTCGGTCATGATGCTGACTCGCAGTTCTGGCAGGTCGTCCTCGTCACCGATCTCCTGATCGAAACCGAGGATCAGGGCGCCAGTGTTGTAGTTCTGGGAAATGATCTTGGACGCTTCGTTGAGCGCCTTGAGGTCGCCCAGCTTCTCACCAACCGGCACCCCGTCGCGGACTGCCTGAGCAACGTCCGTGTACGCCTTCTTGTTGAAAAGATCGATCGCCTTGAGGGCGTTCATCTTGAAGGTATGGGCAAAGGCGGCAAGCTCTTCTGCCTGGCCGGCTGCGGTGCGCTCGATGGACTTCTGGACGGCTGCGGCAACCTTTTTGGCGTTGGAGCCACGCTCAACACCGTCGCGCTTGAACCGGCGACTCAAAGCGGTAACAGAAACGCCGACTTGAGTGGAGATTTCACCAAGAGAGTAGTCACCGGACTGCCACATGGTTTTAGCACGGGCGTATTCCCGGGGTGTCAGTCGCTTCTGAGCTGATACCGGGGTGTCCTGCGTGTTTTCAACAACTTCTGAGGAAGAGGCTTCTGTCATCAAAAAAACGCGACTCCGCTGGGGAGCTAGAGTCGCTGCACCTACAAGGAAATAGGAAAATGTTGAGAACCGGACAACATTGTTTCACGCCGCCGCTTCCGGTGTCAATAACTAAACCGTTAGTGATCTTCCGGGGTGTGGAATCCGGGGTGTCTGTAACCGTCTGCTGTGTAAGAAAATTTTTTTCGATGCCGGGTTGCGCTAAGTATATTTATTATCTAAATTATAATACTAACTTGTTAGTTAATAACTCTCCCCTCTCTACCCCCTATAGTCCCCCTTCTCTCCCCTCTCTTTACAACCCGGAACAAAAAATTTCTCGCCGCGCCGCCGCAAAAAATCGCTCAACCCAGTCCGGGAAGCAGCGCTTGCTGATCGATCTGAGATTCAAACGAAAAACGCAGCGGGAAGCTGTCAGATTTCGCGTATACGCAACGATCTGTTTTTCTGCATGCGATGACTGCAGTAAACCCGGTTCGTCGCGTATACGCGATTTTAGAGCGTCAGTCCTGAGCTACCAGCTCGACAATATCGTCGTCGCCAATCAGCTCGTCGTAGGTTGCCGGCGCCTTGCGAGGGGCTAGAATCCGGGTGGCGAGTGGTGTCGGGGCGATCACCTGCTTCATTCGACCGTCGCGCAGCTCCTTGCCTTCCCGTGTAATCCACCCCTGATTGACCAGGATGCGGATCGAGCACATCAGCGATTCCCTGGATGTTTCGTAGGACAGGCGGCCCAGAATCTGCTGGTAGTCGCACCAGCCGACCCGGTTGCCCTTCACGTCCAGGTTTCCAGTCATGACCACGCGCATCAGTTCGCGCTGTTTTGTTGTCAGTGGCTTCATAGCAAATCCAGTCTCAGAGGTTGGTTCGGCAGCTGCAGGTCAAACGCAGAAAGAGGCAGACGATCCGGTATCTCGCGGCCCAGGTCTGGGTTCTCCCAAATCCCGTAAACCGGGCTGGCAAACACCAGCTGCTGAAACTCGCGGATCAGCTGCTCTGCTGGCATGGCGTCTACTCGCCCGGTGCCGGCGTGAAGATTCGAGCCTGTCTTTTCGCGGCTCGAATGTCGGTAGTAAAACTCGCGGATGTCTTTTAGCATTTTTGATTTATGGCTCTTGCTGAAGCCATTTAGCTCTTCCAGGACAGCCTGGTGATCCGCGGGGTGAGCCTTGAACCGCTGACGCATGAATTTCAGGCCCATTTCGTAGGCCGCCGCCGACTTCAAATGCGCATGCTTGAACCCTGATTTCACGTCGAACGGGTTGAACTTGGACATAGAGGACTGAATCTCGACAAACCGGAAGCCTTCCATGCGCATCGCCAGGTTCACCATTCGATAACTGACGCCGACGCCGCGGTACATGGTGTCGGTTACGATGCGTGACGCGCGGCGAAAGTTTGCATTCAAGAAGGTTGCACGATGGACGTTGGTAAAGTGCGAGTCCTGGCCAGGCTTGAGCTTCGGAAACACTTGATGACGAGGGCCGAGCAGCAGCGACACCGAACTCAGTACGACGACGCCCACCAGTTCACCTCGCCCAGTCACGCAGCGCCAGTAGTGAGGCCCGGCCGGGAGACTTTCAGCCTTGTAGTGCAGATCGTGCAGCGCATCCCAGTCGGCCTTGGTGCCGCGCTCCACCCACATATCGTCCATCAGGGCGAAACGAGGTTCACAGACCCGGCGCTCCACCAAAATGTCGTCGGTGTCGATCAGCGCGGTCATACTGCCTCCGGGTCTGGCCGCTGCAGCTCCAGCTTGTCAGCGAACGCGCGCAGGCTGGCGACCACTTCGTTGATACTCAGCACGTCCTGGTTGAAGCCGCCAAATACCTGCTCGGGATGTTCGCCAATCACGATGGTCATCATGCGATCCGGGGCAATACAGACCTCGTTTGCCATTTCGGCGAGTGCCATTGCGTCGCGGGTGTACTCTTTGAAGAGCGGGCATTGCGTCGCGGAGTAAGCCGGCGGAGCAGTCTCGCCAGGTTCCCGACGTACAAGCGTTTTCTTTGCAAAATCAACATGCAAAATATCAGCGGTCATCTTTGCTTTCCTCGATGCGGACTTTTTCCTTGAAGCGCTTCTCGACGTAGAGCGTCGGGGCCAGCTCTTCCAGCATGTCCGAGTGTGTGGTGGCGACAATCAGGGTGGCGCCGCAGAGCTTGGCGAACTTACGCACGTTGAACGCGACAACCCTGGCGGTGGTTCTATCCAGCACGGCGCCAAACTCGTCCGCTACCCAGACCTTGCAGCCCGACTCCATCAGCTTCGCGACCTTGAATCGGTAGCGCTGACCATCAGACAGCTCGCTTGGCTTGCGAATGAACAAGTAGGCGTCGTTCAGGCCGGCGAGGTTCAAGATGCGAATCGCTTCGTCAGTGGTTTTGCCAACCTGATCGATCAGCGGCACATCCTGCAGCTCGATCTTGTCGATATCTGCCACGTCTTGAGTTAGCGCGATTTGCGCGGCAAGCTCCTTGAGCAGCAGTGACTTGCCGGAGCCGGACTGGCCGGTGATGTACACCACGTCGCCCTGTCGAACCTCTATTCTCAGGTTGTCGTAGACCGTGAAGTCTTTCTCTTCCAGGCCCAAACCAAATGCTTCCGCACACTCAAGCACCCGCTGGGAGCGGGTGACAGTTGAGCGGAATGACTTATTGATCGTGTAGACCGTCACTCTGCTTCCTCCACAAACGGGGCAATGAACGCGCACAGAGCGTTGGCGCCAACTTGGTTGGACTCACTCTCGATCATCGATAGGAAACGACGCAGGTCGCGCGCCTGACTGCTGGATACCGAGTTGAAACCAAACACCTTTGACAGCGGCACCTGATCAGAGTCGGCGTTATCGATCTCCAGCGCAGTGCGTTCGGTCTGCTCCAGAACCTCGCTGGAAATGTCGTCAGACAGTGCGCCCAGATCGATAAGACCCAGATCGTCGATGGCGAAGTTCAGATCGCGCGCATCGAAGTACATATCCATGTTCATGTTCAGATCGACAACCAGCGAGCGCAGCTCCTGTGACAGCAGATCGGTGTCATAGCCGCCTTCCTGCACCTTGTTGTCTACCAGACGCAGCTTGCGGGCCTGCTCTTTCGTGATGCCATTGAGGACGGTGACAGGTACATGCTCACGACCGAGCGACAGCGCGGCCAGGCGCCGGCCGTGACCAGCGATGATGGTGCCATCAGGTTCAACGACGATCCGGGTTGTCCAGCCATGCTCTTTGATCGACTCGGCGATCTTCTTGACCTGCGCCTTATCGTGCTTTTTGGCGTTCAGCTCGTAGGGAATGAGTCGGGAAATCTCCCACCGCTCATCAACGGCGTCGATCTTGGTGTTACTCGTAGTAGTCATGATCTTCGTCCATATTCATATCGAGGAAATCCTCGGCCAGCCGTTCAAACGACAGGTCGCGGTCGGGATTGAGCGACCGGACTCGCTCTTGCTGGGATTTGTCGTTGCGAACCCGCTCGGCCGCTTCTTCAACAATGTTGCGCCGCATAACTCACCGCTTAGTTAGTTGAGAAAGCAGATATACCAGTGCGTCACCGTCATTGGTCATATCGTCAGATTCTGTAAAGCCCTGCTCTGCCCGGGTGGCTTTCATCAGCTCGGCGATGTTCGCGCTGTCTTCAATGGACACTCTGAACCGAATGATCTGGTGAGTGCGGGCCGGCGTTGCCAGATCAATCTTGGCTTCTTCGGGCTTGTCTTCCAGAGCGGCGTCGATATCGACCGAAAGATCATCGGAGGTCAGGTGCGAGAAGTAGCTGGCCAGCTCTTCCTCGTCGATAGGCATGGTCGCCAGCAGTTCGTCGGCGCTGCCCAGGTCGGGGTCTTGCAACAGTTCAGTGAACTTGAAGATATCGTCAGAGCCGTAGCGGTAGTTATCCAGCAGCGTCTCTTTCTTGGCTTGGGCATCTGAGATTTCGCCGCGGTTGATAATCGGCACCAACTCCATGCGCAAGTTGATCGCAGCCAAAGTGCGATGTTGGCCGCCAATAATTTCCAAACTTCCATCAGCCAAAGTGCGAACAACAACCGGGCGTTTGATGCCGTCCTTCTTGATTGACGCTTCCAACTTCATCTGATTGATCGGGTCAACCGAGTTGGGATTCCAGGGGTTCGCTTTGAGGGTGCGAGGGTCGGCGTATTCCACCGCCATTTCGTACTCGATGCCTTCTACTTTGTCGAAACTTTCGAGGTCATCGAACAGATTATCCAAGTCTTCGCTCATAAATACCTATCCGAAATAGTAACTAACCACATAGTTATTGTGTAAGATAACTGTTAATGAACCTCAGTGGAATAGAACATGGCCAAAACTATCAAGATCGTCTTCAACCCGGTAAAAGCGGCGCTTGTAGACCCTGATCGAGACGCCAGGTTGCTCGTCAATGAGTGGCTGTCTTACAAGATCGAGACGGGCCAAAAAGGCATGGGTATCGCACACGGCTCCATGTTCGATATGACGACCAATCGATTCCCTGCCGGCTTCGTGCGCATGGTCACGAAAAAGCTGGAGACTGCAGGTTATCGCGTGTTGGCGGTCGGCAAGCCGGCTCCAGACCCGAAAGGGTATGAATCTCCCGTTGTTGACGGGAACGCCCCTGACGCGCGTTACGACTATCAAGAAGAAACGATGCGCAGACTGGTCGTACTCAAGCGCATGATCGCTCAGATCGCAACCGGGGGCGGTAAGAGTCGGGTGTTCAAGCTCTGCTCTGAACGCTTGAAGCTGCCCACGCTGTTTCTGACTACCCGCAAGTCGCTGATGTACCAGATGGCCGAGAGTTACAGCAGCGTCCACTCAGAACGACCGATCGGTATTATTGGCGACGGTCACTGGAACCCGCAGCCTGATGGTATCAACTTCGCCATCGTTGACACCCTGACCTCCCGGATCGAGGAAATGTCCTTCGAGTCTGAGCTGAACAAGGCGCTCGACAAGCACGTCGAGAAGGTCGAAGCCCAGATTCTCAAAGCCCTTGAGAAGAAAAAGCTCCCTTCCTCTCCTCAGCTGCTGCGTTCGGCGCCGGCCGACGTGAAAGCAAAGGTCAAGGTCGTGCGCAGTCAGGTCGAACTGGCAATGAAGATCGACGAGAAGGCGCTGGTAGCGAAGATTCAGGCGAAGGTAGACCGTCAGACCGCGATCCGCGCCGAGACGGTCAAGTTCCTGGAGAACATTCAGTTCCTGTGCCTGGAAGAAGCGCACGAGGTCAGCGGTAACGGGTTTTTCGACCTCTGCAACGCGATGAAGAACGCACACTATCGCCTGGCTCTGACCGCGACACCGAACATGAAGGATTCCGAAGAGGCGAACATGCGACTCGTCGCTGTGACCGGGCCAATCGGTATCAAGGTCAGCGAGAAGCTGCTGATTGATCGCGGCATTCTGGCAAAGCCCTACTTCAAGATCGTTCAGACCACCCCAGGCAAAGGCGTGACTCGCGGAACAGCCTGGTCAACTGCGTATGAGCGCGGGATCGTCAACAACGCTTCGCGGAACATGCAGATCGTTAGCATGGTGCAGGAAGGCCGGCGCTGGGGTCTGACGGCGATGATTCTGGTGCAGCGCACAAAGCACGGCGAACTGCTCAAGAACATGCTGGAGACGGTCGGTATTCGCGCTGAGTTCATCAAGGGTGAAGATGATCAGACGGCAAGACAAGCGGCGCTGAATCGACTCGCTGCAGGCGAAATTGACGCTCTGATCGGCACCACGATTCTCGACGTGGGCGTCGATGTGCCGTCTGTGGGTATGATCATTCTGGCTGGCGGCGGGAAAGCTGAGGTTGCTCAACGTCAGCGCATCGGTCGTGGACTGCGGGCCAAGAAATTCGGACCTAACGTGTGTTTCGTCTACGACTTCTTGGATAACTGGAACAACCACACCTCTGCTCACTCGCGCGAACGTCTGCGGATTATCGAGTCCACCCCTGGATTCGCTGAAAACATCGTCACGGCCTTTGACTTCGCCGCGTTGGGATTTGAAAAAGCAGCCTGAAAACACCCCGCCAAGTGCGGGGTTTTGGTTACCTCAGAAAAAATCATCAAAAGCAGTTGCACCCCAGCGCTTGTATGTGTAAATTTTCTTCGTGTTCAGTAATCAGTTAGTGAACGGGGGAGAATCATGAAAAAGTTCTATGTGGGTTGCGGCTCCACCAATACCCCTGCCCCTATTCTCAAGCTGATGACTCTGTTGGCTCAGGTGATGGCTCAACGCGGTGTGACTCTTTACACCTCCGAGCAGCCAGGAGCTGACAAAGCGTTTGTGCGAGGGTCGCAAGGCTTGTTCTTCACGTTCATTCCCGACAACGATGCAGGCGAATCAATGTGCGGGATCACCTCCGATCTGACCCCGGGCGGTGCTGCCGTGACCCTCGCACGGAGATTGAATCCGACTTTTGTCGCAATGACGCTCCAAGAAAAACGCTGGGAGATTGCTGCGAACAACATCCTGCTTGGTTTGAGCGGCGTTGGTCAGGCAAAACTGCTGATTACCTGGACGCCGGATGGCGCTACGCGGCCGAGCGAGTTCACTGAGAACACCGGCAACGTGGCTCGATATTTGCGAATTGCGCACAAATACGGAATCCCGGTTCTAAATCTTGCGCGCAGAGAGCATCGAGACAAAGTGAAGCCTTGGCTGGCCGATCTTTCTCACTAATCACTTAGTAACCTAAAGGAAATGCAAATGTTTGGCAAACTGTTTGGCAAGAAAGCTCGTGAAGCCCGCGCTGCAATGGCAAAAATTGAAAACCGCGACCTGATGGAAGCTGCTGTTTACGGCGTCTTCTACGTTGCCGCGGCTGACGGCGAAATCGAGCCGCAAGAAGTTGACAAGATCGACCGTCTGCTGCGCAACGCACCTCAGCTGCAAGGTTTTGGCGGCGAGCTGGGCAACGTCATCGACCGCGCCAAGGCCGACTTCACCGAAGGCGGTGCTCGCATCATTCGCATGAACGCCGAGCGTGAGCTGACTGATCTGTCGAACAGCCCGGAACAGGCTGAAATCGTCCTGAACTTCATGCTGACCGTTGCCGAAGCGGATGGCGAAATCGAGCCGGAAGAAGTCACCGTGCTGGAGCGCGCCGCCAGCAAGATGAATCTGCGCTTGAAGGACTACCTGTAATGATTGGCCGGATCATTTCGCAATTCCGCTTTGCGCTGGTGATCCTGCTGGCTATTGGGGTCGTCGTGATCGACTCCATTAGCCGGACAATCTCCATGCTGGCCGACTTGGCTCTGATTGGCATGATGCTGGCTTTGGTCTGGCCTCTGCTGCAATCCAAGTCTGACGAAAACTGATCGCATCGAGGCGATGATGACTGAACACAGCACCCCGGAACTTGACCTGTCGGTTGAAGCCCCTGCACTGCCGCTGAGTAACGCGATTGCGACGCTGGTCGCGACCATCACCAATTACGAAAGCAACGCGATTGTTTTTGCCCGAGAAGGGCGCGAAGAGGACGCGCTTGACTCTCTGCGTTATGCAGAAGACCTGCGTCTGGCTCTGACCATTTCGTATCAGTTCCAAAGTCAGGTTTGCGTCACCCCGAGCGCCCTGGAGCAGACCATTGCCTCGATCAACGACGGTGTTGACAAGGCTCTTGAGCAAGTTCGCGCAATTGCTGCGCAAACCCCTGCGGTTCACTAACCCGAACCGGCCCTAACCAGACCTGAATGTTTACAGGTATCACCCGGAAACGGGAGTGGGCAAAGGCGCTTAAAGCGGCGCTACTGCCTCAGCAGTACAGAGCGTTTAAGCCAGGTTAAGTCGCTGGTCGATTGAACGCTCTCTAATGCTGAGGGGCTACGGTGGTGACATGGCGTACCTGATTGCTGGCGTCTCGTCTCGTCTTTGGGTATGGCCCGCCTTCTACCGTAGCAAGTTGCACCAAAAGGCGGGCGTCCTCCAAAACCGCACGGTCTAGCGGTAAACGAGACTGAATAGACCACGCAGCCCACTGTTATCAGTGGGCTTTTTTATGCGTGTGAGAAAGTGCGCGAGAACTGCAGCAGAAACAACGCTGGGAAGCTGTCAGATTTCGCGCTGCTGACGACTTCACATTAAAGCGTAGTCATCACAGCGCGAAGCGCTAAAACGCGCTCATACGAGCGCTATGCGAGCGGGTCGAAAAACGCCCAGGCGTGGGTGTCGAACGCAGTCAGATCACCGCCAGAGAACACATCCATGTCGCAAGCGGTCAGCACAGCGTCGATAGCGTCTTGACCGATGCGCATCGAGGTCAGCGCATACTCAGTGCCACTGCCTTGCGCAACTGGAATCTCAACCGGCATCGGAACCAGGTGGTCTTCCAGAGCGAACACTCGGCCGTCCTCCAGGATCAACAGACCAGAGAAGGACTCCGGCTCCAGCACGCCTGGACACCCGTCCAGGATATTTTCGGAGTCTTCCATCGCCTTGACCGCCATAACCAGCGCTTGATACGACCCGGCGCCGGCCATCACCGCTCGATACTCCACACCGTTCGCGGCGACAGTCAGCTCAAAGATTTTCTTCGACGACTTGGCGACAATCAGGTTTCCAGCGGTGGCCCGGCCGTCAGCGACCAGATTTTTCCCATCAAAAGCGATTGTGGTCACACTCTTACTCCCGCACGTTTCAGACGTTCCAACAGAACTGTTGCGTATCCATTCATAGCCATGATCTGAGTGCTCAGCAGATGCTGATCAGTCGGGTCAACTTTGGAGAAGCCGTCGGATTCGACGAAGCGATTGAGCTTGGTCAGTTTGTCCGTCAGCTGAACGTATTCACCAATCACGCGCTGAACGTGAGCTGGCAGACCTTCTACGTCGCCAATGGGCAGGTATGCGGCGTCGAACTGAGCTTTCGGACTCCAGCTGATATACCCGGCGTGACGCTCGTCGTTGGGCTGACCACCGTCGGTATATTCAACCAGGTAGCCCTCGTCTTCACCCTGCTCATTTACAGGCAGCTGCCAACCGCGATAGTCGTTGTACTGACCGCGAGTCATCGGGTAGGCGATAACCGTTTTGGTGCCGATGTAGTGAGTCATCAGAAGCCCTCCGGTTGAGCGACAGCGCGCACCCAGCAGGAGATACCCTTCTGCAGATCGGTTCGGCCTTCGTTGAGCCAACGCATATCGACTTGGTGACCGCCCGTTTGCAAGTTGGTCACAGCCAGGTAGTCGTACATTTCGCCCAGCTTTTCGCCCAGCTCTTTGATCTTGTTGATGCAGTCGATTTCGTCCTGCGTCAGATCGCGGTAGTTCTTGATCAGCTTGTGCTGATTATCCATTGGCGATACCTATTTAACTAAGTGGTGAGTTATTATATCGTTTTTCGGTTATACGCCACCAGGAGCCAACATTGTTCACTGTTTATTCGATGCCAAACTGCCCGCACTGCGTCGGGGCAAAAGAACTGCTGAAAGCGCGCGGTTATGAGTTCAAGGAGAAGGTTGCTGGTGAGGATTTCACCAAAGACCAGCTGGAAGCGATCCTGGGTAAGCCGGTGCGTACCCTGCCGCAGATCGTCTTTGAAGCGAATGGCGTTCAACGCCACATTGGCGGGTTTGTTGACCTGCAAGCCCGACTGAAAGCGCCGGAATCACTGGCCGAGTAAAATTCTTGGTTGGGTTGCTTTGCAGTTAGTGATGAGTGGGCCTATAACAACGGTGAGAACCGAAACTATAAAGAGGCCCATCTCATGCACTTTCTCATTAACCAGACACCTTCTGGTCACAAGCTGATCGATTACGGGGACGACATGAGCGTCTTGCACGCCGCCATGTCAAAAGAGCGAGGAAAGTCGGCAAATATAACACCGACAATCCTCAATCAACGAGTCGTTCGTGAAACCTATCTCTGCGACGAGTACGGGCGCCCCATCGAAGAAGATAGCTTCCTCATTGCGCTCGACGACCTCTGATACCCCGCTCCGCTCCCCGAGCATGTTCGGCTTTCGCACGAAGTTTCATACCCTCACGGACGAGGTTCGCGAATGCCGGACTGCTCATGATCTTCTTCACTGCGTCCATTCGACCACTCGACCTCGCTTCCTCCCCTGTCACCTCGCGGAACGGGTCTTGATCGCCTGATTTGATTCGTTCGATGAAGGTCAGCGCTGTCAGCAAGCTCACGAAAGCCTTAGTCGTTTTCTCTTGATTGCCAAAGCTGGTGTCCGAACCGATGTGAATCTGCTTCTGCTTGCGGCCCAGAGGGTCGTAAACCACAGCGCGCAGCGTGGGAGTGGCGTTGACTACATACCAGCGCAGCCGCAGATCGTCAAAGAACGCAGAAGGGGTAGTTCCTTTGATCTTCTTCGAGGTCTTGAGGTGGGCGCCTGACTTGATCAGCGCCTCTACCGCTTCTTCCAGCGCCTCTTGAGTGCCGCCGCACACCCCGTCAGCGAAGTTTCCGTCAGCGACAACCTCGTCGTAGCGGGTCACACGCAGCTGCCAGGACTGGTTGCGGTTGTTCCGTGCGATGCCACGCGGAACGATGTAGTGCTCGCCTTCCAGCTCGATGATCCGGGCCGGCAGATTGGCTTCTTTGTGTTCGTAGAAAATGGTCATATCAGGGGTTTCTCGTTATAGGTGTTTAGCTGGTTTGTGTATGTAAACGATCGGGGGTATTATACGCTTGCAAGCGTTTTAAATCAAAAACAACATGAACAGCACAAGTTACTTTTCCCGTTTATTTACGCTTAGTAATTTTACGTCGAAGGCGTCTTCTGGCACCTCGACACCCCACCACTCCAGAGCTTTGTCGCGAAACAGCTGCCAGTCCTCGATAGTCGCCTCTCCATGAGTGCAGAGACGGCACTGACTGGCGCCATTGAGCTGTTCCGTGACGGTGGTATGCAGGTCTACACCCTTTACTCCAAAACGACCCACTGTTGAGCCGTCAGAAGCGTGAATCCACACAGCGTTGCGGTTGTCCGCAAGCTGCAGTTCGTATTCCAGGTGAGCCAGCTTGCAGTGGTCGCACTCTTTCTTGAGGTAGCCACCCATTTCGTAGCCCAGTCGAACGGACCTGGTATTTGCTGCGGTGGCGTACACGCAGGTGCATTTGCTTTTGTCGGTCATTTGAATGCGTCCTGCACCGAAGCGTGGATGATCAGTGCGTTCTTGTATGCGCTTTCGGCGGCCCGGAGTCGAACCTGCTCGTCCGTCAGGTCGAGCTTGTTGATTTCGGTCATGGCCACCATCAGGTCAGTCATGATCTGTTGCCGTTCGCGCTTGAATCGCTTCTCTCGGTCACTGGCGAGCTGTCGCTTGATCGCAGCTTCCATCCCGTCCTCCTCTTCCTGTCTGTGTCGATCCAGCGCTTTACTCAAAGCTCCAAACATCGCGTGTACTCCCATTGTTGATAGACCCGGAACCCGGTATTCCCGTAGTCCCCAGGCTGTGTAAGGGAAGAGGCACTAATCCCCTCCTCCCGGCTGTGTAAGGGCGTCTTTCCCCGGTACGGCTTTTAGGATTCTGTAGGGTGAGACTATAAAAATTAGTTCTAATACTTTGACACTTAGAACAACTTGCGAAAGTTTGAAAGTTTCAAACTTCAAACTTCAAACTTCAAACTTTCGCAACTTTCAAACTTCAACTTAATATCAAGTCATTAATACACTTATTATAAAGCGCGTTATTAATAACTTTGAGCGCGCGCATCTTTACAACTTCAAAAACAATGCGCGCAACTTCATTGCTAACTTTAATAACAGTAACTTTGTTTACTGTTATTAAATACTCAACTTCACTTACTTGTTTAAAGTTTATATGTGCAACTTGCATAATATAAACACCTTAAAAGAGAAAAGAAAAAAGCGCTTAGTTATTAACTAAGCGCTTAGTTAATCTTACTTGTAAATATCGAGCAGCGCTTTTAATACTGCACTGTCATAATTAAAAGTTACTTTCTTTTCGTCTTTGTTGTAATTAGCAGCGTTATAGAAGACTGCGCAAGTTTTAAAGTATCCTGCTTGCGTGTCTGTTTTGTGCTGCATCTCACGTTGAATTTGCGCGATTGTGAGCGACGCTTCACGCTTTGCAGCGATGCGCTGCAGCAGCGCGTCAAGCGCGTTGTCTTTGACGCGCTGCGAGTGCGCGATTGCTTCGAGAATCGCGATCGAGCGCTTTTTCAGTTCGCGCGATTGCGATGCTAGCGCGTTCGCATCTACTTTATACTTCGTCAGCAGTGCGAGCGCTTTGTCGCTCATGCTGCTAAGCGCTTCGTTGTAACGCTCATGAGTGCGAGCGCGCATGAATTGCTTTTCATGCTCTGCGCGCTCTTCGTCGTTTTGTGCAACTTCGATGCGCGCTTGCGCTTGCTCTTTAACGTCGCGTTCGTTTGTTGCTGCTGCTGCGAATGCGTTTTTCAGGGCTTCGATTGCTTTGTTAGTAGTAGTCATTTTTCGTTCTCACTTTGTTTAGCTGATTAGTTTTAGTTTTTACTGCTTTGCTGCTCTCACGACGTAGCATTATTTCAGCGCGTCTCGCGAGGTCAGACTTGATCAAGTTTTTAAAGAGCGTGTCGTTGTTCGACGTGACTATAGTCTCAAATGCTGCGATTCATTGCAAGCGTTATTTTGAAATTTTTTTAGGTTTTTTCGTCTTTTTTTCTGATCAAAAAATGATCAAAAATAATTCAAAAAAATTTCATTTCAGCGCTTGCGTTCTTCATTGCAAGCGCTATAATGAACACATAAACAGCAGACAGCGAGACACTGAAATGAACGACACTAGCTAGCACGAACCTCGCGACGCGCGACGTGACATCGCGCGACTCCCGCCGAGACAGTCAATCCGGCGGCGAGACCCTGGAACCAGCCCGGACGCTGCCGCCCCGACGCGAAAGACGGCGCCCCTGGCACCCCGACGGTGCGCAAGCGCGGCAGAGTGGTTTTTTGGCGGTGCGGAACCGGGTTCCATCTGGCGGAACCCAGGCCCGAAAAACCGCCGCGGCGCGCAGTTCCGCCTGGCGGAAAAACCGTCCATCTGGCGGAACCCGCCTGGCAAAACCCTTGACCGCCTGGCGGAACGGGTTTCCGCCTATAGGGCCGGCGGCCCGATTGGGCCACGGCCCCCTGCCGCGGCGCGGGTGAGCGGAAAACCGGGCGCCAGTCCTATATGGCGCGCCATAGGCGGTCCCAGTCCTAAATCGGCCCCTATGGCGATCCCAAACTTCCCACGGCTGATATAAACGGCAAAACAGCGAACACATGGCTCGCTGTCTTGAGTGCGGCGGATTAGAACTCGATGGGATGGTTGAGCATGTCTTGCGGCACTTCGTCGAAGTGGTTCTCGTACAGCTCGGCATAAGCAAGCTGTTCTGGCGACAGAGTAAGACTGTTCTGGCACTTTGCTTCGTACAAGACGGCAAACAAACTGGCATCGACGGTTTTGCGCTCAGTGGTGGTCACTTCAACGGTGAACTCGTCGGTGGCTTCATTGTAGTCAACGGCAATAATCTGGTTCTTTTGCATTTTCTGGTTCTCATTTAGCTGATGGCTGCAGTCTAGCGCTGCAGTAAGAGCATTATATAGCGCTGAGACTGGCAAATCTTGCGCTGGTGAGCTTTTCTTGATGTTTCCCAAGGGGATGTACTGGGTACAGCGCCACGGCTCTTATAGCGCTTTATACGAGTGCGCCCGTGGCCGGAATTTGGTGGACTGGACTCCGGCACACATGCGTGTAGCCGGAATCTCAAGGACTGGACTATGCAGCCAGCTGATCGTCGAGGTAAGCGTTGATCTGGCCTTTTACAAAGGCGGTGGCAGCTGCCGGGTCAAGAAACTTTTCCTGGTGAACGATTTGACGGTCACACACTTGATACTGGGTCACAAGGGTGCCTCCCAGCTCAAGGTGATCAACCAGGAAGCGATCCCCCATAAAATCGATCACGGTGTCAGCGTCACTGGTCAGATCAGCGACTTCTTGTGCGGTGAGATAGACAAACTGGCTCATATCACCCCCGAATCAGTGCAAAGCGTTCTTTGGTACGCGACACCGGCTCTTGCTTGAAGGTGTCAGCCTGGTAAGTGCCGTTTTCGACTTCTTTGAGGTAGTTTTCCCACTCTTCTTGCTTGAGGTTGTGAACCTTGTGGTGAACCCCCAGCTGTATCTTCTCCCGCACATTGCACGACGACAAACTGGCGTAGCGCACGACTTCGCGGCCGGACTCTTCAAATTGCTTGGTAGCAGTAGCCAGCAGATCACGCAGCTCGGCTTTATTCATGGTGCAGATTCCCATAATTCAGTTCCCATTTCTGTTTAGCTGATTGATGCCGCAGCGTCTAATGCGCTGCTGTGTGTAGTGTATCAAGTCAGTAACGGCATAGTTAGCTGGGATAGTGGCGTTTCACAATTGCCGTGGTCACAGATCAGCCGCGGCACATGACTGAGCAAGACAAACCCGGTTATCCCGGGTCTGCTCTCTGGTTTAGGCGGCGAGCTGCTGCTGAATCTTTTCAAGGTGCTCAATGGCATGAGCGTGGCTGCGATGCTCTGCGTGGCTGCGCAGCAGCAAACTGGCTGCAGCAAACTCCCAGACAACAACGGGCCAGATCAGACCTCCCGTAAAACGACTGTCACGCAGAATCAGGTAAATACTGCCGTTGAACTCATGCCGGCTCAGACAATCGCTGTCGTTGGCGAGCATGTTGAACATCTGCTCTTCGCGGCTCTCTACGAGGTCTTCCCATTCACGCTCTTCTTGGCGGTCAAGCGCGTCGAGGTAAGCCAGGTCTTCGTCGGTAGGGATTTCGATTTGGTAGGACATGGGACTCTCCCGGTTAGCTGATATACACGGCAGCTGTCTTGCTGCTCTGCGTGTATTGTCTCGCGCTAAACGTGGGGAGTCGGGCTTGGGACGTGGCAATCGTATATTTGCCGCGGCACGTTTTTGAGGCCAAGACCCGGTTATCCCGGGCCTGGTGTTACTGGTTACAAACCGTGCTGCTCACGCGCCTCTTCTTCGAGACTTTCGTGGTCGATCTTGACGATTTCAACCAAGCAATCGAGCGCTTGAAACGGCGTCAAGAACTCAAGCGCGGTGTGCATGTGAACGTACTCACCGTCTGTCCCTGTGAACCAGAAAGCGAAGTAAGTGCCGTCGTATTCAACAACAAAGCCGTCATCGCCTTTGTCGCCAACTTTCATGACAATCTGGTTTTGCATTTCTGCGAGCCAAAACGCATAACGCGAGGCGGACAGCATGTCGCAGTGGAAGTCTTTTACGGCCAGCGCAACAGCAATGTTTTTGGGGTTAGATTTGGCGTTTAGCATGATGTTCTCTCGGTTGTGTGCGCCGTCTCGTGCAGCGCATCTATGTATAGTGTGACTGAGCAAACACGGCATGTATCACGCGGGGCGTGGGAGCCGCTTAAATGCCGGAAACGTGATAGCCGTGGGATTACCGGGTTATGGCGGAGCCACGGTTGAACCACGGCTAAGCCACACTCCGGGATTGCCACGGCAGGGTAATGGCTCAGCAGATCACGGTTGCGCCACGGTGGAGCCGCGGGACGTGATGGGAGACTGCGGGAACGTGGCAAATGGTTCTGCCTCAACCGCTCTGCTCGGGAAGGGCGCCATATAATAAAAGGCCGCCATAGGAATTTTCGAGCCACGGCTCTGCCAAGGTACACACGAGAACCAAAAAAAGACCCAATCAAGCAAGCTCAATTGGGTCAAAGCCACTGTGAGAGTGACATCAGCTAAGTGACGGGTATTAACGCCCCGCGTCGGCGTGAATCCGGGTGTAACTGGTAAGCCTGGGATAAAACCTGGTTAAACAGTTTACGGGTTTTTCCTGGTTTCGTTTTTTTACTTTAAGTGCTTGCTAAGGCTCTTAGTCTAACCAATCTAACCTTCTCTACTCTATATCGGCTTTGTCCTATTCCCCGCTCTACTCTCCTTGACTTACCTAGTTCAGCGCTGTCTGTCTGCGCTCTCGATGAAATGAACTATACAGACTGACTACTGGTGAGTCTCGTAGAGGGTATGGGGAACAGTTGATTGCCGATGGCAGTAGTCTGGAGCCGCGGGAGAGGAACAATCCTATACTAGCCACGGCTAAACCTTGGCATAGGCACACACCACGGCAGGTAGGTAATCAGGCGTCACCCGTGGCCGGAATTTGCCGGACTGGACTCTTTGGAAAAGCCTGATATCGGAAGACCGTGGGTGTCTATAACCGTAAGAGAGAATGGGAGTGAGTGTGGGATGGTGTGTGGAATGGGAGCGTGGGTGTGTAAGAGAATTTCTGGGAGCGGTGAACGCACGATGATTTGAATACAACCCCACCACAAATCCTTACTACGTTTCCTTACTCTCTTGCTTACCCCTTACCTACGTTCCCTAACCCACCACAAATCCTTACCCTCTTCTCTTACACGTTATCTACTCTCCCTATACGCTACCCTTACCCTCTCCCTATGCCTTACCTTCTTCTCTCCTCTACCTATTCTTCACTCCCATACGTTCTATCCCTACTCCGGTATCCAGTTCTTTCTCAGAAGGTGGTTGATATCGATCACGTTGCTTTTGGTGTATTCTCCTTCGGAAATCCATACCGGGAGTGGATTTTCTTCATCGTCTTTTGGGTGTATCTGGCTCAAGAACATCAGATATTCTTCCGGGGTTTCGATTTCAATGTATTGAGCCAGAACTTCGTGGTATCCGAGTAATTCTCCTTCCTGTATGTCTTCTTTCCATTGGGAGATTGGATAGACTTCATTGCCTTTGGGGTATTCACGAATCAAGTGATCCACGAACCGTTGGTGATTTGTGCGGAACGGGATCAGGGTTGTTGGGTTTGCAGCTGTTTCGAGAGGTATAAAGGATTCATCAGGTTCACCGCGTTTCAGCCAGAACCCCGGGGTTTCGTCTTTGACTGTTATAAATACGGGATAGGCTGTAGTTTCGCCTCCCGGCGTGTGTTCTTTGAGGAACCAGTATCCTTCGCCGAGGGTGTAGATTTTGTTTTCGAGGTCGAGTTCGACGAGGTCTCTTGCTTCTGTGCTCATGGCTATCTCCTTGAGGTGGAGATAGCACAGAAGCTCAGATTTTGGCTGGAGTCAATCAAACTACACCCTTCCCAGGCATTTGCGTCATGCGAAGGCTCCGAACGATGCCGGTCTTTCTGAGTTCAGGTATTTGATCTCATTGGTGATCCGGGTGATCTCTTGTTTGGCTGTTTCTGCTCTATCAGCCATGACTCGATATTCTTCCTGGCATTCGTTGAGAACCTGTTTTGTGGCTTTGATCGCACCATATAGAGACGGAGCTTCTATGGTGCAGGCTTCTAGTCGTTTCAGGCATTCATCGATGTTTTGGGTTTCCAGGTACAGAACGCTTTGTTGGTCACTGCATTTTTTAAGGTAAGCGGTTGCGTCTTGTAGGCTTCTGGTTAGCTGCTTGATTCTTTCTTGGTTCATGAGAAAGCTCCGAACGAGTCAGGTCGTTTTGCGGGCTTGGTTTTCGCAACCATAGGGTCTTTCATCTGCAGGATCGGCTGAGCTTCGAGTTTGGTTCTGACTTGTCCGTAGAGGGCGCTATCTACTCCCAGAAACGCACAGAAAGCGTGAACAGCGTCGGGTAGCGTCGGGTAAGAGCAGTGCTCTTCCGGTGCATCGAAGAGAAAGTCATCCAGGTCTGCGTACTTCAAGACCCAGAAGCCTTCTATGGCTGTCTCAACGGTGAAGACGCTCTTGTCTTCCATCTGAATAATGGCGATCAGGTTTGATTCGTCCGTCACTTCGCTGCGAAAGTGCGCGCTGCCGGGCGGGGTGAAGCGGTCGAAGATATCTTCAACGACCTTCTCGTGGCCGTGCTCATTTCTGGTGATCAGCTGATCGAGCCAATAACAGCCGTCAGGCAGTCTTGGTAGGTAGTATCTAACGTCGGTAGTCATGAGAAGGCTCCAAACGATTCAGGTTTATTGGCTTGCTTGAGGGCGGCCGGGTCGTTGCTGGTGTAGTCGTAGTCCAGGTAAAGCCCTCTGAACGTATCGCCTTTTCTACGCATGAGCCTGAACAGGCTCTTGAGCGACCGGGTTTTGAACAGTGTGACGGCTTTTTCTCCACCCTTGATTCGGCGTATGAAGCTCCAATTGCCATCGCTGTCGCCAATCACCTCAACGGTGTAGGTGAAGTAGTTGCCGTAGCTGCGTATGTAGATCATGGACGCCTTGTCTTCGAGCATCCTGGGCGACCCGTCGTCGTATACGGGCCACAGCTCTCGCACTCCAACTTCGTCAGGACGAGGGTCGTCACCAAGCGTTAGATAGAGGCTCAGATAAAGGCGAAGCTCTTCGACGGCGCTTTCAGTTAGCTCAAGCCATCCGGGTTTTCTTAGTGGATTCATGATTGGTTCCGGGTATTGGGAGAAGCCAAGCTCCCAGTGTTTTATATATCTACTAACTAACTTATTAGTATTGTGACAGCTAGGTCTTGGGAAGTCATCACACCCGGATTTGGATGTGTAAATTGCCGACGCCCTAGAACGCTCTATAAGCGTCGGTAAACGCTGAGTGCTATCTGCGTATTCGTTTTGTGTTCCCGTTGCGTCAGCGAGCAAATTGAGCGCTTCCCGACGACGCAAAATAGCTTATCAGCGCTGAGCGAGCAGTTTGCTCCCGAGCATGAACATGGGATTAACATTTGTTGCGGTTTTGACGGGGGAAAGTCGAGTGATCATGCGGGTTACAGCCAAGAAACCGCTGACCTTTGTTATGTTCAAGGTCAACGGTTGTCGAGGGGTATTTCGAGGGTGAAAAGCTAGAGGTTATAACCTTAGAAGGTCATTTTTGAAACTAATCGCTTGCAATCGGCAGCCAGGGCAGAAATCTTTCTCACTGTATTCTCATGCCCTTCTTCGGCATCACTGTAAAACGAGTAGCGAACCATATCAAAGCGGTCGTCAACGGTCAGTCTTTCGGTGTCGGCATCGATGGTAAACACTATCGTTTCAAACAGCAGAGGCAAGCCTGAGCCGAACTGGTGATTCAGTCCAATGAAGACCGTCGAGACAAGGCAGTCGGAATCCGGGACAGTGGTCTGCTTGACCACTCGGTCTTCTGACGCCATGAAGATAGCCCACTCCATCAGGTCGTCGCACGGATAGGCGATCTTGTCTTTGAGGATGTATTTCAGGCTCATGGCTGCTCCATCACTGGCTGAACCGTTTAACGAGCTTGTCGTACACAGCTTGGCTCGTTGCGGGGCGATCACCGGCTAACCATTTAACCACCGGCTGTCGCATATCGTCGAGGTGATCCAGGTCTTCCCAGGCCCAGGCGTCAATCTCGTCATCGTCAGCCTCGAACGGATAGGCTCCGACCAGGCTGTACTTACCCTCGCATTCAGCGTCTGGAACCACAGCAAGCAGAAACTCAGCGTCGGCGATATGAGCGTATCTCGGGCCTTCACCCATCATGAGAATTTCGGCAACCAGGAAGCACAAGTCTTGCTCGACTTTCGGCAGGTATTTGGCGTACTTGAATTGATCACTGGTCATTTCAAACCCCTGCGGCTACTTCAATGCACGACTTTAAGGCTTCCGCCCAATCTTCAAAGCTCATACCGATTTCTTCGTGAGACACCGTACCGTCATCGCGAAACTCAAACCCGGCGTTGCGCATCACTTGAAACACCTCTTTGAGCTTGATAAGCCGGTCATCTTCGGCATTCGGGTCGAACCACTCGATCACTGTCCAGTCGTGGCTGACCTCAGAGTTGTCATCTGCGGTGCGCCAGGTGCAGTCGCTCTCGTCTACCGCAACCAGCTGATGCTCTTGAATGCCTTTGGTATGCCAGTGCTGCAGTCTGCACAACACTTTGGCACCGACTTGAGGCATGCGCTGATTGGCGTCAATCCAAGCGCCGATAATCAAATCGCTCATGACAGCACCACCAGAAGAGGCTGCGCAGCGTCAAAGCGAGCATGATCGAAGCCTTCTTCCCAGGGTAAATGCCCGTTGGCGTCTGACCACACCCACTGCACATACTGAGGCTTGTCCCAGCCAGCGTTCGCAGCGTAGACCTCGCCCTGAACCGCATACTTCGCAGCCTTTTCACGATCAGCGTTGATCACAGCCATCGGCAGGTTGAACCAGTCGTTGAGCGTACACGGCCCGGCGTCACGAACCTTCTGATTGACGATTTCGTCGTAGTATTGGTTGATCAGCGGCATGATCATCTGCGGCGGAAGCGAGAACACAATGACTTCCGGCAAGCCATGCTTGGCAAACCCAACGGTGTACACGAAACCCGGGCTGTCTTTGTCGCCACCGATCCCGAATACGCTCAGACCACATCGCTCGACGTTGGCGCGGATGACTTCTTGAGGGTTGTACGGCATGTGATTCTCTCTGTTGTGATTAACTATGCGCTTAGTTTACACAACAGAGAGTGGGGGTGGAGCTGGCTACTGCGAAGCCCGCTCGTTTGCCTCGATCAGCTGCTCGATCTTCATGGCGTCACTTTCAACCACGTCGAACCAGATGACCTGCTTGTCGTTGTTCAGGGAGAAGGATACCCGCCAGGCGTGAGGAAATGGGTTCACCGAGACAGTGAACCCCGATCGATCCCCCAGAGTGATCATTGGGCCGCCAAACACACTCAGCAGCCAACTATCACCCAAAGGGCCGAATGCGATCTTCACCCCAGAGGTAGTGAAGAAGTGAACAATATCGGCGTCAATCCTTTGGTTGTCATCCATTTAGGTCTTCCGGGTCAATGATCTGATCGTGGCAGTCCTTGTTATGCTCTGGGTCGTATACGCCCAACCTCTGCATAACCTGCATCAACTGAGTCTTATGCCCCATTTTCTCAAGCAGAACAAGGCTCCCCACGCACTGCTGCTCATGGCCTGACTGGGTGTAGACCTCGTTGCCGTCTTCGTCCCAGCTGACAGTGCCGCCTTTGTTGCCGTACACAGTCTTATGGCACATGAAACTCGACGACTCGCCAGACAGCAGCTCCTCAACGATACCCGGCACTCGGCCGGGACTGAGTTGAATAGCCTGGCTCTTGTCCTTCAAGAACGGACAGTTTGCGCATGGCTTTTTCAGCGCGTAGGGATTCCATTTGCTCACATCATGCTCCCAGCGCCGCTCGATCACGCCAAGCGGCCCAATCTTGTTGAGGTCAACCACCTCGTTGTCCGTGATTAGAGGTTAAAAAGACCACTCTCAGTCAAGAATGGTCAGGATGCTTTGAATTTCAGGGTGCTTGAACTGCTGGGTTTGAATGAACTGAAGCAGCTCCTCGTCAGTCGCTGGACGGCAGCCGTCAGTCGCCGAAGCGTCAATGACGAAGTTCAACCGACCAAGCAGCCCGTCACGAACGGCGTGGAAGTGATCGTGAGCCAACTGATTCAGCCTACTATCCACGTCGTAGCTATTCTGACAGAGACCGGACAGCGCCATCAGCCAGGCAGCGTAGGAGATAGCCTCAACGGTCGTTGTAACATGGCTTTGATTGCCGGCAACAATGCTTACTCGATCGGTCTCAGGGAAGACCATCGCAACACCGCCATTGGGGTATTTGCGATATTCCCAGGCACCGCCTTGATAATGGTCGGTGATCTTGCCAAGCATGTTGAAGGTTATGGTCTCAAGCCATACTGCAGACTCGCCGAATATCTTGCCGATCGGATTCTCTTGCTCCGGGATTACCTCGTAAGGCTTCTTGTCCTGCATAACGCTCTCCTAAGCTGTGCGTCTTTCGATGCGTTGATTATCTCAAGCGCATCGAGGGGGAGATACAGCGGGAGGCGGCTTAGTCGCAGGAGCCAGTATTTACCCGATTGATGTACTCAAGTGCCTCTGGTTTGCCAAACTTCTGCCGGGTGTAAACGTCAACCTGTGTACCGCCTTCAACGGGTCGGCCTTTAAACACATGGAAAACGCTGCTCATTGGATAGATGCCATAGGCAAGCGGGTACAGGTCAAGTTTGAAGGTCTTGTCTTCGTCGTAGTAGCGGCCTTGAGGCATGGTTGAGCCGCACCCAGGCATTGATTCAAGACTCTCAAGCACCTGCCGCGGCGACTGGTCGGCAATAAAATAGGAACCCAACATTGGTTCGCCATTACTGCCAGGGGGAGCGAGTGTACAGCCAGTGGCGAAGGAGGCTACAGCCAACACAGCAAACAGCTTTTTCATGGTTCTCTTCCTTGTTGAGCGCTTCCCTGCGCCATTGTTTCAGTTACGACAGCAGCTTTGTCAGGCGCGCTTCTTCGTCAGCCAGCAGTTCGCTGACGGCTTGAAGGTTGCGCGTGAAGTGAGTGACTTTGCCATTCGCCTTGTCGCAGAAGTTCGGATCACAACTGCCAGGCTCTTTGCAGGTGTCACACACTTTGGCGCAGGCATCATACAGCTGTTGCTGAGCCGCTTTCACCAAGCCTTTCAGCATCTTGCGCTTGAACAGCACCGCAAGAATGATCGGCAGATTTGTCAGAATGCGGAAAGCTCTCATGAGGCGACCACCGCTTCTAGCTGAACAGCGGCGCCGGCTGCAATCAGTTCGTCAGCCAACGGCTGCAGCTGCTCAACACTGGCGACGACACGAAGACCGACGGAGGTGCCGCTGTTGCTGCTGGCGTGGGTATAACTGATAACGTCGAAGGATTCTTCCTCGTTGAGCGCCAGAGCGTTGTAGCCACCGCGAGGCTTGATCTTGTGAGTCACCAGCTTCAACTGCTCGAAAGTGCCTTTGGCTCGCAACAGAGCGACGGAGGTAGACGGCTTCTCTGCCTGTTCTGCCTGAGTAACAACGGTTTTACGACGGGGTTTTGTAGTCATATAGCACCTATGAAAATTGTCCAAAATGAGTGGCTGGATTGGCCGGAGTCTTGGGTTCTGACGCTTCCACTTCTGACGCCGACTCTGCAGTCCAATCCAAACCATGCTTGATTGCGCAAGCCGGACAGAGTGATCTGTCCGACTCGTAGTGGTTGTTGGCCTTGTACAGCTTCACTGGTCGCTGCGCGCTGGTGCATTCACAGTCATCGCAGCGCAGCACCAGCTGATCCAGGATTTTCTGGGCGTTCGCCCTGGCCCGCTCTCGCTGGTTCTTCTTGGCCTTCTCGATGACCGAATCCAGTCGATACTTGGAGGCGGACGCACCCGGTGCGTAACCTCCTCTCTTATGCCTGCTCATTACGCCACCTTGAGCCTGCCGTCTTCGAGAAGTCCGGCAATGATGTACTGGAGCAGTTCGCTGGTGAACTGGGTTTCCTCGATCTTCACGGTGCAAGCCCGATTCGGGCAGCGAGCGAACGCTCGGGCATCGTTCAGTGCCTCGTTGAAGTCCTTAAAGAACACCGGGCACAAGACGCCATTTTCATCATGGCCAAGTCGAACATAGACCGGCTTCTTTGCCTCAAACCCAACGCGCACATAAAGCATTCCCTGGTCGAACTCGTCTTTCAGGTTGAAAACCTGAGCAATGAAGCTCACCGAATGATCGTGCTTGGAGGCACCTGATGATTTGTTTTTCATTTGTTCACCTGCTGATTTGTTTGTGTAAGATCAGCTTAAATATAACTAAGCGGTTAGTATATCGTCGGGGCAAGGCGAATAGTCAAGCCCATTTCCCATAGTTTGACCTGGCTTCGATTTCCTGGAAGGTCTTTACCGCGTCTTCAACTTCCTGCTTTTCTGCGGCCACCGCTTTAAGCAACCCAGCCAGTTCGGTAACAACAAAAGCCTTCAAGCGCTCTTGAAACGAAGGCAGCTCTTGCTCACTCACGACAATCTCCTTTGGATCAAGCTCTCAGAACGCGCGGCATTGCGCGTTCTCTTTCAACGTGTGCGCTGTCAGCGCATCATCTGCAAAATGCTATCAGCGCGCGAATTACGCGCTTGCCGCTGCGCCCCCTCTGCTCGTTTCAGATACGCATCGATGTTGTCCAGCCAGGACAGATCAAGTCGATACTTCATCCGACTGCGAATTGCCCAAACTTCCAGGCTGCGCGCTGCGTATTCGTCAGCCAGCTCGATGGGCCAGCTGTTCACTTTCGCCAAGTGCTTGAGCGCCGGCATGAGGTAGCCCTGCTGCATAGCCAAGCCAATGTGCTTCACACGATGGCAAGACGGGCAGAGGGAAATCAGACCGTCGAGTCGCTGCACCCGGTTCTCGTCGTCGTAGTGCCAAATCTCATGACACTCAACGGGGTGTTTCTTCCCTACCCCGCCGCAAATCTCACAGCGGTTGCCAGCCAGCGCGTAGCAGGCTTTCTTGGTCGTCGTCCACTGAGCAGTCGTGAATCGGCTGCGCAGGTTGTCGTACCACTGCGATTCCGGCACCAACTCGATAGTCAGCTTTGGCGGTTTGTATGGGTGAAACGGGTTGTGAGTCATGCGAAGGCTCCTGTGTAGTCAGTTTCGCCAGTTCAGACCTTGCTCCAGCCATCTGGACGTGGAGCTTGCAGAAACAACAAAGCCTGCACGTCTGTGCAGGCTTAGTAAGTGGTTAGTGTATCACTCGACCGCAAACATCGGCAGCAGAGTGCTATTGGGGTTGGCAACCAGCTTGCCCCCGTCATTGACAACCAGGTTCAGCACCTGAATCAGCTTCATCAGCTGAGTGCATTGGCTGTTGGAGGTGCCAATGCTGTAGGGGCGAGCCAGATAGGCATCACGCAGCGTCCGGGAGGAAATCTCACCGTGCTTGACGAGGATATCCATCGCAATCGAGGTGTAGTTCGACAGTGACGCCCCATTCGCCAAGTGAGCGAAGAAGTTCACAGCCTTCTCCTGAATCTTCTTGGGCAAGCTGTCAATCTCGTTCAGCTTGGCTTCGATGCGAGCCTCAAAGTCGGCAGGGTCGAGAGCGGCGTCGTCCACGTCCAGCGCCAAGTAGTCGTTCAGCTTGGCACCCAGCGCAGTGCGCAGTGCTTCGGACTTCTTCACACCGACCGCAGCGATGCGCTTGGTCTTCGGCGGGGTGCGCTTCGGGTTCACGCCGCCAGTGACGAGAGCGGATTCGTCCGGCACCGGGCTGGACATTTCGTCGAGTTCAGCCAGCGCTTCCATCTTCGCATGCTCGATGTTGGCAGCGTTGCCGGCATCGATCATTTCGGCTTCGGTGATTTCAGCTTCTTCGACTGGCTCGTCGATAGTCAGCTCACCTTCCAGCTCGCTGAACAGCGCGTCCAGCTCGTCGATTTCATCGACGGCAACTTCTTCGACAAAATCGGTAACTTCTTCGATGGCAACTTCAACAACTTCTTCTTGAACTTTCAGAGCGGTGTTAGTCATGGTAAATCTCCTGGTTTTGATTAAAGGAAGCGCTGTTTAAATTTGTTTCGCGCTTCAACAATTTGAATATTACGCGCTCTCCTATGGGGGATAAACAGCTCCGATAGGATTGCCAGAAGTTTCCCACTTAATGCACTATCATCACCGGATCAGTGATAAACAAGTTGGCGCCGTCAGTCATGTAGTTGTCGGGATTACCAAGATCGAGCGCCACACTATGTTCAGTTGTTTGGATGAACTCGCGAACTGCGCCAAGTGCAGAGCAGATCGACTTGCTGAACATACGGGAGTTGATAACTTGGTTCAGAGATTCGGCATAACTGCAGCCACACGGCATCGCCCCAGACTCAATCTCACCCTGAGCAATGAGGTGAGAAACAGTCGCCCTCACCGCGTCACGCTCAAGCACCATTCGATCATGATCGCGCCAAGTCAGAGGCGTCAGCCGTTGAATCTCCAGCAGCTGCAGATCGCCCACATCAGCCAGGTGCAAATGGCCGTGATGACAGACGAAGCCTGGAATACCAGCCCGGCCCCCAAACTGCTGAATGAAATCCGCAGAAGCCGGGCAACTCGTGAGCTTCAAGACCGTGTTGTTGCACAAGCCATCGAAGACAATGGAGTACATGCCAAGCCCGAGAACGGGCCGATCAGCGAGGATCGGCATGCTCTTGACGATGGCAGGTACGTCGCTCAACTCAAAGACAGAATCGAACTCGGCGATCATGACCAGCCTCCAAGCGAAATACCCTTGCTGGCGGCAGCCTTCTCGACTTCTTCGTTGACTTCCAGCTTGAGCGGGCCAGTCTTCGGCCCAAGTTCGTTGCCTTCCTGCACCAGCGTTGTCTCGCCAGTTTCTTCGTCCATATCGATATAGCTTTCGGTGTACGTCAGCAGCATATCCTCAAACGCTGACTCGGCCGCGCTCCGGGTGCGGAAGCTCTGACTGGCAGAAGGATCAACTTGCCAGCCTTTGTCGATGGTTTCTTCTTCATCCCACTCGCTCTTGCGCTCGATCAGGCGATTGAGAACCTGGATTTCATGGGAGTGACGATATTCTGCAGGCAAGTCTTTGCGATAGCGGCCGATCCAGCGCAACTGAACCCAAATCTTGCCGTTGCGATACTCTTTGAGAATGAAGTTCTTGCCGGCTGACTCTTTCTCCCAGCCTGCTTTGGTTAGACCTGTACCATCGATGTTTTGATAGATATACATACGCTTAGCCTAAGTAATTGGTTAGTGATTCAACCCAACAAAAAGAGGACGCAATTAAGCGCCCTAATACAATTTCAGCTAAACGTGAGAGGTAGACCCCTCACGCCCATTATGATTCAGCGCCGGCCAGGAAGGCAACAGGGTCTTTGAAAAGGCCCGTCTTCACGCCGTTCCAGTAGCAGCTTTCAAGCACCTCAACGTCATAGTCGGCAGCGTGAGCAGCATCCGGGTCGTAATCCACGCCCGTCGCCCAAGCCAACTCACCCAGATTCGGCACCTTGCCCATCGAAGTGCATGCCCTGCCGTTCTCCATCGTGCAGAACACCTGGAACTTCGGCATCGCGAACCCGGCTCGCACCAGCTCCAGCGCGATAAACGGCGCGTCAAACGCCGCGTTGTGCGCAATGAAGATGTTCGCCTTATTCATGATCTTCTCGATCTTCGGCGCAACATCCTCCCAAGTAGGCATGCCAACCAGATCGGCGCGACTGATGCCATGAACAGCCTGGGCGCCTGGATCGATATCGCGTTTCGGATCGATCCGCTGACACCATGAACCCACCTTCTTAGCGCCTGTCGCAGCGTTGTAGCGCCATATACCCACTGCGAACTCGATGATTCGATGGCCGTCTTCTTGTCGAAGGCCCGTCGTCTCGATATCGCCTACTGCAATCACAACGTCGGTCATGATTTGTACTCCTCGAAGCCCAGTTTCTTCATTTTTGAAACAAGTAGCTTGCTATGCCCACTAGCGGCAACAACGCCATCTAGCTCCTGGCTGAAATCAAACTCCTGCTCTTTCTGCTTACCGTTCATTGTCGCGATCAGCGTCACCTTCTCTGTCCGGGTGTTCGTGACAATCACGGCGACAGCCTTGCTGACGCTGTTACGCATCAACGTCATGTAGTAGCCGGATGTGCCCAGCGACTGACGCTTCTCGCGCACCCAATCGCTGTATTCTTCGGGAATCAAGCCGAGAGTGGCTTTGTCGAACATCGTCAGAGCGGTGAAAGCAGCGTCGTCAGAAATGGCACCGCGACGGTGTTCGTTCTCAAGCCAAGACAGTGCTTCGCCTGACTTGCGAACAACCTCCGACTGATAGTCGTACTCCAATGCCTCTTTCATATTCACCTCATGCAATAACTAACTGCTGACTGAGATTATCAGTCAGCAGTAGTGGCAGCTCAATAGATGATCAGCAGTTGCCGAAGGGCTTCTACTCGGTCATGCAGATCGATGCTCGTCAGCTTGGCGGGTTCAACGTCAGCAGCGATCATACTGCCCAACAACAAACGATGGAACTTGGCACGATACGGCGATGCCAGGTTCGCTCGCAGCTTCTCAGTCTCACCCGGGGCCGCCAGCAGCACGTTCGGCGTGATTGCGACCTGGTGGAAGTGCTCGCGATAGGCTCGAACGCAGCGCGAGATATAGCCATCAACCTGATAGCTGACCTGATCGCTCACGTCGGCATAAGAGTCAACGTCTGCCAGCGTGTAGGCAATCAGATCGAACGGAGTGCGATCGGTAAAAGCGATCTGACCAGCCGCTTCGCCCCACTGCAGGCTGAGCACTTTCAGCACCTCTTCCTGCACCGCAAGCCGATCTTCAAACGACATAGGCTTGGCCGGGTCAAACCCCATTTTGCGGAACACGTCAGAAGTGCTGGTCGGGACAAACGCCCCGTTCAGCTCTTCTGCAGCCAGGCGTGCCAGTGTCGTCTTACCCGTGCCATGAACCCCAGAAATACCGATCAGCATCAAGCTGCCTCCACCCGACCCAAGCCGGCGAACTTCTCAAGTACGATACGGCTCCAGTTCTCCAGCTTGTCGCTGTACTTGTCCAGCAGCTCTTTGGCGGTCATCGGCTCGATGATTTCCAGGCTCGGCTCGTTGGCGGTCACAACAACGCCGGCCGGCAGTTGCATCATCAGACAGATGCCCAGATGCACCTTGCCCACTTCATTGCTGTCATCAGCGATCAAGCCAATGTCATAGACGGGCAAATCAACACCGCCAGAGGACATGGTAAGTTCTTCGCTCAGCTCGCGACTGACGTTGGTCATGATGGTCTGGTTCAGATTGATAATGCTGTCATTCGTGAACACCACATCAGCCAGATCAATGTGACCACCGAAACCGACGCTGACGTTGCCAAGCAGACGTTCTTCACCAACACCTTTCGCACGGAAGTAGGGAATGAACACAGTGGAGCCGTCTTCGCGCTGCTGCGTCAGCAGAACGTAAGGTAGAATCTGGCGATAGTCGCTGCAGGTTTCCAGGAAACGGCGCTGACGGATGACCAGCGACCCGGCGACAGCTTCGCAGAAGTCGCCCAAGCCGATCTGGCTCAAGCCCTGCTCCAGACCAGAAACCATGTTGTCGTAAACGGCATCAACAGCCAGGATGTATTCAGAGTGTTTCATTACTTAGCCTTTCTTGCGTTGTCGGAAATGATGATGTTGAGGTAGTGCGTCAGAGCAGCCATACGAGGCTCCGGCTGATCGACGGCGAAGCGAATGTCCAGCTCCCTGCCGTTGTTGGTAACAATCGTCACCGAGTTGCGCAGACGGTGCAGAACGTAGCCAGTGATCATCGAGCAAGTGACCCGGTGAGTGCCGGCGTCGCATTCATCCAGAATCAACACCCCGTCAACAACGCGAACACAGTCTTCACGGAAGTTGAGGCTGTTGATGTAGATGAAGCTGACAAGGAGCTGATCGCCAGGCTTGACCGTACTCACTTGAGCAGTCACTTCCCGCTCAAAGAAAGCGCCTGACATTTTGTTGCAGATCGCGCGGATCAGGTCTTCGGCGTCGCAAGCAACGGTCTTCGGGTTGATCAAGCCACTCGGTTGATAGTCGAACACGGCAACATAGGCGCGGTCGAACGTGATGGTCTTGCTTGCCAAAACATCGCTGTACAGCTGAGCGCCGCCGCAGATCGTGTAGCCAGAAATGTTCATATCTCTGGTCAGCGATTCAGCCAGCATGAGCGCATCTTTCAGCGACTCGACCATAAAAAGGAAAGGCGCGTTTTCGCTGCTACAGACCATCGGAGTCTTGCCGATGACGATCATGGGCCGGGAGAACGACAGCTTGATCTTGGCGTCGAGCATTTCCTGGGCAGTCTTGGTGCCGCAGATCATTGCAGTCATAGCCGTGAAATCAGCGAATCGGCGCATATCTGCTTTGCAATGCACCAGCAGACCATCGTCAGAGCCAATCACGCCATTACCGTTAGTGGCAATTGCTATTTGGGAAATCATGCAGACCTCACACAGAGATAGGAGCTTTGATAGCCGGCAGCGGGTTGTAACCAATCAGCTTGATATCGTCGAAGCCAATGTCCTCTACACGCGAGAACTCACCTTCAATCTCAAGCGTCGGTGACTTGGGAAGCCTGACGCCGGGCGTGTTCTCGGATCGACCGATCTGCTCTTTCACCTGATCAACGTGGTTGGTGTAGATATGCGCATCACCGGCTGTCCAGATGAACTCACGCGCGCTCATGCCAGTGACTTTGGCAATCATGTGCGTCAGCAGCGCGTAACTGGCGATGTTGAACGGCACACCCAGGAACATATCGGCTGAACGCTGATACAGCTGGCAGGACAAGCCAAGTCGCGGAACGCCGGCATCGTCCATCAGCTTCATTTCGTGAGCCTCAACCTCGTCATTGACCAGGCGAGTGTGATTGCCCCAGTCCAGACCGTATTTGCTCGACAGAGCCAAGCGCTCGCCGTAAGTCAGCTCCTGAACAAAGAACTGGAACATGGTGTGACAAGGCGGCAGCGCTTGCAGACCATTGGCTGCGTTCTCACGCGGCGACACTGAGGTATCAGGCAGCACAGTCGGGTTCCAGCCACTGACGATATGACGACGGCTGAACGGGTTGTTGCGCAGATCGTTGATCACGTTGGCGATCTGATCGATAACGTGATCGCCGGCCGGCCAGCTGCGCCACATTGCGCCGTATACCGGCCCCAGGTCGCCGTTGTCGTCAGCCCACTCGTTCCAGATTTTGACGCCGTTGTCGTTCAGATACTTGATGTTGGTATCGCCTTTCAAGAACCAGATCAGCTCGTGAACGATAGCGGGCCAATGCACCTTCTTACTCGTCAGCAGTGGGAAGGTATGTGCCAGCGGGAAGCGAAGCTGCGCGCCAAAGATACCGATGGTGCCGGTGCCAGTGCGGTCTTCGCGCAAACGACCGTTCTCCAGAACATGCTTGAGAAGATCGAGGTAAGTGTAATCGTGGGTCATGTAACTAAACCATTAGTGAGTGTTGAGGTTAAATCAAAGATCGTCGTAGTCGTCCATTTCGTCGTACACCGGGTCATCTTCGTCGTACACCGGGTCTTGATCTGGGCCGTCTTCATCGATTTGGATGGTTTCGCAATCAAGGAAGGTGTCGGCGCACTCTTCTGCCCTGGCTTCAACCGCAAACAGAATGCAGGCGAGAATCAGAAGTCCGGTGACAATGCCCAGAATCTCCCATCGAGCGCGACTCTTGCCGGCAATGTAGCCTTCGACATAAGCCTTCTCTGTCTCGCTATTGGCGAGAAAGCGTTTCACGTCATCAATAATGCGCTCGTAACTCGGCATATCAGACCTTCCGCTTGTAAACGTGGAGAACGAAGGTGTCGCCCTGCATCAGCACGGTGTCGATGAACTCGTAGCTCTCTTTCAGAACCTCTGCTGCAGTTTCGGTCAACTCAGCGCCTGTCGCCAGCAGAGCGAACGTCTGCGACTTGATTTCAGTGTCGCCTACAGCCACCTCAGCCCAGCATTGCAGCGTGTTGTATTGAGCCTTCACGCTGATGATCTCGGCGCTTTTGGGCAAAGCAATCGTGCTCAAGCTCAGGTGAGTATGCTGACCGGGGGCCATGAAGGTGCAAGGGATATCGTACTTGTAAATAACAGTATTCATGCAGGGAGTCTCTGGTTGTGTTTAAGAGCGCTTAGCCCAACAAACTAAGCGCTTAGTTAGTTAATCTTACACAGTTACTGCTGGGTTGTCACTGCGTCAGCGTCGTTTACCGTCTCTTCACCGTACACCGGGAAGCAGCTGATCGAATCGCGATAGGTGAAGCAGCGCACGTCGTCGCCGTACACCTCACGAACATGGCTCGGGCGGACAGCGGCGTAGGTCTGGATCAGGATCGCCGAGATAACGACGACCAGAATCGCAGTCCACAACCAGTTGACCAGGCGTTTACTTGCAGTTGGTTTTTCTTGGTTCATGCTTTGCTCCTTCATAAATACTTACCGTTTGAATTGAGAAGGGCGGCCTAAGCCGCCCCTTTGATTACCAAGTCAGAGGTTCGTCGTCGTAGTCCAGCACCTTCTGTTCAAAGAAATTGCTCTCGATGCCGTGCTCTCGCAGGTAGTTTTCGCACCAGGCGAGCGGGTCTTTGGTTGCTTCCGGGAAGATCACCCCCAGACCAACCGCTTGTGCGTAAATGTTGGTCAGATACTTCACATGACCTTCAACGATTTCGTTGGTCATGCCCAGGATGCCGCCATTGATGATGTGCTGGCCCCACTTGATTTCCATCAGCGCGGCTTCACGCATAATCTGCGCGCAGTCTTTCAGCACTTCTTTGGTGAACAGCTCCGGCCGCTCAGCGCGCAGGTCGTGCCACATATAGTTGAACATGCGCAGGTGATTCAGCTCGTCACGGTTGATGTAACGGATGTTCTGCGCACAGCCGCCCAGCTTGCCGCGCTTGTGGATCACATAGAACAGCTTGAAGCCCATGTTGAAGTAGATGCCTTCAAGAGCCTGGTTCGCAGCGATGGCACGAACGAAGTTCTCACCGCTGTAGTCCCGGCCCAGCAGCTCTGCCATGCGAATGATGTGCTCATTTTTGGCGCGCAGCACTTCGTCGGTCATGAACAGGTTGTAGGTGGCGATGGGGTCCATATCCAACGACACAATCATGCGGTCGTAGGTGAGGACGTGAACCTCTTCCTCGTAGGTCTGGCGAACGATCGCCATTCGATACTCGGGACAGGTGATGTGCGTACCAATGGAGTTGGCCAGCGTGTTCAGCTGGATACCATCCAGGTTCGACAGAAAGCCAAGCGCTTTCTGAACGCCAATCTGTGTCTTGGTATCAAGCTCGCGATACTGACGCAGGTCGTCCACAAGCGGAACGTCCCAGTGCTTCCAGTCGTCGCGCATGCACTTTTCCATCAGGTCAAGCGGCTTGCGATACTTGGCCGGACTGATCTGCATCAGCTTGTCTTCCGGCCCCTCGATGATTCGGCGTTCATCGAGGGAGATAAAGCGGAGTTCACTCATTTACTGATTGTCCTTACTGAACGGTTTGGGGAGCGGCAAACACTGATTTGCCTTTGGATTTCAACTTTTCGACCTGATCCAAGTCAGCTTCGCCACAGCCTGCTACTTTGTCGTCGGCAAGCGCTTTTTCGGCAAAGCTGACGCCTTCTTGGCAAGCCTGGTTGAGCGAATCAATCTGAGAGTCAGGGATAAGCGGGAAATACTGGGCGCTGTGAAGCGTCGCGGCGGCGACTTCAATAGCCACCATCTGCTGCCTGGCTCGGCGTTTCGCAAATTCGCAGTCTTTCAAGCCGAGCATCTTGGAGAACGCATCAAGCCAGCCATACAACATCGACAAGGCGGCGGCGTGTTCCTTCGACAGAGCTTTCACGTCTTTGACAAGGTGCCCGTCACTATCGAAGCCGCCGAGTTCATTCAGAGCCTCGCGGCCGGATTCAAAAGAGGACTTAACCTCCTTGCCAAACTCCTCTTCGCCTCCAACGTCAGTCAGCATTGCTGGAATAGACCTGGAAAGGGTCTCAATGGGGCCGCCGGCGACCGGGCGTATCGCAGTCATGGGCTTACCTCTCCCAAGAGCCTCCAGCGAGTCGAACTTGCCGCCGACTTCCACAATTTTGGTGCCGTCACGACTGATCTCGGCGATCACGTCATTCAAGTCGAAGGTTTCCATCAGTTCTTCCGGGCGCATTTTGCAAATTCGCTTTGAAGCCAGGAAGCTCAAATCCAGCACCGCGCGGTGGCGAACAGCATTTAGGTTGTGCATCGCCCTTCTTACGTTTTCGGCAGCCTTTTCAGAGGGGCCTTCTTCGCTTATGACGGCGATAAATTCACTAACGGCTTTTTTGTAAGCCTGGGAAGACTTGTTGAAATTGTCTTCCTCAGAGGTCGCGCAAGCGTATTCGTCCACAAGCACGGGGGTTTCAGCGATAACCGCAATCGCGTCGAGAGCGCCTTGCTCAATATCGTACAAGGTTTTTTTCGTCATGGTTTATACCTAACTAAGTGCTTAGTTTGAGGGGAGGACGCTAGCCCTCCCCCATTCGTGCTTCTCTCTCTACACTGCAATATTAACTAATTGCGTAGTTAGTTGACAGTGCGGGAAGAGATTTCCCTACTGACAAGCCTCGCACTCAAATTCAGCTATGGCCGGCGCCTTGTGAGCGACCCGCTGATCGACGCGCTCCATATCGCCGTTCTTCTTCTGGTTGCGCAGGTAGTAGGTGGTTTTCACACCCAACTTCCACGCAAGACGATACCAGGCGTCAAGATGGCGACCGCTGAACTCGCGACGGCGGTAGATGTTCAGAGACTGGGACTGATCGATCCACTTCTGACGGCGGGCAGCAGCGCGAATGCTCCACTCCTGATCCACTTCCCAGACAGTCTGCTCAAGATGCGGCTTGTTGTGCTTGCGCAGCGGGCTGACCTGAACGAAGTTGCCGGACAAGTTCTCTTTGACCACCACTCGCTCGTTGATCAGCTCGATACAGGGCGTGGTGCCGACGATGTTGGAAATCGTCGCAGTCGGCGCAATCGAGGTGATGTTGGAGTTACGGATGCCAGTCTTCTTGACCTTCTCACGCAGGACGTTCCACTCAGTCTTGCTGAACAGGCGCAGGCTTTGATCGCGAGCGTGATCGATGGTCAGCTTGCCCTGGCTCCAGGTCGAACCCGGGAACGTCTCGTAAGCACCGCGCTCGATAGCCAGATCAGCAGAAGCGTCGGTGGCGAAGTAGCAGATCGCCTCAAACAGCTCGTCAGCCCAATCCAGATGCGCTTCGCTCTCCCAAGAAATGTCACACATCAGCAACGCTTCTTGGTAGCCCATCACACCCAATCCTACCGGGCGGTGACGCATGTTGGAGCGGCGCGTCTCTTCGGTCGGGTAGTAGTTGATATCGATCACGTTATCCAGCATGCGCACGGCGGTGGTGACGGTCTTGCGCAGTTTCTGGAAGTCGATCTTGCCGTTGACAACGTGGCGAGCGACGTTGACTGAACCCAGGTTGCAGACGAATACCTCGTCTTCGCTGTTGTTCAGCGTGATTTCGGTACACAGGTTGGAGTTGTGAATGACGCCAACGTGGCCCTGCGGGTTACGGCGGTTGCACTCGTCCTTGAACGTGATCCAGGGGTTGCCGGTGCGGAACAGCTTGTCGAGCAGGTACTTCCACAGATGGTCAGCCTTGACGACTTTGCGAGCCAGGCCAGCCGCTTCTGCCTGTTCGTAGGCAGCTTTGAACTCGGCGCCGTGCAGGTGATGCAGAGTTGGCACGTCGTTCGGGCAGAACAGTGACCAGTCACCATCCACTTCCAGGCGTTCCATGAACAGGTCAGGAATCCATGCAGCCGGGAAGATATCGTGCGCACGAATGTGCTCGTCGCCGGTCTTGAGTTTCAGGTCGCAGAACTCGTAAATGTCCAGGTGCCACATTTCGAGGTACGGAGCGAAGGAACCTTTACGCTTGCCGCCCTGGTTCACAGCGACCGCAACGTCATTGTAAATCTTGAGGAACGGCACCGGGCCGGAGCTTTGACCGTTGGTGCTCTTGATCGGACTGCCGCTTGCACGAACCTGAGTCCAGCTGGTGCCAATACCACCTGCGAACTTGGACAGCATCGCGTTCTGCTTGTAACCCAGATCGAAAATCTTCTCCAGGTCGTCCGGCACCATACCGCCGTAACAGCTCGACAGCTGCGGATACTTGGTTGCAGCGTTGAACAGCGTCGGGGTGGACGGGAAGTAATCGAACACCGACATAGTGTGGTAAAAGCTGATTGCAGCTGCGGTCGGGTTCTTCTCGTTGAGAGCCAGGCCCATCGCTACGCGCATCAAGAAGTGCTGCGGCAGCTCGTACACGGCGTTCTTATGACCGGCTTTCAGCGGGGTGCGCAGCAGATAGCGATCAGCGAGGGTGCGGATGCCCTGGAATGTGAATAGGAAGTCACGCTCAGGCTTGATATTGGCGTTCAGCGCGTCAAAGTCAAAGCGGTCGTCAAAAAGGCGCTCGTCAAGCTGATCGAACGAACGACCGTTGGCCAGGTAGGACTGCAGAGTTGGGTAGGTGATGCCGCCGCCGGTTACTTCTTTGTACAGCGACTGCAGGGTAAGGCGCGCCGCAACATAGTCGAAGTCCGGCTGCTCTTCGGAAATCAGGCTCGATGCGGTCATAATCAGAGCATCGGCGATTTCTTTGGTGGTCATGCCGTCGTAGAACTGGATAGTCAGGCTTGATTCCAGTTCAGATTGAGATACGTTCAGACCTTCGCAAGCCCAGCGGGTGTGCGCTTGAATCTTGGTAGGGTCGAACAGCTGACTTGAACCGTCAGCCTTGATTACTTGCATAAACGCTCCTTACTTGATGTTGTGGGTATCGACTCTGCAATACCCAGATATTGTAACTGTACACTAACGGTTTAGTTAGTCTTGACTTTCGATTTACCGAAGAAAAGATTGACTCTGATCAGCTCCCAGATTTCAACCGTGTTTTTCAACCTGCCGTAATAGGCGTAGTCAAGCGCGCCCCAGATCGGCGCTAGTAGCGGGAATACAGCCAGAGCAACCGCGGCAATCACAAAGCGGGCAATTCGCTTCTTGAGTTGGCGCTTCTCATACTCAGTCATGCCGCACCTCGCATAGTACGAACCATAGCGACAAGCGCCTGAAACTCAGGGTTGCTCAAGCCGGCGTTGATCGCACCGATGGCGTCAGCCATGTGTTCGTTCTCGTCGATCAGGCGCTTGCCCTTGACCCGCCAACCCTCAGCGTCAGGCATCTTGTTGAACGCCCAATCGATCATTTCACGCTTGGTTGCGTTCGCATCGCCGGTCGCTGCAACCTTCACTTCACGCGGGGTCAGCTCGATGACCGGGATGCGCAGCGTAGCGATCAGCATCATGCAGGCGCCGTAGGACATCATTGCTCTGGCGGACTGTGAGCCAACCGGCATTTCAACGAAGGCAATTTCAGCGCCGGCCGCAGCGTTGGACAGACCCTGATACAGCACCCGGCAACGCTCCAGATCGTCGCTGTTCTTCCGAGTCGTCTTCGACTTGCTCGGTTCAGTCTTGAACAGGTCAACGCGGTCAATCGAAAAGCTCATATTCTCCAGGTTCAGGAACCCGGAGCTGATACCTACGTTTTTCAAAGCCGGGTCAACGCCCAGCACTTTCATCATTTTGCTCATGCATCATCACCCAAACATGCCAATTGGAAATTTCTCGTTGCCGGTTCCAACTAAATTGGAGACTTTTGGCGCCGAACGGCGCAGTCTCTCTCCTGAGTAGTAATCGATGTTCAGATAGTCTCTGGCGTAATCGACTATGCATTGATGGATTCTGATCAAACCATTAACCGCTGACGCAAAATCTTCACGCTGGCGAGCCGGTCTTTTGCAGGTCTCAGCCAGCGTGACGAAAGCGCACCAGTTCTTGCCAGACTCGTCCTTCTTGCCAACATATTTCAGGCAGACCTCACCAGATTTGGTGAGGTAGAACGAGTCAGGCTGCAGCTTGCGGAGGACAGACTCGTGAAAAACGCGCATTTCCCCCTCGCCCTCTTCCATTGCCTGATCAGGCAAAAGCCAGACGCTGTATCCCTTGTAAGAATCGCAACCCGGCGCCGGCAGGTGCATTTTGCAGTCGAGAAAAGCATTGGCTATTTCGTCAAAGGCTTCTTCAACGTCCTTCGCAAGATCGGTCATCTTCTCGACGGCGATCAGCGAGTCTTCGTCCTTGAGCGAAGCCATTGTCATCAAGCTCTCCATTCGTTTCTGGAGAAAGCCGAATAGATAGTGCATCGCCATTCCAAACTCTGCGCTGTCAAGGCCGAAGCGATTGACAAAGCCCTCAAACTCCAGCTCTGTTAAGCCTTGAATCAGCTCGGTCGTCGCCTGATTCATGCCTGTGTAGGGTTCGATAGTCACTACGCCCACTCCCCGAATGACTCGCCGTACATTTCAGCCTTCAACGCCATTCGCTCTTTGCGCGCAGCTTCCGGTCTCAACATGCTGCCAAGCGCTGTCATCTGAGCGACTATCTGATCGTTAGCCATTGCCTTCGTCTCGATTCTGCTAACGAAAGAGGCGATTTCCGGGGCCAGCGTTTCCAATGCGCCAACTGAATACCCAACAACGCGCTCAGGCGTTGCTGGGGCATCAAGATTGCTGGGTCTGTATTCCTCAGCCTCCTCAATGCGGAAGATCACCACCCGATCTGTACCGCCAAACATGCGCATCGCAGTCGGCCACCACACATGCGCAGTGGCTCTCTTTAACGGCAACTCAACGTCAGACCCGCCTGATTTCGGCAGAATCGCAACGCCGTTTGTCTTTGCGAAGAGGTTGGAAGCCTCTTCGCAGTAGGCGCGCTGACTTGATTCATACAGGGAAATAACGTCATCGGTGATTTCAACACCCGGCTCAGCAACGCTTTTCAGCGTCATGTACATCGAGTCCTTCGCCGTCTTGCCGAAGTTGCGCACCATCCGGGCCGATATCAGCTTGTCGTGATTCAGGACGCGAACAGAGTCCCGCTTCACAAGACCGTCCAGCGCGCGTCGATCCAGCGTGTAAAACGACTTGTGGATGAAGGCTTCTTTTACGAGAGGCATACTGGCTCCAGATAGCTGGCTCCACCCTTCTTGACGACCGTGATCGACGTTTTGATCCAGTCGCGCAAGTCAGTGTGGCTGATTACAAGTACGGTTCCCTTGTCGTGGGCTTTCTCTTCCAAGATCGTCATCAGACGTTCAAGGCCCGCAGGGTCAAGCGCGTGATCGATTTCGTCAGCCACGAACAGCTTGATCGGCTTCGTCGCTCTCGACGCAACCAAGTCCTGCAGAGCCATCGCACACGCCAGGCGAACCTTGCGCTTCTCACCGCCAGACAGACCCTTGAACGACTTGGCCCCGGTGTTGCTGCTCACGTCGATGCTGAACTTCTCGCGCACCTCACCCTTGCTGGTCAGCGAAATGGTTGACCAAACAGCGGTGATGTTGCCGTCAGTCAGCCCAGCCAGGTAATGCGAAGTCCGGCTGTTCAGATACGGCGTTACTGTGTCGAGAATGTGGGCGCGCACACCTGCGGGGCTGAACACCCGGACAGCTTGTTCGTGAATATCGACCTGTTTGTTGGCGCGATCCTGAGCCTCTTGAAGCCCCTTGATCTTCTTCTCGCAGGCTTCTACCTGCGCTTGAGCACCAGCCAGCAACGGCAAACTCGGGTTCGGCGCCGCAATCAGCTCTGCCAGCTTGGCTTCGCTGTTGTCGATATCCACCTTTTTCTGACGCTGCGCCTGTAACAACTGATTCAGCCGCTGCAGGCGACTCTCTGTTTCGCTCTGTGCGCGTGAAACGTCGCTGATATCAGTCATTGCAGCTCTATGCGCGGAAAGCGTCGTGTGCGCGCTCTCAGCTCGTTCCCGCGCGCTTTGCAACTCGCTTTGCAGCTGCTTTGCACGAGCGACAACAGTCTTGGCAGTTTCAGTCGCCTGCTTCCGGGTCGCTTCGAGGTCGCCTTCTTCGATGACGTGACCGCACGACTCGCAGCTGGTGCCGATCTTGTCGCCAACGTGAGTCAGGTTGTGCTTCGCCTGGTTGACATTGGCGACGGCGCTTTCAAGACGACTGGTCAGAACCTTGACCTCAGAGTCGGCGTCAGATGCGGCTTTAGACAGCTCACGCTCCTTCTCAACTTCCTCAGTCACCGATGCGATCTTGGCTTTGAGCTTCGCGGCGAGATTGGTTTCGTCAGCGATCTTGGCTTCGATCTTGGCAATGGTCGCCGGGTCGTACTCGGCTTTGTCCTTTTCGATCTGAGCGGTCGCCTTCTCGATGCGATCCTTCTTCTCGTCGTCTTGCTGCTGGATCAGCGCTTCAACCCGGCTCAGGTTCGCTTTCGCATCCATCAAGCTGTTGTTGGCGTTCTGCAGTCCGCTGGTGGCGAGGTTCAGCGTGGATTTGGACTCTTGCAGCCGGCGTCGGGCAACTTCGTGCGCCTCCTGCAGCTCGTTGATACCGGCAGCTTCTTCGACCAGCATCTTGAGTTGCTTGTCAGTCATACCGGGTAGATCAGGCATCTTCTCCTGACCCGCGTAGATAGCACTGGCGAACACCTCATGAGTGCAGCCGATGATCTTGTTGACCAGCACCTGAGTCAGCTTGTCGGTGCCTTTGGTAACGTCCTTCCAACCCTCGCCTTCTTGAATCTCGACGCGGAGCATATTCTTGTAGGGCTTGTGCTTGCGGTAGCGAGCGATCTTGTAGACAGCTTCGTTGTCCACCACAACCACTTCGACTGCAGTGTTTTTGCCCGCCTTGTCATTCACAACGGCGTCACCGGACTCGCCACGCGCTGTCTCGCCGTAGAATGCCCAGCAGAGCGCTTCTGCAATCGTAGATTTGCCAGCGCCGTTAGAATCCTGGCTAGTGTCGTCCTGGTTCTCGCCCTGGATCAGCACCAACCCTTTGTCATCCAGCTCCAGATCGGTGATGTTACCCACCGCCATGAAGTTCTGAATGGTCAGCTTCAACACCTTCATACGGTGACTCCTTCAACTTCTTTGAGAATGTCCTCGCACACCGCTTCCAGGTCAGCCCCACCACTCAAGCCGGCAGTCTTGATCCAGGTAGAGATAGATTCGCGGACAGTGACGCCAGTCGCTGCAGTGGTTCGAGTAACTGCAGCAGTCTTGACGGTCGGGATCGCCTGAACGACGACGCCTTTGGCGCCAAGACCAGTCAAGTGATCACGCAAGAATGTGATTTCTTCGTCAGTCGCTTCGCCAAGTCGAACCCGGATGTAGTTGCCGGCGCAGTGCTCGATGGTTTCGTCGATATCCCAGCCAAGATCGAAGTCAACGAACTTCGGCGCCTTTGACTCGTGATGCGTAACCACACCGTCTTTGGCGATCAGGTAGCCCGCTTTCGTGTTCACGTCGCTCCACGTCTGATGCGTCGTCGCACCCACGCTGTAGACGCCGCCAGCGAACTCTTTGAAGTTGTGGTAATGACCGACGAAGACGTTCTTGAAGCCGTGCTTTGCCAGCTCAGCAGCCCAGAAGCCATGATCAGGGATGCCAGCGATTACACCGTTGACCGGCGCATGCAGAATCAACGTCCACTCATGCTCTTCGGCGGCAACATAGGCAAGAATATCTTCGATTTCCTTGCGCACCCGATCCATACTGTCGAACCAGGGAACCATCGCCACTTTGTCGTCGAGGAAGCATTGCGAATCGGAGACGACCTTCACGCCATTGATCGTGCGCAGCGCTTCGCAAGCGCTCGACAACGCCTCTGAATCGCGAGACTCAAGATCATGGTTGCCAGTGAGAATGCGGCACTCAACGCCAGTGCTTGCGATCTTCTTGAACAGATCGATAGCCGGGTTGAGCACGGTCGGGCTGACTGACCCGCGTACATGAAACAGATCACCAGCGAAGTACAGACGGCTTCCGCCAGCGCTTTGAACGGCTTTGGCTGCGTCTTCGATAGTGTTGAGAATGTGAGTCAGGCGATCGTTCAAGCCTGTCGTCGGGTCTACTTTCGAGAATGCAGACCAGTTGTGAAGATGGTTGTCTGAACAGACACCAAAGATTGTACTCATGTTTTTACTCCTGTTTGAGCGCTTAGTTTAACTAACTAAATAGTGAATCGAAAGAGTAAAAGAAAGGGAGTATCGCTACTCCCATAGGTATTACAGCTTGGTGAGGTAGATCACCGTCATCAGCTCAGCTTTAGCCATGAAGTTCGTCCCGTATAGATTGCGAAGCAGGCGCTTCAACTCGGTTGCGGGCTGGTCGGAGCCGCGGGCCTTGATCAAGTGATTGTGTCGGGCGTGGGTGTCGATCATAGACTCCTTCGGCCCAACGTGAACCGCCTTCACAACAGCGTCGCCAATCTTCTCGCACTTGGCGTTGAGAATGCCGATTCGCTGACCCGGCTTAACTCGATTGAACCATGCACCACCCAGGCGAAATGTGTTGAAGTCAGTTTCGGTGCCGGCGAGCGACTTGAAGGCGATGACGGGCTGGAAGCCGGTGCAGACTTCAACCTTCTCCGCTCTCACCGGACACCCAACTGCCTCGCCGCAACTGTCGCATAAACCGCTTTTCATTCGGTAGCTACCTTCATCGAAGCGCAAGAACCGCAGATTAGGATTGATCATCTTGTCTCCTCAAACGAAAAAGAGCGGGGATTAGCCCGCTCTTTTGTTATAGCGCTGTCAAACAAACCAGCGGGAAATCAACCAACGGCTACCACTCTGCGTCGTCTTTTGGTCGCCTTTCGCGCTCGATCAATCGATCTGGTGAGATCGCGCATCAACGGGCTTTGTTCGTCTGAACGGTTGAATCTGAACAAGACGGAAATCAAAGCTCGCCACATCAGAACGCCCAACAGCACTTGCCAGAACGTAGGATGGAACGTAGCGCTTGCCACCGTCGGGAACGTCGCGACGAGCAAGTCGCCAACAACGTACTCAAAGCCAGCCCAGATGATCAGCGCCGGGATACCGAATCGAACAGCAATGATGCCGGCCATCATTGCTACGACCAGTCCAGCAAACGCGACGAAACCCGCGACAGCGACGAGCGCCACGACGAGCGCCACGCCAACCCAGTACAAACAGGAAGTCATCACCGACAACGCCTTCTTACAGAACGTCTTTACCTTTTCCATCACTCACCCTTCGCCAGTTCAGTAGACAGGTCAGACTCTGTAACGTCTTCCGGCACATCCATGCCAGTGTCCGGAACCAGAGCCATCAACTTCTTCATCGCATCAGGGTCGGTGCGCAGGTGCTCGACCAACTGACCCTCGAAATACTTCTTGCCTTCCCACTCGATACGCTTGCCGTCACGAACGAGGAAGCCTTTGCGCAGACAGAAGTCCACCGTCGAACCGATGGTGTCGATCAGCGCCCCGCCGCCCTCTTTGAACAGAACGCGCCACTTAGCCTTCTGGAATGGGCGAGCGCACTTGTTCTTGACGATATTGGCAGTGATTTCTTGCCCGGTGATTTCCTTCTCTTCACCAGACTTGCCGTTGTTGATCAGCTTGCGGCCCAGGCTGACTCGGATTGAGGCGTAGAACTCTGCAGCTTGACCGCCCGGAGTGCAGTTATGAACGATCACACCATTGTTGCGACTGCCCACCATGTAGTTGTGGTGATCAGCTACGGTAATGTCGTATCGGGTGCGGTTGCGTGAAGCGGCCTTTTCGCCCATCGAGCGAATCTCAACAATCTCAACCTCTTCCGGCCTGGTCGTCTCTTCGCAGGTCAGATCGAAATCGACGTAGCGACCGCGCAAATCCTCTGGCAGCTTGTGCTCCATGCAGGGCGGTACGAACTCGCAGATCAGCTCAGCCAGCTTGCGAGACGACTCGACGGTAAAGTCGAAGCGACCTTCTCCGCGACGGACGCCGAAGTCAAAACCCAGGTCGAACAGGCGGTCAGCGATTCGCGTCAGGTCAGGAGAGCGAGCGAATCGCTTGACCGACAGGCTGTATCGCTTATGACCATCGTCATAAGAGGCGTCATCCATCACCCACAGAGCAAGACCCATTGGACTCAAAGTCTCAAGCGCTTGGAGCGGGCAGCGGTTATCACGAAGCTCGTCGGCGATCAGCTTGAGGTCTTCATCAGCTCGCTTGGTAGTCCAGAACTCGTACTCCTTGCCCTTGAGTTTCATCGAGCCTTTGGACATATCGAAGAACGGAGCCAGCTTAGCTACCTTCCAACGCATGTATTCCGGGTCGTTGTTGTCCTGGATACGCAGGGAAACGCCATTTCGATTATCGCTGCCACGCAGAACATGAGCATCGCCCGACATGGCTGCGCGAAGGAACTGTTCAAGCGTACCGTTGAGACGGCTTACGCGACGAGTGACCAGCTTATCGCCCACGCTCAGCTCAGCAGCAGCGACCCACTTGCCGTCTGCCGTCAGCAGCTTATGGTCGGGAGTAGCGGTCAAGCCAACTCGACCATTGCGAGTGTGAATGCCGGTCGCTTCGATATGAATCCAGTCCGCTACGTCAGCGATTTCGCCGTTGTCGTGCCAGTCAATGATCGGCTTCGCTTCAAACTGACCAGTTGCCTCGTTAAGCGCCCACACCTCTTTGTCGATTTTGTTCTCGACAATCTCCTGCATGGTTGCGTAAGTGCCGTCAACGAACGGGACTTTCACATTGCCATGCAAGCAAGTCGGATCACCGAACATCACACCCGGCTTCATGCGAATCTGGTTCAGCAGCAGGACGGTCATGTTGTAGTCTTCGGCAAACTGAGCCAGGATCGGGTAGCTCTGCGACGTAGCGGTGGCAAGGGCCAGCTTGTCACGCATGTTGTAATCGCCTGCAGCGCGGCGATTGCCCTTCTCGTCGAACAGCTTGTCGTGCGGGATCATCGACGCAACCGAGTCAAATACCCACACCAGCGGCGCTTCATCCGGGATCAGCTTGCGCTTGCGCACCTGCTCACAGAAGGTCACTGCAGTCTGGATCGACTCTTCAAACGTCAGCGGGCGCTTGTAGATGAAACGACCGCTGCTTGCGTCCACGTTCATACCCAGCGACGCTGCCAGCATTGGCTCGAAGCTGCGTTCGTGGTCGGAGAAGCCAGCGATACCGCCCGCCTCTTGCGCAGCTTTCATAACCATCGTGGCGATGAATGTCTTACCCGACGACGCCGGGCCGAAAATCTCGATCACGCGACCGCCAGGCATGCCACCTTCGTAGTTCGCGGACAGCGCTTTGTTCAGTTCTGGAACGCCAGTATCGAGCCAGTTCTTGATACCCACCTGCTTAGCGTTGGCGCCGATGATATCTTCAAGTTCTGCCGCCAGTGATTTACTCATGTTTGTTGCCTCTACTTAGCTGAAACGAAGGGATTGAAAGTCAGCTCCCATTGAGCAACGTGCTTGGCGATGCTCATGAAGGCTCTTTCGTGACAGAACTCTTCAAACCCGGCTTTATCGAAGCTGGTCTTGAGGGAGACTGTCTTGCTCAGGATTTCTGTACCGCGATGACGCTTGCTCAGCAGGTTCATCAGCTGCATGTTCCGCTTGAACACTTCCAGGCCATCACCAAAGGCAAAGGCATTGAGCTTCTTGCGGAAGCGGGAGAAGTCGCCCGGGAGGTCTTCTTTTTCAAACTCGCGGCCGGTTTTTGCTTTATGCTCTTGCGCCGCCTGAATGAACTTTGGAATGCTTCCAAAAGTGCCAATCAGCAGAGCGAGGCACTTCTCGCCGATACCGTCTACGCCGCTGATGTTGTCGCTGCTGTCGCCAAGAATTGCTTTTGCCTGACTGAACAGCACCGGGTTGGCGAACGAAGTCTTTTCCTGGAATGTCGCCGCAGTGATCAGATTTCCATCCTCACGCGGGTCGTACCAGTCAACGTCTTCGCAAACGAGCTGGACCCAATCCTTATCCCCGCTGACCAGAAGAATCTTGTCGCCGGGTTTGCGATTGAGAACCATCGCCCCTGCAAGATCGTCAGCCTCTTCGTTCTTGGCGAAGACCTGCTCAACGCCGAGAAGTGAGAGCGCCTTGCGAATCTCAGGCACCTGCTCTTTGTAAGCCTGTCGCGATGCTTTCTTAACCGGGTCGTTGTCGCGCTTGCCTTTGTATTCGGGGTGAATATCGAAGCGCCACTTGGCTTTGGTGTCCCAGAGAACGATCAGACGGTCGTAGTTTGAACCCATGCGGTCAATCATCGACTTGATCATCTTGAGGGAGAAGAAGATCGCTTGGACTTGGCGACCATTCGCGGTCAGTTCGCGAGCGCTATGCGCTGCGTAGCCGATTGAGTTGCCGTCAATCAGAATGGTGTTAGCCATTTTTGAATACCTCAGAGAGTACAAAGGGGCTTTTCAGCCCCTTTGCGAGTCACCCTTGATCAGCCTTCGAGCAGCGCGTCCAGGTCGTCCAGGTCGCTCAGGTCGAGGTCGCCAGCAGAGGAAGTGGGCTTACCAACTGGGGCAAAATCAGCCTCTTCCGCTTCGGACAGATCAGGGATCGCAGCAGCACGAGAGCTGCCGACCGCAGGCGCTGCAGCTGGGCCAGAGATACCGATGATCTTGGCAACAGCAGCGATGGCTTTCGCCTCGCCTGCCGGGTTTTCTTGCGCGACGAACTCGTCCAGGTTCGGCAGGTTGTTCAGAGCGGCCTTCGGAACAGGCTCGGACTTCGCAGACGGCATTACCGTGTACTTGGTGTCCAGACCGGAACCTTCGCGCTTGATCTTGAAGTCAATGCCGCTGTTCGGGTCGGTAATGTCACCGAACTCACCGATCATGGCGCAGATATCGTCGAACACACCCTGACCAACTTCCATGATCTGAACTTTGGTCGGCTCAGGCCCGGACAGGTGCAGCACGTTCAGCAGGTAGCGTTGGGTGCTGCCTGCCTTTTTCAGCATTTCAGTCAGCTTGTCGTCGCCAGACATTTGCATGTACTTACGAATGCCGTCGCAAACGGAACAGGGCTTGCCGTAGGTCTTCTCGGTGCAGAGATAGACGGCAGCTGGCTTGTCGCCGGATTCCTGGTTCTTGACGAAGTGCATACCGAAGTCGTGCCAGAACTGCTTGTCTTCACCACCGCGCCAGGACGGCATGATGCGGTAAGAGTGATTGCCCTCTGCAGGTTTGAGAGTGCTTTGACGAGCCTTCTTCGCAGACATTTCTTTCTGCTTGGCGGCGATAAGAGCTTGAATGTCCATCTTGTTACCTCATTGTCGTTTAGCTGGTATGGCTGGTATTGCTGGTATGGACTAACCGACTAATCAGCTAGCTAACTAATCGGTTAGTGAGTAAATTCTAGCGCTTAATCACAACTCGCGCTAGAGGTAGAACTGCACGAAGAACTGGAAGAATCAGAGCTACCACCGAAGCTGGAGTACGACGACCCGTAGGACGCGCCAGAGCTGTAGCGGCTGCTGTCGTCATCATGGTCGCGGCTCTTATTGCTCGGACGATCTTCGCGATCTTCCATCATCATGCTGTTCAGCACTTGCTCTTCCATCGAAGGCCCGCAAACAGTCCGGCGACCGCTGATGCCGCCTGTATGACGTTGGCGATGACTCATGCACCAAGCGTAGCGTTCGGCTTGTTCCGCTTCTCGCCGCGCTTCAAGCTCAGCCTGACGCTGCTTCATGATCTTGCGGCTGACAATCAGGCGATAGACAACGAAACAGCCGAAGGCGCCAATCGCCGCGTAACCCAACCCGTCTAATAAGGTGATCATCTGTTGCTCCTTACATTGAACTCAATGCTTTGACACCAGGGTGTTCCCGGGTCTGCAGTTTGCCTTTCGCTTCTTCACGCAGGTCTGCGCCTACTTGAATCAGCATGTCGCGACGATGACGGAAGCTGTCAGCGGCAGACTTCACCATATCGGCAATAGCCTTTGCTTCGTGCTTGCGCGTGAGCGCCGACTGATACTTCGGGTCTTTCGTGATGGCAGCTTTGACCACGTTCTCAGTAATCTTAACCCCAGTTGCTGCGAGGCTGTCTCGATACTGCTGGTCAAGCTGGGCCTCGATCAGATCAACCTGCTGATCAGCGCGATCCGCCTGGAACTGGGCTTGCGCAGAAAGCGTCGAGTAGTGGGCGAAGAGCGAGGCTTGCCGGGTCATCGCTGCGCTGATGTTGGTATGCGTGAAGTTGAGGTCTTCTCGCAGCTGATTGGGGTCGATGAAGGTACGCAGACCAGCAGAGCCGAAGAACGTGCTGAGGTCTTCTTTCTTTGGCTCAGGCTCGGGTTCAGGGGTAGGCTCTGCGCTTGCAGCCTCAAGCATCGCCTCGACTTCATCGTCGAAGTCGGCAACAGCTTCTGTCAGCGCTTCGACTTCCGGCTCCGGCTCTTCAACTTTGACCGGCTCCGGCTCGGAAACCGCTTCAACAACCGGCTCCGCTTCGGCAACTACTTCAAGATCGCCAAGATCATCAAGATCGCCCAGCAGCGCATCCAGGTCGTCAACGACCGGCTCTGTCACCGCTTGCGTCACAACTTCTGCGACCGGCTCTTCCCGCTTCTTCTCGATAACCTCAAGAGCGGCCTCGTCAATTCCATCCAGATCGGCAAGCATCGCTTCCAAGTCATCAATGCTTTCAAGATTAACTTCGCTCATAACCACCTCTCACTCGTGTTTGATTGTCTATTTAACTAACTGTTTAGTGAGGACTTCAAGCAAAAATATCAGCTACCTGCTCGAAAACCGCGTTCAGCAACTCTTGCTTGCCCGGATCAAAGCTGATCTGAGCGGGGTTGAGTCCGAACACAACCGTACAGTCGTTCTTCACATCGTAGTGGCTCTTGCCACACAACTCTTCCCAACCGCCCTTCACGTCTGGTACAAGGTGTCTTATTGTCTTGCTGCCAAGTGCGACGATCACGGGCGGCTTCAACAGCTCGATTTCGCGCTGCAGGAACTTGGAACAGCCGTTGATCATGGAGTTTTCAAACTCCATTTCCTTCGGCTTACGGGCCTTGATCAGCGTCGTCAGGTACACGTCCGCCATCTTGAAGCCCGCCCCAGTCAACGCCTCCTTCAAGAACTTGGCCGTGTCACCCTTGTGCAGAATGCCGGCTTCTTCCTCTTTGAAGTTCGGCATATCAGTCACGATCATCATCTTTGGCTTTTTGCCGATCACTGATGACGGGTGAACCAGCCCTCCAAGCGGGCAGTCGCTACACGCTGCGCATTGATCGGCAACATCCTTCAACTCTCCGGCGACATAGCCGTCGTAGATAATGTCCCGGCTCGCCTTCACGTTGTTGACCACAATTCCAGGCAACAACTCTTTCTGGTCACGAAGTCGATCCGGGTGTCTGGCTGGCAATCCCGGCTCAATCGAAGCGAAGGCACCCACCTTGTCCAAGTTCGCCTGCTGTCTGATGTTGATCAGCCTGCGGTTGACGTTGGCGATGAAGTCTTCGCGGTCTTTGAACGGTCGCCCAAGCGCGTAGCGTGACTCCACGATTGACTTCGCGCCGCGCTCAGCAAGCCCCTTGATCGACTGGAATGGCGCATACAGCACCTTCTGACTGCGCACGGTGTCGTAGCCAATCTCGTATCGGTGAGAGGATTTGTTCACGTCTGGCGGAACGATATAGATGCCCGCTGCGAGCGCATCTTTTGCCAGACCAGACAGACGATCATCTGGGAGAATCGTCAAGCAGGCCGCAAAGAATGCCTCTGGATACTTAACCTTCACCCACATCGTCATATAGGACAGCAACGTATAGGCAACCGCGTGTGACTTGTTGAAGCCATAGCCGGCGAACTTCTCGATCTGGTCGAACAGCGTGGCGGCGTGTGACGGGTCAAGGCCCGAGAACGAGTCGCAGCCGTTTACGAACTGGTCACGGATCGCCGCCATCTTGGAGGCGTCCTTCTTACCCATCGCTTTTCGCAGACCGTCAGCTTCTGCCATCGTGAAGCCGGCCAGGTCGCGGGCGATCTGCATGACCTGCTCCTGGTACACGAACACCGAGTAAGTCTCTCTCAGCGCCGGCTCCATCTTCGGATGAACGTACTCAACTGGCTCAAACCCGCGCTTGACCGCGATGTACTTGTCCATAAGACCTGATTGCATCGGGCCTGGTCGATACAGTGCTGTTGCGGCAGTGATATCCTCGAACGTCAGATCACCTTCGGCGCCAAGCTCTTTCAGCAGCCGTCGCATACCCCCAGATTCAAACTGGAAGACGCCAAGTGTCTTGCCCTCAGAGAACGCCTTCATCACGTCCGGGTCATTCAGCGGCAGGCTGGTGTAATCAACCAGCACCCCTGCAGTCTCGCGAATGTAGTCCTTCGCCAGTCGCAGAACGTCAAGGTTGGCAAGGCCCAGCACGTCGAGCTTGATCAAGCCGAAGTCTTCGACCACGCGCTTATCCCAATTCACAACGCCCATGCCCGAACGTGAGTTCACCACTGCGCGACTCACTACTGGCTCACCAGCAACGATCACACCTGCGGCGTGCTGAGCGTAGTTGCGGAAACAACCTTGCAAGCCGACCGCGTTTCTCCAGGGTGCAGGGTGTGCCAGTGCGAACTTTTCAAGCTCAGGAACGTAGGTGACAGCCGTCTCCAGGGCGACGGGTGTGCCCTGTTCTTTCGGAACCATCTTGGAGCATTCGTACTCGCTCTCCGGCAAGCCGAAGACCTTACTGACTTCACGCAGGGCGCCGGAGCCAGCAATCGTTGAGTAGTTGGCGATACAGGCAACCTTGTCGCTGCCGAAGTGCTCAACCAAATGCTCGATCACGTCCTGCCGACGGCTGGACATAAAGTCGAGGTCGATATCGGGCAAGTCGATACGCTCGGGGTTGAGGAATCGCTCGAAGTACAAGCCGAATCGGATCGGGTCTACGTCAGTAATGCCGAGCAGATACGCGATCAGCGAACCCCCGACAGAACCCCGTCCGGGGCCGGTCATGATGCCGTTCGACCGCGACCAGTCAACGATGTATCGAACCAGCAGAAAGTAGTCCTCGAAGCCCATCTTGCGCAGAACGTCCAGCTCAAACTTGAGGCGTTCACGGTAGACGGTAATGTCGGCCGCGCTTGGCTTGTACCCGAACACCTCTTTGCTCAGGCGCTCAGACCAGCCCTTCTTGCACAGATCGACCAGCTCATTCAGCGGTGACGCGGCCATTTTGGGGAGGCTGACCGGCAGCTTCTCCCAGGAATAAGTGTGATCGGCGAAATACGACGATGCAGACTCGGTAGCGTTTTTGAATGTTTCGATGGCTACGTCGCGCGGCACCCCAGCCCGATCGAGCCGATCAACAGCGCGGTTGATTTCGCTCTGAATGTCTACCGGCGACATAACGTACAGGCTGTTGACCGGCTCTCGGCGGAACATATTCGTGACCTGGGTGTGGTCGAGAATGCAGTTCATCGTGGTGCGCAGCTCGGCGTCGCCACGTCGATGCAGGGTCGGTCGAGTCAGAATGGGCTTGAAGCCATGCTTCTCGATTGCCTTGATGGCTTTTTCGTTGTGCTTGTCGTAGTACGCGCTATCGACTGGCACAATCTCTACAAACGCTTGAGAAGCGCTCAGACGAGCGGCAATTTCGCTCTGTATATCGTATGACGCTGCGAGCGAGAACGCGCTGAACGCGCTGCCCAGCGTCATATCGACGTTGCCCTTCTCCACGCAGTTGATCACCTCGCTCAGCAGCAACTGCGGGCGCGAAGGCTTGGCAGAGAAGTGATCTTCGTCGAGCGCCAATGTCATCAGCGCTGTGAGGTCGCGAAAGCCTTCTTCGTTGCGAACCATCAGCGTCGTCATGAACATCGGGTTAGGCTTCTTGCGAGGCTCGCCGCGCTTAGCGGGCTTCCAGGTCAAATCCTCTACGACAGCAATCTGAACTGCCAGACCGATCTTCAAGTCCCCGGCCTTCTGGGACAGAATCGGCATCGCGTCGATAGAGCTGGTATCGGTCACAACGAGCGCATCCCACCCGGCGCCGGTGACATCCTTGACCAACTGCTCTGGATCGTAGATGGATTCACCGAGCGAGAAGTGAGTCTTCGCGCCAATCAACACATTCATTTGTCACCCCTGATGACGAGCTTGCCTTCATTGAGCTTGCCAATCCCTAAGCCAATGACGACTGAATAACCAATGGACGCCTGCGATGCTGCAGTGCCGTCCGTGTAGCCTAAATCCGCTTTCAGGCTATCAATGTAAGTCTGCCTATCAACCCCACCTTGAAGCATGAGGTCGAATAGCTTCGACAATGGCGCAGGACGCACGTCGAGAAGATTGCGCCCGTCTATGAGCGCCTTTCGATAGTTCTTGCCGGAGCGCAACAGCAGCTCCGCTACCTTCGCGACGTGCTTCGGCATCGTCGCAAGAATCTTTTGGCATGCAGGTGGAAGCTCTGCTTTGGAGGCGTTCTGACGACGCTCTGGCGCTCGGCTTTTCTCGTGAGCCATTTTCATCACCGCGTCCACATTCAATGTGGCGCTGAGTTGCTGCAATGCCGCAAGCGCAGTCTTGGAGCACTGCTCGCTGAACTGGCACTGTCCGCAGACTTTGGATTTCACGTTGTAGGTTGAAGCGAAACCGAAGCACCCTGGCTGATCAAACTGCATACCTACTCTCCAACTCCTTCAACTCCTCTTTCGCCTTGTTGATCATCGAGGCGCTGACGCCCATCAAGGACAACATCGAGCAGACAAAGGTGAGGTTCATTTCTGCAGGGTAACGCTCGTCAATCCCAGCGTTTCGAGCCAGCTCGCGCTTGCTGTTTAACGCCTCGAAGTTGCGGACAAGAAGGTCTGGCGGGGAAGTCAGCAGAGCCATAATCAGCGCTGCAATCGGGCTTAGAGAATCGGCAGAAGCGCTCAGCTCCTGGTCTATCGAAACTGCAGTCTCCGGGCATTCTCCGTCATCGATCATGTTGACCAGCAGCTGCTGATCAACGTCTTCGGTAACAATCTCGCCGTGAATCTTCTTGGTAATGAGGTGCGAAAAGTGATGCCGTGCTGCAGTGACAAAGTAAGTCGAGAACGCCCAACCCTTGCTTGGATCAAAACTCTTCTCGGCGTTGAGACAGACTAGAAAAGCCTCCTGTCTCACGTCATCGAAGTCCATCCCCATTCGCATCGATCTGATCGTCTTCCACCAGTTCGACGCGACGTAGTTCACAAGTTTGTGGTGTTCATGCTGCAGCATAGCGATCCCTGCCCTGCCTAATTGATGTTCAGGTGTTCATTAAGCAAACAGACGCTTGGCAACACCCAGCGCTGCGTCACGCTCTGCCGGCGGCAGACGGTTGGCGTATGCGTAGGCAACACCTTCGACGAAATCGCCTTTCATCATGCCGATCTTGGCAATGTTGATCGCGACGCGAGGCCCGATAGTCAGAGAAACCTGATCCGGGAATGCCTTGTTGCGAATCTCATCCGCGAACTTGCGAATCTTCTTGGCGTCGTCATCAGCCAACCCCGTTGCTGCGGCGATCATCGCGACTTCCTGCTTCTCTGGCGGGTAGTCAACCACCGCAACGATACCGAAACGCTCGATGGTCGCAGCGTCTTGCGTCAACGTCGCTTGATACAAGCCTGTCTGGTCACCAGTGCCGTTGGTGTTGCCTGTCGCAGCGAACGAGAACAGCGGGTGCGGAGTGATAACGCGATGTTCTTTCGGAGCGTTCTTGATGATCAGCGGCTCGCCTTCGAGAATCGCCTGATAAGCCGACAGTACAGTCGGGCTGGAACGGTCGATTTCGTCAGCCAGGTACAGCCAGCCGTGCATCATTGCCAGAGGCAGCGGGCCAAGCTCAAACTCGGTGACGCTGATGGCATTGCCGTTGGCATCGATGTGCTTCTTGACCACCCACTGACCAACGATGTGCGATTCTTCGGTATCGACTGTGTGCTGGAAGCGGAACAGGCGACGGTTGGTGCCGGCGCAAATCTGCTTGAAAATGGACGACTTACCTACACCGGAGTGTCCGTACAGGAAGATCGGTGTACGCAGTTCCAAGCCCATCATGACAGTCTTGGTCAGATCGGGGTTCAGAATGTAGTTCTCGTTCCACTCAGGCACGAGATAGTCGTGATCGCCGCTGCGAGTATCAGCGCTGATCGGGATAGGGCTGCCCGCTTTCGTGAAAGCGGACTTGACGGATTTCGGGAAGCGGAAGGCTTCGTGAAACATCACCTTCTTCACCGGGCTGTCAGAAGTGGCAGCTGCATCAGCTGCATCAGCCGCATCAGCTTTTTCCAAGCCCTTGTTGATGGCTTCTTCGCGCTGCTTGCGCTTGGCTTCGAGCTGAGCGCGAGCCATTTCAGACAGCAGCGGCGCTTCGGGGAAATTACTGCGGTACTCGTCGAGCGACATAGGAATTGCCGACTCTTCACCGTGCGCGGTTTTCAGGTGGTTAGGAATGGAATGGGTTTCTTCGCCACAAACCAGGCACTTGATCTTGTCACTCATGGGTACGTCTCCGTTTCTGATTAAATCTAACTAACTGTTTAGTGAGTGCAGAATATATCTGCACTCGTGGGGAAGCAAGCACTGATTAGCTGGCGAGCAGCGCGTCCCGAAGTTGCTTCAAAACGATGCCAGGCAGGTCTGCCACGTTGTTCAGCACCACGTTCTTCCGATAGAAGGACTGCACCGAGTTCGACATAATGCCGACCCCGACGATGTTGGTGCCGGAGGCTTCGATCCGATTGACCACCTGTTTCAAGTGGCTGTTCAGCTTGCGAGAGCTAACACCCGCTGCCGGCTGGCCGTCGGAGAAGACAATCATCATCTTGCCTTTTGGCTTGCCTTTGTTTGCCTCTTTCATCAGACGTTCGTAGGCATACTGAACAGATTCGCCGTCGATGTTGCTGGCGAGCGCTCCCGAGATTTTCGGGTACGAAGCCATTCGCTTACGCTGCTCGATACCGAAGCGCTCTTGGAACGACTTGAAGACGGGCATCCGAATCACCTCTGCTCGATCCCACTTGTCCCATTTGCCAGTTGCTCGACACTCGTTCTCGTACTCCTTCATCAGCTCCTTAGCTTTCGGGTTGCCGATATCGCCAGTTGTGAAGCCGATGATTTCGTGCGAGATATTCAGGCGCTGCAGAACGTCCGACATTACCCAGGCGCTGCACATGGCTGTGAAAATCTTACTGCCGTGCATGGAGCCGGAGCAGTCAATCACCAGTGACACCGCAATGTCGCGGGTCTTGTGCTCGATCTTCTTCTTGAAGATGTGGTCGTCACCTGCAGTCAGTCGATACAGGTTGTTCGATGACATACGACCTTTGGTCTGCCCCTGCTGCCATAGCGACTTGTTACGCGCAGTAAAAGCGCGCTCAAGGTTGCGGGCCACTGGGCCAACCATCCCGTCGATAGCCTTCTCGATTTCGTGCATCCACTTAACGTCAAAGCTCTTGGGAATCTGCGGCGCTTCGATCTGATCCCACTCCCGGGTGTAGACGGTGTAAGGCTCGTCCAGCATTTCTTTTGAACACAGGTCAGTGACAAACTGGCCAAACTCGGTGCCAACGTCCTGCACCTTGTCCCAATCGAAGTTCTTCATGATCGCCTTACCGCCGTATTCGGACTGGCTGACGTTCTGATCTTCGGTCATATCCGGCGATGCAGTTTGATCCACATAGCGATCAGAGCCTACATCGCTTTTCGACGGTTCGATATCGGACGGGTCTGGACGATCAGTCTCTTCTTCCTCACCTTCATCAGCCTCTTCAGGCACTTCCTCTTCTTCGTCAAAGGGCGAAGGGGAGCCACCTTCTTCCTCGCCTTCTTCCTCGCCAGCGCCCTCTTCCTCTTCCTCTTCATCGTCCAGGCTTCCGGCAATCTCGCCCGGGCCACTCTTTGAACTGCCGCCTGAACCGCCAGCAGCTTTGCCGCCGCCAGCAGCTCCACCGCCGCCGCCTCCACCAGCTCCACCGCCTCCACCAGCTCCACCACCGCTCTTCTCACCGAACGGGTTGTGACCCGAGCCACTGCCTTCTGGCGGTTCACCCATCACGACGCGACGAATGTCTTGGGAGATTTTGTACACGTCCTTCGGGGACTTCATGGTGCCGATCTGCTTGGCAATCGGGTCAAGCTCTTTCTGAATGCCCGCGATCAGCGACCATTTGTCCGACATATAGTCTTGGAAGAACTTCTGACCACCCCATGCTCGCAGCGCGGGGATAGCGAGTACCTGGAACAGCTCTTGTTCCCCAACGCCGTTAGCCAGCGCTTCTTTCAGCTTCGGCTCGATGAAGCGATCAACAAAGGTTTGATGCATGAAATCCAGGTTTTTACGAGCGCCTGGAAACGCAGCCATCATTTCGCCCTCGCAAAACAGCGACTCGATTGGCGAGAAGATGGAATCCATCTGTTCGTAGTGGGCGCGCAGCGCACACTCGGGGTCTGAGTACAGGACTTTCGAGATTTCGGCATCCAGGAAGCCCTGTACCGCGTCGATCAGTTCCGGCGTTGCGTCGTCGGGAATCATCGGCAGGTTCACGCGAGTCGGCTTCATGGTCTTCTCGTCGTACTTGACGTAAGCCTTGACGCCGGACTGCGTGACCAGGACTTTGTTGTCGGAAAGGATTTTCGCGATCTTGGTAATAGACTCGCGAATGATCATGATCCGTTTGCTCTGATCCATGTGTCACTCCAGGTTGAGGTTCAGGTTTTGCTTGATTAACTAACGATATAGTGAAGTTTGCACGCAAAAAAACGGGAGCGCAATGCTCCCGCTAGCTCATCCTGAGTTATACCGAGACGACCGCGCAACCCTCGCTGTCTGCATGGTTGACCACTACTACCTTGTGTCGGCCGTCTTCCACGACGACTGCGACCGTGATCAAACCAAGGCTCACTTCTTCAACTGCGCCATCCAGCAATTCTGCCGCGCTCTCAAAGCTGATTTGAGAAATTCTTTCCGCAGGCAGGTTAAGCGATCCCATCTACAACTCCTTATTTTCTTGCCGTCGCGCGCACCGTCGCGCTTCGAGAGCGATCTTACCCTATCAAACTTTTTTTCACTATCCCGTTAGTTACGGTTGCCTCCCGGTTACCACAGCTAGCGCGTGAAGTCTCGGGATTGGCGCGCATAATAGCCACGAGCTGGTATCTTGACAATATTATGACGCCTGCTGACCGGCGAGCGCGCGTTTGTCGAAAAATGGTTGTGGTAGCATTGTGGCACCGTTGAGCAGAAGAAAGCCGCCGCTCATCGCTGGAAATGTGTCAATATGTACCTAAATAGTTAATTGGTTTAACATCAGTAATAAATTAGTTATTCACCTATCTATATCAAATAACAAGAGCTGAAAACGGCTGATAAAAGCAATCACAGGGGAACCGAAGACATGGAAAAACGTAACGCAGCCATCCGCACTGCGCGGGTTGTGATCAAAAGTGAGACAGCCGATCTGGTGCGTCACTGGATCGAAACACACCCGACAAAAAGTCAGGACGAAATCGCAATCGAAACCGGGTTCACTCGCTCGAATGTTCTGACCATGATCAAGCAAGGTCGAACTAAGATGCCGCTGGACAAGATCGAATCGTTTGCTAAGGCGTGCGATCGCGATCCTGCCGATCTTCTTAGAACGGCCCTCATGGAATATCAACCTGAGCTTGCTCGGCTAATCGGTCGCATTCACGGCATTCCAATGATTGAGCAAGGTGCTGAGATTATGGATATCTTCACCACCGCAATGACCAACGTCGCTGCTGAGGTGCAGGCTGAATACAAGGATGCTGCCGGCTCTGCCGAAGAAGCTCAACAAGCTGGTCGTTTGAGCGTTTCTCTCGATCTGAGCGGTCGCAAGCGTAAAGAACTGATCAAGATGATTCAGAGCCGTTTGGTTGTTGTTAAGGCCGGGGACGAAGAAGTTTCCCGCTTTGCGAGAAACGCGCAGTAACCATGTAATTCACCCTTTTTCCCGCCTTGAGGCCCATCACACTGTTGATGGGCCTTTTTCTTTGTGGCGTACCTTTCTTGCGCTTGCACCAGTTGCGTGCCATTATCTGATGAAACCCGTTCAACGGGGTTAATCTCAATCACAATCTGGAGCCGCTATGATCGAAGTAGCCAAAGAGCTGCTGTCGGTTGACCTGGACATGGGCGCTGACAAAGCTGGTGAGCTTTTTGAGAAGTTTGCCATCGAAGGAAACGGTGAGCTTGACGCTTTACGAACCAACATCATACGCCCCGAAACGCAGAAGAAGGCTCGAACTTGGGGGCTTGCCGAAGCCTCAAAGATGATTGGTCGATCCATGAATAGTCTGCGGACCCACGATTCTCACATTTGTAAGGACGAGTCTGGCCGCTGGACGTTCACCCTTGACGATATCAACGATCTCCGTCGCAAGTACGGCAATCTCTATCAGAGGCCGGAAGGTTCTCAAGCCACTGTCTTAGCCATATCGAACTTCAAAGGCGGCGTAGCCAAAACGACCACCTGCGTTCACCTGGCTCAGAAAGCAGCCATCGAAGGGTTGCGTGTCCTGGTCATCGATCTTGACCCGCAGGCATCCACCACCTTCAACCTCGGCCCGTTCATCCCGGATATCGAGTTGACGGAAGGTCAGATCATCAACGACGCCCTGCTCAAAGACCCGAAGATGATCAAGCGGGTTGTCTTCAAGTCCTACTTTCCTGGCATTTGTCTAATTCCGTCGAACCTGCACCTGCAGGAGCTGGATATTCGGCTGCCTAACGAACCTGCAGACGGGTCATCACCTCTTGGCCACCCGGTTTTTCGTCTCAGCAATGCCATTGATGTGATCCGGGATCAGTTCGATCTGATCATTATCGACTGCGGCCCCAACATGGGGTCCGTCTCGGTGAATGCGATGGCAGCCTGTAACGGACTGATAGTGCCCTGCCCGCCCAGCACCTACGATCACGCCTCGTTCGTAATGCTTTGCTCGGCGCTTTCCAGCCTGTTCACTGCAATGGACAAGAAACTGGACTACCTGCGCATTCTGATCACCAAGCACCCAGGTGCTCAGAGCAAGGGCGCCAACCTTGTTGAGCAGCGTATCCGCAAGCTGTACGGCAACTACGTCATGGCTAATACGATGAACTTGACCAGCGAGATTGAGAAAGCCTCCGCTGATATGTCCACCGTATACGATCAAGCAGCCACCAAAAACAACCGTCGTACCTATCAGCGAGCCATCGACATTCTCGACGCCGTGAACAACGAGATAATTGAAGACCTCAAGCTGATCTGGGAAAAGCAAGCCAAAGAAGCGAGCGAAGGTAAGAGCTGATGGATAACCGCGCCCCTGGAGTGATGGGGCTTTACGCCAAATCCCTGGCTGAGCAGCAGAAGAAAGGCAGGGAAGCGGGGAAAGCCCACCTACAACCTGTATTCGCAGAAGAGCCGGAAGAGGTTTCGACCTCCCCGGCTTCCGTCGTTTCTGAGCCGGCTGCAGCAAAGAAGGTTGAGAAAGCGGAAAGGCCCGCGGCTAAAGGCTCCGAGACGGTTGAGCTGATCGATACCGATCTGATCGATCCTTGGGAGTTTGCTGACCGACCGGATGACGAGTTTGGCGATCTGGAAAGCCTGACAGACAACATCCGCATTCACGGTCAAGAGACGCCGATCCTTGTTCGTCCGAACAAGAAGGCCAAGGGTCGATACGAGCTGATCTACGGTCGGCGCCGTTGGACTGTGTGCAAAGACCTGGGCATCAAGGTCAAGGCGTTTGTTCGTAACTACGACGACCGTCAAGCCTATGCCGCCATGTACCGCGAGAACAGCGAGCGCAAGGACATTTCATCCTGGGCGCGAGCGGTCAGCTATCGCAAGGCGCTGGATAAGGGTCTGTACGAGTCTGAGTCGGCGCTTGCTGCGAATCTGGGTATCTCCCGGGCCACTATGTCGAACATCATGGTCTACACCCGCATTCCGGGTGAGGTCGCTGCAGCGATTGGCCCCATGCATAACGTCAGCATCCTGACCGCCAAAGCGATTCTGCGTTGTGCATCAGGCGACGAGGAAAGCGTTGAGCGTCTGATATCGGTCGCTGACAAGATTCAGGCTGGCGAACTCACTGGCGACAAGGTAGAAAAGGCGGTTGTCGCCTCCTCCACCAAGCGTTCGTCCGAAACCAAGATCGTAACCGACTCTCAAGGTCGCAAGCTGTTTTCCTATCGCGACAACGGCCGCACCTTCCTGGAATTGAACTTCTACCAGGAAGCCGAGAAGAAAGCTGGCGTGGACAAGATCGTCAACGCCTTAAAGGAACTATTCTCAAATGCGAATGAGTCTTGATCAAATGTTGTATGCATACAACATCCCCTTGTTGTATGCATACAACATCCATCTAAGGCGGGATCGATGGTCGCCACCTGATCTACTCAGACGACCCTCCCCTCCCCCACCAACCCGACAACTTAGCCCTACCAACCAAACCCGCCATCAGGCGGGTTTTTTATTGCCTGGAGAAAAGTGATGACAACTCTGTGCTCCCCTAATTTGCTGAACCAGCTAATTGAGAAAAAGGAATACCGGATTCTCCCTGCGCCACTTTGGAGACTGGTTCAGTCAAACCCAGACCTTAGTGTCGAAGCTCGATTCTTGTGGACTGTGCTTTGGGAACTCTGTTCTGCGAGCCGATCATTTGAGAAAGACTTGACGTGGAGTTTCCTAAGTAAGCGAGTTGGCAAAAGTGAATCAACTATTCGCAGATGGTCGCGGCAACTTCAAAGTCTCGGATTTTTGGAAATTGAAAATCGGTTTAATAATTCCGGTGGGCAGTTGCCAAGTATTTTCAGAATTGGAGTTCCGAAAAAGCTGATGGATATTCTGGATAAGAAATTTCCTGACCGCAGAAAAGTCTCACGAAAGTTTCAACCAGCAAATGAATCTGATCAGACTCCGAATGTTCCGCAAGATATTCCGGGTGATGACTCGATTCAGAAACCTGAGATTGATGGAAAAGAAATAGGAGTGGGGCGAGGCGACGACAGCATTTGCGGTAACTTAGGAATTGATTCAGATTCTGCCGCAAAATATGAGCCAGAAACCCCAGTTATCGAGCAGTCAGCAGGAGATTGCGCCCTAAGTCTTCGCATCAAAGCTATCCAGAAGCGCGCAGTTTGCTCACAGGTGAAGCGATCAGAAGAAACGAATACGACGACAGCACATTTCGGCTTGCGCGTCTCACACGCGCTTACAGAGCGTCGCCAAAATCAGCCTGAAAAGGGGTCAAATAGGGTAGGGGAGGGGGTTGTCACATCCGGTTTTGACCAGGCTGTCAAATCTGGCACCCAAGAAAACAAACCCAATAATTCAATTCAAGATAACAATGGGCTGGCGAGTCTGCGCGAACTGGTCAAGTCGGAACTCACTCAGCGACTGCCTCGATCAAATCAGCTGGTGACGTACATCGAGGAAGTGGCTGTCGCAATGAAGTGGGGGTCGCTCAAGAAGTTCACCTTCGCGAAGGGTATTAACATCGCCGCTAAACTCATTCGCGAAGGTCGGTGGGAAAGTCCGCGGTACAAACAGGACTCAGTTTGAGGCTTCCAGAACAAACATCGCCGCTAAACTCATTCGCGAAGGTCGGTGGGAAAGTCCGCGGTACAAACAGGACTCAGTTTGAGGCTTCCAGAACAAACATGGTTGCAAACTCTTTTGCGTCCTCATGCGTATCGACCGGGATCAAGTCTTCGCACAACTTGGCAAACACCGGCCAGGATGCTTTCACGACACTGCGAAACTTCGCCTCGAATCCAACCAGGGGAGTAGGGCGGTTGTTTTTATCGAAGTCCCAAAACACATACTGGCAAGAGATATGTGCCGGCATCGAGTTCACGAACCGCTTCAACTCATTCGTCCACTTGTTGATGTTGGATTCTGCTTTGATGTTCTTCCGTTGCAAAAACGCCGCTTCGGTCAAAGTCATCTGCGCACTCAAGGCGAATACAATCAACTGGCGCTCCACCAGTTCAAAGCGCATGAGAATCCGCCGCAGCTCCCCGATAGACAAGCGAGGGGTTGGCAAGGTGAACGTCGCAGCAGGGCAGTCAGGGATCAGCCCGAGAACATGCTCGCGCTGAACCTCCAGAATGAGGCTCTTGAACAGCTTCTTGCCGGCTTCACGACCAAGGCGACTTTCGCACACCTTGTAAAGCACGGTCATATCGAGCTGCGTCAGATCGGTGAGTTTACGGGTAAACACCGCCAAGCCTTCGATGGCGGTGTTGGCGATCAGGTCTTTGATTGAACCAATTTCGATTAACGTCATGCTACGCCTCCAGTGATGCGGGAAGCGTAGCACGGGCGCTATCTATATAAAGAAGGCAGAATCAGCCGACAGCTTCGACAGCTGCCTTCATTTGAGCTTCAATACGCTCAAAGCTGTCAGGCTCGGTCTTGTCGAGTCGGCGTTCTTCAAAGATCGGCAGGAACAGGCTGTGGGCTTTTTTGCTCAGGTCATCCGAGTACATGATTTCGTTGAACTTGACCGTGATGATCGCATCGAGCCAATCCTCCTCCTGGCGTTGCTTGTCCGTCAGACCGGAGCCGACGTTGACTTTCAGCAGGCCGCAGCTCGATTCGCACTCCAGGGCGCCGAAGAACTTGGCGTTTTTGCCTTTACCTGGAGTCAGCCCAACTACACGCAATTCGCATGGGGCGGTCAACTTGAACTTCACCTGACCTTTGCTTGTGTGATCGCGCCAGATCATATCGGGGCGCTTGATGATCGTCCCTTCTTTGTCCTCAGCCAGCTTCTCGCGGTAGTGAGCCAGCGCTTCTTTCATGCTGCGAACGATTCGGGTTTCAACCAGATCAATCGCGTGAGACCTGGCTTCTCGAATCTGACCGATCAAGTCTTTCAGTCGATCACGGTACGGAGTCTTGTACTGACCTTTTGGCTCCACGCAAAGCAGCGGTATCTGATCCCATACACGCAGAACCGGGTAGCAACCGTCTTCCCACGCACCACCCTGTACCACCTTGTTCAGCATGCCATTGCCAGTCTTGCGCTCAAGCACCTGGCCAGATGCATTGACGACGAGAATTTCGCCGTGCGTCTGAGTGCCAACTTTGAACGTCGCCTTTGCTTCTTCGTGCAGGTCGGCAAAACCATCGTAGGGTAGGGGCGTCCCTTGTCGAGTCGTGAGCCACACAGACTCGGCATCGACGTTGACGTTGGTGAACATGCCATCGGCTTTCTCCTGGGAGATAACCCCTTCCTGCCAGGGCCATTCGTTGAGCGAAACGTCCTTTGGCAAAGAGCAGCGCATATAAGGAAACGTCGGGATCAGACCCTTGCAGACCTTGTTGACGGTGTTTTCACCGAAGCCGGCGCGAAGGTCTTTGAGAATGATCATAGTCAGCAGGCCGGCAGACTTGCTATCAAGCCGACGAAGCTCGGCAGAAATTGCGTCTCTCGCGTTGTGGCCGGTCAGCTTGCGCTCAGCCAGATCGGCAAGCAGTCGCCACGTTTCTGCGTCAAAGCACTGATCGCCTGGAACGGTGGGCAACTCAACATCAGCAAGGCGGGTGCCGTAGGTGAGAAACGGATTAAAGGTGTACTCCATCAATTGAGTCACGATTTCACCCGGGTCGTCGGAGAACAACTTGGCGACCATCGCGGTCTTGTCGTTCTTACCGGGTGTCGTCGCAATCTCATGAATGCGGTCATACAGTTCGGATGAGTTCATGGTTTTTCCTTTATTTGCTTGCGGCTTTCAAAATGGCGGCCCGGCGACGAGCGAATTCCATCGGCGTTTCGCCTGGTTGGGGTTTGATTACAGTGGGGGCGGGCGCCGGCTTGGGTTTGGTCGCGTCCTCGATCATGACGTTCAGCACGTCAGCCATGCTTGGGCTGGCAACAGCTGCAGGCTTTGGTTTTGCAGCCTTCATCGGCTTCGGAACGTAAGCTGCTTCTGGAACGGGGGAGGGAAGGTCGCTAGTCTTGGTGCCTTTCACCGAGTTCCAGCCGCGAACGTAGCTCGGGTTGTTTGCGTCGTACTTGCCTTTCTCGCCAACCAACAGCGCCTGTTCTTGCGCCTCTTTCTCGCTGCGCGTGTTCGCCGGATTGATGTTGGTGCGCTCGATGTAGTAGAGCGACCGGCCCGCAGCAATCTCTTCGGCCCGCATCTTGAACGCATTGCACTCGCCGCGATTACAGGCTCGGGCGCAGTCAGCGAAGTCCTCGCCTTGCGTTCGACCCTCTTCGCGAGCCTTGATGATGTGCAGACAAACGGCGTAGCTCGGCTTGGAGCCGCGAATGTCGCAGAAATGGAAGTAGGCGTTCTTACCGGATGCGCTCTTCTCAATGGGGTAGATCAGTTCCTGCTCAGCTGATTGGCTCATGGCTCACCTGTTTCTGTTTGATGTTTAACTAACTGATTAGTGAATTGTAAGCGCGCAATAATGGCAGGTCTACTGCGCGCTGCAGGGTAGAGCGCTTAACCGAACGCGCCCCACATGGAGTATGTTTCCTCAATCTCTGCTTTCTTGGGCTTGGCTCTGACAAACGCATCCTCAGAACCGACCTCAGCTGTGATCTTGATCAGCTCTGCGCCAATCTCCCCTCGATAGTCTTCCGGGATGTTGACGATTTGGGTCAGCAGCTTTTCTCCCAAGCCCCTTGCGGCGATGTTTTGAATGAACTGCCTGATGGGCGGGTTCTTCATCAAAAGGCTCGCGACTTCGCTTTTGAGGGTGGGCAATTCCTGCTTCGGGAACCCGAGCGGAGGCAGCGAGTTGGACGTTTCGGACAGCTCTCGGACAAAATCGTGCCGGCCGCTGTTGATCGGGATAGCTCGACCCATGTAGAACTCGGGCGAGTAGGTGCCGTAGTTCACCTTCGACCCGACCTTGTTGTAATACTCAGTCTCGTTGGTTCGCTTGATCTGGACGGAGCCTGCAGGCTTACCGCTTCGCGTTTTCGACCACCAGGTAATGCTGATGCCGTCAGTCCCGTACAGGTCGGTCGGGATGTACAGAGACTCCCATGCCTTACCGGACTCGCCCGTCAGAGATACCAGGCTCGACAGATACACGCCGTCCGAGAAATCAACGGAAATTTCCTCACCAGGCACTATCAAATCGACCTCATTCCCAGTGCTGTCAAAGTAGTTGCGATGAAACTCGTAGGGAAACCCCTGATTTCTTGCGTCTAAAATTCTCATAACCAACCTGTTAGTGATTCTGTTTCGCGTATTTTGTCACAAGCGCTGCGGCTGACAGCTTATTCACCTGGACGGCACTACTGATTGCCTCTCTAACGACCTCAGCGGGCACCTCGTTCGGGTCTTTGCCGTCAGGCAAGATCGCGACCTTCGTCTTGAATCCGTATTTGATAAGGCTCAGCGCGGTGTTGATGGCATCGACTATCGCGCTTGGCTCGCCGTCCCACATGAAGATGACTTCACGCAAGCCAGCTTCCTTGAGTCGCTTGAGGTCAGACAGCTGATCACTCTCGCCGCCCGAAGCAGCCATTGATAGCGACTTGCCGAAACTGCCGATCACCGCGTACTTGCTGAGCGTAGGATGACCGTCGATAGCCTGCTTGATCGCAGATACGTCGAACGCCCCTTCACCCATAATCGCAACGCTTTTGCCTTTAGCGTTATGGGCGTTGTAAATGTACCGGCCAGCTCCAGGTAGCCCGGGTGGGAAGATGTACTTGCGGAAAGGGTCTGCCTCGATTGATCGACCCTGAAACGTCACCAGCTTTCCGTCCACGTCCATCACCGGAATGATCACGCGATTGGAGTAGTCCTGGCGTTTCGCTTCGCCATTCAGCTCATAAGTGAAGTGACCCTCCTTGCAGAACCGCCAGCCGAAATACTCAGCTGTGGCTGCAGTGAATCCACGATCAGCCAGGTAGCGAAGCATCTTGCCTTTGATCGGCAGCGGGAAGCTGTCAGGCAGCGCGAGAGTAGGGGGCGCTTCTTTTACCGGCGCCGTCCTGGTCTTGGGTCGCCAGCCCGTTGCAGATGCGTAGCGCTTGATGATGGTCAGCGCGTCTTTGAACCCGCCGCCCGCCAGGTGCTTGATGAACGTCAGCTTATTGAAGCCTGGTTCACCAGCGCACGACCCATGAAAGCAGTTACCCAGCCCGGTGTCGGCGTTCAGATAAACCTTCCAGTCAGACCCGCCGCAGCGAGGGCATTCTTTCAGGTTCAGCTGAACGCCTGAGCGGCCGCGCGTAACCTTGTAGTCAACTCCCTCGTAGGCGAGGAAGTCTTCCATTTCTACCAGGTCGAGCAGTTCGCTCAGGTCTTCCTTCATACCAGCAGTGCCTTTTTCTCGTCATCAATATTGCTCAGGGCAATGCCCCAGCCGCATACTTGGATTTGCGTCATGATTTCCCCTATTTAACATAAGATACATTATGCGAACCAAGCTATTGATTCTAAACGGGTTTCCGTTTTTCGTTTAAAAGCCGCATACGCGGGTCGTTCAGCTCGTCGAGTAGCAGCTTCTCGACAGGCTCGTCGATCAACTGCCGCTTGGCTTGCTCAAGCGTGATGCTCTTGTGGTGCGCCAGGAACTCTGCAGCGCTGCTGAATACCGCCTTGTGATCGGCCGGCAGTCGGTTGATGCCTTTGGGCATGAACACGTCGATTCCCAGGTTGGCTCGGAACACTGCTGAGCCGGCGCAGCCACCTGTGCAGTCCAGATTGCGACGCAGGTTCTCGTCGTTACTGGTGTACGTCAGATGGCATGGAATGAAGAACGGGCCGTGTGTTTGCCCGATATAGACTTCTGCTCGCGAACCACCCAGCTCCCCGGGTGTACTGGTTCGTGAGAACGCGCATTCTCTGCACGGTTTTGGAAGGTCGTTAGCCATGTAGTTCTCGTTTTTGATTTAACTAATTGCATAGTGAGTATCGCAGTGATTCAACGGGGAATCACTGCGTTGGTTTAGGTAACATCGAGAATCGAAGTCATGAACCGCATGCGACTGAGGTCTTGGCCGATTCGCAAGGTGAACTCACCCTGTTGGTTACGCGATGCTGCGAAGAACAGACGGGCTTCGCCTTTTTTGCGCTCGTCTTCACTGCGGTTGATAGTCAATACCAAGTCAGCGATCCGAATCTTGTTGAAGTCCTCAGAGGCGTGTTCAGCCTTCGCTACGTCAGCCTTGAAGCCTTCACGGTTGGTCTGAGTCGCTGTCAATACCGCTGCGTTCTCCTCGAAAGCAATCGCGCGAAGACCCAGCCAGACCTGCTTGGATTCGGCAATCTCGTTACCAGTACGAATCTCTGCAGCCATAATGTCGGCGTAATCGACCACGATCATATCGAAGACGATGCCGTTGGCTTTGTAGAACTCGATGACCCGGCGAAGCTCGGCGCACGTCAGGGTGCCAGAAGCGTGTTCAGTGACTTTCAGGACGCCTGGCTTGCGCAGCTTGGCTCGCTCTTTAACGCCTTCCTGTACCTCGTTCAGCTTCTTGTTCAGCTCGACCATTTCGACGCCAGAAATGTTGGCGTCCATTCGATCCTGGATAATCTCTTTCGACACCTCAAGGGTGGCGTAAAGGACGTTGTATCCAGTCACGGATGCGGCCAGAGCGAAGTGCAGCAAGCCCGTTGACTTACCCTTCTTTGCCCCGCCCATGATCACGCTCAGCTCTTTCCGGCCCCAACCAGCATGATAGAGCATCTTGTCCAGCTTCGGGATGCCGGTAGTGATGCCCTGCGGAACGATCAATCCGGCCTCAACGTCGCGACGGTATTGGGTACGCTTCTCAACGTCGTTCCAGTAGTCAGAGTCCTGAACAACCGACTTTGCGCCAGTAGCGAACGCCTTTTTCAACACAGACTCTGCCTTCTCGAACTCACCGCGCTGAATCAGGGTCATCGATTCCAGGTACGCGATCTGAACAGCCTGGTTCTTCGCGAAAGTGGCTACCTTGTCTACCGCGTAATCTCGGCTGTCGATGTTCATTCTCGCCAGCTTTTTGAGTGCTTCCTTGATATCGGGAACGTCATCGTCGCGGATCGCCTTTTCAGCTCTGGCATCCTTGATCAGCTCGACCCATTCAGGGATAGACTCGGGCAGCCTCGCGTAGCGTCTATGAAAGTGCTGCGCGATATGCACCAGCGCCGCTTCTGCGTGATTTTCAAAGAAGGTCGGGAACACCAGACCATCCGTGCGACGGAAGAATGTCTCGTCACGGATGGTCAGTGCAGCGACCTTACTCTGAAAACCGGCGTCGAAGTCGAACGCCGATTCATCTTCTGCTCGCTCTGGAACCGGCTTGAGTCTTTCAGCGGCCTGGAAGATGCTTTCAATTTCATCGTCCTCGTCCGCATCTGGGGCGACCTCAGTCATCCCCATCATCTGTCGTGCCATATCCGCAATGAGGTCGTTGCGGATTTCCTCTTGAGCAGCTTCGGTCATATCAGGCGCTCGCCCCGCTAAAGCTCTGGATTGAGTGCTTGAACATGGTGGTAGGAGAAGTCTTTTCGCTTTCCTGTACGGTGATCGTGAAGCGATCAAACTGCGTGATCCGACCTTCGACCCGGGTGCCGTTGATCAGATCGAAGACGCAGCGAGCCGACTTCTTGATCAGGGTTTTCAGGATGATTTCGTGGCCGTTGATTTCATCCATCTTGCGAGTGTTTTGGTGCTGACGCTTCTGCTGCGATTCGTGGTGCTGCTGTTGCGCCTGACGCTCGCTGAAAATGGCCGGCTTGTCGCGATTCAGTGTGAGTACCTTGTTGTGATGCATTTCCAACTCCAGTGTCTTTGTTTGATATACGTTAATCTTACAACTAACTAGACGGTTAGTGAATCAGTCTCGCAAAGCTGCCGCCTGGCTAAGCAGTGAAGCGCCGGACTTTGGGAATATCGTCATCACCAAGCGCTCGTCGATCTGCTTCTTATCAAGCACACACGCGAGCACGGCGGCGGGAAAACTCGATTCCCGAATCTTGTCGCTCAGGTAGTTCAGGTAGGCATTTTGAGCCGACCCACCGCTGTAGTTCTCGCTCAGGTAAGCCGGGTGCGTCGCGTAGACGTTCTGGTTGGCGCATCGATCGTTCCACCTGGAGCCGATGAACTGCACCATAGAAACGGCGTAGTCTGTCGTGCGCAGGTGTTCCGGCACGTTCATGCTGTAGGTTTGAACGGGTGTCGGCAGGTTGTCCCACCGAGCAACGTCCGCAAACAGCATCGCGTACTCGCAGTAGAAGTCGTAAGGGATGCCAAGACGGTCAGCCATCTGACGACCTTTCCAGAAGCCTGTGATCGACTGTCTGGTCAAGTCAAACACGGACTCGGCCTTGATACCCTTCATGTTGCGTCCAACCCAGATATCGGTGCGGCGTTCGACGGCGTGCTTCTTTGCCTGGGCGTAACAGTGAGCGAAAAGCTGGGTGGCTTGCGTTGGATGAAGGAAGCGGTAGTCCCAGTGCTTTGTCTGAAACAGGTCAGCTTCCTCAGCCAGCAGATTCACCGGGACGTGAGAGATCGCGAGCGCGTCGCACTGAGTAATCGACCAATCAATACCGGGGAAGTCCAGAATGTCTGCCATGATTATCACTAACTGTTTAGTGAATAGATCATAGCGAGCTGCATGAGTGGGTTCAAGTAAAACAACAAGTTACCGGGCTGGAGAATCCGCTTTCCCAAAGCCAAGCTACGATAGATTTATATTACTCAAAAACAAAACAAGTATTTACTATGCAGGGGAGCAGGCTGTTCCCAACCCACTCCCCTACTCTTCACTTCCGGTAAGCCATCA